>Ga0224554_1000260_pt1 | contig 47575 bp, 27 predicted proteins | sample 714S22024metaG_FD_180666 | JGI IMG/M metagenome (GOLD analysis project Ga0224554, IMG submission 180666) | Peat soil microbial communities from Stordalen Mire, Sweden - 717 S2 20-24 | ecosystem: Environmental > Terrestrial > Soil > Wetlands > Peat | place: Sweden: Norrbotten County, Stordalen... | reverse complement strand
GGTGAAGCCGTGTTTGCCTTTGAACGTCCCTTCCGGCTGGCGCCGGTTCTGGCGCCGACTAAAGCCCATGTTTGTTTTGAATCACTTACGGCACGACTAAAGTCGTGCCCTTTCAAAACCTGACTTTTACCACAGGGTGTTACCGGTGATGCCGTGTTTGCCTTTGAACGTCCCTTCCGGCTGGCGCTGGTTCTGGCGCCGACTACTTTTTCAGTGTGACACAGGCGCTCGGCAACCGTCACGTTTGAGGGGCATGAGGAGGGAGCGAGCGATCTTTCCTCGTTGGGGCGGAGCGCAAGGCCTTCGTCGCTGGGATGGAAGTAAAAGACGCCCTGAGGGATCTCCCCGCGGCACATGCACCATGAAATCGCTCATGGACCGCAACCTGGATTGGCGTTGCGGACCTATTGCTGAGCGGGGAGCCAGGATCTTGGCTCCCCGCCAGTCTGTGAATTATTCGTCATCCGCCCAGGGAGAAGATCACGTTCACAGTGGTCTCCACGGCAATCGGCTCGTTGTTGAGCATGTAGGGCTTGTATCGCCAGTTGCGCACCGCATCCAACGCAGCCTGCCTCAACATGTCCGGTCCGCTTACAACATGCAAACCGTCGATCGATCCGGTCTTTGAAATGGTGGCTTGCAGCACCACGGTGCCGGAGACGTGCGCAGTCTTGGCGATCGGCGGATAAATCGGCTCCGTCTTCCGAACCAGCAAACCGACCGCGACGCCGGCTGAGACCTTCACGATCCTTGGTAGTTCAACCTTCACCTGGGGCCGAGCCTGTCCATTGAAGAGGCCGCCCATCGTGCCGCTGCCGCTGCTGTTCAGGCCTTCCACACCGGCCACGCCAAAGCCCGAAGGGGGCGGCGCTTCCTTCCCGGGCGCCATCTTCATGTCGTTCGGAATCCGCGCAGGGGCGGTCAACTGTCTGTCCATCATCTCCGACTGCACGTGAGGCGGGGGCACGATCTCGGTGGCCGCCGCCGGTTGCGGCGGCGCGGGCACTGCCTCATGGGTCGCCGTCAGCGGTGGCGACTGCGGCACGGCCATTTTCTGCGTGACCGGCGTTGGCTGCGTGACCGGCGTTGCATGCGGCGCAACGGATTGCTTCACCGCGCCTGTCCTGGCCATCAACCTGGGATAGACCACCGGGATGAGGGTGAGCAGAAGCACGATCGGGAGGATACTGAAAACCGCCAGCCTCATCTTTTTCGTGTTTATACGCTTGCGTTTTCCCCTGGGCTCCAGGTCTTCCATATTGAAGTTACTGGGCCGAAACGTCTGGAAAAAATCTTCGGCTTCCGCGAAGGCCGCCGCGGGCGTAAGCGAGGGCGCGGCACGCAGCCTGTCTACCACGGGCGAAACGGTGAGGCGCGCGTTTGAAACTTGCGCAGGCGGCTTTGGTACAGCACCGGAACCAGGAACAGCTTTGAAGCCGTTGGGGTCGACAGGGCGCGTCGCTGAGGAATCTTCGCTATCCCATCCGCTGAAATCCGAGGGAAGCGTCTCAGGGGTCGTCGGTACTATTTCTGCTGGAGATGCCATTGGCCATCCTCTCCCTTCTCATAGGTAGCACCTTTGTAAGTGCGTGTTTCAGGTTTGCCCGTGTGGCTGGGGGTGTTGCGGGTTTGGATTGCCACCCGCTCCGCGTCCGCGAGGTCGATGTAGTTCGCAGCGTCGGCAGGCGTGAGCGGCGTCTGCGTGGCTAGCGCAAACAGCGAATCGACGTTCGCCAGCCCGTCCACTACAAGCGCCACTGTGGCTTGCGCCGTTGCGTATCTCTCGGTGTCGGCTGGAATGAAGGTTACTGAAAGCCTGTGTTTCCCTGCCGTGAGCACGTCGCCCGCGGCGGGAACGTAAACGAATGTTCCCGGAACCGATGCCCTGGCATCGAGCTGAGCAGCGCTGAGCGGAGTGCCGTAGGAAATGACGGCAGGAGTAGGCCACGCAATGGTGGCGGGCGTTGTCTTGGTGATCGCAAGCGGCACGGAGGCCTGCGCCGTGGTGTAGTTCGCGGTGTCCATCGGGGTGAAGGTCACGTCGAGCGTATGCCGTCCTGGCGGCAAAACTTCGCCAGCCGCGGGAGCGTAGACGAATGTTCCTGGAACCGATGCCGTGGCACAGAGTTGAGCGGCGTCGAGCGAGGAGCCTTCGGGTATCGAAGCGGGCGTTGGCCATGCGATGGCCGGCGCCGCCTGGGCCACAATGAGCGTAACGGCGGCTTGCACCGGAGTGTAGTTCGCGGTGTCAGCAGGCGTGAAGACTACCGAGGGAGTATGCGTTCCCGCCGCGAGCACGGAGCCTTCGGCGGGAATGTAGGCGAATGTTCCTGGAACCGATGCCGTGGCATTGAGCTGAGCGGCGCTCAGGACAGTGCCGTAGCTGATTGGAGCGGGCCTCGACCATGCAAGGGCCGGGGTCGCGGCGACAACAATGAGCGACACCTCGGCCTTCGCCGTGGTGTAGCCCGCGACATCAGTGGGTGTGAAGGTTGCCGACAGCGTGTGGCGCCCTGCCGTGAGAACCTCGCCCGCGGCAGGCGTGTAGACGAATGTTCCCGGAACCGATGCCGTGGCATTGAGCTGGGTTGTACTGAGCGCGACACCGCGTGTAATGGGAGCGGGTGTCGACCATGCAAGGGTCGGGGTTGCGATGGCCACAGTGACCTGCACTTCGGCCCGCGCCGGAGTGTATCCAGCGGTGTCCGTCGGCGTAAAGGCGACCGAGAGCATGTGCTTGCCCGCCGCGAGAACCTCGCCCGCGGCAGGCGTGTAGACGAATGTTCCCGGAACCGATGCCTGGGCATTGAGCTGGGAGCTGCTGAGCGCTGTGCCGCTGGCAATGACGCGAGGTATCGGCCAAGTGATGGTTGGCGTTGCCTTGGTGACGGTGATCGACACGGCGGCCTGTGCCGGGGCGTCGCCCGCGGCGGCCTCTGGAGTGAACGTTACCCACAGCGTGTGCGTTCCCACCGGCAGAACGTAGCCTGCGCTGGGCGTGTAGACGAAGGTTCCTGGAACCGACGCCTCGGCATCGAGCTGAGTAAAGCTGAGCGCTGTGCCGTGGGTGATGGGAGCAGGCATCGCCCATGCAATGGCCGGCTTGACCCTGGCGATGGGCGCCGCCGGCTCGCTGGCAGAGGCATTCTCCGCGGCATTTCTACTGAGATTCCTGAGACTGAAACCTGTCTTTTTTTCGGGGGTTCCGGGCAGGCCGCAGACGGATCGGGCCATCTGCCGAATCAGCCGTGAAGTGGGTGAATCCGCCAGCGTTGCCGGAGAGGCTGAATTCTGCATCTGGCGAGCAGCGGAGTAATCGTCGGGAATCTTCCACCGCGCCGGCTTGGTGAGAGCCTTGGTGATGTGTTCTTCAGTAACCCCAAGGGAGCGAGGGTCATATCGGTTGATCACGACTTCGAGGTTTTGGCTACCGTCGTTGAAGAACTGGCTGATCAGGCGATTTGAGTTGCGTAGTTCAGAGATGCCGGCCTGTGTGACCAGAAAGATCGTAAAGGCATCCCTGAAGAGAGTGGTCCCTATCAGGTCGAGTCTCGATCCCACATCGACGACCACGTTTTCGAAGTTCTGCAGCGCGATGGCCATCAGCTTGTCAATGGCCTCATTGGAGGCCTGCACCTTGGGGACCTTGCTGGGCGCTGCGAGTACGGATACTCCCGAGCGATGCTTGACCAGAAGCTTGGAGAGAAAACTGGCATCCAGGCGGCCGGAATCCAGGAGAGCGTTGTCTGTGGAGTACTCAGCTACGATGCCGAGGTTCAGCGCGGCGTCTCCCATGGGGAGGCCGAGATCGATCAATAATGTGCTTTGGCCAGACTCCTGGGCCAGAGCTACCGCAAAATTGCAGGCAACGGTGGTCACGCCGGAGCCGCCCTTGGCGCCGAGGAATACGAGCATCCTGCCGTGGGTTCTCTTTTCGGCTCGAGTTGGCGGATGGACGGTATCCGCGGCCCGATCAAGAGCCTCGCTCATGGTGCTTTGCTTGAAGGGCAGAGTGAGATACTCACGTGCGCCTGCGCGCATGCATCGGACCACCATATCCCGATCGGCCTTTTCCGAATAGACCATCACCGTCGCCGAGTCCTTGGCGCAGATGTTCTCCACCAGCTTGATGGCGTATTCCGGGCTACTGTCGAGGTCGATGACGATGACGTCGTGATATTGCTCGAGCAGTCTCGGCACATCGTCGAGTGCGGGCGGATAGGAAGAAAACTCGCGGACCTCGCCGCGTCCGCATTCGGCAAGAGCGCCGGCCACTTCCTTGCGCCGCTTCTGGTCCGGGCCTATCAGCGCAATCGACAAGCGATCGGCTCCATGGGAGTCGGAATATTGGGAATCGTCATAACGGGAAGAAGATGATTGCACGGGCTCGCCGCTCCCTGCCGGTTCCGACTCGTCTCGAGGATTCACTTGAAATTGATAGGTCGTGCGTGAGTTGGGCATGGCGTTTACTCCGATCCTTAACGGCAACAAGAGGGAATCAGTGTTTCAATGGCGATGGCCGGAGTGTTGTGAATCTTGCGTTTCAGTGGATTGGCGGGATCCGCGAATGTCGCCATGGCGAGATCGACAAGAGTTGGCCACCGTGCGGACAAGTGGAACTCTCAAGCTCCTTTCCCCCCTTTAATCTGGGGCGCTTATCTCTTGAAACGACAGCCAAGCCAAACATTTATAAAAGCTTGCGCAACCTAACCTTCGTTGAAAGGGTGAGGCTTTGACCTTCACAAATCGCAGAAATGCATCACCCATGTCCATAACACATTTGTGCTATCACTTATCGGCCAGAGCAGAAACAGCGTGAATTCTGGCAGTTAAGCGGGGGCTGTCCAGTGGCCGAAGCCAGCGGAAGGATCGGCACAGCGCAGTGAGCGCCCGTCTGTCTCTCTGCGAGAATAGAGAGATATGCTCTCCCTGCAAAATGCCGGCAAGCGGTTCGGACCCCGCGTTCTGTTTCTTGAGGCCAATTGGCTGATCCGGGCGCGGGAGAAGACAGCGCTTGTGGGGGCCAACGGCACCGGCAAGTCCACGCTGATGAAGGTGCTGGCGGGGCTTGAGACGCTGGACTACGGCGGCTTGCAGCAGACCCGCGGCATGAGCATCGGCTACCTGCCCCAAGAAGGGCTTGCGCTGGCCGGACGCAGCGTCTTTGAAGAGTGCCTCACGGTCTTCGATGAACTGCGCGACATGGAAAAGGAGATCGAGCACCTGGCGGGACAACTGGCCGCCCTCGATCACGCAAGTCCCGAATATGAGTCCGCGGCGGAGCGCTTCTCCATGTTGCAGGAGCGCTTTCACGCGCTTGACGGTTACGCGCTGGACGCGCAGGTGGGCGGCGTGCTCACCGGGCTCGGCTTCGGCAAGGAGGATTGGGCGCGCCAGACCGATGAGTTCAGCGGCGGCTGGCAGATGCGGATCGCCCTGGCCAAGCTGCTGCTCGCCAAACCGAATCTGCTGCTGCTCGACGAGCCTACCAATCACCTGGACCTTGAAACCCGCAACTGGCTCGAAGACTATCTCAGGACTTATCCCTTCGGCTACATCCTCATCTCCCACGACCGCTACTTTCTCGATGTAACGATCGATCGCACCGTGGAGATATGGAACAAACGGCTCAATATCTATCAGGGCAATTACACCAAATATCTGAGCCAGAAAGACGAACGGCGGACGCAGTTGGAGGCGGCTTACCGCAACCAGCGCATCCAGATCGAACATCTTGAAGCGTTCATCAACCGTTTTCGCGCCCAGGCCACCAAGGCCAAGCAGGTGCAATCGCGCATCAAGGAACTGGAAAAGATCGAGCGCATCGAGATCCCCGAAGAGGAGCCAGTTATACACTTCAAGTTTCCCCAGCCGCCGCCCTCGGGACGGACGGTGGTGGAGGCTGAGGGGCTATCGAAGAGTTATGGCGCCAAGCAGGTGTTCAGCGGCGTCAAGTTCAATCTTTCGCGCGGCGACCGCGTGGCGCTGGTAGGCGTGAACGGCGCGGGAAAATCCACGCTCATCAAACTCCTTACCGGCGATGAAACGCCCACGGCGGGCTCGGTCCGCCTGGGCCACAACGTTCTCAGCGAATACTTTGCGCAGGACCAGTACAAGGTGCTCAACGGCGACGCGCGGATGCTGGACGACATCAGCCGCGCCGCGCTGAAGGTTCCGGAACAGGCGCTGCGGTCTCTGCTGGGATGCTTTCTGTTCAGCGGCGACGATGTCTTCAAGCCGCTCGGCGTGCTCTCCGGCGGGGAGCGGAACCGCTACGCGCTGGCGCGCATTCTCGTCTCGCCGTCGAATTTCTTGTTGCTCGACGAACCCACCAACCATCTGGATATGCGCGCCAAGGACGTGCTGCTGGAGGCGCTGGCGGCTTTCAGTGGCACGGTGGTCTTTGTTTCGCACGACCGCTACTTCATTGACCGGCTGGCTACGCGGGTGCTGGAGGTGGAAGGCGGCAACGTGACCAGCCATGAAGGCAACTACGAGGACTATCTGCGCTGGAAGGAGGCGCAGAGGGTTGCATCCAGCAGCCTTTCGGTTGAGGTGTCGCCAAAGGGAAGACAGCCGGAGACCGTTGCGCCTTCGAACGGCAATGGGAGCAACGGCGCCACGGATGCCGATGCCGAAACTGTGAAGGACCGCACGCGGCGGCTGAATCCTATCAAGCAGAAGCAGATGGAGGAGCGGTGCGCGTTTCTGGAAGAAGAGGTTCCGCGCATCGAGGGTGCGATTGCGCACACCGAGGAGCAGTTGGGCGTTTATGTCTCTGCTGCCGAGACGCATCGGTTGACGACCTTGGCCGAGGAGCTGCGCGCGGAGTTGGCCACGTTTACCGCCGAATGGGAAGAGCTGACGATGCAATTGGAAAACGCTTGATTTGGCCAAAAAGGGCTCGGAAATACGGCATTTTCGGCTCAAAAAGGGGCTAAATTTGCCGTGCTTGATTACTGATGAGTTAACATGCATAATTTACAAACGATTGATTTGGCGTGAGTTATAAACAACTGAATCTCACAAAATGGGGCTCCAGAGGTGGGGGGGGGGTGGGGTCAGGCGGATTTTCGCGATTTCGGCTCGTAACGGAGGGTGGCGAGCGCAACCTGCGCCGCGTACAGGAGCTGGTTGGCCCTCTTTTCGGGAATCGCGTCGATGAGAATGCCGTGGGCTGCGCAGGCGACGAAGTCGCGGATGCTTTCATAACCGGCAAGAGGAGGCATGGCTTTGCAGAAGGCAGGGCCGGCCTCGTGGGCGGCCGTGATCGCGTCCGCGCCGCTGCCGCGGGTACCCTCCATGTAAGCATCGTAGACGCGCTGCCAGGCGGCGCAGCAACGCTTGATGGCGGCCCGGGCTTGTTTGGGGTTGGAGTCGAGCGCCGGCAGAGGAATGGCCTCGACCAAGCTGAGTTCCGATGCGGTTTTTGGGGTCATGGTGGATTCTCCCTATAGATATAGTGTTCGCCACCCGACCGTAATTATCTGCAAAATGCTTGGGGCGGAGCGGGCTTTTTTGGTAGAGCGGAGTGGGATGGGATCTCCGGCAGTGATGGAATCGAAGGCTCTGGCGCGTGGGTTCGTGGACTCCCAGGTCCGAAAACCCGGACCTGGGGCAGCCGTCGGTTGCTTCTGAGTTCCGAGTTTGGGACGCGGGCCCCCTGCCAAGCGGCGTTGTCAAACCAATGACCGCACGTCGGTTCAGTTGCTCCAGGCCTCAGGCTGATGCAGTATATTAACGTCAGATTCCGGGAGGAGCTTTGAACCTCCTGAAGTCTGCGAGATTGAGGAAGAGCAGGACGATGTCGACCATCCCAGTATGGAGCCCAAGGTGACCGCACGGCCGCTTGACTTACCAGACTTTAGCAACCCGCCAGTGGTGGAAACGCTTATGTCTGCGCAGTTTGATCGACTATCGGGACTGCAAACCGCACATTTCGGTCTGTACTGGAGCGAAGTGCATGAGCGATATCCAAAGACTGAAGAGCATGGGGAACTTCCGTCTCAGATAGAGCGGTTTCCCGAACAGGCTCAACCCGGAGTGGGCATTCAGTTTCAAGCGCTTGAGGCTCCTCCGACGCCGAGGTTTTGGTTTGTCGATGAAGGGGGCACTGAGCTAATCCAGGTCCAGAGAGACCGCTTTATCAAGAACTGGCGCAAGATAGGGGAGGGTGCTCTTTACCCACGCTATGAGCACGTGCGAGGTGGCTTCGATCAAGATTTCCTGAACTTCGATCAATTCGTGTCTCGCAACCAACTAGGAACCATTCGCGTCAACCAGTGTGAAGTGACTTACATCAATCACATTGTGGCGGGTGCGGGTTGGGAGACCCACACTGACATTGACAAGGTTTTCACTGTGTGGCAGCAGCCTGTGTCCACCTATCCCGGACAAGCTCAGGACCTAACGTTTCGCGCCAGATTCCCGATATCTGATCAGAGCGGAGGATTTGTGGGACGCCTTCAAGTTACCCTTCAACCGGTAAGACGTCTCTCCGATGGCGTCCCCATGTTCTTATTGGACCTGACGGCGCGGGGACAGATCGGTGAGGGCACGGACTTCTTTGATCTCGGTCGCGAATGGATCGTCCGCTCATTCGCGGAGTTGACCACACCTGCAATGCACAAGATTTGGGGTAGGAGGAACTAGGCATGGCAGCGCTTGCTCTACCAGCATTTCGACCGGCTACAGCATTGACCGATAATCAGTTTGAATCGCGGTCGGAGTTCCCAGCGGCAAGTCTAGCGGCCCTTACGAAGCCAAAGGAAAGGGCATTCGTGGTTTCATCTAGGGGGAACACCTACAGGATCGTTGTAACAACGGAACCAATCCCAGCGTGGGTTGAGCCGACTATTTCCGCCTTTATTGCGGTCCAAACGCTTCCTGATAACTGGGATTCCTACAGGGGCAAGAAGATCAATCGCGACCTCATGAATCAGTCGCTGTCCGTTCTGGGATCAATTATGGGAGCGACCTCTCCTGCCCCTTCGGTGGTTCCGCTCGGAGACGGAGGCCTTCAGCTAGAATGGCACAGGAACCAGCAGGACTTAGAAGTAGTGTTTGCGGCCGAGGACGCTCCACGGTTCTTTTACCAAAACAGGGCGACCGGGGTAGGGCAGGAAGGTTTCGCTAGCGACTTTATGAACTTGGTTCAGCTATTGCGCGGTATCGCTTAACGAATGTCGCCGCCAGTCTATCAAGATAACGAGTCAATCAGCGACGAAGAGAGATGATTTCGTCGCGTACATATCACGCAGTTTTTGCGAGACGACGATACGGGCTTGGCACGTGTCTCATCAGGTGTGTTCAAGGACAAAGATCTGTCGGTAAATATTGAATCGACCTTAACAAATACCGGGGGGTCTGCCGAGACGTGCCTACATAATTACAAAGCCCACAAGCTCATATCCATTACCGCGGAAAATGCCAGACAACTCAACCAGGCAGTCTGTCGTGATCCCCTCCCCGGCGACCTGTCGCATGGACTCGTATACGGTTCAAAAAACGCGCGAAATGTTCACGATGGCCTCCGTGCAATGGCAGCTTGGGTAATACCTGCGAGTGCTCCTCGGCATGAGGATATTTTGGCGGAGAAACGAATCTTAGGTATTTAGGAATAGTGATCGGCCTCCTTTTGAGACCATCCTTAGAGCCCATCGTGGATAATCGAAATACGATGTCTCTTTTGTGGAATCCCGAGAGTTGGTCGCAGCGGCTGGCGGAGTTGGAGGCGCAATCCGGCGACCTGAAGGAAGCGCCGCTGCGGCGCGATGAATTTGACGTCGCCCCGCGCCTGCGCAAGGCGTACTCTTAGGGAGAAGAGGTGACCCGATGAATCGCGATGAGATTCTGGCTCGGCTGCGTGAACACGAGGCGGCGCTACGCTCGCGAGGCGTGGCTCACGTTGCCTTATTTGGATCGCGAGCGCGGGGCGATCAACGGGCGGGCAGCGACACTGACATCCTCGTCGAATTCGATCCCGTGGCCCGGGTTACCGTCTTCGATTATGCCGCGCTGAAGAACGATATCGCCGCCTTGTTCGACAGTCCAGTCGATGTGGTGAACCGCGACGGACTCAAGCCACATCTCAAGCCCGTCGCTGTTGCCGATTCAGTCTATGCCTTCTGATGCATTGGCGGCGCTCTCCGACATTGAGCGTCATATCGATTTTGCGAGCCAGTTTGTCGAGGGTCTCGATTATGAGCGCTTCCGCGACGATACATGCACTGTTTTTGCCGTAACGCGGTGCCTGGAGATCATCTCGGAGGCCTCCCGGCGGCTCCCCGACAGCTCGAAGGCGCTTTATCCGTGGATTCCCTGGAAGGAGATTGCAGGCGCGGGGAACGTGTACCGGCACGACTATGAGGATGTTGCCGCGAAAATGGTATGGGATACTGTGCAGCTTGCCTTGCCACCGCTGCAGGTTGTAGTTGCGCAGGAGATCGAGCGCCTTTGCTCTGGCCCGGATGAAGCCGGCCCGAGGCCATGAGATTGCCTCTCACTCGGGCGCACGGTGAGACTATGATGCTCCTCCTCTCGTGCATAATCGAAATACGATGTCTCTTTTGTGGAATCCCGAGAGTTGGTCGCAGCGGCTGGCGGAGTTGGAGGCGCAATCCGGCGACCTGAAAGAAGCGCCCCTGCGGCGCGATGTGCGTTCGCTGGGCATGTTGCTGGGCGAAGTATTGCGCGAGCAGGCCGGCGAAGACTTGTTTGCCCACGTGGAGGCGCTGCGGCAAGGCACAATCCGCCGCCGTGACGCGGAGGCTCGCGGCAGCGACGAAGAGGCCGCACGCCACGCCGCCAGCGCGCTTGAACTTGTACACTCGCTCCCCGCTGAGCGCGCCATTCTGCTCACGCGTGCTTTCGCCTTTTACTTCGAACTCATCAACCTGGCCGAAACCAACCATCGCAAACGACGCCGCATCGCTCTGCGCCTCAGCGGCCGGGCCGGCCGTCAACGCGGATCACTGGCTGGGACTTTGTCGGAAATGCGCCGCGTGGGCATCGGCGCGGACGAGGCTCTGGACTGGCTCAAGCGCGTCCTCATTGTCCCCGTATTTACCGCGCACCCCACTGAGATCGCCCGCCGCTCGGTGATGATCAAGCGCCGCCGCATCGGCGACTTTCTGGCCACGCTCGATCGCATCCCCGTGCCGGAGCAGGACCTGGTGCGCCTGGAACAACAGGTGCTGGCCGAAATCACCAGCCTGTGGCAGACGGACGAGGTGCGCTCACGCCGCCCCACTGTTTACGACGAGATCAAGATGGGGCTCGACTACTACGACGTCTCCATCTTTGAGACATTGCCCAGCCTTTACCGCGAAATTTCCGAAGCGCTGCGAGCCGCTTACGGCCTGGAAATTGAAGCCCTCGCGCTGCCCCAGGTGCTCTGCTTCGGATCATGGATCGGCGGCGACCGCGACGGCAATCCCTTTGTGACGCCGCAGGTGACGCGCGACGCCATTCAGCTTGCGCGCGGCCACTTGCTGCTCTATTACCAGCGGCAATTGCAGGAGATCATCGACCTGCTCACCACCAGCGCTCAGCAGATAGCGGTCAGCGCTGCGTTGCTGGCGCGGCTCGAGGCCTACGTGGCGCAAGTGCATACGCCGGAGGCGCAGGTCTTCGGCGAGCAGTACGAGTTCGAGTACTATCGCCGCTTCGTCATCTGCCTGAAGGCACGCGTGCAGCGGACGCTGGAGACGGGAGGAGAGCACAAGGGTCCTACTGGAGCTTCGCTGCCGATCACGTCTTACACGCTGGCGCAGGGACAGGAAAAGCTGGCCCAAGTGCTGCCGGCCTACTGCTCCGTCGAAGAGTTTCTTGACGACCTGGAGGCGTTGCGCGCCTCATTGACCGCCAATCGCGGGCTGCGCATCGCGCGAACCCTCATCGACCCGCTCATTCTGCAGGTGCGCACCTTCGGGCTCCATCTGCACACACTCGATATTCGCCAGCACGCGCGCGTTCATGCGATCGCGTTGCAGGAGGCCATCGCAGATACCATGGCGCAATCGCTGCCAAGCGGCCTCTCCGCTGAGACGGCCAGCGTGCTTGAAACCTTCCGCGTGGTGGCCGAAATCAAGAACGGCTGCTCGCCTGAAGCGATTCGCCAGTACGTCATCAGCGGCGCCGCGACGGCGGACGATGTGCTCGCCGTGGTCCGCCTTGCGCGGCTTGGCGGTGTGAAGGTCGAGGGCTGCGGTACCGACCCCGGCCTCATGCCGGTGCCCCTCTTCGAGTCCATCGACGACTTGCGCCGGGCCCCGGCCGTCTGCCGCGAGTTGTGGAGCCGGCCCGACTATCGCAAGCTGATAGCCACCTGGGACAACTGGCAGGAAGTCATGCTGGGCTATTCAGACTCAAATAAAGATGGCGGCATGTTGACCAGCACGTGGGAGATCTTCCGCGCCCATCGCGATCTGCACGTCGTGGCTCGCGAGGCCGGGGTCAAGCTGCGCCTCTTCCACGGACGCGGCGGCACCGTCGGCCGCGGCGGCGGTCCCACGCATCGCGCCATCTTTGCCCAACCCATGGACTCCTTCGATGGCCAGTTGCGCATCACCGAACAGGGTGAGGTGCTCAACTTCAAATATGCAGACGAGGTGCTGGCCGAGCGCAACCTCGAACTGATGATCGCAGCTTCACTCGATGCACTGGCGCGTCCCAACGCCCGCGATCCCGAGGGCCACTTTACCGGCGTGCTGAAGCCGGAGTGGGAGGCAGCGCTCAACGAGCTCTCCGCTATTTCCTACGAGTTTTATCGCAAGCACATTCTCGATGACCGCGACGTGCTCACCTACTTCGAGCAGTCCACGCCGATGGCCGAGTTGGAGAACGCCAAGATCGGATCACGCCCGTCGCGGCGAAAGGCTTCCCCCAGCCTGGCCGACCTGCGCGCCATTCCCTGGGTCTTCGGCTGGACGCAGTCACGCCTGCTGGTTCCCGCATGGTTCGGCGTGGGCTTTGCGTTTGAGCAATATCTCGCGCAACCTGGCGCACTGGAGCTATTGCAAACCATGGCCAGCGAGTTTCCGCTCTTCATCGATCTGTTGCGTAACGTGGAAATGGCGCTTGGCAAGGTGGATATGGCCACCGCGCGCCTCTACTCCTCGCTGGTCGAGGATGCGAAGCTCCGTGAGCGCATCTACGACCTCTTCGATGCCGAATTCCATCGGACTGTGCGCGCTGTGCTGGCAGTGACACGGCAGACCGAACTGCTTGAGACCAACCAGGTGCTGGCCCACTCCATCAAGCTGCGCAATCCCTACGTCGATCCGATGCACTTGATCCAGGTGGACATGCTCCGCCGCAAGCGCGCCGGCGAAGACACCGCTGAAGTCAACCACGCCATCGCCGCGACGATCAGCGGGATTTCGGCGGGGCTCAGAAATACGGGTTGATGCAGACCCAGGAAAAGTTCACGGGAGGGTGAGATGACCGCAACAAGGCCCCGTCTCAGTCTTAGTCGCTGCGCATAAATAACAGCTTCACCTGATCGTGTGAGGGCACGACTTCAGTCGTGCCACACTCGCAGCAAAAGTGAATACTGGGGTTTACAGGCTGCGGAAAAAGGCCGATCTTCGAGCGACATGCCCGAAAGGCATGCCTCAGGGGCTAAAGCCCGACGTTTATTTTGTTGCATTTGCGGCACGACTGAAGTCGTGCCCTTTCAAAACAGCGAGTTTTTCCGCAGCCTGTTGATCCGCAGCCTGTTGAGCTGTTCTCACTCGGTCTTCCTCACCGGCATCGGCGGCACGGGCCTCTTGCCATACTCGGCCAATCCCAGCCGGTAGTGCCAATAGTGCCAGGAACGGGCGTTCAGTTCTCCGGCCTCGGATCGCCGCAGAACGCCGCGCAGGTATTCCTCGCCCGTGGCCTCGATCATCACCACCACGTCCTCGTAGTCGCCCAGGTTCATGACCTGCGCCGCAACTCGGTCGGGAAACTCCATCGCTTCGTCCGGCGTCTTCCACCAGACATAACGCGCTGCCAATCCGCACAGGCAGGCGAGGGCCTTGGCGGTCGGCTTCGGCCGGGCTTCAGGCGTTCTGCGGCGAGTTGGTTCGATGAGGACTTCCGGGGCATCCATGGTGTCTGCTCCCTGCCTCCATTCTACCAAGAGCATGAGTTCGCTTGAGGTTCCACTTGCCATATACCGCGCTTCGGGTCTACGCTATTATCATGCGTCGATGTCGCTAACACCGTCCTGGTGACAGCTCCGATGCAGGCGTGCGCCCCCAAACGGTGCGCGCTTCTCACCGCTTGACAGCTCCGCCGTCACCCTAACCCCCTTGAAATCGAAGATATGGGCCTTTGGCCCCGAAAAAGGAGAACATATGGCGCGCATTGCCGCGGATGTAACTGAACTCATTGGCCGCACCCCGCTGGTGCGGCTCAACCGCATGGCGGCTGGACTGCCCGCAACCGTCGTAGCCAAGCTGGAAAGCCAGAACCCGGTTTCAAGCGTCAAAGACCGCATCGGCTTCGCAATGATCGATGCCGCCGAAAAGGCGGGCAAGATCAAGCCCGGCGAGACTGTGCTGATTGAGCCAACCAGCGGCAACACCGGCATTGCGCTGGCCTTTGTGGCCGCCGTCAAGGGCTACCGGTTGATCCTCACCCTGCCGGAGACCATGAGCCTTGAGCGCCGCGTGCTGCTGCTGGCTTTCGGCGCCGAGATTGTGCTGACCCCGGGCCCCAACGGCATGAAGGGCGCCATCGCCAAGGCCGATGAAATCCTGGCCAAGACACCGAACGGATATATCCTGCAGCAGTTCAACAACCCCGCCAACCCCGCCATCCACTATGCGACCACGGGTCCGGAGATCTGGGACGATACCGACGGCAAGGTGGACATCCTCATCAGTGGCGTAGGCACCGGCGGCACCATCACCGGCGTGGCCAAATACATCAAGGAGCGCAAGCCCGAGTTCAAGGCGATCGCCGTCGAGCCAACAGACAGCCCTGTGCTCTCCGGCGGCAAGCCTGGACCGCACAAGATCCAGGGCATCGGCGCCGGGTTTGTGCCCGGCGTGCTCGATACCGGCCTGGTTGACGAGGTTGTCCAGGTGACCAACGAAGAGTCCATCTCGGCGGCTCGAAAGCTGCCGCTGGAGGAAGGCTTGTTTGTGGGCATCTCCTCGGGAGCGGCGGTTGCCGCCGCGCTGAAGGTGGCCGCACGGCCCGAAAACGCCGGCAAGCTGATCGTGGTGGTGCTGCCCGACTTTGGCGAGCGCTATCTGTCCAGCGTGCTGTTCGAGTCTCTGCGCCAGCAGGCCCTGGCTTTGCCGGTTGAAGCGATTGCGGTGTAAGAAGCCGAATTGCCGGCGGAGCGGAGTTTGTTCCGCCGGCAATTGCCCGCTTCGCTCTGCTACCGTTGTTGCAAGACCCACCCTTCAATGTCTCTGTTTGCCCGCATTCGCGAAGACATCAACTCCGTGCTGGAGCGCGACCCCGCCGCGCGCTCGCGCCTTGAGGTTCTGCTCTGCTATCCCGGCCTCTGGGCGGTATGGATTCACCGCATCTCGCACGTCCTTTGGCGGGCCAAACTACGTCTGCCTGCACGGCTGCTCTCCCAGGTCGCGCGTTTTTTCACCTGCGTGGATATTCACCCCGGCGCGTTGCTGGGGCGGCGGCTCTTCATCGACCACGCGATGGGCGTGGTGATTGGCGAAACCGCCATTGTGGGCAGCGATGTGACTCTCTATCAGGGCGTCACTCTGGGCGGCACAGGCAAGGGACACGGCAAGCGCCACCCCACCGTTTGCGACGGCGTGTTCATCGGCAACAACGCCAACGTGCTGGGCAACATCACCGTCGGCGAGAACTCCCGGGTGGGCGCGGGGTCCGTGGTGCTCTCCGACGTGCCCCCCAACTCGACCGTCGTGGGAGTTCCGGCCCACATCATCTATCGCAACGGGCAGCGCGTCCTGATTACCGATCCGCACGATGTGAAGGACCCGCTCTCCGACGCGCTGATTGCCCTCTCGGGCCGCGTGGAGGAGCTTGAAGGACGCCTCGGTGGCGAGCCGCAGGCCGCCGAGCCGTTTGCCGCCGAAGAGGCAGAACGTGAGGCCTATCGCCAGGAACTGGAGTACCTGCGCCAGTATGTTTCCATGGGCGAAGGCATCTGACGCTGGCCGCCCAACAGATCCGCTGAAAAAATCTGTAGAAATGTATTGACAAGTATCATTCATAGCACTATACATTGTTATGCGAGGTATATGGCAATGGCGAATATGAGAGCAACGCCTGCTGACGACGATCAGCCTGACCGCTGGGAGGCGCAATTGCGCAAGGGCGCACTGGAGATGGCGGCACTTGCCAGCCTTTGGAAGGGGCGCCTTTATGGCCTTGAGATCATCCGCTTTCTGGAGAGACACTCGCGGCTGGTTCTGGCCGAAGGAACAATCTATCCCATCTTGAACAGGCTCAAGACGGAAGGCATGCTCACCTCCGAGTGGGTGGAGGCAGAGGCCGGCCATCCGCGCAAGTATTACTCGCTCACCGACGCAGGGCGAAAGCGCCTTCGCCTGATGGCCGAGGCCTGGGTCAGCTTCTCTCAAGGCCTGAGCCAGCTTCTTGAACCCGTAATGGACACGAAGGAGATCTCGCAATGACGCAGGAAATGCAAATCGAAAGTTACCTGACCGCCCTCCGCTACCACCTTGGCCCTCTCACCATCGGGGAGCGGGAAGAGATTGTGCTCGAGATCAGCGCGCATATCCGCGACTCCGCCGAGGAGCCCGGAGCAAGCATCGCATCCGTGCTCGCAGGCCTTGGGCCTGCGGACAAGCTGGCTGCCCAGTATCGGGACGGGCTGCTCATCCGCCAAGCAAGTCGCAGCATCTCACCCCTATTGCTGCTCCGCGCCACCCTCCGGCTTGCCACCAAAGGCATATTTGGGATCTTCGTCTTCTGTTGCGCAATTCTCGGTTACTCCTCCGGAGTCGTGCTCGTTTTCGCCGCCTTGGCCAAGCCCTTCTTCCCCGCGAACACCGGCCTATGGCTTCAGGATGGGCGATTTGTCGATTCGGGAGTACTCCACTTCCCGCCGCCCGCACCTCCCTCGCATGAAGTTCTCGGCATGTGGTTGATACCGCTGGCACTCACTCTGGGTAGTCTCACCCTCCTGCTCACAACTTGGGCGATCCGCGCATCGCTGCGCCTCTCCCAGCGGTTGCAGTCGAAGCTATGCATCTCTGCCGCCGCTTCAGTGAAAGCGGGAATTTAGGAAGGGGCGGGGATCGCGGGCCGATTGAATTCTCTAGGTCTCTGACCGCGTAGATTTGCACCCCCCACCCTAGCCGCAAAAACAAGTACGCGGCGAGGGTGGGGCACCCGAAGTTGGTACAACTTCACTCGGTCAGAGACCTAGCAGCTCTCAGCTTGCAGTCGCCCCCCGCCGTCCCGGTGCTACAGTGGTTTCGTTGCCACTTTCAACCAGGGGCTCCCTTCTTGCCGGGTTTTCGTCCGCTCTTCGTGGCCATTCTCGCTTTTCCTGTCGCCGTCCATGCTGCCTCGCGCGTTGAGGCCGCACCCGTGCCGGCAGAGATGCGGTCTACAGCTTTTTCAGTGACCGTGAACGGCCAGCCCGTCGAGGTGGCGCACGCCGCATCGAGTTATGAATTTGTGAGCTTTGACGTAACCGGCCCCGTGGACGTAGCCATCACCGCGGCTGAGCCGGGCTTTTGGGATCGCGGTGTCGATATTCAGCCCTGGCGGCTGGGTCTGCGCCCCACGCGGCAAGGCTCGACCATCCGCTTCAGGCTCGCAGGACCGGCCAAGCTCTCCATCTCCCGGCCCGGTGACTTCCTGAACTATGGCAGGATGCTGTTTCTCTTTGCCGGCTCGCCACCGCCGCCCCTGCCGCGCGACCCGAACATCCACGCCTGGCAGCCGGGGGTCTACCACCAGAGCCTGAATCCCAAGAGCGGTGAGACCCTTTACCTTGCGCCCGGCTCCTACTTCTTTGGCAGCCTGAACCTGTGGAAGGTACACGACGTCAAGATTCTGGGCCGCGGGGTCATCGTTTATGAAGGCTCGCAGGACCCCAACAGCGACGAGGGCTGGATGCAGAAGCCCGACTGGCACTGCATTGGAGCGCTGGAAGCCCGGAATGTTCAGATCGACGGACTCACCTGCATTGTGCGGGCGCGGACCTGGTCCATTCAGATGAAAGACTCGACTGGATTCACCTTCAACGACCTGCGCGTCATCGGGGGCAACCCCAGCAACGCCAATCAGGACGGAATGGACTGGCTGGGCGGCGGCGACGCGATCGTCCGCGACGCCTTCCTGCGCACCTCCGACGATGTTTTCGCGATGGAGGGCAACTGGGACGGCTACACCGACGAGCAAATCACCCGCCCCGGCCACGACGTCCAGAACATCCTGATCGAGCACAGCGAACTCTCCACCAGCATCTCCAACATTGTGCGCGCCGGCTGGCCGCGGAAATCCTACAACTCGCGCAACTTTACTCTGCGGGACTCCGATATCCTCCATGGCGGCATCGGCGCGTGCGGCCAGACTTTTGGCCTCCTCGGCTTCTGGGGCGCAAACGGCGCCAAGGGCGACCACTCCAACTTCACATTTGAGAATCTCTTCCTCGATAACTGGTACTCGCTGGTGCAAATGGAGCTGGATCAGAATCCGGGCCAGCCGGGCCTGCATGGCTTCACCTTCCGCAACATCTGGGCGCTCGACCAGCCGCCGCTGGCCAATTCGTCAATGACGGGGGATGTTTCAGACGTGACGTTCGACAATGTGAAGTACGGCCAAACGCGCGCGGCAGCCGATGCGGACCTGCCGCTTGTGGTTTCCGGCGGCGCACAGCCAGCTCGCTTTATCCCCAGCCATAACCCGGTGGCCGCGTTCACGTTCGATCCCCCGGTCTTTGCTCCCCGGCAAAAAGTTTCCTTCACCGCACAGCCGTCTCCCGGCGCCCACTATACCTGGCTGTTTGGCGACGGGACCCAAGCCAGTGGCCGCCGCGTGCGCCACAGCTTCCCCGACGCTGAAGGCACACAACTTGATGGGACGAGCGGAGCTGGCCGCTTCAGGGTCCTGCTCCATGTTGAAGGACAGCAAGGCGACGGGGATTCTGCCAGGCAGGACTGGGCCGGCCAGGGAGTCGTGGCTGTAGCCAGTTGGCACGACGCCGTGAACGCAGCCAGCCCGACTCTCCCTGGTCTCACCTGGCAAATTTACCCCGGAGACTGGACCCAACTGCCAGATTTTAGAGCCGAACACGCCGTTTTCAACGGCGAGTCCCCCAATTTGCACGCCGATTCGCAAGGCTTTACGCGCTATGCCGCCGCCTGGGACGGGCTCATCGACATTCCGGCCGACGGCGGCTACACCTTCCACCTGATCGACCGCGACGGAGCGCGCGTGGTCATCGACGGCATTGAAGTGGCCAAAACCGGGCCGCCCTTCGCGCAGGTCTGCGGCTCGCCGGGAAATGCAATGCGCTATGACCTCGGCTCGCTCGGCCTGCGCGCCGGCAAACATACCCTTCACATGGAAGGTTTGCACTCCGTCAGCCAGGGCTCACCCCGCTTGCTGTGGGAAGGCCCTGCCCTGCCCCTCACCGACGTACCTCCGTCGGCATATAGCCACTTGCGGCATGATTTGGTGACGAATTGAGCCGTCCGTACGCCTTCTTTTCTGGCTCGAAGCCAAACGTGAATGCTACTCTTGCAATCACCCAGATTCGAAATACCACTTGCAAGGAGCCTCGATCATGCTCATGTTCCCCAGAAAGAGTTCATCCATGTTGGCAGCGGCGGCTTCTGTCATTGCCCTATCGCTCGCGGCCGGCTGCCAGGCGCCTCAACCCGCAGCCACCGCAGCCCCAGCCTCCGTCCAACTCCAGCCCTACACTGCCCCCGACCAAAGCGCCTCTGCCGGCGTTCCCTCCGGCTGGCAGGTCACCAGCGGCCAGCAAACCGTGATCGCGATGACCGGGCCCGGAGGTGCGGCCCTCACGCTAGGGAACACAATCGTTGCCCAGAACGCAGCTTTCCAGCCGGGCAAAAAAGGCGCCAACGGAGCCGACTTATCCATGCCGTACACAGCCACGCTGGCGCAGAAGTTTACGATGATCATTCAGCAGGGTGCGGCTGTCTCAGGCAAGCCGACCCCGCAGGTCATCATCACTTCCTCCACGCCCATCCAACTTCCCCCAGCCGTTGGCGAGTGTGCCCGCTTCGTCGCGAGCGTCTCTGGTGAGCAAGGTTCCATGAAGCTCCTGGCGGTTCTCTGCTCGCTTCGGCTCGACTCCGGCGGCGCTTATAAGAACATCTCGCTGATGGCACAGGCTCCGGTGGCGGTGGCCGATCAGGCCGCGCCGACCGCCCAGGCCGTCTTCCAGAGCTATCGGATCCCCGCCACATGGCTGCAGAAGAAGCTTGCCCCCTTCAACGCGCCTCCAGCCGCCTCGTCAGCCGCCGATATGAAGCAAGCCAATGCCATTATGCAATCGACAATGGCGGGCGAAGCAGCAGCAAACAACAGCGCCAACTGCTTTGACCTGTCGGTGCTGCGCGGAACCCCCACTGCACTGCTCCCCAGGAGTTGCGGCGGCAACGCACCCTAACTAATGCATTCTCGCAGCTACCAATGGGCATTTCGAGCCCTGTGCTGGAATGGCGTTTGAGAAAGCAAAAGGGCGCCGGAGCTCAATTCAGAGCCCTGGCGCCCTCATCCTCTCTGCACTCTATTTCGGCAACTGCGTCGCATCCCAGCCGCCGCCGAGTGAGCGAACCAGACCCACACTGTCTACGAACTGCCGAGTTTGCAGATCGATGGCCGTGCGCTGGTTCTGGAGAAGAGTGGCTTCGGCGGTGAGCACTTCGAGGTAGCTGGTCACGCCGCCCTTGTAGCGCTGGTTCGATATATCGAAGGAGTGCTGCGCCGAGTCAACCGCCTTCCGCTCGACGCCCGACTCCTGCTCAAGAATCCTGAGGCCGGAGAGCTGGTCTTCCACGTCGTTGAAGGCCAGGAAGACGGTATTCCTGTAGCCGGCGACCTGGGCCTCGTAAGTGTGGCGGGCCTGGTCGGTGAGTGCGTGGCGCTGGCCGGCGTCGAAGAGCAGTTGAGTGGCCTGCGCGCCCAAGGTCCACAGCGCGCTGGGGCCCTGAATCCAGGTGCCAAAATGGACGCTTTCAAATCCGCCCTCCGCGTTCAGGTCGATGGTGGGGTAGAAGGCAGCCACGGCAATGCCGATCTGCGCGTTGGCTGCGGCGGCGCGGCGTTCGGCGGCGGCAATGTCCGGGCGTCGCTCAAGCAGTTGCGAAGGCACGCCAAGCGGAACCTTGGGCAGCGCCAGATTGAGCGGCGACGGCGGAATGCTGAAGTCGGCAAGCTTCAAGTTGGCAATGGCGCCCACGGCATGTTCGTACTGAGCACGAGCCACACCCACATCGATCAGTTGCGCGCGCACGGTTTCGAGCTGCGTCCGGGCCTGGGCCACGTCCACGTCGGTGCCGATCCCTCCGGCAAAGAGGCGCTGGGTCAGATCGAGCTGCTTTTCGAGGTCGGCGACTGTGGACTGAAGCAGCTTGATCTCGGAGTCCAGGCCGCGCAGTTGGAAGTAGTCCGCAGCCATCTCGGCGTGCAGGCTCAGGTCCACACTGGCCATGTCCGCGGCACTGGCCTGGGCGTTCTCGTGGGCTTGCTCGACGGTGCGGCGGATGCGGCCCCAGAAGTCCGGCTCCCAACTGGCTTGAGCGTCAACCACCAGGTCGTTATATCCGACAGGCTTTGTGGATGAGTAATCAGGTCCGTTTTTCGAGATACGGTCGCGATCCACAGAAGGCCCGGCGGAGAGCGTCGGATACAAAGCAGACCGTGCCACCTTCACCTGATCGCGTGCGGCCAGATACGTCTCCAGCGCCTGGCGCAGTCCCTGGTTATTGGCAGCAATGCGCTCTTCGAGTTGGTTGAGCTGCGGGTCCTGGTAGATCTCCCACCATTTGCCGCGCAGCATTCCGTCTGCCGGCGTGGCCGGCTGCCAGCCGCCGCCGTTGGCCGGATTGGGCGGCGGAGCTAGCGGGACTACAACCGTGGAAGCACCAGCCTCCTTGTAGGCCGGGGGCGCGTCAAAGCCGGGTCGATGATAGTTGGGCCCGACGGGCTTGCAACCGGCCAACAGTCCGAGGGCCAGCAACGCGGCAAGCGATCCTCCGCGGCCGGCGCACCGGGGCACTGAACCGAGCAAATGCGCCGGCATGATCATTTGCCTCCCGCGTCGGTGGGTTGGCCGGGGCTCGCCACAAGAACCTTTTCGCCCTCTATCAACGAGTCAGGCGGGTCCTGGATCACCCTGTCGCCGGCGCTGAGGCCGGTGACGATTTGCACGTTGGCTCCATCGTCCTCTCCAATCACCACTGGAACCAGATGGGCCACATTGCCGTTGACCACAAGGCCCAGGCGCAGCCCTTCCCTGCGGAAGATGAGCGCCGCGGCGGGCACGATAAAGGTTGGGCCGGCAGCGGGCGTCTTGAAGTGGACCTGCGCCAGTGAGCCGGGCAACAGCTCCCCGGCGCGGTTGTCCACGTCAATCTCCACCAGAAGCGTGCGGCTGGCGGGATCGATCGCGTCGGCGGTTCGCGTCAGCGTGCCCTGGTAGATCTTCCCGGCATGCTCGGCAAAGGTCAAGTCGATCTTCGAGCCCCGCTTCACGTTCCGCGAGTAGATCTGCGGCAGGTTGGTATAAACGCGCAGGGTCTGGATGGCCTGAAGATGAAAGAGTTCCTTGGCGGCTCCCTGGTCGATCAACTGGCCGGTGTCGATATTGCGGGCCGTAACGACTCCGTCAAAGGGCGCATAGACTTTTTCAAACGATTGCAGTTCGCGGAGACGCTGCACGTTGGCCTGGGCGGACTTGACCGCCGCCGCGGTAGCGGCTGCCTGATTCACAAACGTGTCTGTGTCCTGGCGGGAGACGGCGTTGGACTTCACGAGCCCCGTGTAGCGATCAGCCTGGATGTGGGCGTTGTTGGCGGTGGCCTTGGCGGTATTCAGGTCCGCTTCGCCCTGGGCCAGTTGCTGGTCCACCTCGGGAGTGGCGATCTCCGCCAGCAGCGCGCCCTGCTTCACCCTTGCGCCAATGTCGAAATACCACTTCGTTAAATATCCAGAGGTTCGCGCGTAGATGGGCGAATCCGTCAGGGCGGTCACGTTGCCGGGCAGCACAAAGGTGTCCACAGGCGCGCCCTGCTTGGGGATCGCGGCGATCACCGACGGTGCGGCGAGGGAATTGGTCGACTCCGCCAGCACCTTATCGTCGTGCTTGCGGTGCAGAATTCCGAAGGCCGCCAGCAGCACGGCCACGACGAGCAGGACGGCCACGCCCAGCAGAGCCTTGCGCGGCGAGACCGGCTTCTGATCGGGCGCTGTGATGCCGTCATGCGTAGCCGGGTGCGGGTTCGGTTTGGATTCGTTGGTCATAAAAGCTACTCCGAAAGCTCGTCAAACTCGTCGATAGTTCCGGCCCGTGAAGCGCCATGCGCCATCCTGCGGCGGCCTTCCAGCCACCCGTGGACGACAGAGAAAGATGCGGGCACAAAGAACAGCGTGGCCACGGTGGCCAGCAGCAACCCACCGATCACGGCGCGGCCCAGCGGGGCATTCTGCTCGCCGCCGTCGCCCAGGCCCAACGACATGGGAACCATGCCGATAATCATGGCCAGGGCGGTCATAATCACCGGGCGCAGGCGGACAAAGCCAGCGTTCAGCGCGGCCTTTCGCGCATCGCCCACCAGAACCTCCAACTGCTCGCGGGCAAAGGTCACCACCAGAATAGAGTTGGAGGTGGCCACGCCCATGCACATGATGGCGCCGGTGAGCGCGGGCACGCTGAGCCGGGTGTTGGTGAGGAACAGGAACCATGCGATGCCGGCCAGGGCGGTCGGAAGGGCCGCGACGATCAGGAACGGATCGAGCCAGGACTGGAAGTTGACCACGATGAGCAGGTAGACCAGCAGGATGGAAAACGCCAGGCCGCCCAGCAGGCCGACGTAGGACGCCTTCATGGTCTCGCTCTGGCCGCGCAGGATAAAATGCGAGCCGCGCGGCAGATCGCCGTTTTTCTCGTGGCGGGCAATGATCCCCTCCATGGCGCGGGTCACACTGCCCAGGTCGGTTCCATCCACATTCGCGTAAATATCCAGAACCGGCTGCACATCGTAGTGGCTCACGGTGCCGAGTTCCGTGCCGGGCGAGATGGACGCCAGGTTGCCCAGAACCTCAACCGTTGGCGGAACTCCCGGCACCGAGGACGGCGCGGCGGCAATGGCTTGCTGCGCCGAAGCAGAGCCGGTGACGGGCAGGCTCTGCAGCGACGCCAGCGAGTCGAGGCGATACTGCGGGGCCTGGATGGCCACGTTGTAGGTTACCCCGTTTTTGGGATCGAGATAGAAGTTGGGGGCGGTTTGGAAGCTTCCGCTCAAGGCCACCAGCAGGCTTTGCGCCACATTCTGCTGCGTCAGACCGATGGTCTGGGCGCGGGTGCGGTCCACGTTCACCGTCATATTGGGATAGTTGAAGGGCTGCTGAATGCGCGCATCGACTGCGCCGGGCACATAGCGGACCTCATCGAGCATGCGCTCTGCGACTGCGCGGTTGCCATACAGGTCCGGGCCGACGATCTGGATATCGATGGGCGCGGAGAGGCCGAAGTTGAGAATCTGGGTCACGATGTCCACCGGCAGCACATAAAAAGTCACGCCGGGATATTGGCGATTCAGCTCCTTGCGCAAAGTCTCCACGTAGGCCGCGGTGGGATGGTGGTCCTGGGTCAACTGGACCTGAATATCCGCGTCGGCCGGCCCGATGGGAGCAGACGTCGAGTAGGAGAGGTTCAATCCCGAGTAGGGCAGGCCGATATTGTCGACAATGGTGACCACTTCCTTGGCCGGGATCAGCCCGCGGATCGTGCGATCGATGTGGTCGCAGAGCGCGGCCGTCTCCTCAATGCGCGTGCCGGTACGGGCGCGCACGTGAATCTTGAACTGACCGGCGTCCACCGCGGGAAAGAAATCCCGGCCGAGCGAAGGCGTTAGAAGCCCCACCGAAGCCAGGGAAAACACCATGAAGAGAATCAGAAAGACCGCAGGATGGTCCACGCACAACGTGAGCAGGCGCAGGTAGCCGTTGCGCATTTTCTCAAAGCGGGACTCGAAGGCCAGTTGAAACTGAATGAGGGGATTGCGGCTGGCGCGCTTCTTGGCGGTCTGCGCGTCGTCGTGCTCGACCAGCAGATATTTGGCCATGGTGGGCACGACCGTGCGCGAGAGCAGGTAGCTGGCCAGCATGGCAAAGACGACGGCCTCAGCCATGGGCACAAACAGGTAGCGCGACACGCCGCTCAGGAAGAACATGGGCACGAAGACGATGCAGATGGCGAATGTGGAGACCAGTGCCGGCGTGGCAATCTGAGCGGCGCCGTCGAGGATGGCTTGCTCGATCTCCTTGCCCGACTCCAGGTTGCGATTGATGTTTTCGATCTCGACGGTGGCGTCGTCCACGAGGATGCCGACGGCCAGCGCCAAGCCGCCCAGCGTCATGATGTTGATGGTCTCGTGCAGCATGGAGAGCATGATGAGCGAGCAGAGGATCGAGAGCGGAATGGAGACCGCGATGATGACGGTGGAGCGCCAACTGCCCAGGAAGACCAGGATCATGATGGCGGTGAGGCAAGCAGCAATAATGGCCTCGCGAACCACGCCGTCGATGGCGCCGCGCACAAAAATCGACTGGTCGGAGAGGGCCTTGATCTGCAACTGCGGCGGCAATTGGCCCTTGATGCTCGCCAGCCTTTCGTGAACGCCCTTGATGATGTCCAACGTTGAAGACGAGCCGGTCTTCATGATGCTCATCAGGATGGCGCGATGGCCGTCCACGCGCACGATGTTGGTTTGCGGCGGACTGCCGTCGCGCACATGGGCCACGTCGCGGATGTAGATCACAGCGCCGTTCACGGATTTGATGGGCAGGTTGTTGAGGTCGTTGACCACCGATGGGGCGGAGTTGGTCTCGATCGCGTACTCAAAGCGGTCAATCTTCATGGTGCCCGAAGGCACGATCAGATTCTGCGCGGATACGGCGTTGACCACATCCACGGGCGAAAGACCCTTGGCCTGAAGCGCGTGCAGATCCAGGTCCACTTGAATCTGGCGCTGCTTGCCGCCGTAGGGAAACGGTGTCTGCGCACCCTCGACGGTGGCCAACTGGGTGCGGATGGAATTGGAGCCCAGGTCGAACAATTGCTGCTCGTTGAGACCCTGCCCAGTGACCCCCAACTGCAGCACGGGCACGCTGGAAGCGTTGTACTGAATGATGAACGGCGGCGTGGCGCCCGGCGGCAGGCTGCGCAACTGCACTTGGCAGATTGCCGTCACCTGGGCCACGGCGCTGCCGATGTTCACGTGCGGCTGGAAGAAGATCTTGATGACCGAGATGCCGTTGAGCGACTGCGATTCGATGTGCTCAATGTCGCTCACTGCGATAGTCAATCCCCGCTCGCTGTTGAAGGCGATGCGGGTGGACATCTCCTGCGCAGAGAGGCCGCTGTACTGCCACACCACTGTCACGACAGGGATATCGATATTCGGGAAAATATCCGTGGGCATCGACAGGATGCTGTAGGCGCCAAGGATCAGAATTAAGAACGCAAATACGGCAAAGGTATAAGGCCGCCGCAGCGCAAGCCGGACAATCCACATCATAGGGCAGGTACTCGCTCCTGAGCCGGGTCGCTCATCCCACTGCCGCGCGTGACCAGATTGCCATTGAACGGCTCAGCAAATGCCCTTCCGCGGCTTCGACCGGCTCATCGGGTTCCGGGGCCAGGCGGACTGGCCGCCAAACCCGATCCAACATGCAGTTGAAACTACAATGGTAATTGAAGTTGCCAGCCAAACGCGCAAGACCGAACAAAAGCCGCAGTCAGCACAAGTTCAAGACGCTCAAGCCAGCGAAAAAGACTCAGTTTCGCGCCCTGTGCATGCCGCGCGATGCGGGTCGCTTCATGCCGCCGGGGCCCCGGTATTTTTTGGGATGCGAGAAGCTTTCCCGGGGTTTGCCGGCGCCTGAGCTTTTCGGAGATATTCCCAGAAGGACACCGATGCGATCCAATCGCCAGATTCCCGGCTGCAATGCGCGAAGGCTCGCCGCTTCCAGCGGCCCGGCTTCCGATCCCTACAGGAGCCGTTCAAGCAGCGAGCCACTGAGCCGACTGCGCCGTACCAAACAAATATCGGCGCTATGAAGACGGCCGCACACTGAGCCGCTCCAAGCGCCGATCGATTGCGATGCGAACCAATTCCCGGCCCGCACAGTTTTTTGTTTGCTGCTTCGCTATAAGCAACGAATCTCTATTGATCCCGCCTTCTTTTACTCAGTTTGCTCCTGACTCATCCTCACGAGCTACTTTCCAAAGACACTTTAGAAAAGTATGCCGAAATCATACCCCGGCCATGAGCCCATAGGCGCGAAGCTTTGCTACGATCGCCAAGAAGCATCCGCAGGGCAGCTCTTGTAAAGTCGAACGTTACGAGCCCTGCAAAGAGATACGGGTTTGAATGCTTCCTCAGCACCCGGCCGAAGCCTCCGCCCTATCTCTCTGCCCTTTGAACGTCTACAAACCCATCCCTGCACGGGTGACCCACATGGAGGGCTGAGTAGAATCGTCCCCGGATTCCATAGCTCGTTAGAGAACATTGATGGCGGCCGCGCCGAGGGCGAGCTGCGAGAATATCTGCGACCAGTCCATGAATTGGCGCAGCGCGGTAGGACGCAGAGTCTTCTCCGGCACGACAATCGTGTCGCCTGGATTCAAACGCAGTTGGTCGAATCCGTTGCCCCAGTATCCATTGGCCGCAGCGCGACTGACCACCGAGCCGTCGGCGCGAATCACAAAAGATCGGCGCCAGTCCGCGTTGCGATTCGTTCCGCCAGCCAATCGTAAATAGCGGCCGGTCGATCCTCCATGTTGGTAGAGAAACGAATTCTGATCGTTCACTGCCCCAACCACGTTGATGGTCGAGGGCGCAAAAGGCACGATGAACCGGTCCCCATTTTCCAAACTTATCTCCGGCACGTCATCGATGCTTGACCTGTCCGGCTGAAACTCTAGAACGATTCGGCCTGTCGCCCGAATCTGACTGAGACGAGCAACCAACTCCTGACCGGCTACACGGGAAGCAGATACGTCGGAGGAGTTATTTGCGGACGAGGATCCAGCGGCAGCCAGCGCCTGCGTCCCACGCTCGGCGTCCATACTGATAGTCCGCATGTACTCATCGAGGCGCTGCTGCTGGAGCACGCGCGTCGATTCGCGGGTGAATTCCGAGCCGTAAAGATATGCCTTCCCTGTGATTCCACCGGCACGGCGAACCAGATCGCGCAATGTTTCGCCCGGCTGCACGCTGTAGATGCCGGAGTGAGCAAACTCGCCTTCCAGCTCCACATACTTGGTCTGCCTGTCGAGAGGGACACGGATGTCGGCTTGGGAAAAGATCGTGATCGTGTCGCCCGCCCGCAGCGCAATATCCTGGCTGGCGTCATGGTTGAGCACCAGCTTGCCCAGATCGAACGGGATCAGCGACGTCTTCAATGTCTCCGGATCAAGACGTTCAATGACCGCGTAGTCCCAATTGATCTCTGGGGCCGACAAGCTCACGCGGTTCCGCTTCAACTGTCCCGCGCTTCCTGGCATGGTTATCTCGGCCTGTTGCGAACCAACCGACCCGTTGCTTCCAGTTTGGCCTGCCTTCACGGGTTCCGCTCTGGAGGTGTTCGTGTCTTCCCGATCGTTTGGTGTCAAAGCAGAGGTCAGCGTCTCTTGTGCTACAGATGCAGTAAAGCCCTGAGAATTCGATTCAGGGTTTCGTTGATCTCTCCCCATTGTGGAGATCATGGGCTCAAATTCCGGTACGGGCAAACCAAGATGGCTGCGCTTCCACCAGTAATCCCGACTCATCAGGGAATCTCGATCGGGAATCAGATCGCTCAGATGCATGCCCGGCCGCAAGCTGAAGCGCCCGGGATTCGCAACATTCCCACGCAGCGTGACTGTCTTCTGGTACGCGGGAACTATGGGGTAGATGCGAAGAATATCGCCGTCCGCGAGCGGGGCGGCCAAGCCGCTTGCGTCGAGAGGGAACTCCATCGCCTGGCGAAGCTGGTCCTGCCCGACGCGCTCCAAGGAGATCCGCGAGCTGGAAGACATCGCGGTGGTCCTTCCCGCTGCGTTTATCAGGTCGCCGATGGTTTCGCTCCCGCTAAGCTCATAGATGCCTGGACTGCGCACGCTGCCCGTCAGGGCCACCTGAGATCCTGCCGCCGGAATGTACAGCACATCTTCGGGCAGGAGCCGGGCGTCCTTTGATTTATCTCCGCGAATGAGGAGCGCATACAGATCGAAGTCGGCGATGGTTTTCCCGTCCCGCTTCAACTGAATGTCGCGAAGCGATCCCTGCGGAGATGGGCCGCCACTGGCAAACAATGCATCCACCAGCGAGCTAAGGGAACTGACTGTGTAAACCCCCGGGCGCCGTGCCTGTCCCGTGACATAGATCTGCATCGAGCGAATTCGCCCAATGTCGACTGAGAGGTCAAAATTACGATACATTCTGCCAACGGCCGCGCGCAGATGTTGATCCAAAGCAGAAAACTCCAGCCCCGCCACATGCACCGTGCCAGCCTGAGGAAGATAGATGTCCCCAGACCTGTCCACGCGGAGATTTCCGCTGTAGTTGATCTGCCCCCAAATGCGAACGCGGATCTCATCTTCCGGCCCAATCACATAGCCGGAACTGACTGGAGCCAGATCGCTGGGAGAAAATGTTGATGGAACGTCATGAAAAAGATTCACGCCATAAATGGGAAGCAGTTGTCCGGTCGTGGCGGCTACGAATTTCTGGAACTCGGTTGGCGGATCCGGCGGCAGCGACTGCCCTTGCAGTTGGCCCCTGTTCCTGCCGCCGAGACTAGCGCTCTCCGACGCAGCCGAGGTCGTCGTTGGCAGCGATCGGCCGTCATCCGCTTCGGCAGTTTCGCGGCGCGGCTGCAGGCTCTGGATGCATTCCCCGCTCGTGGGGGACAGCGCATCCGTGCAACTGCCGGAAGTGCTCTGTTGAGCATCGACGGAATTGTTCCCAACCGAATTTTGAGGATAGAGCCCCAGGGGAGCCGCCAGGAGTACAAGCAGCATGAAAGAAACAACGAAACTTCTTCTCATAGATGCACACTATCTTCCTGGGTTCTACCCAGTCCGCAAGCACGCTCAGTGCTTTGCGTTATCTCAATCCAACCGGCGCAACGATTAGTCGGGTTTCCCTGTCCCTGCCAATCCACATACATCCCGCCAATCAGCGCTCGACACTAACGACAACTACTTCCGCAAGAAACGGATGGCCAATGCTACCGTGCAGCCGCCACCCCAAGGAAGCCACACGCCAGCACTGGCCAGTCTAACATGCATCGAGGCGCCTCTTAGCGCGCGCCTATCCGGCGCAGCACCGCCGGAATGGTCCGAAGAAGAATTCCGAGGTCGGCGCCAAGGCACCATGACCGGACATACAAGGCGTCCAACTTTGCCCGCTCCGCATAACCGACATCGCTGCGCCCAGAGACTTGCCACAGCCCTGACAGGCCCGGCGTCGCGGCTAGATAGAAGGTCAGAAGGTTTCCATAAAAACCCGCTTCGGCCTCAACGATTGGCCGCGGACCTATCAGCGACATCTCCCCGCGAATTACGTTGAACAACTGAGGAAGTTCATCTAAACTCCAGCGCCGCAGAACATTCCCGATCACGGTAATCCGCGGATCCCTCAGATTCTTGTTCATCCTCCAATGCAGGCCCGCTCCATCAGCGTGCCCACCTGCGCTGTGGCCTAGCTGCGCAGCGCTTCGGTACATGGAGCGAAACTTCCATATTTGGAAAGACCGGCCATCGCGCCCAACCCGCTCTTCCCGATAAAACACCGGACCTTCCGAGGTGAGAAGAATGGCCGCCGCAATCAGGAGCCCGGGAATGGCAAGCGCCGCTGTCATCGTCAGGGCGCAAAGAACATCGAACGATCGTTTGACATATTGATAGCGCCAGGAAGCCACAGGCTCCTCGGCGGATAACAAGTAATCCGCCGGATATAAGCCATCTGACGCCATCGCATCTCCCTCAAACCTTACTTGGGAGCTTTCAAATACAGCTTGAGCCTGAACCCTTCTCACATTGCCTCCTCTGATGAATAATTCCCCGCGATGTCACGCTCCGACCTGCCGATGAAAGTTGGGGACAGGGAATCGCTCTTCCGCAAGAATGCCAAGGTCAACGTTCTCGCGAATGAAGTTCCATAACACCAACTGCGCATCATTTGGAAATCGTATGGACAGCTTCTCTCTTGCACGAGCATAAGAAACCGGTTCAACGCAACAGGGAACTGAATTAAAAGTTAGGCCCGGAGAATTCGGGCAGGCAATTGATCATTTTGTGATTATGTGGAGTGCGTTCCGAAAAGAAATAGCATTTCAGTTTTGGACCACTGTAGTGCAGCGCCGACTGCCGCGGCCATCGCAAATGCAGCAGCGCCAACCTTCGCTTCAGAGTGAATTACCTGAGGCTGCTGCGAGTCACTCTCTGGATCGTGTGCATGCCAACCATGATCCAGTTCACACTACTCATAACTCGGTCGGATTGACCACGGAGTGAAGGTTACTCCTTCATCGTTGCAACCTCACGCGGAAAGTGCGCAGGCCTCGGGATGAGCACGTCCAGCCAGAACTTGGCGTAGGCTCGAGCCGGCTCCCGGCTATTCGCGCCAGACAGGTCATCTCCACCCAAGAGCTTGGAAAGCCCTGGATGCATCACCGCCGACATCATGAATGCCGCTGTCAGCATGGTTGGATCCAGATCGAGAATCTTGCCCCTCTTGATGTTCGCTGCCAGGTATTGACGGATGGCCGCGGCCATATGTGAAAGATGCTCCTGGCAGTAGGCCTCGATCTTCGAATTCAGTTCAAGAAATGCAACGGCAATCAGCCGTAGCAGCTCTGGCTTGTACGTTGCAGTGTCCGCCAGCAACTCAAACAGCTTGGGCAAAACCACTTCAGGAGGGTCGCAGCGCCCTAGCCCATCTTGAAGATCGCGGCGAAACCTGAGTCCTTTGGTATGCCAGAGGAGAGCCGTCCAGAATAGGTCCTCCTTGTTGTTGAAGTGCCGGAAGAGCGTGTTCTCGCTCACGCCCGCGATACGAGCTATCTCGCGAGTGCAGGTGCCGTGATATCCCTTGCGCGCAAACAGCGTGGCAGCCGCGAGCACAATCTTTTCCGCCGTTGCTGAAGTTTTGATAGGGGATGGCATTCATTACTCCCTGCCGGGTCCTCGCATAACAATGCAGACCTGGATGGAACCGCCTCGCAGAATTGTGGCCCACAGCGCCCTGCCCGGAGAGATACGTCAAGAGCAGCGGCAGAATGTTCTTGTACGCTGGCGGCGCTTCTATCCCTTTACAGTTGCGCAGGTGGAAAGAGGTAACTTGAGAGTCGGCAAGTAAAGTTAAATGAGGACTGACTCTGGGCTTTGCGGATCAGTGGCCGCCGCGTTTCCACTCCAGCAAGCGGCGTCGGCGACTTTCAGTCACTTGGCGCCGAAGGGCGCAAGGCTCCGCCATACTGACTTAGCAAGGTGGCTCTTTGCCAAGCCTTGCATCCTGTCATCACCGGACAAGGCGCTGAAGCACAAAGACCAAAGGCGCCAGGAATTCAGCCACTCGCTTTGCAAACGCCCTTGTACACCAACCCTCAAGCCGCCGCGACCTTGACAGAGCACAAAGCAGACGCCAAATCAATGACTACCTTGATTGATGAGTTCAAGAGTAAGCCCGTGCTCCCATTTTGCAGAGCGTCAAATCGCGCCAATAGGAGTCAATTAGAGCCGCGCTTCCGGGAAGCCACCGAATTCGGTGCAATCGTGGTGGCCATGATGACCTTCTTCCTCATCCGCTTGACGCCTCGCGCGCTTTCTCTTCAACACAGGGGATGAAAGCGTGGGGGAAACCCCTGCGCTGGATGCGATTCAGGTGCCGGGGACCGCCGCCGGCTGTTGGAGAGGTCTTTGGCGCGACGGGTGGAAGGTTCGGTCCTAGCAGGGCAATCGCATTTGAAATCTAGGAAGAAACAGGATTCCGATTGTGCTGCAAGTTACACAATCCAAACGGAGACAGCGTGTTCGGGTAAAGGCAGCGAGTTAGCCCCCGCTGAAGCGGGGATAGCGAGTTAGCATGTTAGCGGCGGCATCGCTAGCAACCCGTGGTGCATATTGCCAGTCATTTCGTTTTTCGTCCAGGCGATGGCCAGAAATCCTACCTGTTGCTGGCGGGTAAGGAAAGCGCCGGAACGGGCTACGCTCTCACACAGGCAGACTTTAGCTCGAATCCCAATCTAGACATGTCGGACACGGAGCTCCTGACGCTCTCCGCCTGCGAAACTGGCCTCACCGGGAGCGCCCGCAACGGCATCGAAGTGGACGGCCTGGGAACCACTGCGCAACTCAAGGGCGCCAAGGCGGTGAAATCCTCGCTTTGGGAAGTCAACGATAGCAGTACGGGCGAGCTGATGGCCGGCTTCTACCACCGCTGGGCCAGCGGCGAGGGCAAGGTGTCGAAGGCGGCAGCTCTGCGTGAGGCGCAGTTGGACCTCTTGCTCGGCAAGGTCAGACCGCGGGCCGACTCGAGTGCCGGGGGCCTCGGCTTCTCAAACCCTGACAGTCCAGCCGGCTTCGCGCATCCATATTATTGGGCTCCCTTCATCCTGATGGGAAACTGGCAGTAGGATGGGTGAGGCATTTTGCGCTCTTTTCGCGCCACCTCCAATGAGTTCCCATTTGGCTCCGGAAAAATAAAACGCCAGAACCACCAAGCTTGCTTCATCATCTATAAAAAGGGTGAGAACGAATTCATGAACGAACCCCTTGCCATCATAGGCATTGCCTGCCGCCTTCCGGGCGGAGCGGATTCGCCCGAACAACTTTGGCAGATGCTCTGCGAGGGCACGGATGCGATTCGAGAAATCCCGCCAGACCGCTGGAGCGTGGCGGCACACTACGATCCAGTCCCAGGCCGCGCCGGGAAGTCCATTTCCAAATGGGGCGGCTTCATAGAGGATATCGACCAGTTTGACTCTGCATTCTTTCAAATTTCAGCGCGCGAGGCTGCCGCCATTGACCCGCAACAACGCCTGTTGCTTGAAGCAAGCTGGGAGGCGCTTGAAGACGGCGGACAGACCTTGGAGACCATCCGCGGCTCATCAACCGGTGTCTTTGTCGGCATTTCAACGTCTGACTATGCCGGGCTGCAAAATGATATCGACGGACGAGGCGTGGCGAATGTCTATTCCGCCACAGGGACTGCTTTCAGTATCGCGGCCAACCGCATCTCGTACTCCTTCGACTTGCGCGGACCGAGCATGGCGATGGACACAGCCTGTTCATCCGCGCTGACTGCCTGCCACGTCGCCTGCCAAAGTCTTTGGCGCGGCGATTGCACGATGGCCATCGTTGCCGGCGTCAATGCTCTGCTGAATCAAAACACGTTCGTTGCGTTCAGCCGGATGTCGATGCTTTCGCCGGACGGGCGTTGCAAGGCATTTGATGCGAGCGCAAACGGCTTTGTTCGCGCCGAGGGGGTCGGCGCCATCGTCTTGAAACCTCTGTTTGCCGCGCAGGCCGATCATGATCGAATCTACGCCGTGATCCGCGGCACGGCAGCTAACCAGGATGGCCGCACCAACGGCATCACAGTTCCCAGCCGGCAGGCCCAGGAAGCGCTCATACGCCAGGCGTGCGTGAGTGCGGGAGTTTCGCCCGCCCATATCGGCTATGTGGAGGCGCATGGCACGGGAACGCCCATCGGCGACCCGATTGAAGCCGCGGCACTCAGTTCGGCTTTGTGCCAGGGCCGGAAGCATTCATGCCCGATCGGTTCGGTCAAAACCAACATTGGCCATCTCGAAGCGGCGTCCGGCATCGCAAGCCTCATTAAGGTAGCGCTTGTGCTCAAACATAAAGCGATCCCGCCCAGCCTCCACTTCAACACTCCCAACCCAAACATCGATTTTGAAAAGCTCAAACTGCGCGTCGTCAAAACCCTCGAAAGCTTTCCCGAACATTCAGGATCGCTGCTCGCCGGGATCAACTCATTCGGTTTCGGCGGAGCCAACGCGCATGTGATCCTTGAAGCCGCGCCGCCACTGTTGCAAAAAAGGAATTCCTCGAAGGACAAACACACTCGCAAACAATTCATACTGCCGATTTCCGCGCATAGCCAGGAGGCGCTTGGGACTGCCGCTAGAAATTATCGCGCGCTGCTTTCTGAAAGCACAGTCAATGCCTCCGCACTTTGCGCCGCCGCTGCTACGCGGCGTTCACATTTTGCACATCGCCTCTGCTTGGTGGGGAGTTCGCGCAGAGAGATGCTCAAGCGTCTCGACACTTTTGTTGCCGGCGGATCAGACCCGGCGATGGTCGCAGGCGAGGTCTTCACCAACGCGGCTCCCGTCTTTGTCTTTTCCGGGCAAGGCCCGCAATGGTGGGGCATGGGCCGCGAACTCTTGCAGCGGGAATCGATCTTTCGCAAAACGATAGAAGAGTGCGATGAACTCCTTCGCGAATTCGGAAGCTGGTCCCTGATAGAAGAGTTGTCTCGCGACGAGAGATCGTCCCGGCTGCAGCAGACAGAGATTGCGCAGCCCGCAATATTCGCCCTGCAAGTCGCGTTGGCCGCTCTGTGGAAGTCGTGGGGCGTCAAGCCTGCGGCCGTCGTGGGCCATAGCGTCGGCGAAGTGGCGGCGGCGCACCTGGCCGGAGCGTTGACCTTGCGCGAGGCCGCGCGCGTGATCTTTCATCGTGGCCGCTGCATGAGCTCCGCGCCGGACATCGGGCGAATGCTTGCTGCCAATCTCGACGCAGGACAGGCCGAGGAGATCGCCGCATCTTTTTCCGGCGAGGTTGCTATCGCCGCGTTCAACAGCCCGAAGTCGGTAACCTTCTCCGGCGCGGCAGGCCCACTTGAAAAGATCGCAAGCACACTGGAATCGGCCGGAGTCTTCCATCGCTTCCTGCACGTCCACTACGCATTTCACAGTCAGCAGATGGATGCGACGAAGAGTGAATTGTTCCGTGCCCTGGGCAACGTGGAAACATCGCCGGTGAAGCTCCCATTGTTTTCCACGGTCACCGGGCAACGAGCAGACGGCTGCGACTTGACGGCCGATTACTGGTGGCGCAATGTTCGCCAGCCGGTGCGCTTCAGCGCGGCCATCTCGAATTTGATTGACGAAGGTCACAGATTGTTTCTGGAGTTAAGCGCACATCCTGCGCTGACAATCGCAGTCTCCGAAACACTCGCCGACCGTGCCGTTCCAGGAAAAGCTCTCTTCTCCCTGCGCCGCAAAGAGCCGGAAGTGGCCACGATGCTCACTAGTCTCAGCGCGCTGCATGTTGCCGGCGCGCCCGTTGATTGGAAGAGCATCTTCCCAGACGCCAGTGCGGATATTTCCCTGCCTGTCTATCCCTGGCAGCGTGAACGGCACTGGAGCGAAACAAGCATGATGCGCGCCGCTCGGCTTGCTTCTCCCACACATCCATTCCTGACCTCGAAGGTCAGCGCCGCCGAACCGGCTTGGAATACCTGGCTCGATCTGACCGCAAACTCATGGCTCAAAGATCATCGCGTGCAGGAGCATGTCGTTTTTCCCGGTGCGGGTTACGTTGAAGCGGCGTTGGGCATCGGCACCGCTCTGTTCAAGTCCTTGCCGCTCGAAGTCGAGGACATCGAGTTTCAGAAGGCGCTTTTTTTGCCGGAAGGGAAAGAGCCAATTCAGATGCAGTCCGCATTTTCGCACGCGGATGCAACCGTCAGATTTTCGAGCCATGGGAGCGAAGCCGGCAGCGATTGGACTTTGAACGCGGCGGCAAAGGTCAGAGCGCACGCTGGCATTTCTCCGCCGCCGATCAATCTAAAACGGCTGCAAGTCAATCTCCGCAAGCGACTGGCAAAGGATGAAGTCTACCTGGCCTGCGAGCAACACGGCTTCTTTTATGGCCCGATGTTCCGCTCAGTTGAATCGGTTTGGAGGAGCGATGGAGAAGCTCTGGGAAGGATTGGGCTGCCAGAACAACTCGCTGAAGGGGCGAGCCAATTTCAGATCCATCCCGCGCTTCTTGACGCCTGCTTTCAGGTGGCCCAGTTTGCCGCGTCCGAATCCTCCGACAGAACCACCTTCTTGCCGGCGCGCATTGACCGCATGACATTGTTTGCGCGCCCAGGCAAAAGCGTTTTCTGCCACGCCAAACTCATTCAAGCCAGTGCGCACTCCCTGATCTTGGACTTTCAAGTCTCCGACGAGACGGGGCGCGTCCTCTTTGATGTCGAAGGCTACCGGGCTCAGGCAGTGCGTGGCATGAGCGCATCGCGCGCGGATGACCCGGAAAACTGGCTCTATGAAACAAGGTGGGTTGACAAGCCACTGCGCGAGCCTCTTGAATCCGTTGCACAAGCGATTCCAGGCACATGGCTCATATTCGCCGACCGTTCGGGTGTCGGGGAAAAGCTGGCGTCGTTGTTGAAGGAACGCGGTGGATCGCCGAAGCTTCTCTTCCAAGACAAGTGTTCTTCCGGTCCCGCCGCAACCGGCGTTGAGGTTGCAGCTTCGCTTCAGCCTGATCTGCAGCCTGATCCCCAGACTGTCCTGCGGCGTCTCCTTGCCGCGGGAAGCGGCAACAAGCTCGCGGGCGTTCTTCATCTCTGGAGTCTGGATGCGCCCGATGCGGCAAAACTGGATCCACGCACACTCTTGCAAACGGAAGCGGCGGGATGTCATAGCGTTTTGCACCTTGTTCAATCGATGGCGTTGCAGCAATCCACTGCCCACGTGTGGCTTGTCACGCGCGGCGCACAGGCTGCGAATGGAGCTGGCCTCGTATCCGTTGCGCAAGCGCCGATGCTCGGAATCGGCCGCACCATCATGACCGAGTTCCCGCAGCTTTCCTGCCGCCTGGTCGATCTGAATGTTGGCGACATTGAAAGCGCAGCGCGACTTCTATTGCAGGAAGTTGTTTCGGGAGATGGCGAAACAGAAGTAGCATGGCGAGGTAAATCGCGGCTTGCGAGCCGGCTTGTGCGGACTACGTTGGCTTCGTATCCGACGCGCGCTTCCTTGTCTCGCAAGTCCGGCTATCAGTTGCTGCTTCCGGCGTCCGGCGTGATGGACGACCTGGCTTTGCACGAGAATCCGCGACGCAAGCCCGGTCGGGACGAAGTGGAAATCGAGATCTGTGCGGCAGCGTTGAATTTTCGCGACGTGATGAAGCTGCTCGGCATTTATCCCATGGAGAGCGATCTTGACATGCTCCTTGGCGACGAGTGTTCCGGGCGCATTGTGGGCGTCGGCAATAAGGTGAAGAACCTGAAGATCGGGGACGAAGTGATGGCCAATGGCTGCGGCTGCTTCTCGTCGCACCTCACGGTTCCCGCGCCGTTTGTAGTGCGTAAGCCGTCGCGCCTCACCTTTGAAGAGGCGGCGGCGACCCCGGTTGCGTTCATGACAGCGTGGTATGCGCTTCATCATCTGGGCAGAATCCAACGCGGTGAAAAGATACTCATTCACTCAGCGACGGGCGGCGTTGGATTGGCCGCAATCCAGATTGCCAGGCTGGCGGGGGCTGAAGTTTTCGCAACAGCGGGCAATGAAGAGAAGCGCAGCTATCTGCGCAAGATAGGAATCCGGCACGTGATGGATTCGCGTACAACGGCGTTTGCAGGCGAGGTGCGCAGCCTGACAAATGGCGCGGGCGTTGATCTGGTTTTGAATTCACTGGCCGGCGACGCAATCGAAAAAGGCCTATCCGTGCTCGGAGCAGGCGGAAGATTCCTGGAGATTGGCAAGCGCGACATTTATGCCAACACGGCCATCGGGCTTCGCCCGTTTCGCAATAATCTTTCCATGTTCGTCATCGATATGGGGCGCGTGATGGCGGATCAGCCTGACACCGTTCAAACCTTGCTTCAAACCATTGGCAAACTTTTCAGCGCAGGGAAGCTAAAACCATTGCCGCACCGGACGCTGCCGGTTTCACAGGCTTCAAGCGCATTCCGCCTCATGGCGCAGGCAAAGCACATTGGCAAAATTGTTTTGACAATGCAAGATGGGACCGTTGTGTCCAGGCAAGCACCGGCTGAGAAGACCATTGCCTTTTCACCAAAGGCGTCCTATCTCATCACGGGCGGACTTGGCGGCTTCGGCCTTGCGGTGGCGAAATGGCTGGTCGAGAATGGCGCGAAGAATCTCGCCTTGACCGGGAGAAGCGGCGCAAGTACACCTGAAGCAAAGCGAGCCGTGGCAGCATTGAGGCGGCTCGGCGCAAAGGTGTTAGTCGTCAAGGCGGACATAGCGGATGAACATCGGGTTGCGCGGGTCCTTGCACAAGTGAAGCTTAAGCTGGGGCCTTTGCGCGGGGTGTTTCACGCGGCCATGGTGCTCGACGACGGACTCCTGACGCAACTCACCGGGGAACGATTTGCGCGCGTCATGTCACCCAAGGTCACGGGTGGGTGGAATCTGCATCGAGCGACGGCCAAGCTTCCGCTGGATCATTTTGTGATGTTCTCATCGGTCAGCGCGCTGATTGGGACAGCAGGGCAGGCGAATTACGCCGCGGCCAATTGTTTCCTTGACGCCTTGGCGCATCATCGGCGCGTCTCAGGGCTGCCTGCGCTCACGGTCAATTGGGGCGCGCTCGGCGAAGTCGGCGTCCTGGCGCGCAATACAAAGGTGGCTGAACAGCTTGCGTTGCATGGAGTTCACGCCATTGCCCCGGCGCAAGCGACAGAGATGTTGGGCAGGCTGCTGCAGAGCGACATAGCGCAGATTGGCTTCATGCACATCGACTGGGAGAGAGTTTTTGGCACGGGAGCAAGTTCATCGCCGTCGCCAAGGTTTTCTGAACTCTTGGTGACTCCAGCCATAGAAAGGGCGGGCGATGGCCGGGACCTTCGCAGCACGATTCTCTCCGCACCAGCCGCGGAGAAGCTGGCGATGGCCGCCGCCATGGTTGGTGATTCGGTTGCAAGAGTGCTGCGAACGAATGCCGTGAGACTTGAAACCAATCGGCCGCTGAAAGAAATGGGATTGGATTCGCTTATGGCATTCGAGTTGTTGAACAGGCTTGAAGGACAATTCGGAGTCTCACTGCCGGCAAGCAAGATTTCAGCCTCCTCGACCATCAACAGTCTGGCCGCGATTGTGCTGGAGAGTTACGGCTTGGATACAGCGAAGGCGCCGGCTGTCGAAGGCGGCGCGCAGGCCATCGAGCGCAAAGGCCATTTGATGACCGAAACTGCGATTGGGATCAGACAATTGCTGACGTTGCGCACCGGCGGAACTGGCGCCCCATTGTTCTTCATCCATCCCGCGGGAGGTGGAACCAACATCTATGACCAATTGGCGGCTCAGTTGCCTGAAGGGTTCCCGGTCTACGGAATCCAGTCTCGAATGCTGGCCGGCGCCGAAGACGAGTTGCCTTCGGTTGAGGAGATGGCGCGCAGCTATGCCGATCTTATCGCAACCCGTCAGCCGAACGGCGCAGTGCAAATAGCCGGGTTTTCCGCCGGTGGACTTTTTGCGTTGGCGACGGCGCGCAGTTTGGAGCAGCGCGGCAAACGAGTTTCGTTCGTTGCCATGATTGAGACTCCCGTTGCAATGCTCCATCCGGACTATCCGCGCGAACTGATCCTGCAAAGCCTGATTGCGGAAGTGTATGACCATCTCGCCGGCGAAGGGTCGTCGTCTCAGCGCGAAGCCGGCGATCTCTCCGGCGCCATGATGGAACTTGCGAAAAACACAGCGACGGCGAAGGACGAGGCGACCCGGTTACATCTGCTGATGGAGTGGCTCGCCAGACAGGGAGTGGATGCCGGCAACGGCGCGGACTCCGGAATGAGAAAGTTTTTCGCAATCTTCATTCGCCACCTGCATCTGGTCGGAGCCGCAAAACTTGAAGCTGTGCTCGCGCCTGTGTTTCTGTGGCGGGCCGGCGCATCGGGACTCACAAGTGCGCCGATTGTCCCGGACATTCTTGAACGAATCACAAACGGAGAGTTTACCGAAGAAATTCTCGAGGGCAGGCATTTTGAGTTGATGCATCCGCCTCGCGTAAAGGAGCTGGCCGCACGACTGGCAGACGTCCTGGCAAAGACAGAAGGAACTCGTACCTGACATCCTCGTTGCCAGATTCTTGCCTTAACAGCCTGTGGCAGAAGTCGCAGTCTGGCGGGAAGCATCCCTCAGCGGCTAAAGCCCCATTGATTCCTGAGGCTTTATGGCACGACTAAAGTCGTGCCCTTTCAAAACCAGACTTCCACCACAGGCTGTTAAGATGTGCCGGTCTCAGCCCAGCCGGATCAGCGCAGCGGAGTAAGCTGGAACGCGCACACTTAGTTTGCCGCTCTGAACCTTGAGCGGCTCACCGGCGCGAGGATGGAATTGTCCATCGCCCGCGACCGCGGCTCCCTCAAACGTGACACCGGCCTTGCTGTCGATCGCCGGCGCCTCAAGGCGCTCCACCACCGCCGGCTTGAAACCGCCGGCAGGCTGAGCAAGGGTAACTTCGAGGTCGCGTGCATCCTTGTTGAAGACGACTACCAGCCCCTTGGCGCCATCCCCGCCGGCCGCATACGCCGTCACATTCGCACCCTGTGCCTGAAGCGTTGTCCGATTCAATGTGCGTCCCGCAAATTGTTGCGCCAGCATCAAACCGTAGTACTCCGGCCGCGCAGTAAAGCCGCTTCCGATGGCGCCCACGATGGGCGAATAATAACCGTTCGCGCCCGCATGAAGGTTGACTCCCACGCAGCCCAGGGACGCCATTTGCAGGCAGAAGTCTCCCGCCCATAGCGCAGACGCAAACGTATCGCTGACCCCCGGCTTGCCTGCGTTGTAGCAGGAATTTCCTTCTGCCATGCGAAACGGCAGGCCGGCGGCTTTGGCCGAGTCCAGTGCCTCCCGGCAGGAGCTATCGAAGCGGGCGCCGGGATGCAAAAGCAGGTCGATTGTCATCCGCGGATCGGCAGGCGGACCCTCGGGGTAGTAGTGGCTGGTCACCAGCACAATCTCTTTGGGAACGTCCTCGGTGAACTGCTTGACCCACTTCGGATTCGAGGCCGTGTCCGGGCCGGCCACCGCAACCTCCGGCAGCTTTTCATGAAACGCGGAGCGGAACGTCTTCCACTTGGCAAGGTACTCGTCGAAGGTCCAGGGCTTGTTTCCCTGATCGTGGTGCCTGAAGAGGTCGGGCTCGTTGCCGAACTGCACACAGATGAGTTGAGGTCCAAGCGCTTTGGCCACAAAGCTGCCCTCGGCGAGCGCCTGCTCCACCGTGCCTCCACCAAGGTTCAAACCATAGATGCAGCGCCAGCCGGCCGCGCCCAGAAAGCCCTGCAGGTTGCGGATGGAGCGCGGCGTGATGGTGAACGTGCGTGGCTCACGATGGCCCGGATCGGGCCCCACCAATCCACCGGCCTCCGGTGGGGTCGCTGGTTCCGTCTCAGACCAAACGGTGAACTCGCTCAGGTTGCCGCCAAGGCGCAGCACGCCCGTTGGGCTCAGCGCGCGGAACATCTCGATCAGGGCCGTGTTTTGAGGCGAAAAGAAATCCGGGTAGGCAAGCTGCCCGCTTTCGTAGCTGAGCCCCATAAAGTCCGCCGGGACTTTGGCGAGGCGGGTCGCTGGGTCGACGGCCAGCGAAACCTGAAGAGCGGCCTGCTGCGCCATCAGGCGATGCGGTGCGCTCAATGCGGTTGCCCCCAAGGCTGCGGTCATGGAACAAAACTCTCTTCTCGACAGTTGTTTCATATTGCTTTCCGTCTTTCATTTTACGTTGACATTGGCGCAGCAGGCTGAAATGAAGGTTGCGCCTGCCCACGAGGAGCAGGCGCAAAGGAGGCTACTACATGACTTGGAACTTTCCAATCGTTCCAAGTTCACACCTTCATATGAATTTCGGGCAGACAGAATATCTCCGATACCAGTCGCGATTTCGCTCCCCTCGGTGGCCGCTCCTTCGCAGAGAAAGAGCGGCCCGTTCGAGGAATGATCAGAAGGTCAGCCGGCCGCCCAACTGAATAACGCGCTGGGTGGCGGTGGCCCCTGTGATGTTGCCCTGAGAGCCCGACGTGATGTTCCCGGAGGACGGGCCGCTGAGATTCACCCAGTTCATGACGTTGGTCATTTCGGCGCGGAACTGGAACACCATTCCCCGCTCGAAGGTAATGTTGCGGAGCAGGCTCGCATCCATATCCTTGAGGCCCGGTCCGTTCAGGGTGTCGCGGCCCACGTTGCCGTCTGCGCCGCCAGGGCCGATGCCCCCTGGCAGGCCAGGCCCGTTTGTCGTGTACGCTGCGTTGTTGAACCATGCCGTCAATACGCTGTTTTGGCTCTGGCCAGTGGCGCCGCATACACGGCAGCGGTGCGGATCGAGCTTGGGGCTAACGCCAGCAACTGCGTTGGGGCGGCTAGAGCCCTGACTGTCAAAGTTCTTGTTGGATCCCGTGGACACGGTAAACGGCCCGCCGCTGGTCAAATAGAGGACCGGTGAGATCTGCCAGCCGTTGACCACTTCCTTCACGATCTTGTTCGATCCGTGGAAGTAGTCGATGTTCCACATGCCGTAGATGGCCGCATTGTTGTCATGGTTTTGATCCATGGGGCCTCTTTCTTCCGGTAGGCCGCCGCCGATGGCGCCCAAGGAGTTATTGGCGGCGGTAAAGGGCTTGCCAGCGACGCCGAAATCCTGCGCGCCCTGCCCTCCATTCTCCACGAAGTTTGCGCTTTCCAGCGAGCGGCTCCAGACATAGTAACCGCTGAGTGTGAAACCGCCTGACATCGTCTTGGTCGCCGAGACTTGAAGCCCGTTATAACTGGAGGTCCCGCCTGGGATCAGGTAGGTAATCCCGCTCAGGGTGCCAGCCGCACCGGGGACGCCGGGATCGTATTGACGCCGGGCGTCGATGCTGGCCGCAGCAGTGCTGGGCGTGCCGAAAGCGGTTGAGTAAGGCGCGTAGTTGTCGTCGACGAAGGTTCCCAGGTTACGGCCCATGGTGCCTACATAAGCTGCCGTCACGCTTATCCTGGCAGGCAATTGCCGCTGCACGCTGAAGTTGAACTGGTAGACCGACGAATCTTTCATATACGTTGCGATGGCCTCGGGGCCGGCGAACGGGATGAAGATCGGAGCGGACGGCTTATAGGTGTACGGGAAGATACCTCCGCCGGGAGTGGTGTTGAGGAAACCGTAAGAGACGCCCCCGTACATATTTGTGAGGGATGGAGTGGGGCCAAAGCTTTCGCGTAAGGCGAACGGCGCGGCGTTGCCGGGCTGGTTCCATTCATTGCCGCCGAAAGAGCCGTAGAAGATGCCCGCCGCGGCGCGAACCGCGGTCTTGCCATCCCCAAACGGGTCCCATGCAAAACCGAGACGAGGCGCAATGTGGCTGAACGGCGTGCTGATGATGCCGCGACCGACGCCGGCGTCCCCTGGGTATAGCAAGCCCTTCGGCGCGGCCGGAGTGACAGTGGATTGCTGGCCGGGCTTAAACGACGCCGTCCGGTCATGGGAGTCGACGGGAGGCGTATCGATGTCCCACCGGAGCCCAATGTTGGCCGTGAAACGGGGCGTGATGCGGTAGTTATCCTGCGCAAACAACGCGGTGTGCCACGTGCTCAGGTGCGTCGTATAAGGCGTGTCCTGCTCAAATGCGCTGGTTTGGCCGGCGATAAAGTCCGCAATCGCATTACTCGTGCTGGTAGGCGCGGAGGTCGCGAAGGAAACGTCGCCATAATTATTCAGATTGGCTTCGAACATGGTCTTGTCGAGAGCGAACTCACCGCCAAGGGAAAGGTTGTGCTTGCCCTTGGTCATGCTGACTACGTCGCGTAACTCATAGTTGTCGGACCCCGTGACCGGGCCGGCGTTCGGGTTCCCCGTGTTAAAGCCAGCACCGATGTTTAGATAGGGCAGTCCGGCCGGTCCCTGGATTTGGAAGTTCGAGCCGAAACTGCCGAGGGTTTGCGTGCCTGGGCCGGTCACAGGGATGAGGACGCGTCCGCCCATGGCCCGCGTGAATGTTAGCCAGGCCTGATTGGCCGTGTTGGGGGTGAAGGTGTGAACGTCGCTGATGTTGGCATTCGTCTGAACCGATTTGGACTGATCTCCGGTCCAATTGACGTTACCGCCTCCGCTGGGAGTTGACGCGGTCGGGGAATAAAAGTAGGTCACTCCCACATGGTCCTTGTCGCCGAGGTTCTCGTCAAACTTTCCCAGGTATTCGTCTGAGTCTGTCGGAGTGACGTATACGCCGAGGTATTTCCCGCCGCCGCTCGATGGCACGGCTACGCCGGTGGGCAACGGGACGGAAACACCGATTTTGTTGTTTACGTTCAAGAAATTTGCAGCGGTCGGGTCCAGGTAAGCGTAATCGAAGCCTGGGTTAGCGGGGTTTGCGATTGCGGTGGTGTACATGCAATTCAAAGTGGCCACCACGCAATTGGGGCTACTGTTTGTTCCTTTTACCTGATTCGCGGGGACGTCCCAGACGGCCGCGGTCGTGCCGGACGGTTTCGGGTTGTAAACCTTGAACGTGTCCGCGGTAAAGTCGCCCAAGCGCTCGGCAGCCGTGGGCACCACACCGCCTGAGATCGTAGCTCCTTGTACCTGGCGCAGACCGGCATAGCTGAAGAAGAAGAAGGCCTTGTCGTGCTTGATGGGGCCGCCGAAGGTTCCGCCAAAGTTGTTGCGGTGGTAGGGGTTTTTCACCAATGTCCCCGTAATGGCGTTGGGGGACGGATTCCAACCAAAAGCGTTGAAATCGGTATTGCGGTTGAACTCGAACAATCCGCCATGAAATTTGTTGCTTCCCGACTTTGTGATCACCGTGACCACGGCGCCGGAGAATTGGCCGTATTGCGCCGCGAATGCGTTGGTCTCTACGCGGAACTCTTCAAGTGCATCGGGGTTGGGCGCCGGGTTGCCGTAGTTGCGCATACCGGTAATGTTGTTGCCGCCATCCAGATAAAATGCGACGGTTCCGTTTCCGGAGTCGAGCGAGCCGTTGACCTGGACATCCTCGGACGCTATTCCAACGGTCATATTGGGGGTGCCGGCGGGGTTCGTGGTGGGGCTGGCGCTATTGGCCATCACGCCCGGTGTGAGCGAGAGTTCGGCGTAGACGTTGCGGTTGACCAGGGGCAGGCCGATGAGTTCGGCCGACTCAATGGTTTTGCCCAATACCGCGTCAGACGTATTGACCAGCGGGGGAGCCTCAGTGACCGTGACGGTTTGAGTCTGCGCGCCCACGACTAGTTTGATTTCAACCGTCAGCGTCTGGTCCACGTCGAGGGCGATATTCGTTTGCACAAAGCGTTGAAAGCTGGGAGCCTTCGCCTCGACGATGTACTTTCCCACGGGAAGGTTATCGATGCGGTACTCCCCATAGGCGTTTGCCGGCGCCGAACGCGAGTATCCGGTATCGACGTTTGTTGCCTTCACGGTGGCCGTGTTGACCACCGCGCCTTGTTGATCCTTCACCGTACCGACGATGGACCCGGTAATCTGCTGTGCAGACGCGATGATGCAGCCGGTGAAAATGAAGACGAGCGCCGCGACGATTCGGGCACTCGCACACAGCCGCGCGTATCTTGCCAAATTGCGTGTGTTCATGTTGCCTCCAAAAATTGTTTGCTGTTGCCGTATCGCTATCGAACTTCCCTGAACAACAGGGATGCTCACTTTGTTGTTTGGAAAACCCCGCCAAATGCGGTTAGCCTTTCCGAAAGAAGTCCAAGAGCGTCCTGAATACGAGCCGAGAGAGCGAAGGTGAACACTGGCAGCGAGACCAACACACCAGCCAGTCTTGCTGTGTTTCTCAACCAGGAATTCACTTTCGATGCCTCCAGAGTGCTTCTGCTTTCTGGGCGATTTGCCGCCCGCAGCCCTCAGGTGCGTTCTCATGCTCCGTTCAAAATTCATCCACTGCGATGCGGAGCACTGAGCTTTTGGGTCTTGGATCGTCGAGAGCGAACATAGCAACCAATTTCCGGATCTGTCATGTAAATCTGAGGTGAAAAATGCGAAGGGAAAACGTGAATACCTCATGCAGCCCAGAAGGCACTGACCCATATGGAGTTTGCGCCAGTCTGGAGGCAGCGCTCCCAGGCTTTTAACATTGTTAAACTTCCGGTAAGTATATTGTGAATGAGGAGTTAAGCGGATCCACGGGGTCGCCTGCAGCCTAGGGCCGGCGCATGTCAGATTCCGAGCGATTTGAGCAGGCAGGGTGGTTCGAGGCGGCTTTGAGGCCTTTGCTTCGATTCCTCGGGGGAGAAATTCATCCTGTTTGAGCAGGTTTAGGGCGATGCGGTTGAGGATCGAGAAATCCTACGCCGCTATCGGCGCGAAGGCTCAGCGAGGACTTCGATTGCATTGACGACGGGGTAATTGACAACCGGG
>Ga0224554_1000259_pt1 | contig 47755 bp, 45 predicted proteins | sample 714S22024metaG_FD_180666 | JGI IMG/M metagenome (GOLD analysis project Ga0224554, IMG submission 180666) | Peat soil microbial communities from Stordalen Mire, Sweden - 717 S2 20-24 | ecosystem: Environmental > Terrestrial > Soil > Wetlands > Peat | place: Sweden: Norrbotten County, Stordalen... | reverse complement strand
TTGGCTCCTATTTTCTGACCGGCGAAGATAATAATTGGGCGACGTTGCCCGACGTGCATGATTCGCTCCGTTTTGGCAAAACAGGCTGGGGCGCGTGGCAGTTGGCCGCCCGCATTGGGCAGATTTCGCTCGACCCGGCCTCTTTCCCGCTCTATGCTGTCAAGGGGTCGGCGGACGGCGCCACCTGTTGGGGCGTCTCCTTGAACTGGTATTTGAACAGGAACGTGAAGTGCATTTTAGAGTATTCCGACACAACGTTCAACGGCGGCAACAAGACGCCGGGCACCGTCACGGGCCAGACCGAACAGGCCCTGCTGGGCCGGTTGCAATTTGGCTTCTAGGCGGGGCCTGGTGCATGAGTCGTTACATCCTCTGCTTGTTTTTGGCTTTGAGCGCCCAGCAGGTTCCTGGTCAGAAGGCGGTGTCCTTGCTCAATGTTTCCTACGATCCCACGCGGGAGTATTACAAGGACATCAACGCCGTCTTCAGCCAATACTGGCAGAAGAAAACCGGCGAGGTGGTGACGATCGAGCAATCGCATGGCGGCTCCGGCAAACAGGCCCGCGCGGTCATCGATGGTTTGCAGGCCGACGTGGTTTCTCTCGGGCTGGCTTGGGACATCGACCAATTGCATGACCAGGCCAGGCTGATTCCAGCCGATTGGCAGACGCGGCTGCCGGATGACAGTTGCCCTTATTCCTCCGCCATTGTCTTTCTGGTCAAAAAGGGCAATCCCGGGAAGATCAAGGATTGGGACGATTTGGTCCGGCCGGGCGTGACCATTGCCATGCCCAATCCGAAAACGTCCGGCGGCGCGCGCTGGACTTACCTGGCGGCCTACGGGTATGCCTTGCGCAAGAACCACAACTCCGCCGCCGCCGCCACGCAGTTTGTCGGGCAGTTTTACCGCAACGCCCCCGTGCTGGACGAAGGGGCGCGCAGCGCGACCATGACCTTTGCCCAGCGCGGCATCGGGGATGTGCTGATCAGTTGGGAAAACGAGGCCCTGCTGGTGTTGGACAATTTTGGCCGGGACAAGTACGAGATTGTTTATCCTTCGCTGAGCATTTTGGCCGAGCCGCCCGTTTGCCTGGTCGATAAATACGCCGACGCCCACGGCACGCGGAAGGTGGCGGAAGCCTACCTGCAATTCCTTTACACCCCGGAGGCGCAGGAGATCGCGGCCCGGCATTATTTCCGTCCGCGCTTGAAGGAAGCGGCCCTGCGCCACGAGAAAACATTCCCGAGCATGAATCTCTTCAAGCTCCAGGATGTTTTTGGAAGCTGGAAGCTGGCCGAAAAGGTCCATTTCCAGGAAGGAGGAATTTTTGACCAGATCTCCAGCAGCCGCCGGTGAGGAGGGCGCGCCGCAGGGGGCCCATGCGAAGTCCAGTTCGCTGCCTGGTCTGAATTTCACGCTGGGCTTCACGGTTTTTTACCTCAGCATCATCGTGCTGCTGCCCATCGCGGCGCTGGTGCTGAGGTCGTTCCACCTTTCCTGGGCCGAGCTATGGGCGCTGGCCACCAACCAACGCGCTTGCGCGGCGTATAAACTGAGTTTGACCGCCTCCCTGGCCGCCGCGCTGATCAACGCCATTTTTGGCAGTCTGTTGGCCTGGGTCTTGATTCGCTACAGATTCCCGGGGCGCCGCCTGCTCGATGGGCTGGTGGATTTCCCGTTTGCCCTCCCCACGGCGGTGGCCGGTTTGACGCTGGCCAACTTGTTCGCCGCCCACGGCTGGCTGGGGCAATTCCTGGTGCCCATCGGAATCCGCGGCGCTTTCACCCCGCTCGGGGTGGTCATCGCTCTTACTTTCGTCGGCCTGCCCTTCGCCGTGCGAACTTTGCAGCCCGTCCTTGAAAACCTGGACCGCGGCGTCGAAGAAGCCGCCGCTTGTCTGGGGGCCAGCCGCTTGCGCACCTTTGCCAGCGTCATCGCGCCCACTCTTTTCCCCACGATCCTGACCGGATTCGGCCTTTCCTTCGCGCGCGCCCTGGGGGAATACGGCTCCATCAAATTCATTTCCGGCAACCTGCCCAGCACGGAAATCGCGCCCGTGTTGATGGTGGCGCGCCTCGACCAATACGATTATACCGGAGCCATCGCCGTCGCCCTGGTGTTGATGGTGTTTTCTTTCGCGCTCTTGTTCACCCTGAACTGGGTCCAGGGCTGGGCCGCTAAATTCCAACAGCCATGACCCAGCCTCCTGCCTCACCCCAACGCCTCATTACGCCGCCTTCCACGCAGGAAAACCCGGTGGTGAAATGGATTTTAATCGCCGTGGCCGGCGGCTTCGCCGCCCTCTTTTTGTTGCTGCCCTTGATCAATGTCTTTGCCCAGGCCTTCGCCGGCGGGTGGGCCCCTTATTGGAAAGCCGTGACGGACAGGGACACCGGTTCCGCCATTCGCCTCACCTTTCTGGTTGCGGCCATCAGCGTTCCATTGAACGTCGCCTTCGGCCTGGCCGCTTCCTGGGCCATTGCCAAATTCAATTTTCGCGGGAAGGCTGTATTATTGACATTCATCGACCTGCCGTTTTCCGTTTCGCCGGTGGTGGCGGGCTTGCTTTTTGTTCTGCTCTTTGGGGCCAACGGGCTGTTTGGCGACTGGCTGGCCGCGCATCATCTCAAAATCATTTTTGCCCTGCCCGGCATCGTCCTGGCCACGATCTTCGTCACCTTTCCCTACGTCGCGCGGGAATTGATCCCCATCATGCAGGACCAGGGATCGGAGCAGGAGGAAGCGGCGTTGACCCTGGGCGCCAGTGGTTGGCAAACGTTCTGGCTGGTGACGGTGCCTTCGGTCAAATGGGGCCTGCTCTACGGCATCATCCTTTGCAACTCCCGCGCCATGGGCGAATTTGGCGCGGTGGAAGTGGTTTCGGGGCACATCGCCGGCCAGACCGACACCCTGCCCCTGCGCGTGGACAAACTCTACAACGAATTCGATCCAGTGGCCCCGTTTGCCGTGGCGACGCTGCTGGCTTTCCTGGCCCTGGCAACGCTGTGTGTCAAACTATTCCTCGAATGGAAAAGCCGGGACGAAGCGTGATTTCATTCCAATTGCGGCGCAAACTTCCTGCCGGAACGGCAGGGAAATGCTAATGGGTGGCGATCTCTTCCGAACCCTTCACGTCCGCCAATGCGCCCGGCAAGGCAAAGCCCGCCATTGCCATCCTCGTATCGAATGGCTGCATTTTTGTGCTTGTCAGCATCGCCACCCCGCTGCGGCTGCCCGGATCAAACGTTATCAACACCATCCCCGGTCCCACACCGCCGCACCAGTACGTAATGCGCCGCCCCAATAACCATGACCTCCCATCCCAGTATTCCCGCCGTGGCCTTTGGCCGCCTGGCGCCCCCTTCGTTCTCGATCATTGTCGATAATGACATGATTTGATCCGCCATTTTTCGGATTTCGGCATTAGTCCCAAAATTTGCTCTTGCGCCGGGCCTTGCGATTGTTACAATCGTCCCTTCGCAGGCAACCGGCCTTCGCGGCGAGTTTTAACTCATTTTAATTTTTATCTGTGAAAATTTTTTCCGGCACGTCCAACTTGCCGCTGGCCAGGAGCATTGTCGCCTCCATCGGGCTGGAGTTGGGCAAATGCACCATCAGTTCCTTTCCTGACGGCGAAACCTTCGTCAAAATTGAGGAGAATGTGCGCGGGGAGGATGTGTACGTGGTGCAATCCACCGCGCCGCCCACCAACCATCATTACATGGAATTGTTCATCATGATGGACGCGGTGCGGCGCGCCAGCGCCAAGAGGATCACGGCCGTCCTGCCCTTTTACGGCTATGCGCGCCAGGACCGCAAGGATCAGCCGCGCGTGCCCATCACCGCCAAACTGGTGGCCAATCTCCTCGTCGCGGCCGGGGCCACCCGGGTGTTGACGATGGATTTGCACGCCCAGCAGATCCAGGGTTTTTTTGACATCCCGGTGGATCATCTCTATGCCGCGCCCGTCATGTACGAGTATTTGAAGAAAAAGCAGTTCGGCGACCTTGTGGTGGTCAGCCCGGACGTTGGCGGGTTGAAAATGGCGCATGCCTATTCGCAAGTGCTGGGCGCCGGCCTGGCCATCGTGGCCAAACGCCGCAAAAGCGCCACCGAAATCGAGTCCATGGCTGTCATCGGCGAAATCCGCGGCCGCAACGTCCTGCTGGTGGATGATTTGACGGAAACCGCCGGCACGCTGGTCAACGCGGCGCTCTTGCTGAAGAAAAAGGGGGCCAAAAAGATCATCGCCTGCGTTTCTCATGCCATTTTGAACGATTTGGGAATCGAGCGATTGCGAAAATCAAAGATTGACGAATTAATTACGACTGATACTGTCCTACGCCCCGCCATAGACGGGGTAAAGATCACGACGCTGAGCGTGGCCGGGCTTTTGGGCGAAGCGATCAAGCGAATCAACTGCAATTCGTCAGTGACCTCGCTGTTCGAGTTCAAGGGCGGGCGCACCAGTTAAGCTGGTGTTGCGGCGTCTATGCATGTATAAGGTAAAAAGATGAAAACTGTTGCTTTAACCGCTTTTCCGCGGACTTTGGGCCGCCGGGCTGGCGCCAAGTCGTTGCGGGCGTCCGGGCGCGTTCCCGCCGTCATTTACGGCCGGCACCGTCCGCCGCAAAATCTCGAATTCAAAATCAAGGACATCCAGGACGTGATGCACGAAGCCGCATCCGAAATCGTCTTGCTGGACCTGTCGGTCCAGGACGACGCCCAGCCCAAGCGGCTGGCCCTGGTGCAGGAAATCCAACACCACGTCCTGACCCACCAGATGCTGCACGTCGATTTGCACGAAGTGGCCGAGAACGAAAAGGTCACCGTCATGGTGCCGGTCGAGCCGGTTGGCGAAGCTGCCGGCGTCAAGACCGGCGGCGGCACCCTGGAACACGTTTTGTTCAAATTGAAAGTCCGCGCCCTGCCCAAGGATTTGCCGGAAGTCCTGACCGCCGACGTCAGCCTTCTGGAAATCGGCCAGGCCATTCACCTGGGCGATTTCAAGGCGCCGCCCGGGGTGGAAATCCTCGGCGACAAACACCTCTCCGTCCTGGCCGTGGCCGCGCCGGTGAGCGAAGCCCAGGAAGCCGCGCTGCTCGAAGCCGCCACCACCCCGACGGGAGAAGTGGAAATGATCAAAGAGAAGAAGGAAGAGGGTGAAGAAGGGGCCGCGCCGGGCGAGACTGCGGAGGCCAAACCCGGTGAAAAGGCGGCCGCCCCCGGTGAAAAAGGCGCACTCAAGCCGGGTGAGAAGGCTGCACCCGCCGCACCCGCCGAAAAAGCAGGCGAGAAAAAACCTGGCGGCAAGAAGGCGGAGCGGAAAAAATAAGGCGCCTTTTGCCCGTTGGAGACTTTATCTCTCATCGCGGGTCTGGGGAATCCGGGCATTGAATACGCCGCGACCCGGCACAATATCGGGTTCATGCTGGTGGAACGGCTGGCGGCCCGATGGCGGGCGGCGTGGAAATTGCAAAGAAAATTCAACGCCCGGCTGGCCCGGGCGGAAGAGGCGGGGCGGAAGGTTGTTTTGTGCCAGCCGTTGACATTTATGAATGACAGCGGCCAGGCGGTCGGGGCTTTGGCGCGGTTTTACCAGTTGCCGGCTGAAAGAATGTTGATCGTGGCCGACGACGCCGACCTGCCGCTGGGGCAGATCCGGCTCAGGGCCAAAGGCAGCAGCGGGGGCCATCACGGTCTGGAATCGATCGAACTGCATCTGGCCACGCGGGAATATCCGCGGCTGCGGCTGGGCATCGGGCGGCGGGCCGCCGATGACCGGGAAATAACGGATTATGTCCTGGGTCGCTTTGCGGCCGGGGAACGGGATACAGTGGAAGCAGAATTGGAGCGGGCCGTCCGGCAGGTGGAATGCTGGTGGAGCGCTGGCATCAAAGAAGCAATGAATCAATTTAACGGGGCCGTCACGGCCCCGCCGAAAGAAGGAAATTTGTGAAACGTTACGAAGGTCTGTTCATATTAAACGCGGCCGGCAAGGAAGAGGCCCTCAAGGAGACCATTGACAAGATCTCCGCCGAGATCACCGCCGCGGGCGGCAAGGTCGAGACCGTGCAGAAGATGGAAAAGAAGGCGTTCGCGCGCGTGGCGGACCGCAAAAACAGCGCGGGCTTTTACGTCAACTATGTTTTTGAGGCCGCCCCGGACGTTGCCGCCCGCCTCCGCAAAAGCTTCGTGGCCAACGAAGAGATTTTCCGCGTCCTTTTCACCATCGCCCCCGCGCCCGTCGCCAAGCCCGAGGCCCCGTAATCCCGCTTATGGCCAACTTCAACAAAGTCATCCTGGCGGGCAACCTGACCCGCGACCCCGAGTTACGCTACACCCCCAAAGGCACCGCCATAGCCAAGTTTGGCCTGGCCATTAATCGCACCTGGAAAAACGAAGCGGGAGAAAGCAAGGAGGAAGTGTGCTTTGTGGACGTGGACGCCTTTGCCCGGCAGGCGGAAGTCATCGCCCAATACATGCGCAAGGGCCGCCCCATCCTGGTGGAAGGGCGGTTGAAGCTGGATACTTGGGAAGACAAAAACACGCATCAAAAGCAAAGCAAGCTCAAGGTCCACCTGGAAGCCTTTTCATTCATTGACTCCAAGGGGCCTGAAGGCGGCGCTCCGCCCAGTCCCGATGCCCCCCGCCGGCCCGCCGCCGCCCCCTCCCCGGGAGCCAAGCCGCCGGAAGGGCCTGAAGGAGAAGCTCCCGCGGTCGAAGAAGACGACGTCCCATTTTAACCGATTAATCTTATGTCAAAAACTTCAGTCATTCTCATTCAAAACATCGTGGGCTTGGGCGGGGAATCCGACCTCGTCAAAGTGGCGTCCGGTTACGCCCGCAATTACCTCTTCCCGCAGGGTCTGGCCGTGCCCGTGACGGCGGCCAACAAGCGGCGCATCGAAGCCCTCCGCCAGCGCCGCGCCGACCGCGAAGCGCACGAGTTCAACACCATGAGCGAGCTTTCCAAGAGCATTTCCAAACTCATCGCCGTCATTGCCATCAAGACGGGCGACGACGGCAAGATGTTCGGAACCGTCACCGCCGGCATGGTCGCGGACCAATTGAAGACGCAATTCGACATCGTGCTGGACAAGAGAAAAATTCATCTCGAACACCCCATCAAAACGCTGGGCGAGCACGAGTTGGAACTGCGCCTCCATCCCGAGGTGACCACGACCCTGAAACTGCGCGTGGACAGCACCACGCCGGCGGCCATACCGGCCCCGCCCGCCGCCGCGCCGGGTGACAGCAGGGAAGGCAGGGAAGGCGCCGGACGCACCGAATCCCGAGGCCACAAGCGCGCCGAGCGCGTTCGTGACGAACCGGCCGCGCCTGCAGCCGCCGAAAAAGGGAATCGTCCCGAAAGAAAACCGAAGGCGGACAAACCGGACAAAGCGCCCAAGGCACCCAAAGCGGAAAAACCCGCCAAAGCTGAAAAAGCGGAATAGTCCCGCTTGGGCCTCCCACATGTTTCTTGCTGGAACACTGACAAAGCGGCCCTTCCGCCTCCTCGCAGCGCGAGAGAGGGAAGAAGTCTCCTGTTTATCCCCCGTTTTTGTTCATGTCCCACGAAAACCCGCGACGTCAGACGCAAGACGTTGCCGTCTAATCACTTCCATGCAAGCTTTTTCTTGCCATTTTATTGCAAGAAAAGGTTGACATCCCGGCCCGCTTTTGCTTAAATATATGCAAGATCGCTGATACTGTTGTTGACGCGATTCAAGAACATTAAATGGCGTAAGAAAAGGCACAATAGTTATGAAGTCAGGCAAAAAACCAATTCTGGTAATGGATCCAGGGTCGCGTCAGTTGGGGAAGTTTGTCAGTTCCTGCGCCACAGCTCTTCTGTTGTGTTTCGTAATATCGTATCAGGCAAAAGCGCAATCAATCACCTTGGATTTCGGCGTCGTGCAGAATAGCACCATCAACTTTAGCGGCGGGAATTTTTACTTCGTGAACAGCGTGAATGGGGATCCGAATCAATTTGATATCACGTCACAGCAAGGGGGTATTGGCGATTCAGTCGGTTTGGACGGTTATATTAGTCCAGGCGGTCCATTCACGATCGGAACCATTTCGACCCCCAATGGTTATCCGACGGCGAAGGTGACCGGGACAGGCACGCTGAATATTGTGGATACTGAATCAACGCCGGAGGCTCTCACTGGGACGATCAACTGGATGAACATTTCAACGGTGGGCGTGAGCGGAGTTCTTGATTTAATGGGCACGATCAATCTGACGGGTCTTACTTATTCCGGCAACAACAGCGATTTGATGCAGTTGGCATCTGCCGGCGACGCCACGGATGTCGTCACCTTTCAATTCACTCCTGCTGAGACATTGTGGCAGCTCCAGGCAGCCAATGGCCTCTCCACGTCTTATTCCGGATCCATTAGCACAGTATCCGAAATTATGAACACCGTTCCCGAACCGTCTGCATTGACGCTGATCCCGGCGGGCGGCCTGGCGTTCTTCGCCTTGAAGAGACGCTTCCGGCAAGTGTAGTCCTTCCCGCCCTTGCGGACGGGGACTGATTATTCGGGGGGGCTTTCTGGATGAGTCCGGCGCTGCTCCCCGACGTTGATGGCAAATATCACCCGATCTTCTTTCGATTCAAATAGTGGATAGAGCAACGGCAAAATAAACAGGGTAAGAACCGTGCCGGTGATCAGCCCGCCGATGATGACCACGGCAAACGGCCGCGCCGTTTCCGCGCCCACCCCGTTGGAAAGCGCCATCGGCAGCAGTCCGAGCAGGGCCATCAGCGCGGTCATGACCATGGGCCGCACGCGCGAGGTCGCGCCATCCGTGATCGCTTGCATCATATCCAGCCCCTCCCTCCGCAATTCACGAATGCGCGTGACCAGAATCACGCTGTTTTGGATCGAGACGCCGAAGAGAGCCACAAAACCAACCAGGGCGGCCACGGACAGGTTCAAGCCTGCCAGCGGCAGCCCCACAAGGCCCCCGGCGGCGGCGAAGGGAATCGTCAGCAGGATCAGAACGGCGAACTTTCCCGAGTCGAAGGCGAGGAACAGAAGGAAGAATATCACTGCAATCGTAATGGGCACGACCACGGCCAGGCGTTTTTCGGCGCGCTTTTCATTTTCGAATGATCCCGTCCACTCCAGCCTGTAACCGACCGGCAGATGGACCTGGGCGCTGACCTTTTGCTGCGCTTCCGCCACCACCGAGCCAAGGTCGCGATCGCGCACGGACATTTTTACAGCCGTGCGCCGCTCATTTTCCTCCCGATCAATGATGTTCAGGCCGGGCCGCATAGCCACCGTTGCCACTGTCCCCAGGGTGATCCGTTCGCCGTTGGAGCCAAAGATGGGGATGTTGCGGATGGACTCCAGCTCGGCCACCGATTTCGGGTTCATTCTCACGACGAGATCGAAGGTGCGTTCCCCTTCCAGCACCTGCGTGGCGGTCTGGCCGCCAATGGCTGCGGCGACCACCGTCTGAAGATCCGCGACCGACAGGCCATATCGCCCGATGGCCGTGCGATCAATGGAGATTTGAATTTGCGGCTGGCCCAACAGCCGGTCCGTTTCCACGTCCGTGGCCCCAGGCACCTTCTTCACTAGATCGACGATTTGATCAGCGAGCGCTTGCAGCTTGGAAGTATCGGACCCGAATATCTTGATCGCCAGCTCGCTCTTGATGCCGGAAACCGCCTCATCGACGTTGTCCTCGATATACTGGCTGAATTGCGTGTCGATGCCTGGAATCTCCCTGATCCTGGCGTCCATCGCCTCGCACAGTTTCTCCCGCGTGTGCGCCGTGGTCCACTCCTCTCGCGGCTTCAAGCCGACGCTGTATTCGCTGATGTCCCAACCGTTGACATCCGTGCCATCATCAGGCCGGCCCAGTTGGCTGACCACATATCGAACCTCGGGAAAGGAAGCCATGATCTTGCGCGCCTTTTGCGTGATTTTGGCTGATTCCGACGGTGAAATGGACTGCGGGACGAACGTCCGCACCCACAAATCGCCCTCATCCAGTTTGGGAAGGAACTCGCTTCCCAGATGGCAATAAGTCACCGCGCCCGCCAGCAGCAGGCCGGCGCCAACGAGATAAACCACTTTGGGAACCTTCATGGCGAAGGCCAGCGCCGGGCGGTAAAAGCGCACCAGCATCCGCACGATCCAGGCCTCGCGGGCCGCGATTCTTCCCCTCACCGCAATACTGGCCAGCGCCGGCACAACGACGATGGCGAACACCGTGCCCGCGATGAGCGCGAAGGTCAGCGTCAAGGCCATCGGCTTGAAAATGCGGCCCTCCACCCGCTGCATCGTGTAGAGAGGAATAAAGGCGGCCAGTAGAATCGTCTTCGAGAACAGAATGGGCCGTCCCATGTCCGTCGTTGCTTCCACAATGGCGGACGTCAGGGAATGGGTTTTGCCCTTGCGCTCCTCCAGGATGCGCAGAAGGTTTTCCATTACCACCACCGAGGAATCGACAATGATGCCAAAATCAATCGCCCCCATGGAAATGAGGTTGGCGGGAATACCCCTCAGATCCAGCAGCAGGAACGCCCCCAGCAGGGCAAATGGCACGGCCAGCGCCACCACCAACGCCGAACGCCAGTTGCCCAGCCCCAAAAACAGAAACAGCACCACCAGCACCAGGCCGATGCCGGCCGTCATGTTGTGCCCCACGGTATGCAGGGTGCGTTCCGTCAGTCCGGTGCGGTCATAGTAGGGCACAAGCTGCACCCCTGCCGGCAGATAGCGCTCGTTGACTTGATCGGCCATGGCCTCGATGCGTTTGCACACCGCCAGCGGGTTCTCCCCTTTGCGCATGACAATAATATCTTCGGGGACGTCGTCCTCGTCATGATTCCCTTCCGTCCTGCCCACCCGCCCCAGGCGGTTGGCATGGCCGATGATCGCCCGGCCCACGTCGCTGATGCGGATGGGCGTGCCGTTGACCGTCGCCACGGTGATGTTTTGAATGTCTGATATATTATTGACCAACCCCAATCCGCGCACCACGTAGAGTTCCGTCCCGTGCTCCACGTAGGAACCGCCGGCGTTGGCGTTGCCGTTGGCCAGCGCAGTGAAGACCTGTGCCAAATTCAGCCCGTAGGCCTTGAGCTTGGACGGATCAATCAGCACTTGGTACTGCTTGGTCAGCCCGCCAAACGGGTTGACATCCACCACCCCCGGCACCGAACGCATCTTTTTCTCAACCACCCAGTCCTCCAGCGCGCGGACTTCTTCCGGCGGATACCCGGCCACGGCCCTCATGGTGTAGCGATAGACTTCTCCAATCGGCGTGGCATCGGGCGAAAGGGAAGCCTGCGCCCCGGCCGGCAATGTAACCGTCCCAAGAAGCTGATTGGCCACATTGCGCACATACGCATCTTCGGCGTCATCCTCGAAGACCAGGGTGATTTGTGACAGGCCAAATTCCGAAATCGAGCGCATGGAAACTCGTTTCGGGATGCCATTCATCACGTTCTCAATCGGGATGGTGACCATCCGTTCCACCTCTTCCGCCGCGTGGCCGGGAAACAGTGTGAACACCTGGATGGTGACATTGGTGACATCGGGATAGGCCTCCACGGGAATCTCATGGAAGGCCATGACGCCGCAGAAGATAAAGGCCAGCATCAACGCAATGACGACTGTGCGGTTTTGCAAAACCTTGCTTGTCAGTGCGTTGATCATTTGCTTGCGGCGGCTTCGGCCTGTGATCGCGCGGCTAGGAGGACGGATTCACCAACGCCTGCAGTAAAAGGGCCCCTTCGTTCACGACCTTCTGGCCGGGGCTGATCCCTTCGTACACCGGAACTTTCCCGTCCTGTTCAAGGCCCACTTTGACCTGCTTGCGCTCAAAAGTGCCGGGGGCCTCCTCGATGAAGAGGTAGGAATCCTCCCCTTTCATGATCAGCGCCTTGGACGAGACCTCCACGCCCATCTCCCCCGCCCGCGACGGGGCCTGGACCACGTCCACCAGCACATACATCTCTGCTTTGAGCATTTTGTCGGGATTTTTGACCACCCCGCGCGCCTTGATCGTCCGCGTCGCCGGATCCATGATGGCCCCCAGATTGTCCACCATGCCGTCAAAAATCCTGCCGGGAAAAGCCAGGGAAGTGATCTGCAAGTGCTGGCCTGGCTCCAAGGAGGAGAGGTCCGACTCCGCCACGTCGATTTGCAGCCAGAGTTTGGCGGGATCGCTGACCACGAAAAGCGGCGCGAACAAATTGGGGGCGTTGGCCAGCATTAGATCCGCCCGCAACTCCTGGCCGGCATTGATGTTCTTTTCCACCAGCGTGCCGGCAATCGGGCTGCGCAGGATGTAAACCGAGTTGGTGCTTTTATCGCTTCCCCCGTAATTGGCCAGCACCGCCTCCGCCCGGTCCCGCTCGGCCAGGGCCGCCACATGGGCCGCTTCCGCCGCTTCCACGTCCTTCTGCGCGGCCGCCCCGTGCTGCAGCAACTCCTGGCTGCGCCGGGAGGCCTTGTCCGCCGCCGCCAGATTGCCCACTGCCGTCCGCGCATTGGCCAGCGCCTGGCCGAAATCCGGCGAATCAATCTCCGCCAGCGGCGTCCCCTTCGTCAGGGTCTGGCCGAGGTCGGCCCGCAAGGCGGTGACGCGTCCCGCCACAGGCGTAAACACCCGCACGGTCACGTTGTCGTCCCAATAGAGCCGGCCGGTGACATGCGTCACGGCCTTGGTTCGCGCTTGCGCAACTTGCACCGCAATGGACGCCAATTGCGGGGCATTGGTTGGAAAAGCCACGATTGCGCCGTCCACTTTTGGCCCCGGCGGCGGCGCGAACGAGGAGCTGCCCTCTTTGCCGCAACCCAGCAAACCTGTGGCCGCCAACAGGCCCAGCCAGTGCATTACGCGCTTTGCTCTCATCTTTTGTTTGACTCCAATTCTGTTTCGGACAGCACATTTTGCGCGGCAATCACGTCAGCCACCGCGCTGGCCGTGTCTGATCGGGCCTGGGCCAGGGCTATCCGCACGCTGTTGTCGGTGCGTTCCGCCTCCAATAAATCCACCAGGGTGGCCGAGCCTTTCTCGAAGGCAAAAGAGACTGAGGCGCGGCTCCGGGCTGATTGCGGCACAATCAGCGTTTGATAGCGCTGCAACCGGTCATGGGCTTCCCGGTATTCCACTTGCGCGTTGACCACGTCCGAGACGTTCTGCGCCCTGACTTTGCCCAGGGCCAGCTCATACTGATCTACGACCGCCTGCGCCGCTTTGATGTTGCCGCCATTGAGGTTCCAAAGCGGCAGCGGGAAGGAAACACCAGCCCCGAAAGTGTCGTCCGGCGGCGGCCCCGGCGGCAACGGATCATGCTCGTATTGGATGGAAACGGTCGGGTCGGGAATCCTCATCGCTTTTTGCAGCTTTAGATTGAACCGACCTCCCCGCAAATCCGCCTCCGCCGCCAGAACATCGGGACGCGCCGCGCCGGCGGCGGCTTGCGGCAGCGGCGGAATGACCGCAGCCATCTGCTCCAATGTGTCCGTGGGCGTCCACTCTCCCTTGGGTTGGCCCGCCCCCAAGAGTATTTCGACCTGTATCCGGGCCTGAAGGGCTGCGGCCTGTGCCGCCGCTTCCTGCAACTCAAATTGCTCCGCCCCGATCTGAATCTGTTTGAGGTCGGAATCCGACAAATCCCCCGCGGAAAACCGGGACTGGGCAATGTCTGCTTCCCGTTGCATAAAACGGGCGGATTCAGTCAGGACCTGCTCGTTGTACCCGGCCAGCAACGCTGCCACGTACGCCTTAGTCACGCCCTGGTCCAACGTCCGCTTGGCGTCAAAGAATCGCGCCCTGGCGCCACGGACCCCGGCGCGCGCCGCCGCCTGGCGATCATGCCGCTTGCCTCCAATCTCGATCAGTTGGCTGACGGCTGCGACGGTGTCATAACTGCGGTGCCAGATGCCGTTGCCTTCGCTGGTGGCAATATTGTGGGTGGCGAAATTAGCCACGCTCAGACTGGCCGTTGGATTGGGAAATTCCTTCGCCACGATGAGTTGCGCTGTGGCGGCGTCAACACCGCTCCTGGCAGACAGCAAATCCCAATTGCGTTGCAAGGCGATTTGTTTGGCGTCGGACAGGCTGAGGCCTGCGGAGGGGAAAATGGAATTGGTCGATTGTCCCGCGGCCGCCGCTGCGCAACAAACACAAAGCAGAAGGCCGGGAATGATTCCCGCGACGCGGTGTGGCCGCCTCGTGATGACGACCCCGGCTCCCCCCTTCATTTTCATAAATTAAAAATCGAACGCTTATGAAAATAGGCCGGGGGCGGCGGATTGTCTGTAGGATGCCGGCGTCTCCTTTTGTAGGATGAAGCCGTACGCGGGCGCGGCTGGATTATGTCTCGTCTTGACTGTCGTGCCAGCGCACGGCCTCGCGCAGCAGCTCGCCGGCATTGGCGAAATGAAGCTTTTCCTTGATGCGGGCGCAAAAGGACTGGACGGTCTTGAAGCTGACATGCAGCTCCGCCGCGATTTGCCGCGTGCCACAACCGCGTCCCAGCAATTGAAACACCTCCAGCTCCCGGTCGCTCAGCTTCTCCATCCCGGCGCCGGCCGTTCCGGGCCGGCCGTCAACAAACTTTTCCGCCATCAGGATGGCCATTTTATCGCTGACGTAAAGCTTCCCGCCCAGCACGCAGCGGATCGCTTCCAGCACTCTTTTGGTCGCTTCTCTTTTCATGACGTAAGCCCGCGCCCCGGCGCGCAGCGCGCGTTCCGCGTAGAGCGCCTCGTCATGCATGGAAAGCACCACCACCATCACGTCGGGATGGCCCGCCTTGATGTTCTTGATCAGTTCAATGCCCGATCCGCCCTCCATCGAAATATCCACCACGGCCGCCTCCGGCTTCGCCGCGTCAATTATTTGCATCGCTTTCGGCGCGCTGTCCGCCTCGCCGCAAACTTCGAGGTCGGATTGCTGGTTGATTAAATTGGCCAGCCATTCCCGCACCAACGGATGATCATCCACCAATAAAACTTTGGCTTTGTGTGTCATGGGTTTGGGTGGCAAAGCTGCCCACGGGCAATTTGCAAGTGACGCGCGTGCCGCCCGAGTGCCGGCGCTCCACGCTGAAGATTGCGCCGATCACGCCGGCCCGGTGGGCCATGGTGCGCAGCCCCATGCCGTTCGGCGCGGCGGCGGGGATGCCCTCGCCGTCATCGCTGATCGTCAACGTCAGGCCGTCGCTCCCCGCCTTCAGGCGCACGGTGATCTCTTTGGCGCGGCTGTGTCTGACCGCGTTGGTGATCGCCTCTTGTGTGATGCGATACAGATGAGTGGCCACGCCCGGTTCGCGAATCTCCACCGGACTGTCACACTTAAAAGTGCATGGAGTCTTGAATCCTTCTGTGATGGTAGCGGCCAGTTCCCGAAGTGCGTCCACGAATCCCTCGCCCGTCAGATCAAATGGATGAAGCCCGCGCGCCAGGGTGCGGGTGAGGTCAATGGCTCCTTCGACCATTTCCACGATGCGGTTCACCGCCTTCACTTCGGGGAGTGATTTGGCCGCCAATTGCCCGCTCAACACCTCTCCCGCCAGGGCCACCCCCGTCAGGTGCTGGCACAAACTGTCATGCAGATCGTGGCCGATGCGTTGCTGCTCGCGCTCGCTGATGCTGAGAATCTCCTCCTCCAACTGCATGCGGTCCTGCACTTCCTTGTTCAACGCCGCCGTCCGCTGCCGCACCCGTTCCTCCAGTTCATTCTGCAATGCCCGCAACTTGGCCAGGATCCACACCACCACCAGAAAAAACGTCAGCGCAATCGCCGCGTTCCACACCGGCACCAGCGAACTGGAATAACGCGCGCCCGCCATCAAATCGCCCGCGATCGAGACTATGACGCACAACACTGAAACCAATATGCCGTAACCCCGCCCCACGAACCACACCGCCAGGCACACCGGGATAAGGTAAAATGCGAAAAAATTAAGTTCGTAGCCCGACAGGCAGTCAAAAACGCCAACCACGGCCACAATGGCCAGGCTCATAGCCACCCAAAAGATCGTTCCATGAGTCTTCCGCAGCCCGGCATCTTCAGTGCTGGTCTTGTCGTCATTCATAAGAAGGCTTGACGCCGTTCGCATTATGGCCTCTCCCTTTCTTCGCGGCAAGTTCAGCCCGGTCTGGAGTGCCCCATTCATTAGCACGATTTATTATTTTTGTCTGTCCAAAGGGGGGCTTCTTGTGTTAATTTGGGAATCCTATGAAGAATATCATGGAAACTCTATTCATGCTTCAGACGCTCCAGCTTCAATCCGGACCGGGTCAGCGGAACAGGGAGGCGTCCATGGAAGCCGCGCGCAAAACCATTCCATCTGTAGCTTTAACTCATTATGACCGTTTGATGGCGCATGGCAAGAAGGGCGTGGCCGTCGTGCGCAACGGCGTCTGCACCGAATGTCATCTCAGGGTCGCCATCGGCGCCCTGCACCTCCTGGCCACGAACGGCGATATCCAGTTGTGCGGCAACTGCGGCCGCTACCTTTATCTTCCGCCCCAGGAAGCAGCCGTTCCCGCAGCCCCGCCGCCGGTGGCCAGGACTGTCAGACATAAAAAGCAATCGCTCGCACAGGCGCATGCCGGTTGACGCGGCCCGAAGTCCCGCGTCCGCACCAGCCCGCCTTGAACATCCAACCCGCCACGTTGCTTGTAGTATCGCTTTGCGTTTACGCCGCCGGAAGCGCCGCCGGCTTGTTGTTCATGCGCCGCCCCCAACTGGCCGCGGCGCTTTCCTTCGGCGCGGCCGCCCTCTCCGGCCTGATCGGTTTGCTCGCCGCGCTTCTCTGTCTCGGCAACGGCCCTTCGGCTCCGCCCTGGCACGGCGAACTCATCCCCAGCCTGATCCCCTACATCAGGTTCAGCGCCCGCCTCGACGGCTTGGGCGCGTTCTTCCTCATGCTGGTTTCGCTCCTCGGCTGCGCCATTTCGATTTATTCGCTGGATTACACCAAGGCTTATCTCGGACGCAAAAACGCCGGCGTCCTCGGCGCATTCTTCAACGCCCTGCTGCTGGTGACGACTTTGGCTGTCGTGGCCGATAACATCTGGCTTTTTCTCATTGCCTGGGAACTCATGGCCCTGACCGCCTACTGCCTGGTCAGCTTCGAACATGAGCAACCGGAGACGCGGCAGGCCGGCGTGCTCTTCTTCATCATGTCGCATATTGACGCCGGGTGCATCATTTTGGGCTTTCTGCTCCTGTTTCAAGCCTCGGGCGATTTCAGCTTCGACAGCCTGCGCGATGTGGGCGCGAAAATGTCCGCCGGCAAACGCGACGCCGCCTTCGTTCTGTTCCTGCTCGGCTTCGGCATCAAGGCTGGCGTCGTGCCGCTGCATATCTGGCTGCCGGCCGCCCATCCCGTCGCGCCCAGCAACGTCTCGGCCCTCATGTCCGGCGTGTTGATCAAAACCGGCATCTACGGGTTGACTCGCGTCTGCTTTGAGTTTCTTGGCCCGCCGCCGCTGTGGTGGGGAGTGACCGTGCTGGCTGTTGGCACCGTCTCCGCCGTCCTGGGTGTGCTTTACGCTTTGATGGAGCACGACCTGAAACGCCTGTTGGCCTATCACAGCATCGAAAACATCGGCATCATCCTGATGGGCTTGGGGGCGGCGCTGCTCTTTCAGTTTTTCGGACACCCGGTACTGGCCGCGTTCAGTTTGGTGGCCGGGATGTATCACACCATCAATCACGCCGCCTTCAAAGGGTTGCTGTTCCTCGGCGCGGGCGCGGTGGTCCACTCCACTCATACGCGCAACATGGAGGAAATGGGCGGCCTGGCAAAACGAATGCCGGAGACGGCCTTTTACTTCCTCATCGGCGCTGTCGCCATCTCCGCCCTGCCGCCCCTCAACGGCTTTGTCAGCGAATGGCTGACCTATCAGGCCTTGCTGCAAGGCTTCGGCGCAAGCGACAGTTTGTGGCGACTGGTCTTTCCTTTGAGCGGCGCGATGCTCGCCCTGACCGGCGCGCTGGCGGCCGCCTGCTTCGTCAAAGCCTTCGGCATCACCTTCCTGGCCCAACCGCGCAGCGACGCGGCCCGCAACGCCCGCGAAGCCGCCCCTTCCATGCGCATCGGCATGGCCCTGCTCACCGCCGCCTGCCTGTTGCTGGGATTTTTCCCGACAACGTTTGTCCGTCTGCTCGATCCGCTCACGCAACAACTCACCGGGCAACAAATCAGCGCCCAACTCAGCCTGAACAGCGGCCTGGTCCTGGCGTCGCTCTCGGAAAAAGCCGGCACCGTTTCCACCCTTGGCATGGTGCTGATGGGCCTGTGCCTGCTGCCGATTCCCTTCGCCCTTTGGCTGGTCCTGGCGCGCAAGGCCAAAACGCGCCGCGGCCCGACCTGGGACTGCGGCCAGCGCGGTTTGACCCCGCAGATGGAATACACCGCCACGGGTTTCTCCAAGCCCATCCGCATGATCTTCAAGGCCCTCTTCCGCCCCCGGCGCGATACGCAGCGCGAATACGATTTCTCCCCCTACTTCGCCACCAATATCCGCTTTGAAAGCCACATCGAGGAAGTCTTTGTTAAGCGTCTTTACCGCCCGCTGCGAATCTCGATTGTGCGCGTGTCCCGGAAGATTCGCGCGTTGCAGGCGGGCAGCATTCACGCCTACCTGCTCTACATCTTCATCACTTTGTTGTTGCTGCTGATCTTCGCGCTATGAGCCTGGACCCGACATCCTTTATTGCGCAAACCGTCTTGCTGCTCCTGCTGTCGCCGTTGCTCAGCGGCTTCATCAAGAAGGCCAAAGCCAGGCTGCAAAACCGGCGCGGCCCTCCCCTTTGGCAGACTTACTTCGACCTGCTCAAATTCCTGCGCAAGGACATGGTCATTTCCGAACATGCTTCGTGGGTTTTTCCGCTCGCGCCGCATCTGATGTTTCTGACCTCCCTTGCCGCGGGGTTGCTGGTGCCGATGGTCACAGCGCAGGCTCCCATGGGCCTTTTTGGCGGGGCTTTAGCCCTGGTCGGCTTGCTCGCGTTGGGCCGCTTCTTTCTGGCTCTAGGCGGACTGGACCCGGCCAGCGCTTTTGGCGGCATGGGCAGCAGTCGCGAGATGACCCTCTCCGCCATTGCCGAACCGGCCATGATGCTGGCCATTTTCACCCTGGCCATTTCCGCCGGATCGACCAACCTTGGCCAAATCGTCCTCGCCAGCCAGCAGCCGGGCTGGAAATTCCTCGACCCCTCCCACGCCCTGGCCTTCATCGCCATGTTCATCGTGCTGTTGGCCGAGACGGGCCGTCTTCCGGTGGACAACCCGGCCACGCATCTTGAATTGACCATGATTCACGAAGCGATGCTGCTGGAATACTCGGGCCGTTATCTGGCGCTCATCGAATGGGGCGCGTCCATCAAGCAAATGGTCCTGATGACGCTCCTGGCCAATATTTTCTTCCCTGTCGGGCTGGCGGCCAAAACGTCGGCGGCGACGTTCGGGCTGGGTTTGCTGTATTTGACAGCGAAACTCATCCTGCTGGGCGGCGTGGTGGTTGTGGTGGAGACGACCAACGCCAAGATGCGCCTCTTTCGCGTGCCGGACCTGTTGAGTGTCGCATTCATCCTGGCCATGCTCGCCCTGGTTTCCACATTTTTATTCCGATAACCATGATCCCATCCGTCATTCCAACCGCTTCCAACCTCATCACGCTGCTGGCCTCGGCCATGCTGGTGCTGCAATTGCTCCTGGCCGTCCAGTCCATGCTCATCACCAACATCCGCCTCTTTGCCTTGCAATCGCTCCTCCTTGCGGCCATCGCGGGCGTCGTCGGTTACGCTTATGGCGCCTGGCATGTCCTGGTGCTGGCGGTGCTGACCGTCCTGGGCAAGGTCATTTTCCTGCCTTGGCGGCTGCAACAACTGGTGCGCCAGATCAAAATCGAACAGGAAATCCGCCCTTTTGTGAACATGTCGGCCTCCATGCTTATCTGCGGCGCGTTGACCGTGCTGGCCCATGTCGTGGCGCGCCCCATCACCTCGCTCGAACGCCTCGGCAGCAACACCCTCGCCGTGGCCATAGCCCTGGTGCTGACCGGTTTTTTCCTCATGATTAACCGCCGCAAAGCCGTCACCCAGGTCCTCGCCATTCTCACCATGGAAAACGGCGTCATGCTCGCCGCCATCGCCCTCACCACCTACGGCATGCCGCTCGTGGTCGAAATCGGCATCCTCTTCGACGTCGTCGTCGCCGTCATGGTGCTGGGCATTCTTGTCTTCCGCATCCGCGAGACCTTCTCCTCGATGGACGTGAGCAAGCTCAACGAACTCAAGTGGTGATCAGATGCTCCTGACCTCCATCCTTTGCCTGCCGCTGGCCGTTGGCCTGGCCTGCCTGTTCGCGCGGCCGCGCAAGGTGCTGGAATTCCTCAACGTCGCCGGGTGCGGCGTGGTGTTGGGCCTCGCGGTGCAATTGTGCCGCGCCGTGCTGGCGAACAACGGGGCCGCCGTGACCGCGTGGGGCGAATTCCTGCGCGCCGACGCCTTGAGCGCATGGATGACGCTGCTCATCGGGATCGTGTCCCTGGCCAGTTCGATTTATGCCGTGCCTTACTTCCGGCGCGATCTGGCCGAAGGCATTGTCACCGAACGCCGTTTCCGGCAATTTTACGTTCTTTCGCCTTTTTTCACCTTTGGCATGGTTCTGGTGGTCCTGGCCAACAGCCTTGGCGTGATGTGGATTGCGGTGGAAGCCGTCGCTCTATCCTCCGTGTTGTTGGTCGCGCTCTACAACCGGCGCACTTCCCTGGAAGCGGCGTGGAAATACGTCATTCTCGGCGGACTGGGCCTGGTGCTGGCGCTCTTTGGCACCATCCTCACTTACGCGGCGGCCATTGGCAAAACGGGCGAAGCAACCATGCCGAGTTTCAATTGGTCGCGTCTTCTGGCCCAGGCGCCGCAACTGGACCATCACTTGATGACGCTGGCTTTCGTCTTTGTGCTCGTGGGCTACGGCACCAAGGCCGGACTTGCCCCCATGCACACCTGGCTGCCCGACGCGCATAGCGAAGCGCCCTCGCCCACCAGCGCCATGCTCTCCGGCGTCTCGCTGAAGATCGCCATCTATGCCCTGCTCCGTTTTCACATTCTGGCCACCGCCTGCCTCGGCTCCGGTTTGACCCGCAACCTGCTGCTGGGCTTCGGACTGGGTTCGATGCTGCTGGCCGGCCCGTTTATTCTCGTGCAGAAAAATCTCAAGCGGATGCTGGCCTACTCCAGCCTGGAACACGTCGGCCTGATTTGCGCGGCCATCGGCATGAACGCGCCGCTGACGGTTTTCGGCGCGCTGCTGCACATGGGCTATCATTCCCTGGCCAAGCCGGTCCTGTTTTTCGCCGCGGGCAACATCCAACAGCAATATCACACGCTGGATTTCCGGCGTATCGGCGGCGGCCTGGCCCGAACCATGCCGGTGACGGCCCTGTTGCTGGGATTGGCCGCCGTGGCCGTGAGCGGCCTGCCCCCGTTCGGCCTGTTCGTCAGCGAACTGACAGTCATCTCGGCCGGCTTCACGGCACATTATGTCTGGGTTGGCATCATCATGTTGGCGGCGCTCATCGTTGTTTTCTGCGGCTTGCTCAACAAAATCGCAGGACTGCTGCTCGGCAAGGGCGATGGCGGACCAGCGCGCGAATCCGTTTCAGCGGGCAGAGTCCTGGCCATGAGCCTGCCGTTGGGAACATTGTTGCTGTTCAGCGCCTGGCTCCCCGGGTCCCTTCGCCAATTGATGGAACAAGCGTCCGGCATCATCAGGGGAACTCCATGATCCTGACGCTGCTGGTCCTTGTGCCTCTGCTCACCGGCTTGGTCTGTTGGCCGCTCCGGCACCGCGCCGTTTTGGAGCGGCTCAACCTGCTCGCCTTCGCGCTCATCGCCGCCCTGGCGTTGTGGCTCGGCGCGGAGGTTTATGCGCGCGGCGCAGTCGAAGCCTTCGGCGGTTTCCTGCGCGCCGACGCTCTCAGCGCTCTGGTAACAGGCTTGACCGCATTCGTGGCGCTGGCCTGCGGCGTTTATGCCGTCGGCTACCTGCGCGAGGAGGAGCGGGCGGGCAAAATCAACGAGCGCCTGCTGCATCGCTACTACGTGCTCACCCCGATTTTCGTCGGCGCAATGATGGCCGTGCCGCTGGTCAATAATCTCGGCCTGATGTGGGTGGCGATTGAATCCACCACCCTCGCCTCGGTGCTGCTCGTGCGCTTCTACAACCAGAAAAGCTCCCTCGAAGCGGCCTGGAAATACATCGTCATCGGCAGCGCCGGCATTGCGCTGGCGCTGTTTGGGACGGTGTTGCTTTATTTCTCCGCCGTGCAAGTGCTCGGCGAACACACCGAGAACGGACTCAACTGGTCCGTGCTCATCAACGTGGCCGACAAATGCCAGCCCGCCGCAATGCGACTGGCCTTTGTCATGGTGCTCGTCGGCTACGGCACCAAGGCCGGCCTGGCCCCCATGCATACCTGGAAGCCCGACGCCTACGCCGAGGCGCCCGTCCCGTCCGCCGCCCTGCTGGGAGCGGCTTTCATCAACTGCGCCATTTACGGCATCATGCGCTTCTCCGCCCTGGCCGCGAAATGTCTCGGTCCCGATTTCTCCGGCAACCTGCTCGTGATCTTCGGTGTCGCCTCCATCTTGGTGGCTGCGCCCTTCGTGCTGGTGCAGCGCAACTTCCGGCGGCTGCTGGCCTATTCGAGCATTGACCACGCCGGCATCATGGTCGCCGCGCTCGGTTTTGGCGGCAAACTCGGCGCGCTGGGCGCGGTGCTGCACATGGTTTTTCACGCCGTGGCCAAACCGCTCCTGTTCTTCTGCGCGGGCAACGTCCAACAGCAATTCGGCTCGCCCTACTTCCGCAAAGTCACCGGCGTCATCCATGTCCTGCCGTGGACGGGCGGTCTGTTCCTCATCGCCACCTTCGCCGTCACCGGCGTGCCGCCCTTCAGCCTGTTTCAAAGCGAACTAACGACCTTGAGCGCGGGCTTCGCCGCCGACCGCGACTGGCCGGCGGTATTGATTGTCATCGGCATCGTCATCATTTTCGCCGGATTCCTGATGCACATGTCCAAGCTTAACCTCGGCCAGCCCGCCCCCGGCGCGATCCGCAGTGTGGAATGCCCCTGGAAACTCGGGGCCATGCTATTCGTGGCCGTGCCGGTCATCGTGCTCGGCCTGGCCCTGCCCACCCCGCTTTACGACCTCATCCACCGCGCCGCCCAAACAATTGGGAACATCCCATGATCTTGCGCTCCGCACTGCGCATTCAGGAGGATTGGACAAAGCTTTCGTGCGACCCCTTTGACATTTTGATGAATTGGATTCACTGCGGCCTGCGGTTGACAAAGGGTCCCGTTGCCGGCGGAAGCTCATTGTGGCTGCTCTTGCAGCATATGTGGGAAGAAGACCCGAGGTGGAATCATTCCCTTGCCTGGTTGTGAAAGATATACCAATGCACACCCGACAACGGAGCGGTTTGAAACGACTTTACAAATTCATAGCGGTTGCCGGCAAGGTCGGTCATATTTGTTCCCGGAGGCGCCGGGTCCGCAAAAGATTCCTTATGACAGATAAACCACTCCGGCCCTCCTTTCGGCCAGGCATCTATCCGGGAGTTGGGGTAGTATGCCAAATGATGGTCCGCCATTGCTTCCTTGGCATAGAACTGCAAGACCATCGCATTGCGGAAATCGTGGTCACTCCCGATGCTTACAACCGGTTCTTTCGTGTGTACGGCCAGAAAACGCACGGCTTCGCCGTAATGTCCCCGGCCATGCTTGAAGAGACTGAGGGTGTGCCAGCCATTGAAGACGAAATAGCCAGCCAGCAGCAGAACGGAGGTGATCCGGCCCGGCCAACCGCGCTGACAAAGGGCTGCCAGAACAAAACTCCAAAGTATCAGCAAAAAAGCCATCCCAACAATGAAATACCTGACATAAAGCACGTCCGAATGGCGGATAATCGCCAACAGGATTGGAACAGCCAGAATCACGCCAGTAAAAAATACCCACGCATCAGATTTTTCACGCCGGAGAATCCAGAGGCCCGCGATGGAAAGCGCGACGGCTAGAAGGGAAGTGGGCAGCATGCTGAACTGTCCCGGCGGGGCACCCAGCGCCCAGGCAAAGGAATCCATATAAATGCCCGCACCGGACTCTGTTCCACCGCCTATGGCCTGATGGCGGATATCAACGAAATAGAGAACCGTCAAAAACGCCGTTGGCGCGGCATGGCTGGCGAGCATGGCTTTGATTGTCCGCCTTGCCCCAAGCTCCGATTTCATAAACCGCCACCCCGACCAAACAATGGCCGCGCAAAAGAAATTGAGGAAAATCAAGTGCGAGGCAAAACCAAGGATCGAACTGATGGAGAAGAGGAGGGCGGACCAACAGGTCTGCCTTTCCAAATATTTTTCCAGCGCATAAAAGGAGAGGAGGGCAAAAAACACGACCTCCGAATACCCCCTTGCTTCCGACGAATAAAGAATCTGCACATAAGAAAAAGCAACCAGCAGCATTGCAAACCAGGCGGCGTGCGCGCTGCGGCGGCGACTAATCAGGCCCGCCAGCACGATGCTGCCCACCCCCGCCACAATGGATGGGAATCGATATCCCGGCCAGTTGCCATGAAACCCGGTCCAGTAGAGCCACAAAGAATTCAAGTAATGGTTGTTATCGTGATGAATTTTTGTGAATACCTGCACAGACGATTTAATCGGTCGAACCAACCACACGGACCAGATTTCATCCAGCCACAAATCATTCAAAGCACCTTCAATTCGCATCGCTGCAGCGGTGATCAGGAGCAATGCCACCAGCCAGTACTGATTCCGTGAAGCTCGCGGAAACTCCACGATCCCGTTCGACGGTCGAGGCGGGGAACTTGTTGCCATCGAAATCAAAGCTAAGTTCAGCCACCCGTGAATTCAAGAATCTTTGCTGCAATCCATTCCCGGCGGGTCTGCATGCTCTGTTGAGTCCGACCATGCACGCGTCCCAAAGCTCGTTAAAAGCAATAAGAGCGGTTCTGCAGAGCGGGCGGGGGGGCAAATCCGGCAAAACCAAAAGATCGAAAAGGCGACAGGATGACAGGATGTGGAGCGGACTCAGGCTGTTCCATCCATTCACCCAGTGCCCGTCTGGAAGCCGATGTGATGATGCAGGAGACTATCGAGTGGTTCAATCATAAACAGGGACCCAAATCATCAGCGATCTGGTTGGGGACTCGCCAAAATGGGTGTCCAGTTTCGGACGCCAGGTTCCGTCGGCGAGACGCCAACGGATGCGACCGGGACGGTCGCGCTCCCGGACAAATCGCCAAGGATCAGGGGGCAAAGGCTGATGCGTCCTCTCTCGCGGGAGATTGATCAGGCTTTGAGGAAGTAGGCGCGCTGCTTCCCGGTGATGGGCAGGTTGAGTTTTTCCATGACTTGCAGCATGTCTTCCCAGACTTTGCGCTTCTCGGCCAGGGCCTGGTTGCGCAGCAAATACGAGGGATGAAAGGTCGGCATGACCGGGATGTTGCGGAAGGTTTGAAAATGTCCGCGCAGTTTGCCGATGGGTTCGGGCTTGTTGAGCAATCCTTCCACCGCCGTGGCGCCCAATGCCACGATGACTTTCGGGTGGATCAGATCGATTTGTTCCAGCAAAAACGGGAGGCAGGTTTTCATTTCGTCGGCGGTGGGCTTGCGGTTGCCGGAACTCTTGCCGGGGGTGTCGGGGCGGCATTTGAGGATGTTGGCGATGTAAACGGTTTCGCGGGTGAAGCCCATTGTTTGGATGATGCGTGTCAATAATTGGCCCGCCGCGCCGACGAATGGCTCGCCCTGGCGGTCTTCATCGGCGCCGGGGGCTTCGCCGACAAACATGAGCGGGGCGTGGATGTCGCCAACGCCAAAGACGACGTTTTTCCGGCTGCCGGCCAGGTGGGGGCATTTGACGCAGACAGAGGCGCGGGCGCGGAGGGCGGACATGGCGGATTCAGGGCTGGCGGGGGAAGATGAATCGGACAAGTCGGACGTGGTGGACGTGGTGGACAAGATGGACGGCGTGGACGTGGTGGACGGGACGGAGGATCGAGGCGGAGCTTCGACGTTACACGAAGCCGGCGGGGGTTGGCGCAGTTGCCGCAAGGTTTCGTTTTCGACGATCAGGAAACGGACTCCTTCGGCTTTAAGGGATTGGAGATGCCGTTCGGTGGCCTCAAGTACTCGCGCGTAATCACTCGTCATGCCCGGCATTGTAGCGGGCGGGCATCGGCGGGCACGGCAATCTTGTTAATTGTTGCTCACCATTTATTCCCAATTCGCAGCAATTTAGCTGAGCCGCATTGGCATGACGACGTAGAGGAATGGGCCGTTGATTTTCAACACGCCCGGGCTGAGTTCGTCGATCAATTCCAGAAAAACTTCCTCTTCGGTCAAGGCGGCGAGAGGCTCAACCAGGTAGGCCGGATTGAAGGCGATGGCCATTTCCTTGCCTTTGTAGTTGATGGCCATGCTCTCGCGAGCTTCGCCGACTTCGGGGGAATTGGCGGTGATGGCCAGGCTGTTCAGGGCGACGGCCATTTTGACGGAATTGGCCTTGTCGCTGGTCATGATTTGCGCGCGGCGGACGGCGGCCAGAAGCTCCTCCCGCGGCAGGGCGATCCGTTCCTTGGTCTCGCCGGGAATCACCTGGCGGTAGTTGGGATAATTGCCTTCGACCAGTTTCGAAAGCAACAGGAGGGAGAAGCCTTTGTCGTCCTTGAGGGTGAGGGCGACGTGGTTCTCCGTGACCTTGATTTCAGCGTCGCCTTTGTCGCCAAGCAGGCGGTTCAATTCATTGACGGCCTTGGTCGGGATGATGAATTCGCCCTGGCTGGTTTCGGGAATATCGAGTTCTTCATCCACCAAAGCGAGGCGGCGGCCGTCGGTGGCGACCATGGTCATTTTGTGTTCCTTGAGGCTGATGAAAATGCCGTTGAGGACATAGCGCGATTCGTCGGTGGAAATGGCGAATGAGGTCTTGCGCATCATTCCCTTGAGCTTCTCCTGGGGAAGCGTGATTTTTTTGTCCTCTTTGATGGTTTGAATGGGAGGAAATTCGTCGGCGCTCAAGCCGTGGATTTTGTAAAATGACGCCCCGGCGCGGATGCTGCAAGCGTGTTTTTCGTCCACTTCCAGCTCAATTTCCGGGCTGGTCAGTTCGCGGATGATGCTGAAAAAGCGTTTGACCGGCACGGTGGTGGCACCCTGTTTTTTGACTTTTGCCTCGACGGAACAACTGATCGTCACGTCAAGGTCGGTCGCGGTGAATTCGAGCCGGTCTTTGCCGGCGCGCATCAGGACGTTGGAAAGAATGGGCAGGGTGGTGCGGGTGCTGACGATATTCTGCACGGATTGCAATCCGTGGATCAATTGATCTTTGGCGATGGTCAGATTCATGCGGCCTTTAATATTATGTTCCTTTGTACAAAGGAAGACTATTAATAAGGGTTGTGGATAACGGATAAAACCGCCGGTGTCAAGGCAGGGAGAACAACTTGTGACGATTTTTTAATGGGAACAAGCCGCCGTCAGGAATCTTGAAACGCCCCAAACCCGGAGTTATTCGCAAAGGGCACACATAATTCACAGGCAAATCAATGCTGACGCGCCCGGTTGATCACATTTTTAAAAGCAGTTTCGGCGGATTGAACTTCCGCCAGAGTGGAGGCGCGGCCAAGGGAAAATCTTACCAGGGAGTTTGCCGAGTTTTTGTCCACGCCCATGGCAAGCATGACGTGCGACGGTTGCAGGGAGCCGGCTGAACAGGCCGAACCGCCTGAGGCGCAGATTCCTTCCATATCCAGCCCCGCCAGCAATGTGATGCTGTCACAACCCGCCACGGTAAAGGCGGCAGTATTGGGGAGCCGGTCGCGCAACGAACCGCGAAAATCAACGCCTTCGAGCGACTTGGCTGAGTCAATGAGGCGGGCGGTCAATGGGGATAGTTTTTCAGGAGGAAAAACAGGTGTTTTGACGAAGTGTTTCATCGCCGCCGCCAAGCCAACGATGCCGGCGACATGTTCAGTACCGGCGCGGCGTTCATTCTCATGGCCGCCGCCAAAAATGATGGGGTCCGGGTGGAGGGGGGATTTGATGAACAGCGCGCCGGCGCCCTTTGGCCCGTGGAACTTGTGGGCGCAAACGGAAACGAGATCGGCGTTGAACTGGTGAATGCTGTCGAATGGCTGCTTGCCAAAGCTTTGCACGGCGTCGGTGTGGAAAACGATGCCATGGGACCGGCAGATTTCGCCCAGGACCGGCACGGGTTGAATCGACCCGGTTTCATTATTGGCCGACATGATGGAAACCAGCGTTGTGTCGGGGCGGATCGCCTTCTGCAAATCATCCGGGGAAACAATGCCCCCGGCATTAACCGGCAGCCAGGTGACGTCGAACCCTTCCTTCGCAGCCAGGTATTGGAAACAGTGCAGCACAGCATGATGCTCGATGCTGGAGGTGACCAGGTGACGGCCCTTCGCGCGCAACATTCTGGCTGCGCCGAAAATAGCGAGGTTGTTGCTTTCCGTGCCGCCGCTGGTAAAAACGACTTCGCTTGGTTTGGCGCGCCAGACGGCGGCGACCCGTTCGCGGGCGTCGTCGAGGGCGGCGCGGGCCTGGCGTCCGACTTGATGGACACTGGAAGGGTTGCCAAAAATTTCGCCCAAAAACGGCAGCATGGCTTCGCGCACCGCGGGGTCGAGGGGTGTGGTGGCGTTGTAATCGAAGTAGATGGTGGTCACGGGGCAACCGGAGTAAAGGCTGACATGGCAACAGAATAGCCCATAAAGTCAGGCTTGGGAAACTCAAATCCAACCTCTCTTCACCCCGCTTGGGCGCATGAAAACTCCACAATCTGCTTGCCTGCGTTGGGGTTCGGATGTTTATTGCGATGGTCAGTGACCGCGCTTGTGCCACAGCCATGCAGACCACAACTGAAATCGGATATGATTCGAAGGTCGAGGGCGATGTAGTCCATACTCGCCTGGATGCGGCCATTAATTGGTTTCGGAAGAATTCCCTGTGGCCGATGCCCATGGGACTGGCCTGTTGCGCCATCGAACTCATGGCGGCGGGGGCCAGCCGGTTCGACATTTCCCGCTTCGGCTCGGAGGTCATGCGCTTTTCCCCCAGGCAATCGGATGTCATGATCGTGGCCGGGACGGTCACTTACAAGATGGCCACGGCGGTGAAGCGGATTTACGATCAGATGGCCGAGCCGAAATGGGTCATCGCCATGGGCGCTTGCGCCTCCACGGGCGGGATGTATCGCAGCTACTCGGTGTTGCAGGGGGTCGATACGATTGTGCCGGTGGATGTCTATGTATCGGGTTGTCCGCCGCGGCCGGAAGCATTGCTGGATGCCCTGATTAAAATGCAGGGGAAAGTGGCCAGGGAGCCTTTCATGGCCCTGCAAAAACGGGTTGCCTGAGCCGCGGCGCCGGCCAGCAGGTTTTTCCATGTCTGCGCGCGAATTTGCCCAACAATTAAAGACGCGGTTCGGTGAACTCATCTCCGAGCCGGCGGAATTCCGCGCCGAAATCACGGTGCAATTGTCCGATGCGGGGCGTATCGCGGAAATCTGCCAGTTCGCCAAGAAGGAGATGGGCTTCGATTTTCTGGTGGACATCACCAGCATCGACAATTACGGCTCCGATCCGCGCTGGACGCTGGCTTATCATCTTTACGGTTACGGGCATCACTGCCGACTCCGCATCAAGACCGAGGTGAGCGAGGAAAAATCCGAGATGCCCACCGTGACCGGGGTCTGGCGCACGGCGGACTGGCATGAGCGGGAAATATACGACATGATGGGAATCCGGTTTCAAGGGCATCCGGATCTGAGGCGGATTTTGATGTGGGAAGGGTATCCGTATTTTCCGTTGCGCAAGGATTTTCCGCTGGCGGGCCGGCCGACGGAGTTGCCGGAGGTGGCCTTCACTCGCACGGCGCCGCAGGAGGGCGGCCCTTTTGTGACCCGGCCCGGCGGCAGGGACAGCACGGTGCGGGAACCGCGAGCGCACGAATTGGAGTCGGACGACCCCGCCGACCGGGGACGCGCGGAGAGAATATAAACCATGGCGGCGCAAGAAATACAAATTCCAGACGCGGCAACGCGGGCGGCGGCATTGTCGGCGGACATGAATCCGCAATCGCCGTTGCCGCCGGGGGCGGCGCAGGAGTTGACGGATATTCAGGGCGAGAGAATGGTGTTGAACATGGGGCCGTCGCATCCCGCCACGCACGGCGTGTTGCGGCTCATTCTGGAGTTGGACGGCGAAATCATCACCAAGGCCACGCCGGACATTGGCTACCTCCATCGCGGCGACGAAAAAATCGCCGAGAACATGACCTACAACCAGTTCATCCCTTACACGGACCGGTTGGATTATCTGGCGCCCCTGGCCAACAACGTGGCCTACGCGCTGGCGGTCGAGAAGCTGATGGGAATCGACCAGCAACTGCCGCCGCGCTGCCAGTACATCCGCGTGATCTGTTGCGAGCTGGCCCGACTCTCCTCGCACCTGCTCGGGCTTGGCTCGATGGCGATGGACGTGGGCGCGCTGACGGTCTTTCTCCTGACCTTCACCGAACGGGAGAAGATTTACAATTTGATCGAGGCCCTGACCGGGGCGCGGTTCACCACGAGCTACACGCGCATCGGCGGGTTGTCGCGCGACCTGCCGGCGGGCTGGGCCGACCAATGCCGCAAATTCCTCGGCGAAGTGGTGGTCAACATCGACGAAACGGAGAAGCTGCTGACGCGCAATAAAATATTTGTTGACCGCAATCGCGATGTCGGGGTGATTTCGCGCGAGGCGGCGATTGATTACGGGTTGAGCGGCCCGAACCTGCGGGGCAGCGGCGTGGATTTCGATCTGCGCAAGGCGCATCCCTATCTGGTCTATGACCAATTGGAATTTGAAGTGCCCGTCGGGTCGGCGGGGGATTGCTATGATCGTTACCTGGTGAGGATCGAGGAGATGCGGCAATGCGTCAGCCTGCTGCGCCAGTGCCTGGATAAATTGCCGGGCGGGGCCGGCAACGCCGCCGGGGAACCGGTGAACATTCCCGATGGCAAAACCGTCCTGCCCTCGAAACAAAAAGTGCTGACCAGCATGGAGGAGTTGATCCACCAATTTATTCTTGTCACAGAAGGCGTCAACGCGCCGCCGGGCGAGGTTTATTTTTCGGCGGAGAATCCGAAGGGGGAATTGGGCTTTTACATCCACAGCAAGGGAGGCGGGACTCCCAACCGCTTGAAAATCCGCTCCCCGTCGTTCTGCAACCTGAGCATCCTGCCCTTTTTGATGCCGGGCCACATGATCAGCGACACGGTGGCGATATTCGGCTCGCTCGATTTCGTGATGGGAGAGTGCGACCGATGAGCTTCACCGTGCCAGCGGATTTGGAGAGCGAACTGAACGAGTTGCTCACCCATTATCCTGAGAAGCGCAGCGCCTCGCTTATGTACCTGCACGCCATCCAGGAGAGGTTCGGGCACATCTCGCCGGAAGCGATGGAGTGGACGGCCCAACGGCTTGGCTTGCAGCCGATCAATATTTACGAGTTGGTGACGTTTTATCCCATGTTCCGGCAGACGCCGGCCGGGCGGCACCAGATCAAGGTTTGCCGCACCCTGAGTTGCGCGCTGGGCGGCAGCCACGAATTGCGGGACCATATCTGCCGAAAACTGGGATTGGACCCGTCGGAACACGGCCTGCAAACCACCAAGGACGGCAAATTCTCGGTGGAGTTTGTCGAATGCCTGGCTAGTTGCGGGACGGCACCGGTGATGATGGTGAACGAAGCCTTTTATGAAGGAGTTTCGCAAGCAAAGGCAGATGAAGTCATCGCGAAATGCAAATAAGATGACTGAGACTCGCAGCCAGTGGTGATGAAAGCAACCATCTACATTGAAACGACGGTCGTGAGCTATTTGGTGGCACGGCCAAGTCGGGATTTGGTCACCGCTGCGCTCCAGCGGATGACACAGGAATGGTGGGAAAGCCGCCACGATAACTATGATTTGCACTACTCTGATGCGATGCATATTGCATTCGGCGCAGTGTATGAAATGGGTTATTTGCTGACTTGGAACTGTCGGCATATCAACAACATTGACAGGTTGGCACAAATCGCGGAAATCTGCATAAAGAAAGGCTGCAAATGTCCAAAAATATGCTCTCCAGAACAGATGAGCGGACTGGATGAAACAGGATCGTTGGGAGAAGACCAAGGCAGTGAAATTAAAGCGAGGCCGCATCGTTCCCGCTTTTCCGCACCGCAAAGCCGCGTCCGCGCGCGTTGGGCGTAAAAACAATGCAGCCCACAAATGAATGGCTGCCCGACATGGATTTGAACCATGACAAACAGATCCAGAGTCTGTTGTGCTACCGTTACACCATCGGGCAGTGACCAAGCCATTGAATGTAAGGAAATTGGGCGCGGAGTCAAGCTGCCGCGAGGCCGGATTTAGGATTTAATCGAGACATGCCGCAGGAATACAGATTGATTTTGAAGCACGCCGATGAGCCGGGCTACACGCCGGACATCGAGTGCTATTTGCGTCACGGCGGCTACGAGGCGCTGAATAAGGCGATGACCCTGCCCGGCAAAGACCTGCCCGGCGGCAAAAAAATTTCCGCCCAGGAACAGATTCGCGAGGAGGTCAAAATCTCCGGGTTGCGCGGGCGGGGCGGGGCGGGGTTCTCCTGCGGGTTGAAATGGTCATTCGTTGATCGCAAAAGCGGCAAGCCGATTTACCTGATCTGCAACGCCGACGAATCCGAGCCGGGCACGTTCAAGGACCGCCAGATCATTTACAAGGACCCGCACCAACTGCTGGAGGGGATGATCATCTCCTGCTTCGCCAACGACGCGCATCTGGCTTACATCTACATCCGCGGTGAAATGCCGGACGGGGCCAGGCTGCTGCTGCGCGCCCTGGCCGAGGCGCGCGCCAAAAATTTTCTCGGCAAAAACATCCTGGGCCGCGGCTATGACCTGGAGATTTACATTCATCGCGGCGCGGGCGCTTATATCTGCGGCGAGGAAACCGGGTTGATCGAGTCCCTGGAAGGCAAACGCGCCTATCCCCGCATCAAGCCGCCCTATTTCCCGGCGGTGCTGGGTTTGTACCTGTGCCCGACCATTGTCAACAATGTTGAGACCCTTGCCACAGTCAAACATATTGTTCTGATGGGCGGGTCCGAATACGCCAAGCTGGGCGCGCCCAACAACACCGGCACGCGCATTGTGTGCGTCAGCGGCCACGTGAAAAAGCCCGGTTATTACGAGGTGGAGGTGGGCAAGGCGACGCTCGGCGAGTTGATCTTTCACGAGAATTTCGGCGGCGGGCTGCGCGAGGGCCGGAAATTGCTGGCCGTCATCCCCGGCGGCTCGTCGGCCAAAGTTTTCAAAGCGGGGGACAAATTCAAGCTGAAGCGAAAGGCGGCGGACGGGCAGACGGCGCCGGTCGAGGTCGATATGCTGGATTTGCCTTACGATTTCGACACATTGCAACAGGCCGGGAGCATGTCGGGTTCGGGCGCAATCATTGTGATGGATGATTCGACGGATATCGTGGCGGCGCTGGCGAACATCGCCGACTTTTACGCGCATGAAAGCTGCGGGCAATGCACCCCGTGCCGGGAGGGATCGCTGTGGCTGGCCAAGGCGCTGCACCGCATGACCCACGGACACGGGCGCAAACAGGACGCCGCATACCTGCTCAACATCGCGCAGAACATCCAGGGCCGGACGATATGCGCTTTTGGCGAAGCCTGCGCCTGGCCGGTGTTGAGTTTCGTGAACAAGTTTCGGGCGGAATTTGAAAGCCGCGGCGCGGCGGACGAGGCCAAAAGCAACGGGGCCGGGCCGAACCAGACGATGAGGATTGCGGCGAGTCCGCAACACTGACATTGCCATGCCGAAACTCTACGAATATTTTGGATTGGTTGTGTTCTTCTTCACGAATGAACACGAGCCGATTCACGTTCACGGCAGGTTCCAAGGCTGTCACGCGCGTGCCGAGATCATTTTGAAGGACGGCAAAGTATTGCAGATTGCTTTCTCGAACGTAAAGGGCAAGCCGCCGATGGCGGGCGGCAAGATGAAAGACTTTCAGACGTTGGTGAGAGCGAAAGCAAACGACATTGTGCGCCGGTGGGTGGATTTCTTTGTGTTCAAAAGGCGCAACAAACCGGAAATCATTACGAGAAAACTGAAATGAAAGCGCAACCGACGAAATATCTGCAAATCACGGAGGCGAAATACGTCTCCGATTACAAGATTCGCCTGACATTCAACGATGGCACGGAGCGGGTTATGGACTTCGAGCCGTTCTTGCGCAAAGCGCAAAATCCTGACATCACGAAATACCGGCAACTGCGGAAATTCAAAAACTTCCGGTTGGATTACGGTGATTTAATGTGGGGCGATTTCGACATGATCTTCCCAATCACCGATCTGCACCGGGGAGAAATCTGACATGGACGACCACAAAGAGCACGAGGCGACAAACGGTGGGATGAGATTCCGTCGAACCCTAATTCGATCCAGTCACGGCTCGACGGAGTCTCGCCCCACCGTTAAATGATAACAATGTCAGCCGCACTCACAACCGAAACGAAGAACGCGCCGCCGCCGGTGGAGAAAATCCGCATCAAGGTGGACGGGCGCGAGATTGAAGCGCCCAAGCTGTCGCCGGATTGGCAGGGCAAAATGCAACCCACGACCATGCTTCAGGCGTGCGAGCTGGCCGGCGTCGAGATTCCGCATTATTGCTATCACCCCAAGCTCCCCATCGCGGGCAATTGCCGCATGTGCCTGGTGGAATTCGGCACACCCGCCATCGGGCCGGACCGGAAACCGCTGCTCAATCCCGACGGCACGCCCAAGATCTCGCGCTCTGTTTTGCCCTATGAACCCGGCACGGCGCGCGGCGCGATCAGTTGCGCGACGCCGATTTCGCCGGGCATGGAAATTTATCCCAGTTCGCCCGCCACGAAGCAAATGCGCGAGGCGGTGCTGGAATCGCTGTTGATCAATCATCCGCTGGACTGCCCGATTTGCGACCAGGCGGGGGAATGCAAACTGCAGGAATACTCCGTGGATTACGGGCAGGCCGCCAGCCGCTTTGTCGAGGAGAAGGTCCACAAGCCGAAGCAGGTGGATCTGGGGCCGCGCATTGTGCTGGATGATGAACGCTGCATTCTGTGCTCACGCTGCATTCGTTTCTCGCGCGACATTGCGGGCGATGATGCGCTGGGGTTCGTGCAACGGGGCAGCCACAGCACATTGACCCATTTCCCGGGCAAGCCTTTCGACAACAATTACACGCTGAACACGGTCGATATTTGCCCGGTCGGCGCGCTGACCTCGAAGGATTTCCGGTTCCAGATGCGGGTCTGGTTTTTGAAGGAGAGCAACAGCGTCTGCACCAGTTGCGCCACGGGCTGCAACATCGTCATCGGTTCGCGCGAGGACAAGGTCCTGCGCTATGAGCCGAGGGAGAACGACGCGGTCAACTCCTGCTGGATGTGCGATTACGGCCGGCTCAATTACAAGTGGATTAACCGTCCGGACCGGCTGGACAAGGTGGGCGGCTCCAAGCTGGCGGGGCACAGCCAGAAGCAGGCCTGGGCGCAAGCCATGCGCGACATCTCAGAGATACTGCGCGGGGCCAACGACGGCTCGGTCGCCATCATCGCCTCGGCGCGCCAGACCAACGAGGAATTGTACCTCCTGAAAAAACTGGTGGCCAAATTCAACGCATTGACGGATTCCGTCCCGCGCCCGGGGGAGGGCGACAGATTGTTGCTGAACGCCGACCGCAACCCCAACAGCAACGGCTCGAGGTTGATCGGGATTTCCCCCGCGAAGATGGGATCAAACCTGCCAAAAATCGCGGCGGACATCGCCGCAGGGCATATCACAACGCTGATCGTTTTCGGCGAAGACGTGACCCGGTGCGGGCTTGGCGCGAATCTTTTGGGGAACCTCAAGAACCTGATTGTCAGTGATATTTTGCCAAACAAAACGACGGAGCTGGCGCATTATCTGTTGCCGGGGTGCGCTCACGCCGAGAAACGCGGCAGTTTCGTCAATGCCAAGGGGCGGGTGCAAAGGTTCATGCAGAACATCCAGCCCAAGGGAAATGCGCGCCCGGAATGGGAGTTTCTGCGCGAATTGGCCGGCGGCCTGGACGGCGGAAACGGCGCGGCCACAATTGAAGGGGTGTTCAATGAAATGACGCGCGAAGTGCCGGCCTTCAAAGGGCTGACATGGGCGGCGCTGGGGGATTTGGGGATCAACGTGCCGATTTAATTTTGCCAACAATGAATTGGTTCAACAGTTTAACTCCTGAGACGCAGTTTCTGATTTTCAGCGCTGTGAAGATCGCGGGGGTGTTCTCGGTGGTGATGGCGATGGTGGCGTACGCCGTCCTGGCCGAGCGCAGGATTGCCGCATTCATCCAGGACCGCATCGGCCCGAACCGGGTGGGGTGGGCGGGTCTCTTGCAGCCGATGGCCGATGGAGTGAAGTCTTTTCTCAAGGAGGATTTTACGCCGGGGCACGTCCGTAAAATCTATTTTTGGCTGGCCCCGATGCTGGTCATGATTCCGGCGCTGTTGGTCCTGGCGGTCATCCCGTTCGGCTCCAGGCTGGGCGGGCAGAAGATGGTCATTGCCGATTTGAACGTCGGCATTCTTTATACCTTCGGCATCGTTTCGTTGGGCGTCTATGGCATCGTGCTGGCGGGATACGCCTCCAATTCGAAATATCCGTTCTTCGGCGGCATCCGTTCCAGCGCGCAAATGATTTCCTACGAAATCGCCATGGGCATGTCGGTCATTCCTGTTTTTCTCATCGTGGGCGACCTGAACCTGGGCGGCGTCATCGAGCATCAGGCCCGGCACGGCTGGCTGATCCTCTACGCCCCTCTGTCCTTCATAATTTTTCTGATCTCATCCTTTGCCGAAACCAACCGGCTGCCCTTTGACCTGCCGGAATCGGAGCAGGAACTGGTCGCCGGCTACAATACCGAGTACAGCTCGATGAAGTTCGCGCTTTTTTTCATGGGCGAATACGCCAACATGATTGCGGCCTCGGCCATGATGGTGACATTGTTCCTCGGCGGCTGGACGCTGCCCTTTGCCGGATTGGACAACCCGGACCCGGCGTCCAAGCTGATCGGGGTGGCGCAGATTGCGATTTTTCTGGGCAAGATCATGGTCTTGATGGGAATTTTCATCTGGGTGCGCTGGATGTGGCCGCGCTTTCGCTACGATCAACTGATGGATTTGGGCTGGCGGCGGTTTCTGCCGCTGGCCCTGCTGAACATTGTGGCGACCGCGCTGTGGCTGTGGGCGGCCGGGGCCGGGCATTGAAACCGCATGATTGTTAAACGAACCAAGTTGAATTTGTGGGAACGCCTGTATCTCCCGGCGATTATACAGGGTTTTCGCGTCACGGTCCGGCACTTTTTCAAAAAGAAAGTGACGATGCAGTATCCGGAGCAGAAGTGGACCGTGCCGGAGGGTTATCGCGGCGCTCCATATCTGGTCAAGGACCCGGAGGGCCGCACCAAGTGCGTGTCCTGCCAGCTTTGCGAGTTTATTTGCCCGCCCAAGGCCATCCGCATCACCCCGCCGGGGCCGGGCGGTTCGCCCGAAGCGGGCAACGTCGAGAAGGCGCCCAAGGAATTTGACATCGACATGCTGCGCTGCATTTATTGCGGCTTCTGCCAGGAAGTATGCCCCGAGGAGGCGATTTTTCTGATGAAGGACTATTCGCTCACCGGGCTGACCCGGAAGGAAATGGTCTATAACAAAGAAAAGCTTCTGGCTTTGGGTGGTGTACATAACGACCAGATATGGAAGTGGAAGCATAAATGATGCAAATAGCGTTCTTTTATCTTTTCGCCTTTTTGACGCTGGCGTGCGGCGTATTGGTGGTGCTGAACCCGTTCACGCGCAGCCCCGTGACCAGCGCCATGTTTCTGGTCCTGACCATCGTGTCGATGGCGGGGCTTTTCGTGCAATTGCACGCGTTTTTCATCGCGGCGGTGCAGGTGCTGGTCTATGCGGGCGCGGTCATTGTGCTGTTCATCTTTGTCATCATGCTGCTGGACTTGAAGGAAGAGGAGCAGCGCAGGATCAAACCCGTCATGGGCGGACTGGCCACGGTGGCGGTGGCGCTGATTGCCCTGGCCATGATCCGCACCATCAAGCATTCCGCCGTCGGCTTCACCCTGGCCAAGCCGGTGGTCGAGGGGTCCACCATCAGCCTTGGGCAGGCGCTCTTCACGCGATTTGCCCTGCCGTTCGAGGCGCTGTCTTTGTTGCTGTTGGTGGCAATGGTCGGCGCGGTGCTGCTGAGCAAAAGGGACCTGAAATGAACCCGATCAACCTGCAAGATTACCTGGTGGTGAGCGCGCTGCTGTTTTGCATCGGGCTGCTGGGGGTGATCGTGCGCCGCAACATTTTGGTCATCTACATGTCCCTGGAACTGATGCTCAATGCCGCGAATCTGGCGCTGGCCGCCTTCTCCCGCTTCAACAACAACCTCGACGGCCAGATCATTGTCCTTTTTGTCATCACGGTTGCCGCGGCCGAGGTGGCGCTGGGACTGGCCCTGATCGTCGCGCTCTACCGCCGCCGCCAGACCACCCACGTCGAGGATTTGGCCACCATGAAATTATAACATGTACGACCCGCTGCCATGGATGGTCCTGTTTCTGCCGCTGCTGGCGGCGGCGGTGATCACGCTGTTCACGCAGAAGAACCCGCGGTTCAGCGCGGTTCTGTCGGTGGGGGCGGTGGTTATTTCGTTTCTGCTCAGCCTCAATTTGTTCTGCAACAGCATGGCGCTGACGAGCATTTTCGCGATAGGGCCTTTCAGCCTTCCGCCGGAGGACATCAGCGTCAGTTGGCTGAAAGTCGGGCATCTCAGCATCCATTTCGGAATGCACTTCGATTCGTTGAGCCTGCTCATGTTGCTGATTGTGACCGGGGTGGGCAGCGCCATCCATATTTACTCGATCGGCTACATGAAGGGGGATCCCGGTGAAAGCCGCTTTTTCGCGGAATTGAGCCTGTTCACCTTTGCCATGCTGGGGGTGGTGCTGAGCGACAATTTCATGGAGATGTTCATCTTTTGGGAGTTGGTGGGGCTGTGCAGCTATCTGCTCATCGGCTTCTGGTATGAGCGCGCGTCGGCGGCGGACGCGGCCAAGAAGGCGTTTCTGACCAACCGCCTGGGGGATTTTGGATTCTTCACCGGCATTCTTTTGGTGTGGGCGGTGACGGGAACGCTGAATTTCGCCGGGGCGCATACGCAGATGATCAATAATCCGGAGCTATTCGACACGGCGGCAACGTGGGTGGGGCTGTTGATCTTCTGTGGGGCGGTGGGCAAATCGGCCCAATTCCCGCTGCACGTCTGGCTGCCTGATGCCATGGAAGGCCCGACGCCGGTCAGCGCCTTGATCCATGCGGCGACCATGGTGGCTGCGGGCGTCTATATGCTTTGCCGGGTTTTCTTCATCTTCAACCCATCCGCGCTGAATGTCATAGCCTTCATTGGCGGGTTCACGGCGTTGATGTCGGCATTGGTGGCGTGCCAGCAAGACGACATTAAACGCATTCTGGCTTACTCGACGCTCTCGCAATTGGGCTACATGGTGATGGCGGTGGGTTTGAGCCATCCGCCGGCGGCGATGTTTCATCTGGCCACCCACGCCTTTTTCAAGGCGCTGTTGTTTCTGGGCGCAGGCTCGGTCATTCACGCGGTCAGCCAGGAGCAGAATATCTGGAAAATGGGCCGGTTGAGGGAAAAAATGCCAGTCACGTATTGGACATTTCTGGCCGCGACCCTGGCGATCTGCGGGTGTCCGTTCTTCAGCGGTTTCTACAGCAAGGACGCCATTTTGTCGGCGGCCTACAATGGGAGCCTCGACAGCCTGCTCAGCAAGAATTTCCTGTTGTCGGCGGACTACAACGGGATTTTGAAGTCGGCTTACAACGGGAGCATGACCGCGTTCGCCGTGGGAATCCTGGTGGCATTTCTCACCACGTTTTACATGTTCCGCCTCTTCTTTGTCGTTTTCCTGGGCAAGGCGAAATCGGAGCTGTCCGACCGCGCCCACGAGTCGCCCAAAGTAATGACCTGGCCGCTGATGGTTTTGGCGGTTGGCGCGGTGTTCGGCGGTTTTTTTGGAATTGAACAATTCATTGCTCCGCAATTCGGGGAAAGAGCGCCGGAAATCTTCGCCCCTTTGGAACCGTTTCGGACCGCGCCGGTGCCGGCCTTCCTTGGAGTGGCGGCTTTCGCCGTTGGGCTTTGGCTGGCCTGCCATTTTTACTACCGCGCCGAATCCGACCCGCTGCCGGCCCGATTGCGATCATTGTGCCGGATCCTGCGCCACAAGTTCTATTTTGATGAAATGTACGCGTCGCTCATTGCGATGACGCAGGACTTGGTGGCCAGCTTCGCCGACGGGTTTGACATTTTCCTGCAATGGCTCGTTCGCTTCGTGCAGGGGACGACGGAATTGACCGGACGCGGGCTGCGTCTGGTCCAGACCGGCAGTCTGCAAACCTACACCTTTCTGTTCGCGGCGGGCATAGCCCTGGCGCTGTATCTCATGCTGCTCCGGTAAACCCATGTCACCCCTCACTTACATCTTCCTTCTGCCGCTGCTGGCCGCGCTGGTGATTTTGCTCATTCCGGGGAATTTCCGTTTCGTGATCCGGTGCATCGCATTGCTGGCCACATTCGCCTCACTGGTTCTGGCGGTGGTGGTGTTCTGCAGATTTGACGGCGCCAAGGCGGACGGTTTTCAATTTGTGCAGCAACTGGATTGGGCCTCGTCGCTGGGGATCAGCTATCATGTCGGGGTTGACGGGATCAACCTGGGGTTGATTCTGATGGGGGCGACGGTGGTGTTTGCGGCGGTGTGCGTGGCGCGCGAGATCAAAACGCGCGAGAAGGAGTTTTACATCCTGCTCCTCATGATGGGCGGTGGGATATTGGGCGCATTTGCATCGCTGGATTTGTTCTTTTTTTACTTTTTTCACGAACTGGCCCTGGTGCCGACCTTCATCATGATCGGCCTGTGGGGCAAGGGAGAGAATAAGAACTATGCCACCTTCCAAATCACCCTTTACCTGAGCGTGGGGGCGCTGCTGGTTCTGCTGGGATTTCTGGCGCTGTATTTGCAATTGCCGCTTCACGACCGGACCCTCGACCTGGAGAGGCTGACCCAATATTTCAAGGCGCATCCTATGCCCCAGGCGCCACAACGCCTGATTTTCCCGCTGCTGCTCTTTGGCTTCGGCATCCTGGTGTCGTTGTGGCCTTTCCATACGTGGGCCCCGCTGGGTTACAGCTCCGCGCCGACGTCCACGGCCATGATCCATGCGGGCGTCTTGAAAAAATTCGGCCTATACGGCTTGATCCGCGTCGCCCTGCCGATGATGCCGAACGAGGCGCAACACTGGGCCAACATCATTTCGGTGCTGTGCCTGGGGAACATTCTCTATTGCGGCCTGGTGGCGATGCGGCAGCGCAACTTGAATCTGTTGATCGGCAATTCGAGCGTGGCGCACATGGGGTTTGCCTTTTTGGGCATCGCCAGCCTTGGAACCATCGGCATTACCGGGACGGTGCTCATCATGGTTGCGCACGGTTTTCTGGCGGCCCTGACCTTCTCCTTGAGCGGCTATCTGCGGGATGAAGTCAAGACGCTGGACATGAATCAAATGGGCGGCTTGCTGCGCAAACTGCCTTTCATCGGCACGGTCATGATCATGGCCATGCTGGCCGGATGCGGCCTGCCGGGCTTTGCCGGGTTTCCGGGCGAGGTGCTGGTTCTGTTCGGCGCCTGGCAACGCTCGGAGGTCATCAGCGCCATGGCTGTGTGGGGCGCGCTGATCATCGCCGGGGTTTACATGCTGCGCGCCATTCGCGATATCTGGCACGGCGACAAGGCATGGACCGGGATTTCCGACGTCACGACCCTTTGGCGAAAAGTGCCTTACGGCCTGCTTTTGGGCTGCCTGATTCTGTTTGGATTCTGCCCGCGGTTGTTGACTGACAACATCAAGGCCGGCGTCGCGCCAATCGTGCGCATGGTGGGGGCGGAAGACATTGAAATGACGCCCATCGCGAAAGGCCATGCCGCCCGATGAACTTCTCGTATCTGACATTGGAGATTGCGGTGGCGGGCCTGGCCCTGCTGGTGCTCTTGCTTGACTTGTGGACAGCTCCACAATCCAAGCCGGCGCTGGGCGTCGTGGCCGTGGCGGGGTTGGCCATCATTCTGGCCGCCAGCTTTTTCATTGAGCCTCACGGCTGGGCCTCTTCCAGTTCCATGCTGGCGCAAGACGGGCTGGCCGTCTTTTTCCAGCGCATTTTCCTGGCGGCGGCGATTTTTGTCCTGCTCATGGCCCGCGAAAGCGCGGACCGGATGCCCCTGGGCATCGGGGAGTTTCACGTCATTGTGCTGATGGCCCTGACGGGCATGATGCTGGCGGCCGCGGCGAACGATTTGATTCTCGTCTTTGTCGCGCTGGAGCTGATTTCGGCCAGCTTCTATATTCTGGTCAGTTTTCAGCGGTCGCGCCTGGCGTCCCTGGAGGCTGGCGTCAAGTATTTGATTCAGAGCGCGCTGGCGGCGGCCTTCCTGGTCTTCGGCATCGCGCTGGTTTTTGGGACGGCCAACCACACGAATTTTGTGCTGTTGAGCCGTGAATCCGCCGCGCTGAACGCCAACAAGGTTTATTGGCTGGGGATGCTGATGGTGTTGTTCGGTTTGAGCTTCAAGATCGCGGCGTTTCCGTTGCAGGTATGGGCGCCGGACGTCTATCAGGGCGCGCCGACGCCGGTGACGGCCTTCCTGGCCATCGCCTCGAAGGCGGCGGGCTTTGTGCTGGTGCTGCGGGTGTTGTTCGTGGCGCTGCCCAGGCTGGCCGAGCATTGGGACAAGATGCTGATGGTCGCGGCCGGGATCACGATTCTGTATGGCAACCTCTGCGCCATCCCGCAACGCAATTTGAAAAGGCTGCTGGGTTATTCCAGCATCTCCAACGCCGGTTACATGCTGCTGGGCGTGGCGGCGGTCAACGCCTCCGGGTCCGCGGCGATCCTGTATTATCTGGCGGGATATTTATTCACGCTGGCCGCCGCCTTCCTGGTCATCTGCGTGGTCATGAAGGACAACGAGGACATTGGGACGCTGGCCGGGTTGAGCCGCCGCTCGCCGTTGCTGGCCCTGGCCCTGGCGCTGGTGATGGTTTCGCTGGCGGGCATTCCGCCGCTGGCGGGGTTCATGGGAAAATTCCTGCTGCTCCGGGCCGTGATTGAACGGGGCGCGGCTGATCCCGGCTGTTATTGGCTGGCGGGCGTGGCCATTGTCGGGGTGGTGATTTCGCTCTATTATTATTTTGCGGTGATCCGCGTGATGTATTGGGCCAAAGACCCGCCGGACCTTTCGCCGATCATTGTGCCGGCGCGGGTGCAAATTCCCCTGGCGGCGTGCATGGTGGCGATGATTTATCTGGGCATTTCGCCCGGGGCGGTTCTGGCGTGCGCGACCGAAGCGGTCAAGGCGCTGAGGTTCTGACAAGGGTTTTGTCTCCCTGGCGTCAAACGAGCTTGAACTGTTCCTGCCCGTGAAAGCTGTTGAAGAGGCTCTGGCTCACATCGGGTAAGGAAAGCCGGGGCCGTGCCCGGCTGTGGTGAAAGGAGCTTGTTCCCGCCCTGAATCTTGCCCGGGCGTGTCTCATTCTCTGCAAGTTGACACCGCATTGGCCGGGGCTAAATTCGTCCTATGTCGTGCCGCCCATCCAGTGTTTCTTCTTTCGGCCTCGCCGCCATTTTGGGGGTTGTGGCGGGGCTTCAAGGCTGCGCCGGGACCACCAACCAAATCATCGCGGACCAACGACAAAATCAGGGCGTTTCGGTTAATGTGCCACCCCAGGCGCCGCCGCCCTCTCCTGTCCCGGCCGGTCCATCAAATTCGCAGCCATCCCCAATTGTAATTGTAGTGCCATGGCCGCCTTCGCAGGCGCCGCCGCCGGGCTTTGTTCCCCTGCCTTGCCGCCACCCCCCGCCCCCGTGCAGGTGGTGGTGACCAATATTGTGGGACCGCAACCCGTCTCACCGCTGGACTTGGAGAAACAGTTGACGGAGTTCAGCGAAACAATCAGAGCCGACGCGAAGCAGCACGAAGACCGTCTGGCCTCCGACGCCCGGAACCACGAGCAGTTCCTGGAAAAGGAATATGACCACGTTACTCATTGGATTGAGGCGCTGTCCGCCATAGTCGCCGTGGTGTTCGGTTTTCTTAGTTGGAAGAGCCTGCGCGAGCAACGGAAGGCCACGGCGGAAGCGATAGAGGATACAAAACGCGTGGTTGATCGGGAATTGAAGAAAACGCTGGCCAACAGCGAGGACCAGATCCGCGCCGCCGTCCAGGCCAGGGTGGATAAACTGAAAACAGAACTTCAGGAAAAGGTGGACGATTTTGAAAAAGAGTTCAGCGGCCTTATCGACATGGTCGCCAAGCTGGCGGCGCCGCTGGCCCGCGCGGTCGTGATTTTGCAGCCGTCGCTGCCGGTAACGGCCGCGTGGAAAGCAGAATGCAATTCACTCCGAATGATCCTTGCGGATCTCCAGAAGATCGACCCCGCCAACCGCACTATTGCGATCTTTATCGGGCGTCTTTTTAAGGCTGTCGGCAACCTGGACGGCGCCATCAAGTCATTGCAAGAGGTGATCCAGAAAAGGACGAACAGCGGGAAGGATACAGGTAAAGATCAAGGAGATTTGTACTTTAATTTGGCCTGCTATCTCCATTTGAGGGCGGGAAAAGAAACCGATGCGGATCCTAAAAACGCTCTTCGCGATAAGGCCTGGGCCGCCCTGAAAGCATCCGCTGAAAGATGGCCTCCAAATTGGCGGGAGGCTCAAGGTGATGATGAATTAAAAAGCCTGGCGGATGATAACCATCGTTGGAGCGATATTGAGCCAACAACAGCGCAAGACACAAGGGATTAACCCTTGCTGCTTAATATTTCTTGTCGCAATTCATACTCATTTAGTATCGCGCTGCTTTCATTTTTGTCAAATTCAAGAAGCCCCTTCCTCCGTCCATTTTTCCCGGGGTTGGCATCGGGCATTGGCGAGAAACCCAATCGTTTTCCTCATTCGCGCAAGACTAAAAGACTTGCTCTTGTTCCGCTGGCCGAATTATATTCCCGGCAAAATAAGTTTATGGCCGACATTGCAAATAAATACCCGAATAACGTCCCCGGCAAATACTACGTCGATAATCAGTGCATCGATTGTGATCTCTGCCGCGAGACGGCCCCCGCCAATTTCACCCGCAACGACGACGGAGGTTTTTCCTACGTCTTCAAACAGCCCGGCACCCCCGAAGAGGAAGCCCAATGCAAGGAAGCCAAGGAAGGCTGCCCGGTCGAAGCCATTGGCGACAACGGCGGGCCGGCATGACGCGCGTTTTCAAGGCGGCGCCCCCGACCGCCAGACTTTGCGGAATCTTTTCAGCGCTCGTCCTGATCACACTGGCGGGCGTCCGCCCGGCGGCGGGCGTTGACTGGCCGGAAATGCGCGGGCCTTGGTGCGACGGCCATGTCCAGGCCGCGGGCGACACCAAACCCATTGGCCTTCCCCTGCACTGGAGCGAAACGGAAAACATCAAATGGAAAACAGAAATTCCCCATCGCGGCTGGTCAACACCCGTGGTGATGGGCGGCCAGGTATGGCTGACCACCGCGCCCGAGGACGGGCATGATTTCTACGCCCTCCGCCTCGACGCCGACACGGGCAGGATTAGTGTCAATACGAAACTATTTCACGCCGACGCCCCGGAACCGCAGGGCAACAGCGTCAACAGCTACGCCACGCCCTCGCCCGTGATTGAGCCGGGCCGCGTTTATGTCCACTTCGGGAGTTATGGCACGGCCTGTCTGGACACCGCCACCGCCAACGTGCTCTGGCAACGGACCGACCTGCCCTGCCGCCATTACCGCGGCCCGTCCTCATCCCCCATCCTCTTCCGAAACCTGCTGATCCTCACGCTGGACGGGGTCGATCTCCAATACACCGTCGCCTTGGACAAGGACACGGGCCGGACCGTCTGGAAAACCAACCGGTCGGTCGCCTTCAACGATGAAAACGACCCGGGGGCCATGGCCAAATTGGGGGACAGGCGCAAAGCCCACAGCACGCCCATCATCGTGACCAACGCCGGCCAACCGCTCCTGCTCAGCGCCGGGGCCAAGGCCTGCTACGCTTACGACCCGGCCGACGGGCGCGAACTTTGGCGCGTGCGCTATCTGGACTGGTCGGCTGCGCCACGGCCGCTCTTCGACCATGGCCTGGCCTATTTCGTCAGCGGCCTGACCAGGACCGAATTGATCGCAGTCAAGGCTGACGGCCATGGGGACGTGACCGACACGCACGTTGCCTGGCGGTGCAACACGCACATCGGCAAATATTCCTCGCCGATCCTGGTGGAAGGGCTGCTCTACACCGCGGCGGACCAGAGTTTTCTAACCTGCCTCGATGCCGGCACCGGGAACGTCCAGTGGTCCGAACGCATTGGCGGCACCTATGAGGCCTCGCCCGTCTATGCCGATGGACGGCTGTATTTTTTCAACGTGCAAGGCCTCACCACCGTCATCAAGCCTGGCCGCGTTTGCAACATATTGGCAACCAACACCCTGGACAGCGGCCTCATGGCCTCGCCGTCAGTGGCCGGCAAGGCATTCTACCTGCGGACCAAGACCCATCTTTATCGGATTGAGGAAGGCGCCACGCAGAGCAAACTTCCGCCGGCAAACTGATCGTTCATCTTTGACAAACGCCTGCCCTTCAGATAGTCTGTACACTGTGGCACAGCGCAAGAGTCGAACGGCAAAACTTGCGCGTTCATAATAAAGTAAAGTGGCGCTGGCGCGCCGGTTGCGGCAAGAAACGACCATGAGTTTAAAATGGATAGCCCGACGACTGCACATGGGCAGTTGGACCCATGTCTCGAACCTGTTGCATGCAAAACAACAACGCTAAATCAGTGTCAATAGTGAGGACTGACACCTGCACTGGTTTATCATCATGCTTGTCATTGCTTTTTGAGCGAATATCAGCCCTGCCGTGTTGCCGGGGAAAGCTACCATGTCGGAGAAACGCAAAATACAAAATCGTCGGAAAGATAGCGACGCCACCGACAAAACCAAGCACTCCGCCAACCCATCCGAACCGCGACAACCACCAAGCAGCGACAACGCCGATGGCGACACTCACAGCAAAGTAAAATAGCTCGACTATGTTCATGGTGGTGCGAAGTGGCCTAACGAAAAAAGCTGAGCCACCGCCGACTCGCGGCGTGGATTGCAACCGCAGCGGCAACGGCGGTTGGCTCCGGCGACTTGTTAGGCAGCGGCATAAATCTAAACTGTGACTTTTATTCTGTGGCTAACTTACACACTTTGATCTCGCTCTCGCCATCACTACCGGTCATCAGGAATAACTGTGGCTGAAAATAGAATGGGTGTGATTCCAGAACTCCTGACATAGAGTCAACAAGAACGGTCTAATTTTACCTCGATAGTCCCGGGTATTTTCTGGATTTTCCGGCGCGACGGGGTGCGGACTCAAACCTGTCCGCTTTTTTGAACACC
>Ga0224554_1000257_pt1 | contig 47826 bp, 44 predicted proteins | sample 714S22024metaG_FD_180666 | JGI IMG/M metagenome (GOLD analysis project Ga0224554, IMG submission 180666) | Peat soil microbial communities from Stordalen Mire, Sweden - 717 S2 20-24 | ecosystem: Environmental > Terrestrial > Soil > Wetlands > Peat | place: Sweden: Norrbotten County, Stordalen... | reverse complement strand
CCTCGGACATTTCACAGTTCAAATAAATTGTGCTCGCGTCAATCCGCCACGGACGGCCAAGAAAAGTTTTTGCGTCCGGCTCGCCGGTGATTTTGCAGTTTGAGAAAACAAAACCAAATGGCTGCTCCACTGGCGTCGAAGCGGCGGTGATGTAGCCGTTGCCGAGACAATTGATCTGGCATTTTTCAAACCACGCGGTCGCCGCGCCAAAAATAAAATCCACCGCGCCGCCAATGTAGCAATTCTCAAAATTCTGCCGCCCGCGATTGAGCAGAATCGTGTCCTGCCAGCCGAGAAAACGGCAGTTGCGGAACGTCGCGCGGTCGCCGTCCACGCGGATGGCCAATGCCTGGCCGGCGTTGCCGGCGGAATTTTCAAACGTCAGGTTTTCCGCCGTGAAATCATCCGCGTCAATCGTGGTCGAGGGCGTCTTGAACGTGCCGATGGGCCTGTCATCTGGGCCTTTGAGGTTGGCGTTGAGATTATAGGTCAGCACCGTGTTCGTGGCATTTTCGCCGACGAGCTTGAAAAAACTCTTTTCGCGCTGGACGTAAATCAGTTCCTTGTAAGTGCCGGGCGCAATGTGGATGACGACGGGATTTTCGCGGCTGCCCGAAGGCACGGCCATGACGGCTTCCTGCACGGTCTTGAACTGCGCGCGACCATCGGCGGCGACAAACAGGTTCGTCTGCGCCGTGAGATTCAAGCCGGGGAGAACCAGCGCCCACAACGCGAGGGGGAAAAATCGTTTCATTTTTGCGGAATTGGAAAATGAAATTAAAGCGGCCTCGGGAAATGTAAATTGAAAATTGAAGTTGCCGCGCCGGTTCGTTAATGTGCCGCCATGTCACGCAAGACGGGTTCGGGTTCCAACAACGGTTTCGGCGACGTCATCGGCGTCGCGCTGCTCGCCGCCGCGCTGCTGCTGCTCGTCGCGCAGCTTTCGTTCGACACGCATGACATTTCGCGCCTTTATCTTCCGCCCGCCAAAGTCACGCACAACTGGATCGGCCCGCTCGGCGCGCATCTGGCGTGGGCCTTTTTTTTGACGCTCGGCCTCGTGGCCTACCTCGTGCCGCCGCTGCTTGCGGTTTTCGGCGCGGCTTATCTGCTGAATTTTCTCGGCTACCTGCGCGAGCGGCTGCGCTGGTCGCTGCTGTGGTCGGCGCTGCTGCTGGTTTCGCTGACCGGGTTGCTTTACATCATGGATGATGGCGGCAAACGGGGAACATTCCACAATGTCATTGGGGCGCACAGTCTCGGCGGCCTGCTTGGCTTCGTCACTTATGGACAGACCCCAAAATTTAATTTTGGTCTTTCCCTCCTCGGCCCGGTGGGTGCAATGATAATTTATGCCACGCTCTGCCTGATCAGCCTCTTGTTCCTGACCAATTTCCGGCTCGGCGAATGGATCCGCAATTTTCTCGAAAAAGAACCGGCGGCAACCAAAGCAAAACCGCCGGAAGAAATGGCCCTCGAACGCCGCGCGCGCGACCTGGAAAACCAGGCGAAAAAATTGCAGGACGAAGTTTCCCGCTCCGGCCTCGGCGCGGACGGGCTGCCCGTGCCCGAACCGACCGTGCGCGACTTGAGCGTGCCGCAAGCCCGCCCGACGACCGGCGCGCGCGTCCGCAAAACCACTTTGCCCGAACCGAAAATTCCCGCCGCACCGGAGCCGCCGGATGAAGGCGAAGTGATTCCCGCCACGGAAATCGCAGTCGCCACGACCGAGGAAATTCTTGGCAAGAAAACTGACGAAAAAGTCTCTGAAAAATCCGCCGAGACAAAAGTTGAAGAACCCGCCGCCGAAAAAGTTGAGCCGGAAAAATCCGGCGAGGAAAAGGCCGAGCCGGAAATCAAGATTTCAGGAATTGCGCCGGCCAGACCCCGCGCGCCGCGCAAGCCCAAGCCCATCACCGTCGCCCAGACGCCGATGATCGGCAACTACCAGTTGCCGCCGATGGATTTTCTCCAGCACGCGGACATGACCGCCAAGCCGACCGAGTCCAAGGAGGAACTCATGGCCAACGCGCGGCTCATGCAGCAGACGCTTGCGCAGTTCGAGATCGAGGTCTCGCTCGGCGACATCACCAAAGGCCCGACCATCACGCGCTACGAACTGCATCCCGCGCCCGGCGTGAAGCTGGAAAAAATCACCGCGCTCAACAACAACCTCGCCGCCGCAGTCAAGGCCGAGCGCATCCACATCCTCGCGCCCGTGCCGGGAAAAAGCTCCGTCGGCATCGAAGTGCCGAACCCGGTCAAGACCATGGTCATCGTGCGCGACCTGTTCGAATCGGACGAATGGCGCAACTCGAAGGCGAAAATTCCCATCGCGCTCGGCAAGGACGTTTATGGTCATCCGATCATCGCCGACCTTGCGGAAATGCCGCACCTGCTCATCGCCGGCAGCACCGGCTCCGGCAAATCCGTCTGCATCAACGCCATCATCACGTCGCTGCTTTACCGCTTCTCCCCCGACCAGTTGCGCTTCGTGATGATTGATCCGAAAGTCGTCGAGCTTCAGTATTACAACGCGCTGCCGCACCTCGTCGTGCCCGTCGTGACCGACCCGAAAAAGGTCATCCTCGCGCTGCGCTGGGTCGTGAATGAAATGGAAAAACGCTACCAGATTTTCGCCCGCGTCGGCGTCCGCAACATCGGCTCGTTCAATTCGCGGCCCAATAAAAAACTCGTCCCGCAGGAACCCGAACTGCCGCTCACCGCCAAAAGGGAAAAAGTCGAGCCGGGCGCGGATGGTTTTGCCGTGGAAGTGGACGAACAAATCGTCGTGCCGCGCGACGAGGACATTGTCATTCCCGAAAAACTTTCCTACATCGTCGTCATCATTGACGAACTCGCGGACTTGATGCTCGTCGCGCCCGCCGACGTGGAAATGGCCATCGCGCGCATCACGCAGATGGCGCGCGCGGCGGGAATCCATTGCATCGTCGCCACGCAACGGCCTTCGGTTGACGTGATTACCGGCGTAATTAAGGCAAACATTCCGGCGCGCATCGCGTTTCAAGTCGCGGCGAAAGTGGACTCGCGCACAATTCTCGACGCGATGGGCGCGGACAAATTGCTCGGCAAGGGCGATATGCTCTATCTTCCGCCCGGTTCGGGAAAATTGATCCGCGCGCAAGGTGCTTTGATCACCGACCACGAAATCCAGAGCGTGGTGGACTTCATCGCCAAGCAGGGCAAGCCGAGTTACGAAGTGGAAATCCACAAGCAACTTTCCAAACCCGCCTCTGAATTCGGAAACGAAAGCGGCATTGACGAGGACGAGGAAATCATCCAGCAATGCATCGAAGTCATCCGCAGCGAACAGAAGGCGAGCGTCTCGCTGTTGCAACGCCGCCTGCGCCTCGGCTACGGCCGCGCCGCGCGCATCATGGACGAACTGGAAAATCGCGGCATCGTCGGCGAAAGCAAAGGCGCCGAGCCGCGCGAAATCCTGATTGACCTGGACGGCGGCGGCGCGGATGGCGGTGAACAACAAGCGGTTTAACCTGAAAAAAGTTGACTGCAATTGATCAACCGCCGATGCTGCTCCTGTAGATTATGCCGCGAAAAATCCGTCAACTGATTGCGGAACTGGAAGCCGCCGGATTTGTGCGCGGTGATGGCGGCAAAGGTTCGCATCGCAAATTCCGCCATGTTAAATATGCAGGATCAGTCATTTTGAGCGGACAAGATGGACATGACGCGCATCATTATCAGGAAAAACAAGTCCGCAACGCCATCCGGGAGACCAACCGATGAATACAACTGACCGTTACTTAAAATTTATCCAGTGGAACGAGGAAGACGCCCTTTACGTCGGCTATTGCCCCGACCTGTTTCCGTGGGGCGGCGTCTGCCACGGCGTCACCGAGGAAGAAACCTACCATCAGCTCACCGAACTGGTGCGCGAAGAAGTCGAGGAACTGATCCGTGCCGGCAAACCTCTGCCTGAACCCGTCACCCGCCCAATGCGCGAGGCTGTCTTGGCCTGATCAGAGGACCCAATCAGCAAACGGTTTAACCACCAAGACACGAAGACACAAAGGAGGAAATTCTTGGTGCCTGTGTGCCTTGGTGGTTTTATTTCTGCGGATACTGCCAGACCCAGTCGCCTTTTTCCCGGTCAACCGAGCCGCCTTTCGTGAAAACAACTTGTCCGCCGTCATCCGTTTCATTCCAGCCGACGGAATAGAGCAGAAATTTTCCATCGTCCGTGCGGCGATAATGCAACGGCTGGCCGCCGATGATGTCGTGCGGAATTGTTTCCATGAACTGCGGTGCAAGCGCGTCGAGCGTTTCGGGATATTCGCCGTGCGCGAGATGAAAACGCTCCAGCGCGCAGACGATTTGCGCTTCGTTCACCAGCGTTTGGTTGTTGGCCGTCGTTTGCAAGGCCTTGGTAAAATTTGGAACGGACAAGGCGGCCAAGAAAGTAAGCGGCGAGAATTGACTGATTGTCATTTGCTGTCCGCCGTCAACTTCGCGCGGTTTGTGTGTCAATATGAGATCATTTGTAAGATCAAAATATGCCAGTATATTTTCATCGGACACGGCAATGGCCGTCATGTTTTGATAAACCCAGCCGCGCGGCGCCACGGCAAAAAGCAAATATCTTGGGCTGCTGATTTTCGCCCATAAGTTTGTCTTTGAATTTCCAAACCAAAATATTTTCTCAAGTTCGCCCGACGTGGCTGTTTCAAGCGTGTAGCACGCGGAAGCCCGCCCAGATTGGAATGATTCCGCCACGAGCGGCGACAGGTTGATCTCTTTAAGTTGTTCTTGAAGCGCGGCCTGTTGCGGCTCTTGCCATGCGTGCAACCTGAAACCATCAGCGATTGTTGAAACATAAAGCCCGGCGATGGCGACATTGATCATCGCCGCGACCAAAGTTGACGGTTTGCCTTCAAGCAAATGGCGGGAATCGTTGATCAGCGTCAATTCACGCAAAGCCTTTTCCGGCTGGCCAAGCAGAAGATAGCACTGGGATCGCTGTGCCAATGTCTGCGCCAAAGACCGCATCGTTATAAAATTTGGAATCGGTGTTCCATAAGGCCGGGAATAATCACCGTCAATCCGCGCATAAGGCCGCTTCAACGCTTCGCGTATTTCATCGAAGTCAGGTTCAAACTGGTCGCTCCATTTCAAATAATCCGCCGCCGCCGTAATTTGCACGTCCGTCAACACAACCTGAAAAATTCTTTCGTCAGCAGTCGCTTCAATTTGCAGGCGGCCGATGTTCGTGGCCGTTTCCGGCGGAATAAGATTTTCCAAATCGCGGATGGAAGGCGCGCTGTCCGCCTCGACAAAAATTTGCGCCGGAACAAGGTTGCTCAATTGCATTTCAGAAAATTTGAAGCCTTGCGAACCGTTTGCACTTTGGCCGGCTGTTTTTTGGATCAGTTTTCCAATCTGATCGCCTGCGACCGGGTCGTTGAGTTTGAAAGCAAAATTTGCTTTAGAGGGTTCAAACTTGGCATCTGTCGGTAAAATTGCCAGTTGAGCAACGACCAATGGCTTGGCCTTGGCAGTGTCAAACACAAGAAAACCATCATACGACTGAAGCGTTACCCGCCTTGCCACTTCAGATACGGTGAAATCCCTCGCCATGACAAATCTCAACGCGATGTTCGTGCTGGCCTTAAAAAAATTCTGGTCGTCCGGCACGGGCGGCGGAATGTAGGCGTTCCAATCCAGCGTTTCGCCCTTGGCTTCGAGTTCGCGTTTGCAATTTTCCCACGCGCGCTTGCCGCGCCAGTCTTCCTCGGTGTAAAAAATCGCAACCAGCGTGGCGAGAATACCAATCGCAATTAAAATCCGGCGCAGAATCCGCCAGCCTCGTTTGGTTTTAGGTGTTTCGTTCATAATTTCATTTTGTAGGAGTCGAGGTGACGAGACTCTAATTTTTGATTTGAGACTCCTTACGTCGTCTCCTACGGATTTACGCCGCCAAAAGCTCCGTAATTTCCGTCCGTGGTTTGGGTGAATAAATCCTTGGCCGCCCGGCATCCGCCGACGGCGAACGGTCGGCCAGCAATTCATTCAGCAATTTTTGCTGGTCGCGAAAGGCCATCATCATTTCCGCCGTCGGCGCGGATTTTGCCATCATGGTTGGCGAGCCGTCGCGCTGGGAAAAATTGACGATGAAAAGCAAAATCCAGACCGCCGCCAGCCCCGTCCAAATCCGGCGGCATGGCCAGACCAGTTCCAGCCAGAGCTTGTTTGAACCACCAAGGCACCAAGACACCAAATTAATTGCCGGACTTTGTGCCTTGGTGTCTTGGTGGTTTAATCCGGCCACAACTTCGCAGCGGATGGCGTCGAGTTTCGGCGCGACGTTTTGATGTCGGCCAAATAAAATTTCTCGCGGTGTTTTCATTTTTTCTCCAAAAGTTTTCGCAAGGCGCGTTTGGCGTAGTGCAATCGTGATTTCACGGTGCCGAGCTGCGTTTCGGTGATGCGCGCAATTTCTTCCAGCGAGAACTCCTCGACGAAGTGCAGCAGCAGGACGGAGCGTTGTGGCAACGGCAATTGATTGAGTAGATTCATAAATTCAGCTTCCGATTCGCGGCGGATGAGCAAGTTGTCCGGGCTGTTTTCAAATTCGTCCGGCGATTCGGGAATTTCATCGAACAAAATTTCCTTGCCGCTGTGTTTTCGCCAGAGCTGGATGACTTTCTGGTGCGCGATGCCGAACAGCCAGCTTCCAAATTTTCCGTCGTCACGCAAACCGCCGATGTGCCGGACGGCGGCGATGAAAGTCTCCTGCACGATGTCGAGGCTCGCCTGCTCGTTGCGCGTGAGTTCAAAAGCATAAACGTAAAGCGGCAGTTGGTATCGCCGAAAGAGAACGTCCCATGCGTCCGGTTTTCCGGCGCGGGCTTGGGTCACGGGCAGTTGTTCGGGTTCGGCCACTCCCAGCATTTACACCAAGTGGAATGGGCGAGGCGAGCAAAGGTTCAAAGGAATTTTCAGTTTTAAGTTTTGAATTTTAGTTGAAGCAATGAAAAGAACTTTCCGCGACTCAAAATTCAAAATTAAAAACTCAAAACTTCATGCCTTGCCAAGTCCGCGTCAATCGCGCTAAATGGTGCAAATGCCAACGGTTGCCGAACAGCTCCGCGCCGGGCGCGAAGCCAAAAATCTGACGCTGAACGAGGTCGCGGAAAAAACCAAGATCCGCGCCGACCACCTGCTCGCGCTGGAGGAGGGGAATTTCGGCGTGTTCTCCGCGCCCATCTACATCCGCGGCTCGGTGAAAAATTACGCCGCGCTGCTCAAGCTCGACCTGCCGCAAATCCTCGCCGCGCTCGACGCCGAGCTGAAGGCCACGGAAAAATTCAGCGAGCCGCCGCCCTTCACCGACGAATCCGACAAGCCGCTCGACCACGCCATGTTTCTGCTCGCGAAGCTAAACTGGAAAATGGCGCTCGCCGCCGCCGCGATCATCGGGGTGGTTTTGGTCGTCGTGGTGGTCAATGCCGTCGTGAAGCAGAGCAAAAAAAACGACCAGATGCCCAACCTGCCGCCCGCTGTTTATCAGTCCACGAATTTCGGCGACACGCTGCCGATTCACAAATGAAGAATGAAAAATGATGAATGAAGGAACGGGGTTCTTTCTTCAACCTCGCATTTGTTTCTTCATTCATAATTCTTCATTTGTCTTTTCACATATCGCTCAAATAAAGCTCGCGGTTGCGCCACAGGTAAATCACGCCGGACGCCGCCGTGAGCGCGACGGTCAGCCACAGCGCGATTCCGGCAAAGGCCACCGTCCAGTCCTGAAAAATATTTTGCAGCCACGCCGGCCATTCGTTCCGGGCGTCGGTCACGAGCAGCGCGATGATGGCGACAATCTGCGAAATGGTCTTGTGCTTTCCGAATCGTTCCGCCGACAACACAACGCCCTTCGACGCCGCCAGCAGCCGCAAGCCCGTGATCGCCAGTTCGCGCGCGACGATGACGATGACCATCCACGCGGCGACCTTGACCGGCGCGTCCGGGTGCAGGTGCGTGCTTTCCACAAACGCGATGAACGCCGAGCAGGTCATGATTTTGTCGGCGAGCGGATCCATCAGGATGCCGAAGTTGGTGATCAGCCCGCGCGCGCGCGCGAGGTATCCGTCGAGAAAATCCGTCACGCCCGCGAAACAGAAAAAAAACAGGGCGAGCGTGTTCCTGAACGGAACCGCCCACGGCCAGAACAAAACCCAGAGAAAAAACACCGTCAGCGCAAAACGCGACGCAGTCAATTTATTCGGCAGGTTCATTTGAATTTACGATTTACGTGCGACTTTGAAAATGGGGCGGATCGTAAATCGTAAATCGAATATCGTAAATTTATCCAGAATCACGCGCCAAACTTGTCGAACATCCGCGCGTTGGCCTGCATGAGGCGGATCAAAAATTTCGACTCGAACACGCCGAGCGAGCCGAGGTTCGCGCCGGTCTCGGTGAAGCGTTCCAGCTTGTCCGAGCCGCTCGCCGCCGAGTGCAGCAGCACCGGTTGCGGATGCCACGAATGACTTTTGAGCGCGCACGGCGTCGAGTGGTCGCCGGTGATGGCCAGCACGTCCGGCTTCTTTTGAAAGAGCGCGGGCAGCGCGGCGTCGAAATACTCGATCGCCTTCATCTTCGCCATAAAGTCGCCGTCTTCGCCGGCCTTGTCCGTGTATTTGTAATGGATGAAAAAGAAATCGTAGTTGTCGTATTCCTTGAGGTAGCGGTTGAACTGGTCCTGAATCGTCTGCACCTCGAGTTTTTTCATGCCGACGAGCTGCGCCAAACCTTTATACATCGGATAAACCGCGAGGCATGCGGGCTTCAACTTGTAGCGTTCCTCGAACAGCGGGATGTGCGGCTGATGTGCGATGCCGCGCATGAGAAAACCGTTCGCCGGATGTTCTTTGGAAATAATTGGCAGCGCGGCCTTGTAAAAATCCGCGATGAGCACGGCCATTTTTTTCTGGCCGGCATTGTTCTCGTCGCGCGGATGAACGGTGGGAATTGAAAAACCTTCGCGATTCGGGTCGGCGTCGGTCAGCGGACCTTCCAGTCCTTTGCCGCGAAAGATGACGACGAAACGATGTTCTTTTCCGGCTTTGATTAAAATTTCCGTGTCGCCGATTTTTTTGATTTTTGCGGACAGCATCGCGCAAAGTTTTTCGCAAATTTCGGTTGCGATTCTTCCCGCGCGGCGGTCGGTGACAATTCCCTGCGCGTCGAGCGTCGCAAAATTCGCGCGGGCGCAGACGTCGCCCGGCTTCAATTCCACGCCGAGGCCGAGCGCCTCGATCACGCCGCGACCGACTTGAAATTCCAGCGGGTCATAGCCAAAAAGTCCGAGATGTCCCGGCCCGCTGCCGGGTGTGATGCCTTGCGCGGCGGGAATCATCCGGCCCTGCGCGGAATCTTTCGCGAGCTTGTCGAGGTTCGGCGTGGTGGCGGCTTCGAGCGGCGTGAGATAATTCTGCTCCTTCGTCGCGATGTCGCCGAGGCCGTCGAGCACGACGAGCACGATCTTGGCCTTGGTCTTGAGGGTGAGTTCGGAATAAAGCGCGTCTAAATTCATCCGCCCATTTTGCAACAAGCGCGCGGAAGCGCAATCCGATTCCAACTGTGCGGCGCTGGGGCGCGGCCTTCAGGCCGCTTCATTGTCCGAATGGTTAAAGGCGAAACGATTAGCCTGTGGCTTGCGAACGTTGAAGCGGCGTGAACGCCGCGCGCCGCGAGCGCAATCCGATTCCATTTTGCGTCGTGACAAAACGGTGACATTATTTTGCCGCGAATGAATCAATTGATGTTGCATGAATTTCACCACGGCCTCGGCGCGCGTTTCGCGGAACTCAACGGCGCGGAAATTGTCACGGATTACGGCGGCTGGCTGGCCGAACACGCCGCGCTGCGCGAATCGGCTGGCGTGATTGATTTGAGTTTTCGCTCCAGAATCTGCCTCGTTGGAAATGACCGCGTCCGTTTTCTGCACGGCCAGGTCACGAACGACGTAAAAAAGCTTCGCGCGGGCGAAGGTTGCTACGCCGCCATCACCACCGCCAAAGGCAAAATGGAGAGCGACCTGAACATTTTTGCGCTCGCGGACGAATTGCTTTTGGATTTTGAGCCGGGCTTGACCGGGAAAATTTCACAGCGGCTGGACAAATTCATCGTCGCCGACGACGTGCAAATTGTGGATGCCGCGCCGCATTATGGCTTGTTGAGCGTGCAGGGGCCGAAGGCGGCGGATGTGATTAACGCGCTCGGATTATTCGGGTGGGGCGAGCGTCCTCGCGAGCCGCTTGCGCCATTGACGCCCGACGGCTCGCCGGGAGTCTCGCCCCACCAATTGCCAGCCAAGGCGTTTGACTCCTTGAAAATTTCCGACGCGACGCTGGGTGAAATTTATCTGGCGAACCAGCCGCGACTCGTCAGCGCTCCCGGATTTGACGGCTTCGATTTGTTCGTCCCGAACAATTTCCTCGGCGCGGTCGCGGACAAATTGATTGCCGCCGCCAGACAAATCGGCGGGCGCGCGTGCGGCTGGACGGCGTTCGAGACCGCGCGCATCGAGGCGGGCATTCCCCGGTTCGGCGAGGACATGGACGGGACGAACATCCCGCTCGAATGTGGCATCGAGAGCCGCGCGGTGAGTTACGGCAAGGGCTGCTACATCGGGCAGGAAATCATCAACCGCATCCACAGCGTCGGCCACGTCACGCGCGAATTGCGCGGCCTGCGGCTGGCGGACGATTTGAAATCTTTGCCCGCGCGCGGCGACAAATTATTTTTCAACGGCAGGGAAATCGGCCACGTCACCAGCGCCGTAAAATCGCCGTCGGTTGGCGGAAACATCGCGCTCGGCTACGTCCGCCGCGAGGCGAATCAAATTGGAAACGAATTGATTTTGCTGACGGCGGCGGGCGAAAGTCCGGCGAAAATTGTGGCGTTGCCGTTCGGAAACTCTTGCAGTTCAACTTGACGCCGCCGCGCAGAGGTTTATTTTCGGCACATGAGAAAGATTTCGCTCTGGCTTTTTATTGTGACCTTCACCGTTTGCGCGGCGCGCGGGCAGGACGCCGCCACGCAGCAGCAGCTTGACAAATTGTCCGGCCAGATCCAGGACATGATCGAAACCCAGGCCGCGCAGGCCAGGCGTCTGGACGCGCTGGAAAAATCCATCGGCGATTTGCAGGAAAAATTGAGCCAGCCCGCCGTCAACAACAGCGCGAGCGCGGATGACTTGAAGAAACTTGCCGAGCAGGTCCAGGAGATTGACAAGAAACGACAGGATGACAACGATTTGATTTTGAAACAAATCGCGAGCCTCGGAAAAGCCGGCGGCGGATTGACGCCGAGCCACAGAACCACGCCAACCGTTTCGACTAATAATTCAGAGACAAATGCGACCGGCCCGCAAAAAGGCTACGACTACACAATTGCGGCGGGCGACATGATTTCGACCATCGCCAAGGCATATCGCGCGCAAGGCGTGAAGGTGACCAGCGACCAGATTTTGAAGGCGAATCCGGGGTTGAACCCGAACAGCCTGATTGTCGGGAAAAAGATTTTCATTCCTGATCCGAACGCGAAGTGATTTTGTAACGTCGGCGCTGTGCGCCGATTCAGTCGAGCCACAGGCTCGACGCTACATTCAGTGCAGCAGCAGCAGAAAAATCGCGGCTGCCAGCGCGATGCGATACCAGCCGAACGCGGTGAATGTGTGCGTCTGCACATAGCGCAGCAGCCATTTCACGGCGATGAAGGAGACGACGGCGGCAATCGCGGTTGCGAGCAAAACCATTCCCCAATTTTCGGGCGGCGCGAGCGGGTCGGGATGATGGACGGTTTTGAAAATTTTCAACGCGCCCGCCGCGAGCATGGTCGGGATGCCGACGAGGAAGGAAAATTCCGTCGCCGCCGGACGGCTCAATCCGAGCAGCAATGAAAACATGATGGTCGTTCCCGAACGCGATGAACCGGGAAAAACCGCCGCCACCAACTGGCCTAGACCGACGGCGATGGCAATCGTCCAAGTCACCTCGACGCCCAGTTTTTTTCCGCGCAAAAGGAATTCGATGGCGATGAAGGCGAGGCCGCCGATGAGCAGCGCCCACGCGACGGGCGCGAGCTGTTCCGGCAGCTTGATTCCTTTTTTGTCAATGATGAAGCCGCCGATGCAGGTGATGACGAAGGCGGTGAAAAGTTTCAGCAGGTAGCTTTGCGTCTCCTTGTCGCCGAGTTCAAAGACGAATTTATAAAGGCGTTGCGGAAACAGCGGCAGCACGGCGATGACTGCGCCGCATTGGATGACGACGTTGAACAAATCGCTTTTGGCGACGTGCAAAAGCTTCTCGGCGATGAGCAAATGGCCGGTGGACGAAACGGGGATGAACTCGGTGATTCCCTCGACGATCCCCAAAATGACGACAACAATCCAGTCAGGCATACATCATTTGGACGCGAAATTGCGGCGGCGGGCAAGCGCTAAAATTTCCCGCTCGCGGCTTATTTGTTCTTTCCCCAGAAATTTTTATTTTCCTCGGCGAGCTGTTTGACCTTGAGCTGGCCGAGAATCGAGTGCCAGGCGATGTAGATTTTGTGCCACTGGCTTTCGAAGCCGCGCAGTCCGCCTTCGTTCATCTCGGCCAGGGCGCGCAGCGAGGGCGCGTTGCCGATGAGGGCGTGGATCTCCTCGCGCGTGGGCGAGGCGATCTCGACGGAGGCGAAGATCAGCTCCAGTTCCTGCACGATGACGCTTTTGATCTCGAGGAAATGGCTTTCGTCCTGCGGCCCGAATTTTTTGGCGCGGGCGATGTTGACGAAGTGGTTGAACTGTTTCCAGCACTCGATGTGGGTCTCGATCTGGGTGACGAGTTGGTTGAGTTCTTTTGAGTTCATAATTTTTTCAGGTTGGCGAGAGCGCGGTCTGCGGAAAAAGAAAAATAATCGCGCCGCCGCGCAGTTCGCGGGCGGTGATGCGGAGGCTGGCGAAATGGATGCTGACCTCGGCGAGCGGCATCTGCGCCTCGCGCGCCTCGCGGAACAAAACCAGGACGTCGTGGCCGATTTCGCGGAGCAGCGCCCGCGGATAAACGGACGAGACGGTGGAGGTGACGACCTGGCCATTGCGGTCCACGGTGAGGCTGCCCACCGGCAGTTGGTGGACGGCGGCGTGCGAACGGAAAAGCCGTTTAAGTTTTTTTAAGAATCCCATGACGCGACAAGTTTTTTGCTTTTTTCAAGCAACTGGCTGGCGGAAACATCCGGCGGCCAGCCGACGAGAAATGATTGCTCGCCGTGCGGCAGGACGAGCAGTTGTTTTTCCAGATTGTGGCCGGCGACGTGCGAGAGCGGCCCGGCCCCGATTTTTTCGCCGAGTTCGCGGGCGATTTCCGTTGCGCGCCGCGTCCATCGGGCGAGCTGCTCGGTGGACTGCGTGCCGAGCGCCTCGGGTTCGCCCTGGCCTTCGGGCGGGACGGTGATGACAAATTCCGCGCCTTCGCGCGTGAGCAGCGCAAGCTTCCACATCGTCTTGCGGTGGCTGGCGCCGATGAACTGGGTTTCGCTGGACGGGTTTGCGTTTTCGTCCATGGCCTGCGCGGATTCGAGGAGCAGGGCGTTGATGGGCTTGGTGATGGTGCGTTCGCGGCCGGCCTCGGCGGGGAGATTTTCAAACGTGCCGGATTTCCACGCGAGAATCCGGCGGAACGCCACTTCGCCGCGCGCGCCTTCGGTCTCGGCGTCAATCAATTCGCCGTCTTGAATCCACAGTTTCGCCACGAGCGGCCCACGCGTGATGCGCAGGATGGTGGAACTGCGCGAAAGACATTCCATCTGGATGATGTCCATGAGGCTTTTGCTTTGGATGCCGCGAAAGCCGCTGTCCGCGTCGCGCCCCAAAAGCGATTCGAGGCAGTCCATGAACATTTTGGAATTCCGCTGCATGTCGGATTTGAGCCAGAACAAATCCACGCCCAGCGCATAGGCGCGCGAACGGAATTCCTCGTCCTCCAGCCCGCTCAAGACGACGGTGCGCAATTCGGGAAAGCGGCGACGAACAACTGACAGCACCTGCAAGCCGTCCATGCGCGGCATCTTCAAATCGCAGATCAAAAGCCGGAACGGTTCGGAATCCAGGATGCCCAGCGCGCGCGAACTCGACGAGGCGGTGCGGATTTCCGGCTTGCTCGGCAACTGCGTGAAGATCTCGCGGCACAGTTCGAGCCAGTCCGCGTCGTCGTCCAAAATCAGGATTTTATGTCGTGTTTCCATTCAGGTCGGGTCAACGGCTAACGCTGAACCCGCAAAAATTCAAGTGCGAAAAGCATTTCTTTTCAACAGCAATCGCCGTTCCGAACCCCAAACCTAGCCGCCAGATAATTTTGTCCCGCAAATGTGGACAGCCGTGCGGCCTGCCAGTCCAATGATGGGACAATTTTTTCCCGGGAAAAAAATTGCGCGGCGGAATCCGGCGGAAAACCAACCGTGGCGCGGTTTCTGCTAAAACCAACCGAGACCTGCCGGGTCGGCGGGTCATCCGTAAAACATGAGTGCCGTAAAATCAAAATTTGCCGGGTTGCTTCGGGGTCTGTTGCGTCGTTTCGACGACGGCGAAACCGGTGCGCCGCAAAATTCCCGCCCGGCCAGCGCCGCGCCGCCGCCGGAAATTCCGGCCACCATTGTTTCGCGCCAGCCGGCGCAGCCGGTTCCAGTTGCTACAAACGCCGACGAAATCCAACTGTCCTTGCCGCCGATCCTCGCCGCGTTGCCGATGGAACTGCGCGCCAAAATCGTGGCCGCTAACAACGCGGGCATGACGATTTCGATCCCGGTTGAAAAAGCCCTCGCGCAACTGGCGACCGGCTCGGTCAAAATTTCCTTCGGCGAACTGCGCCGGCTTGCGCCGGGCGTGTTTGCCAGTTTCAGCGGCGAACAGGACGCGAAGCTGGTCGCGCTGCCGTTGAACCAGGTGCTCGCGCAGATCAATCCCGCGCTGCTCGCCCGCCGTTCCGCAAAGAAGCAGGCGGAAATTTCCGACGACATTGCCAGCCCGTTTGACGCGCGCGGGCGGGGATTGAAAATTTCCACCGAGCCGTTCAAAACCCAGCCGGTGACGCCGGTGCCGGAAGCTCCGCTGCCGATGTCGCGGTTCAATCCGCCGGATTTGGAAACGCCCGCCGCGCCGCTGCCGGTCGTGCCGCCGCCAGCCTTCACGCCGCGCTGGATCAAGCCTTCAAACGGCGAAGCCGCGCCGCGCAACGGCAACAGCAACGGCAACGGCGCGTCCAGACCACCATTCATTTCAGCTGCGCCTGTTCCTTGTGCATCCGCCCCGCCAATTCCTCCGGCGACGGTTTTGCCTGGGCAGTCGCAGCCGACGATTTCCGCCCCGCTGGCCGCGATTTCCGAACACTGGCCGGAGGCGTTGCAGATCGAAATCAACCAGTTGAATCTGATGGCCGCGCAAGTCGCCCTGCCCGTTCATCTCGTCGAACCGATGTTGAAACGCGGGCGCGTGATTTTCTCGTGGCGTGATTTGCGTTCGTGGATCAAGCCGGAAGTCTCGGTGGTTTCAGTCCATGACGGCATCGAACTGGAACTGCCGCTGAAAGTGCTCGCGCCGCTGTTTTTTGCGCGCCAAAAAAACGGCGCCGCCCATAGAAAAGTTTCCGTCTCCGAGGAAATTCCCAATTTGTTTTTCGGTTTCCCGTCAGCCGAACCGGCCAGCGTCCCGCCCGCGCCGATGCCGTCGGCGGTTGCCGCCGCCACGCCGCTGCCGGACACGAATTTCTTTTCGCGTTCCCTCCAGCCGCCGACTTCGGATTCGGAATTCAAGCGCAAGGGCGGCACGGATTTCACGTCGCGCGCCGCGACGCCTAGCGAAATTGTTTTCCGCGCCATGGAATTGCCCGGCGTGGCGGGCGTGGTCATCGCGCTGCCGGACGGTTTGAAAGTGGCGAGCCAGATTCCCGCCGACTTGAACGGCGACACGCTCGCGGCCTTCATTCCGCAATTGTTCGCGCGCGTCAACCAGTGCTCGCGCGAACTGCGCATGGGCGATTTGAACAATTTGAGTTTCACCGTCGGCAACGTGCCATGGAAAATTTTCCGCGTGAACGCCGTTTATTTCGCGGCGTTCGGGCGCGTGAATGAATCGTTGCCGACCGCGCAACTGGCCGCGCTGGCCACCGCCCTCGACCACAAAAAACAATAATCATTTTATGGCCATCATCAACCAAGCTACCAAGGAGTTGCAGGTAAAGATCGTCTATTACGGCCCGGCGATGGGCGGCAAGACGACGAACCTCGTGCAAGTCCACGACCATGTCCAGACCAACGCCGGCAACAAGGGCAGGCTCGTCTCGCTCGCCACGAGTTCCGACCGCACTTTGTTTTTCGACTTCCTGCCGATTGAGGCGATGACGATCAAGGGCTTCAAAACGAAGTTCCAGCTTTACACCGTGCCCGGCCAGGTGATTTACAACACCACGCGGCAACTGGTTTTGCGCGGCGTGGATGGAATTGTTTTCGTCGCCGATTCGCAATACGAAAAAATGCCGGAGAACGTCGAGGCGTTTCAAAATCTGACGGACAATTTGAAGACGCTGAAGCTCGACCTCGGCGAGATTCCCTACGTCCTGCAATACAACAAGCGCGATTTGCCGAACGCCGCGCCGGTTGAATACATGGATTTTCTGCTCAATAACCGCGACGTGCAGGTGCCGGCGTTTTCCGCAACCGCCCACAAATGCGAGGGCGTGTTCGAGACTCTGAACATGATCACCCGGATGCTGCTGCACAAATACATCAACCAAAGCGTTCCGCAATACGCATGACATGGCCACGTTCCCACAACTCATCGAGGATGACATTCAGCGGCTCGACGAAGCGCTCCGCGAGTTCATCACTGCTGCGGACGCCACCGCGGCGCTGGTCATCGACAAGGGCGGCTTTCTCATCACGCATCAAGGCGATTCGCGTGACTTTGACCTGACCACCATCGCGGCGCTTTCGTCCGGCGCGTTCATGGCGAACCAGACCATCGCGGGTTTGGTGAATGAAACTAACTTCAACAGCATTTACCAGCAGGGCGAAAAATTCAGCCTCTTCGTCATCAATGTTGACGACAACTGCATGCTCGTGGTGATCTTCAAATCCCAGACCGGCGTGGGCGTGGTGAAATATTTTGCCGCCGCCGCCGTCAAACGCATCGCGTGCCAGTTGTCCATCGCGCAGGAACGCGCGCCGGGCGCAGGTTTTGATTTGTCCGCCCTCAACGTCGCCGACAGCGAAAGCGTCTTCCGCAAGAAATAATTTTTTGGGCGGCTTCGTGCGGCTTCAGTGGCGTAATTTTATTCGTGACGCCGATGTTCCAATCTGCCTATCTGTTTCCAGCCATGAGTCAACCAACGCAACTGGCCGCAAACTTCTAGGCGCGATGAAAACCTCGCACGCCCAGGCTCTCCAGTCGTTCGCGCACAATTTGCAATGGCTGCTCACGCTGCGGCTCGGCGTGCAACTGGCGACGGTCTGGTTCTTCGTCTGGGGCGTGGCAGTGCTCGCGTTGAGGATTTGCGGGGCGCAAAACACTTCCTGGCTCGCGCTCGGTCTTTTTGGGATTGTCCCGTTGGTTTTATTTTCCGCCATCCGCGTCCGCCGACGCAAACCGGAATTCGCCAAGATGCGCGCGAATTACGACCGCCTCAACGCCTGCGGCGGCGTCGTCATGTCGGAGGAAACGGCGGACATGGGCGCGTGGCTGGCGCAATTGCCGGCGGCCGCCGTGCCGAAGTTCCGCTGGCGCAGCGGGCGCGCGCTGCTGCTGCTGGGCGTGTCGGCGCTGTTCGCGGCGACGGCGTTGCTGCTGCCGGAACGGCTGACGCAACTGGGCAAAAGCCGTTCGCTGGAGATCGGGCAGATTGTCGGGCAGTTGCAGGCGGAGGTGACGACGCTCGCGCAGGAAAAAATTCTGCCGGACAAGCAGGCGGACGATTTGCAAAAACAATTGTCGCAGCTTCAAAAAGATTCTTCCGGTTTCGATCCGAACAAAACCTGGGAGGCGCTTGACCACATCAAGCAGGCGAACTCGGACGCGGCGAAAGCGGCGGCGGAAGAAGCGTTGAAAAAGACGGAATCGCTGGCCGAAGCCGAAACTCTGGCGAAGGCGATGCAGGCGGCGGCGGATTCCGGCATGGACGCAATCACGGCTTCGCAGGCGGCGCAGGACCTGGCCTCGATGCTGAACGCGGCGAAATTGGAAGACGGAATTTTGAGCGGTAAAATTCCGCCGGAACTGCTGGCTGGCCTCAACGGTTTGAACAAGGAGCAGATGGAAAAACTGTTGCAGGCGCTGGAGTTGAATAAAAATTCGCTCGGTCTGACAATTAGCAATCTGGCGAACCTGAAAATGATCGACCCGGCGATGCTGGCGAAATGTCAGAGTGCCGGACAATGCCACAATCCCGGCGCGCTCGCGGATTATCTGTCCACCTGCACGAACGGCTGCAACTCCGCCACGCTCTCGGAATGTCTGATCCTCGGCAGAGGCGGCCCCGGCGGCGGCGGGCCGGCGGCGCCGATGACCTGGGACAACAACACCTCGGAGAAAGACCAGAAATTTCAGGAGCACGCGCTGCCGCCGTCGTCGCATCTTGACGACGCGCAACTTGTCGGCGTGAGCAAGGCCGCGCCGGAATTGAGCGCGAATGATGTTTCCGCGCAGCACGGCGCGCTCGATAACGCGGCGGCCGGCGGCGGCTCGGCGCACGCGCAGGTCATTTTACCGGAACAGCGGCAGGCGGTTCAGAATTTTTTCAAACGGGAGAATTAAATTATGCCTGACACCATCCTCAAACCGGAAGAACTGCAGCCTGCCGCCGAGCTGGCCCGCAAAACTTTGGAGCAGCTCGACCGCATTTTGCTCGGGCGCAAGGAGCTTCACCGCCTCGTGCTGATCGGCGTTTTGTCGCGCGGCCATGTTTTGCTCGAAGGCCTGCCCGGTCTCGGCAAGACCGCGCTCGTGAAAACCATCGGCCAGATTTTGAAATTGAATTTTAAGAGAATCCAGTTCACGCCCGACCTCATGCCCGGCGACGTCCTTGGCTCGCACATCTTGCAGGACACCGGTTCCGGCAAACGTGAACTCATTTTCCAGCCCGGCCCGGTGTTCACGAATATTCTGCTCGCGGACGAAATCAACCGCGCCTCGCCGAAGACACAATCCGCGATGCTCGAAACGATGCAGGAAAATTGCGTGACGCTGCTCGGCACGACGCGTCCGCTGCCGCAGCCGTTTTTTGTGCTTGCCAGCCAGAATCCAATTGAGCTGGAAGGAACTTATCCGCTGCCGGAAGCGCAACTGGACCGTTTTCTTTTCCGCGTGATGTTCGACAACGTGGACGCAGACGTGTTGAGCCAGATCATTTCGGAACGCCGTCGCGGCGAACTGCCTGCGCCGACGTGGCAGATGGAACGCGCGGAACTGGAAACGTTGTTTGCGACAATGGGGAAAATTTATCTGCCAAGCCCGGTGGCGCGCTACATCGCGCGGCTCGTTTCAGCGACGCATCCCGGCGGCGCGGAGGCGACCGGGCCGGTGAACAAATATGTCAGCTACGGCGCATCGCCGCGCGCGGCGATTGCGATTGCCGAGGCGGCGCGCGGCAACGCGCTCGTCGCCGGCCGGCCGAGCGTCGGGTTTGAGGACGTGAAAATCGTCGCGCAGCCGGTGCTGAACCACCGTTTGATTTTGAATTATCAGGCGCGCTTCGACCGCATGACGCCGGCGAAGCTCGTCACGGAACTGCTCGGCCAGCTTGACGAGACGGGATTGAACCTGCCGAAGGACGTGGAACTCGCGAAGGCATAAAGGAAAAGCCAGAATGAATAAGTTGGAGTGCGGAAAAAAAATCAGCAGGTTGCGCGCGGCAGTATTTTTCTGCCTTCTGCCTTCCGCCTTCTGCCTTTCCGCCGCCCGCGCGGCGGACGAGTTTGGCGACATTTCCGTGGAACCGGGCGCGATTTACACGGGCAACACGTTTCACGGTTACGCCGAGATGCGCGTGGTCATGGAAAATCATTCGCACAGCAAGACGCATTACGTCACGCTCACCTATCCGAACCGCGCTTACAACAACGGCAACAGCATCAGCCGGCTTTCGCGCACGGCGAAACTGGAGCCGGAGGCGCAGGTGGTCGTGTCGCTGCTGCAGCCGCCGCTGCCCGCGCAGGGCGACGGTTCCATCCGCGTGATGGTGGATGGCTGGAACGCGGGCGAAGTCCGCGCGCCGAACGCGAACAACCACTGCAATTATTTTTTCCGCGGCGGCGGACAGCCGGCGACGGTGTTCATCAGCCGCAGTCTGGATTACGACGCGGTCGAGCACATGTTTCAGGCGAACGGCGGCGCGTTCACGGCGGCGATGGCGGTCGGTCCGCCGGATGCAGGCAATGGCGGTAATCAACCAAATGCATGGATGCCGGACACGAGCCGGTTTGGCGTTACCAACTGGATCGAACTGGATTACGCATACGCACCGCCTTTCCCGGTGGATGAAATTTCAATAGATGAACCGACGCCTTTCCCGCTTTCCGGCCAAATTATTCTTACGGGCATTTCAGGGACAAATCTTGCGCCCATTTCAATGTCATCTGGCAAGATCGTTCCGTATGCCGGATCTTATGGTGTGTCACGCGGCCGCTCGCTTAAAATGCAGACGGTGTTTTCATTTCCCGTAACCAGCGAGCCGGTGAAAACCATCCGATTGGATTTTGGAACAACTCCGCCATCAGACATTTCGATTGATGCGGTGGAAATTTCAGCACCATCTGGCCGACGATCATATGCCTCCGATGCGCGCGCCAGCAGCGACAACAGCGCTTCCGCTGGTCGTTATGCGTCGGGCGGTGCGGCTGCGGATTCCGTCGAGAGCCTGCGCGCCGAGTCGCCGGTTTCGGAATGGAGCGAAAACTGGCTGGCCTACTCGCCGTTCGACGCCGTCGTTCTCAACGCGGCGGACATGAGTGCGATGTCACCGGCGGTGCTGGGCGCGATCGGCGATTATTTGTCGGCGGGCGGAAATGTCGTGCTGTTTGGCAAGGCCGATTTGCCGGCGGCGTGGCATCCTTCGCAGAAAAAAGCTCTTTATCACGGGGCCGAATACGACGTTGGTTTCGGCCGCTGTCTCGTTTTCACCTCGGAAAATCCCGCGATGACCAGCCCCAACGACATCCAGGCTTTGCGCGATGCCGCGCGCGAATCCGCGCGTTACTGGCAATCGCTGCCCGAAGACAGCGGCACCGCGAACGCCGCGCTGCCCGTCGTCGAATACCTGAAGGTTCCCGTGCGCGGCATCGTTGTCATCATGCTCGCGTTTGTCATCGTCATCGGGCCGGTCAACATCATTTTATTAAACCGCCGCAAGCGCCGGACCTGGATGCTGTGGACAATTCCGGCCATTTCATTCGCCACGACGCTGATCGTTTTCGCCTACAGCCTGCTGCGCGAAGGCATCACGCCGGACACGCGCATCGCGGGGCTGACGGTGATTGACCAGGCCAGCCACCACGCGACGACCATGGGCGCGACGGCGTTTTATTGCCCGCTCACGCCGGGCGGCGGGCTGAATTTTGATTTCGGGACGGAAGCCATGCCGCTGGTTCAGATCGGCTATGGTTCGGGAACTTCACGCGAAGTGGACTGGACACAGTCGCAGCATTTCACGCGTGGCTGGGTTTCGGCGCGCGTTCCCGCGTATTTCCATCTGCGCAAATCCGAGACGCGCCGCGAACGCATCCAGGTCGTCAACGAAAATGGAAAATTGTCCGTCGTCAACGGCCTGGGCGCGCCGGTGAAATCGCTGTGGATCGCCGACGCGGACATGAATTGTTACTTTGTCGAGAATGTTCCCGCCGGCCAAAAGGCCGGCTTGATTTTGTCGAAACTGTCCCGCCTTTCTGAAAAAGACGGCGCGGACGGATTGCTGCGTGACATTGGCTTCACGGCGCACGCGGATTCGTTGGGCGGCATGGCGGGGAAATATCTTTTGCCGAACACCTACATCGCCGTGCTGGACGGAAACCCGTTCATCGAAAACGCGCTTGGCTCCGCCGCCAGCGCGAAACGCACCAAAAGTTCCGCCGTCGTTTTCGGAATCCTTGACCCGGCCGACATCCAATGAAAGTCCAGGTAAAAAATCTGCGGAAGGAATTCGGCAAGACCGTGGCCGTGGACGACATTTCGTTCTCGTTTGATTCCGGGCACGTCTTCGGTTTCGTCGGGCCGAACGGCGCGGGCAAGACCACGACCATGCGGATCATCGCCACCATTGAAGAGCCGACCGCCGGCGACGTTTTGCTGAACGGGATTTCCGTCTGCGAAGAACCGGAGCTGGCGCGCCGGGCCGTCGGTTACGTTCCCGACACGCTGCCCGCGCACGCCGACATCACCGTCCACGAATATCTGGATTTTTACGCGCGCGCCTACGGGTTGCGCGGGAAAAAACGCACGCAGGCGATTGAGGCGATCGAGGAATTCACCAACGTCACCGGCATCCGCGAAAAGCATCTCAAGGCGCTTTCCAAAGGCATGAAGCAGCGCGTCAGCCTGGGCCGTGCGCTGGTTTATGATCCGGACGTTCTGGTTTTGGACGAGCCGGCCGCCGGCCTCGACCCGCGTGCGCGCGTGGAATTGCGCGAGCTGCTCATGCTGCTGGCCGAGCGCAAAAAGGCGATTCTCATCAGCTCGCACATCCTCACGGAGCTGACGGAAATTTGCAACGGCGTCGTCATCATCGAGCGCGGGAAAATTTTGGAGACCGGCACGATTGAGGACGTGCTCAAAAAAAATTCGGCGCGGCGCACGGTGGCCATCCGGCTGCTCGACGGCCAGAACGCACAACTGCTCAAGGAGCTGCTGCAGACGCCGTTCGTCGAAAACGCGCGCGACGCGGCGAACGAAATTCATTTTGAGATGACCGGCGACGAGTCCGCCGCGTGCGACATCCTCGGCGGATTGATTGAAAAAAAATTCAAGGTCATCGAGTTCCGCCAGACCAAGGCGAATTTGGAGGACATTTTTATGAACGTCACCAAAGGAGGAGTCCAATGAATGAAAAATTAAGAATGAAGAATGAAGAAACGCGGCAATGCTGCCTGACCGCTTTCGTTTCTTCATTCTTCATTCTTCATTCTTCATTTCCCCGCATATGACCGCAATTTTTTCAAAACTAAAATCCCACTTCCTCTCGTGGCGCGAGTGGGAACTCAATCCCATCGTCATCAAGGAACTGCGGCAGGCCGTGCGCAGTTGGGCGGTCACGGGGATGCTGCTGCTGTTTTTGATCGTGCTGTTCGTCACGTCGCTGATTTTTCTGGTCAACCAGAGCTTCGACATGAACGGGGACATCCAGCCGGGCGGCGCGATGTTTCTGGCGTTCATGGTCATCCTCGCCGGCGCGAGCATTTTTTTCATACCGCTTTACGTCGGCATCCGCGTCGCGGCGGAACGGCAGGACAACAACCCCGACCTGCTTTACGTCAGCACGCTCTCGCCCGCGCGCATCATCCGGGGGAAATTTTTGTGCGGCGCCTACATGGCGCTGCTGTTCTTCAGCGCGTGCATGCCGTTCATGGCGTTCACCAACCTGCTGCGCGGCGTGGACCTGCCGACCGTGTTCTTCATCCTGGCCTACCTGTTCATGGTCGTGTGCGCGGCGAACATGGTCGCCATTTTCGTCGCGTGCATCCCCGCCAGCCGTCCGTTCAAAATCCTGTTCGCCCTCGGCGGCCTGTTTGCGTCGTTCTGGATTGTCGTCTCGCTCGTCGAAATTTCCTTTGAATTCATGCGTTCCGGCGTCGGGGCGATGATGGCCGGGAGGGATTTTTGGATGGGCGTGCTTACCGCTGTCGGCATCGGCGCGGCCGTGGCCGGGCTGTTTTTTGTGCTGGCGGTCGCGCTGATTTCGCCGCCGTCGGCCAACCGCGCGCTGCCGGTGCGGATTTATCTCACCATCATCTGGCTGCTCGGCGGGCTGCTGAGTTTCGGCTGGGTGGCGCAGACCGGCGAGGCGCTGCTGATGTCCGCGTGGACGTATCCGACTTTCATGATCATGATGTTCGCGCTGCTCGTGACCGTCAGCAATGCCGACCAGTTGAGCCTGCGCGTCCGGCGCACCATCCCGCAATCAAGATTGAAACGCGCGCTGGCCTTCCTTTTTTTCAACGGCGCGGCGGGCGGGCTGGTTTGGGCGGCAGCCATCCTGATTGCGACATTTCTTCTGACTACAGAAATCATGTCGGCGTTTCCAAAAAGCCTTTATACAACTTCCAACGAGGCTGGAGAATGGTTCGCCACCACCGCCGCCTATGCCTTCGACTATGCGCTTCTGGCGCTTTTCATCCAGCGAAGCTTTTTGTCCCGCCGTCCGCCGAAACTCACCGGGCTGCTCGCGGTCCTGCTCGCGGGCGCGTGGGCCGTCGCGCCGAGCATCGTCCTGTTTTTCCTGAACCAGCTTTCGTGGAAATCCGTCGAGGGTCTGCAACTCGGCAACATTTTTAATGTCGGCTCCCTCCGCGACGACGACCAGCGGCTTTACCACCTGTATTTCGCCTTCGGCTGGCTGCTGGTGATGCTGGTGGTCAACGCAAAATGGTTCTTGCGGCAGATGGAAAATTTTCACCCGCCCGCCCGCACCGCGACGGAGAATTACCCGCCCGCGCCGGAATAATTTCATCGCATGGAACCCGCCATCCGACAATCCCTGCGCGACGGCGAAAAACTTGGCCTGCGCTATGCGCTCCAGATTCCGCAGGTCGCCGCCAGCGGTTTCATCGGCTCGCGCGCGGGCCGCCGCGCGGGCAGCTCGATTGATTTTCAGGACTACCGCGAATACCAGCCCGGCGACGACTTGCGTTTCATTGACTGGGGAATTTATGCTCGCACCGACCGGCTCACCGTGAAATTGTTTCGCGAGGAAGTCACGCCGCACCTCGATTTGATTTTGGACGGCTCGCGTTCCATGAATTTGAAAAACACTGCGAAGTCAAATGCCGTCGCCCAACTTGCCGCGTTGCTCGCCACGTCCGCCGCCAACGCGCAATGCACGCAAGCCGTATGGCTTTCGGGCGAAGGTTTTCAACGGCTCGCCAACGATACGCTCACGCCGTCCGCTTGGGACAAACTGGAATTGGACAGCAAACGCACGCCGGAACAATCGTTTGAAATCCTGCCGCCAAAATTCCGCCGCCTTGGTGTGCGCGTGCTCGTCAGCGATCTGCTCTGGCCGGGCGAGCCGCTGCAAATTCTCCGGCGATTGCGCGATGGCGCGGCGGCGTTGTTCGTCATCCAACTGCTCGCGCGCGACGACGTTGAACCGCCCGAACACGGCAACCTCCGCGTCGTGGACAGCGAGACCGGCGACGAGAGTGAAATCTACATTGACTCCAGCATCGCCCGGCAATACGCCGAAAATCTCGCGCAATTGCAGCAATCATGGAGCGACGCCTGCCGTCAATGCGGCGCGCACATGACCACTTTGATCGCCGAAGATTTGGAGACGTCGCTCAGCGAACTGGAAGCCATGCAACTGCTCACACCAGCATGAATGAAGAATTAAGAATGAAGAATGAAGAAACAAACGGAACGCGTCAAAACGCTGCCCGGCTTTCTTTTCTTCATTCTTCATTCTTCATTCTTCATTTGCCGCGATGATTCCGTTCCTCACTTATCCACTCGCGTTGCTCGCGCTGGCCGCCGTGCCCGCGCTCGCGGCGATTTATATTTTGCGGAACCGTTTTCGCCGCCGCCAGGTTTCGAGCCTTTTGCTCTGGCGCTTTCACGTCCAGTCCAAATCCGGCGGCGCAAAAGTCCATCGCCTGCAACTGCCGCTGCTTTTTTTCCTCGAATTGCTCGCGCTCCTGCTGCTCGTCACCGCCGCCACCGGGCCGCATTGGAAACTGCCGCAATCCCAGCGCCCGCTGATCGTGGTGCTCGACGATTCTTTTTCCATGCGCGCCGTCCGTGACGGCGTTTCGTCGCAAACCCGCGCTCACGATTTTCTGGAAAAACTTTTCCGCCACCAGCCGCCGCCGTCAACGCGATTGATTCTCGCCGGAGCCGAGCCGCGTTCGCTCGGCTCGACCGTGAAAAGCTGGCGCGAGGTGGACGAGCTTTTGCCGCAATGGAAATGCTGGTCGCCGGATGCCGCGATTGATTCCGCCATCACGCTCGCCGCCGAACTTGGCAAGCAGCAGGCGAACATCTTGGTGCTTACCGACCACAAGCCCGCCGATGAAAAAATTTCCAGCCAGCGGCTCGAATGGCACGCGTTCGGAGCGCCGCTGGACAATTTCGCCATCGTCAACGCCTCGCGCACCGTGTTCGGCGACCAGGACCGCTGCCTGCTGGAAGTCGCGAATTTTTCCAGCGGCGCACGCACGACCAAACTGCTGGTGCAAACCGGCACGAATGCGCCGCAAAGCTCGGCGATCCTGCTCGGCGCGCACGAAAGCCAGCGGTTTGTTTTTAACATTCCTTCGTCCGCGCCGTCGCTGCACGCCGTGCTGGATGCAGACTCGCTCGCCGAGGACAACGAAGTTCAACTGCTGCCGCCGGTTCGGAATCATGTTCGTGTGCAAGTCGCGTTGACGAATGAAAATTTGTCCGCGCTGGTCAATCGCACGCTCGACGCGACCGGATTGCGCGCGGCGATTGCAGAAAATCCCGAACTCGTCATCTGCGAAACCGACACCATCGTCAGCAGCAATTCCTGGAACCTGCGCTGGTCAAACGCCGGCGCGACGAACGCCTACACCGGCCCGTTCATCGTGGACAATTCGCATCCGCTCGCCAAAGGCATCGCGCTGGAAGGCGTCATCTGGGCGGCAGCGGCGGCCACCAATTCTTCGGGCGATATGCCAGTGATTCTCGCCGGCAACACGCCGTTGCTTTCAACCCACGAAGACGCGATTGGCCGCCGCCATCTTACGCTGAATTTGAACCCCGATCTTTCCACGCTGCAAAACACGCCGGACTGGCCCATTTTATTTTGGAACATTTTGTCGTGGCGAATTTCCGAAATGCCCGGCTTGAAAGAAAGCAACACCCGGCTCGGCGCGGAGGTGAATCTGAAAACCACCGGCGAGGCGGTGACCGTCATTCAGCCCGACGGCGAGAAACAATTTTTCCCAAAAACCGGTGGCGAACTGGCGCTGGAAACGCCATTGCCGGGAATTTATTCGGTCGTGACTGGCACGGTGACAAATCAATTTTCCGTGAACGTGCTCGCCGCCGACAAATCCGATTTGTCCGCGTGCGCGACCGGACAATGGGGCAAATGGAGCGAGGACACCGAGCGGCGGCTGGAGGAAACTTCCGCCGTCTGGATTTTCGGGCTGCTCGCGCTGGCGTTGCTGACGACGCATCTCTGGCTCGTGGCGACGGCGAAAGGAGGAAGCTGAGATGCTCACTCTTTTCCAACCCGTCTGGCTGCTGCTGCTGATTCCTTTGGCGGCGGCGTGGATTGCGTGGCCGCTGCCGGCGCGCGGGCTGAAAATCTTGCGCGCGGTGATTTTCATTTTCGTCGTTTTGGCATTGGCTCAACTTGCGATAAAACTTCCCGACCGCGCTGGAACTGTTGTCGTCGTCGCTGACCGCAGCGAATCCATGCCGCAAAATTCCGATGCGTCGGAAAAAGAAATCATCGGCCTGCTGCACAAATCCATGGGCCCGCGCGACCAGCTTGGCGTGGTGGCGTTCGGACGCGACGCCATTGTCGAGCAGTCGCCGGAGCGCACCGAGTTCGGCGGCTTTGCGGCGCAAGTCGGCGCGGATCATTCCAGTTTGAACGACGGCATTGAGTCCGCGCTGTCGCTGATTCCGCCGGACGGCGGCGGACGTATTTTGGTTTTGTCCGATGGCAAATGGACGGGCAAAGATCCCGCTGCCGCCGCCGCGCGTGCCGCCGGGCGAGGCGTGGCGGTGGATTATCGCCTGATCACGCGTCCGCAGATCAGCGACGTGGCCATCCAGAGTTTTCTCACGCCGCAAACCGTTTTGCCCGGCCAGGCGTTTGTCTTGAGCGCGTGGGTGCAGACGCCGACCGACCAGGAAATCCAGTATCAGCTCAAGCGCGGCGACGAAATTATTTCATCCGGCAGCAAACAGGTTTCCGCCGGGCTGACGCGGCTGATGTTCCGCGACCGCGCGTCAACGGCGGGCGTGAACGAATATACCGTCACGATTCAAGGCCCGAAGGACGATCCGGTTTCAGAAAACAACACCGCCCGCGCGCTCGTCGGCGTGGAAGGCTCCAAACCGGTTTTGATTGTTTCATCGGCCGGAGAAAATTCCGGCCTCGTGAAATTATTGCGCGGCGGCGACGTTGAAGTTGTCGGCAAGACGCCGGAGCAATGTAACTGGTCGCTGGAGGAGCTGGCGCAATTTTCCTCCGTCATTTTGGAAAATGTGCCGGCGGGGCAGGTCGGCATGAGCGGCATGGAAACACTGGCGTCGTGGGTCGAGGAAACCGGCAGCGGACTGGCGATGACCGGTGGCCAAAAATCTTACGGGCCGGGCGGCTATTTCAAATCGCCGCTCGAACGCGTCATGCCGATCTCGATGGAAATGCGGCGCGAACATCGCAAGTTGAGCGTCGCGGTCGTCGTCGCGCTGGATCGTTCGGGCAGCATGTCCATGCCGGCGGGTGGCGGGCGCATCAAAATGGATCTGGCCGACCTTGGCACGGTGTCGGTGCTGGATCTGCTTTCGCCGATGGACGAGATCGGCGTGTTCGCCGTGGACACGGCGGCCCACGAAATTGTTCCGCTCGACACGGTGGAGCACAACCTCGGTTATCGCTCGAAAATTCTGGCCATCGGTTCCGAAGGCGGCGGCATTTATATTTACGAGGCGCTGGTCGCGTCGGCGCGGATGATTCAAGGCGCGAAAGCGCAGACGAAACACATCATTTTATTTTCCGACGCGGCGGACGCCGAGCAGTCGACGCATTACGAGGAGATTGTCGGAAAACTTCGCGATGCCGACGTGACCGTGAGCGTCGTCGGACTCGGCACGGAGCATGATTGCGACGCGAACATGCTGAAAGACCTCGCGCGACGCGGCGGCGGCGAATGTTATTTCAGCGACAACCCAGACGAAATCCCGCGCATCTTCGCGCAGGACACGTTCACCATCGCGCGCAGCACGTTCATTGACGAGGCCACGTCCTTCGCCTTCACCGCCGGATTTTCCCTGCTCGGAGCGCAACCGGTTTCCGCGCCGCCGTCGCTCGGTGGTTACAATCTTTGCTACATCCGGCCAACGGCAAATCTCGCCGCTGTCACGAGTGACGAATACAAGGCGCCAGTCGTCGCGTCGTGGAATGCGGGCAACGGCCGCGTGCTGTGCTATCTCGGCGAGGCGGACGGCAAATACAGCGGCGATTTTGCGAAGTGGAATCAGGCCGGCGAATTTTACGCGACGCTCGCGCGCTGGGTCGCGGGCAAGCACCAGCCGCTGCCGGATGAAATGCTTTTGACGCAGGAAATCCGCGACGGCGTTTGTTTCGTGCAACTGCATCTTGACCCGGAACGCAAGGCCGAGCCGTTTTCCAATCTGCCGCGCGTAAAAATTTTGCACGGACTTCCGGGTGCCGCGCCCGCGAAGGCCAGTGCGTCGTTGCAATGGAAAAACGCCGATTTGCTTGAAGCTGAAATTCCAATTGCCGGCCGCGAAACGGTTTTGAACACCGTGGAAATTTCCGGCCAACAGCCGGTGACGCTGCCGCCGGTGTGCCTGCCGTATTCGCCGGAGTTCGCGCCGGACCAGCCGGGACGCGGCGCGGCGGCGCTCGCACAAATCGCCACCACGACCGGCGGCAAGCCGCGTGAGGAGATTCCAAAAATTTGGGGCGACCTGCCGGTCAAATCGCGCTACGTCGAACTCGCGCCGTGGCTCCTGGTGTTTGCCACGATTTTATTTTTGCTAGAAGTTTTGGAACGGCGCACCGGCTGGGTGACGCGTTTCTTCGGACGCAAGGCTGCCGCGAAAGTTGAACCGGGAGAATCTGATGCGGAATTACCGCAAGCTGCTCCGGCGCGGAAACCAGTTTTCCCCTGGCTCGTCCGCAAACCGGCGCACAAGACGATTTCACCTGCCGCCGCAAAAACAAAAACCGCATCGCCGGTTCCAGCCGCGCCCGTCGAACCCAAGCCCGCGCCGGACAAACCGGCGAGCACGGAATCCGCGATTGACGCGCTGCGCAAGGCGCGCGAACGCGCGCAACGCCGGACGGACAAGGATCGTTAGCGGCGGAACATTTGTTCTCGACAAGAGTGGCTGGCGCGAAATAGCGTCTGGCTTGCGGCGAAACAAAATTTTCAATTCACAATTCTAATTCCATCTGAAATCATAGAAATATGAAAATAAAATTACATGTTCTTCTCTGTTTAATCTTACTCTTAACTTTGCTGACCGGTTGTGGTTCGGCGGATGAAAAGAACATACGGACTTGCTATGCGAAATATTTGGTCGCGTTCGATAATGATGATGGAAAAACGGCGGCCAGCCTAGTTTCAAAAGATACCATTGACTACTACGGACAGATATTGGATTGCGCGTTAAACAGCTCTGAATCTCAAACCCATGCTTTGAGCTATTGGAGAAAAATCTTGGTGCTCCAAGCGCGGGCGCGATTTCCTGCCGACGAATTGCAGACGTTGGCGCCTGAAGATTATTTTTCTTACACCGTAAAACATAACTCGTCTGATCTTGGAACTGAAAAACAAAAAAAACAGCAAAAAATATTTAAGCTGGGAAAAATCACCATTCAGGGTGAAAAAGCTTCAGTTCAAGCCTTGGTGAACGGAGTGGAGGTGCCTGATGCTTTCTTTTTTGTCAAAGAGGGTAACAATTGGAAGATGGACTTGGTTCCTGGCATGACGCGGGCGGAGGGGATATTGGCAGCACAACTCCAAAGCCAGAAGATTTCCGAAGATGAAATGCTTGTAATCGCTCTGAAGCGCGGAGGGTTGGATATTTCCCCTGACATCTGGAAGCCGCTGAACAAGCATTAAGCGACTATTATTCTGCTTGCTATCATCCGCGTTTCCACTATTTTCCATCCTGCCTGAACGCCGCGTGTGCGGATGTTCAATTGAGGCTGAAAAACGAAAGTCAACAAACAACCTAACCCTTAACCTCCGTTGCCCGTTTGCAGCGTTTGGTCGTTAGGCAATGGAGTCTTCAAGTTCCGCCGTCGCGGAATGAAAAGCCTCCCGCAGTTCAACCCAGTCAAATTATGCTCACAATGGAAGAAGCCATGAAGCAAAGCGCCACGCGTTTTGTCCAGGGCGAAATCGTCAAAGGCAAAGTCATCGAAGTCCGTCCCAAGGAAGTCCTGGTGGACATCGGCTACAAAAGCGAGGGCGTCATCCCCGCAAACGAATTTCTGGATCCCAAGGCCGTGAAAGTCGGCGACGAAATTGATGTGCTCATCGAGAAACTCGAAAACAAGGAAGGCACCGTCGTCCTCTCGCACGAGAAGGCGGAGTTCAAGAAAAATTGGGACAACATTTTGTCCATCTGCAACGAAGGCGGCATCATCAAGGGCAAGGTCACGGCCATCGTCAAGGGCGGACTGGTCGTCAACGTCGGCGTCGAGGCGTTTTTGCCCGCGTCGCAGATTGACGTGACCACGCCGAAGAATCTCGCGGGCTTTGTCGGCAACACTTACGAATTCAAGGTTGTCAAAATCAACCAGGAACGCCAGAACATCGTGCTGTCGCGCCGCGAATTGATCGAGTCCGAGCGCAACGAGAAGCGTGGCAAGCTGCTCGCCGACATGACGCCCGGCGACATCCGCAAGGGCACGGTCAAGAACATCACCGATTTCGGCGCGTTCATTGACTTGAACGGTATTGACGGTTTGCTCCACATCACCGACATGAGCTGGGGTCGCATCGGCCATCCGTCGGAGTTGCTCAAGGTCGGCCAGGAAATTGACGTGGTCGTCCTCGACGTGAACAAGGAAAAGGAACGCGTCAGCCTCGGCCTCAAGCAGAAGCTCGCCAATCCGTGGGACAGCATCGAAACGAAATTTCCCGTCGGGGCAAAAGTCAAGGGCAAGGTCGTCAGCCTCGTGCCTTACGGCGCGTTCGTGCAACTCGAACCGGGCGTGGAAGGCCTCGTGCACGTCACCGAACTTTCCTGGACCAAGCGCATTGCCAAACCAAGCGACGTTTTGAAGCAGGACCAGGAAATCGAGGCGGTCGTGCTCGGCATCAACCGCGAGGAACAGAAAATTTCCCTCGGCATCCGCCAGCTCGAATCCAATCCATGGGACGGCGCGGCGGCGAAATACACCGTCGGCACCAAGGTCAAGGGCCAGGTGCGCAACCTCACCAGCTACGGCGCATTCGTCGAACTGGAAGAAGGCATTGACGGCATGATCCACGTTTCCGACATGTCGTGGACCCGCAAAATCAATCATCCTTCCGAAGTCATGAAGAAGGGCGACGAAGTCGAAGCCACCGTGCTCGAAGTGGACCGCCCGAACCAGCGCATCGCGCTCGGCATGAAACAGCTCGGCACCGACCCGTGGGAAACCATTGACACCCTCTACAAGGTCGGCGACCTCGTCACCGGCAAGGTCACCAAGCTCGCGAGCTTCGGCGCGTTTGTCGGCCTGCAACACGAGATTGACGGCCTCGTCCACATCTCGCAAATCAGCGAGGAACGCGTGGACAAAATCAAGAACGTGCTCAAGGTCGGCCAGGACGTGAGCGCCCGCGTGGTGAAAATTGACCGGGGCGAACGCCGCATCGGCCTGTCCATCAAGGCCGCCAGCTACAGCGACGAGCAGCTCAAGGAAGAGCAGAAAATCCTCGACGCGCTCAAGCCCGGCGAAGACCTCGTGGCGTTGCAACACGCCTTCGACGCCGCCGACGAAGCGGTGAAGGAATAATTGTTCCGAACAAAATCAAATTACACGAACGGGCGGACTGGAAACGGTTCGCCTGTTTTGTTCATCGTAGGACAGGCGTTGCGCCGGTCTCCGTTTTTTTGTTCCGCTCAAGCGGTATTGGAAAGTCAGAGACCGGCGCGACGCCCGTCCTACTTTGTCAACGACTTGTGCCGGTAATGCAAAATCGTGAACTCCGGCGTGTCGCGCAGTTCTTCGGCCAGTTCAAATTTATTTTCAAACGGCGGGAAAAATGCGTCGCCATTTTCAATCTCACGCTTCACCAGCGTCAAATATAAATCCGAACAGCGCGGCAGCGCCTGCTCGTAAATCTGCGCGCCGCCGCAGATGAAAATGTCGTTCGGAAATTCCGCCGGGTCGAGCCGGTCCAGCGATTTGAAAATCAAAATCTCCGTCTCCTTTATTTCGCCCAGCTTGGTGAAATGGAATTGATACGCGCGCTTCAGGAACTTTCCGCCGCGCCATTCATGGTATTGCCCGAAAATTTCCGGATGCTGCTTGATGAGCCGTTGCGGATGCTTCGTCAGCACGAGATTCTTCCGGTTCGGCAGCGGCTGGCCGAGGCTCTCGAATGTCTTGCGCCCCATGACGACGACGTTGCCCATCGTCATTTTTTTGAACCACTTGAAATCCTCCGGCAGATGCCACGGAATTTTATTCCCCGCACCGATCACGCGGTTCAGCGACATCGCGGCGATGGCTTTGAAATGTTTCATGTTTTACGTCCGCAGATTACACAGATTGCGCAGATAAAAATCAATCTGCGTTAATCTGCGAAATCTGCGGATGCTTAAACCGCAATCGGCGCCTTGATTCCGGGATGCGGATCATAATTCACCAGTTCAAAATCCTCGAACTTGAAATCGCCGATGTTTTTCACCGCCGGATTCAATTTCATCTGCGGCAGCGGACGTGGCTCGCGCGAGAGTTGCAATTTCGCCTGCTCGACGTGATTGGCGTAAAGATGCAAATCGCCGAACGTGTGGACAAATTCGCCCGGCTTCAGGCCGCAGACCTGCGCCACCATCAGCGTCAGCAGCGCGTAGCTGGCGATGTTGAACGGCACGCCGAGAAAAATATCCGCGCTGCGCTGATACATCTGGCAGCTTAATTCCCCGTCGCTGACATAAAATTGAAACAGCGTGTGGCACGGCGGCAACGCCATCGTCCCCAGCTCGCCCGGATTCCACGCGCTGACGATATGCCGCCGGCTGTCGGGATTTTTTTTGATCTGCGCGATCACGTCGTCAATCTGGTTGAGCGCGCGGCCGTCGGCGGTGCGCCAGTCCGTCCATTGCGCGCCATAAACGCGGCCAAGGTTTCCGTCCGCGTCCGCCCATTCGTCCCAGATCGTCACACCATGGTCGTTGAGCCATTTGACGTTCGTGTCGCCGCGCAAAAACCAGAGCAGCTCGTAAATGATGGACTTGGTGTGAACTTTTTTCGTGGTAAGCAGCGGAAACGAATCGCGCAACGGACAGCGGATTTGCGCGCCGAAAACGGAAAACGTGCCCGTGCCCGTGCGGTCGGCCTTGAACTTTCCGTGATCGAGGACGTGCCGGAGCAAATCGAGGTATTGAATCATCGCAGAAAAAGTTAAACACGAAACGCGCGCGGGAAAAAGAAATTTAGGCGGGGAAAAACTTTTTTAGCCACGAATGAAACACGGATGAAAAATTGAATCAAGAAAGCAGCCGGTCATATTCCGAATGATGACCAATCCAAAACCAGTTCAAACCCTCCGCGCGGTCTTTGGCAACAGCGCGATAATGAATGCCCACGCGCGCCATCCAGAATTTGCCCGCCTTTTTCAACCGCAACGAAGGATGCCGGGGATTTTGCTTGAGCAACTCGAAATCTTTTTCCGCGAGCCGCTGGATTTCTTCCGGCAAACGATTGAAGTGCTGCCAGAATTCCGGCGTGGTGAAATGCGTCATAGCGGACGGCACTTGCCCTGCTCAAACGCGCGGTCGGCGGCCTCGCCGAGCTTGTCGAGCTTGCCCGCGTTCACGTCGTCGGCAAAACGGCGCTCCCATTTCTCCGCCAGATAATCCTCGAACCAGCCGGACAACTGCCCGAGCGAACGGTCGTCCAACTGTTCAATCGCCACTTCAATGTCTTGCACGGAACTCATATCAGCTGCAATTTCACGCCAGAACCACGGTAAAGTCAAGCGGGTGAACGTAATTTTCGAGGACGTGCCGGAGCAAATCGAGGTATTGAATCATCGCGGGAAAAATTTAACCACGAAACGCGCGCGGGAAAAAGAAATTTAGCCGGGCAAATTATTGATAAACCTCAAATACAAAATCGGCGACTTTATCAATATGTCGGCCAGGCCCAGAGGTAATTGAAGGAATAAATTCTTTGTTTGTAGAATTGCAAACCACCCATAAACCATAATACGGAAAATCCCACATTCCAGTTCGATGCAGTCCGAACAATTCAATTTGCACAACCGGGAAATTTGTATCCAAATCAAACTCAACTCCATGTGGTTGAAGATTTGAAATAGCGGACGGTAAAGGCGTGTTATCAAACGGTTGATGCCAATAGAAATAATCCGTATGCGAATTTGTAACCAACAACTCACAATCTCGATGCAACGCATCCCAACCGCCAGCATCTAAAACGCGCTTTAAGACAATTCTGCGTTGTTCGATTCTTTGTGTTTCAAAAGAAGGCCCATGACGATGCACAGCCATGTATGCAGGAAAAAGAGTGCAAACAAAAAAGAGAATTAAGCCAAAAATTGCCAACCCTGAAACAAAGTTAGAACTTATGTTCTTCATTGTTGGAGTTGCCAATTAGATTTCATAGTTGCGACTTTATTTTGCCATCCAGATTCTGGCAAGCCTTCTTCGCTCCGAAGGAGCATCCGAAAATAGCCCGCAGTTTCAACTGCGGGTCAACGCCACCAAAAAACCAAGCCCCGCCGGGGCGACAGACAAAACCGTTGCGGAAAATTCCGCCGCCCCGCCGGGGCTTGCGGATTTTTATCGCATCAAACCCGCAGTTGAAACTGCGGGCTGTTCCCATCCGTTGCCCCGCGACTGCTGCGCCGCAAATCCCCAAAAGATTCAGACGCGAATTGCGCGAATTTTCGCCAATTCAATTCGTGTTAATTCGCGTAATTCGCGTCAAAAATATCTGTGTTCATTAGTGTCATTGAATTTTCCGGCGTTTGCGGCAAACTGTGCGCGCCATGAGAATCCTCGCCCTTGATCACGGAAGCAAGCGCATCGGCGTCGCCGTGAGCGACGAAACCAAAACCATCGCACAGCCGCTGGAATATATCCTCGCCGAGCCGTTCGCGGATTTTCTCATGCGCCTGAAAAAAATCCTCGCCGAGAGGGAGATTGACCTCATCCTCATCGGCCTGCCGCGCAACATGGACGGCAGCTATGGCCCGGCGGCGCAAAAAGTCGAGACGTTCGTCGCGGTTTTGAAAACCGCCATCACCGTGCCGATAAAATTGTGGGACGAGCGGCTAACGAGTTCGCAGGCGAACAAAATTTTGATCCAAAGCGGCGTCCGCCGCGACCAGCGCAAAGAGAAAGTGGACAAAATGGCGGCGGCGATTTTGTTGCAGAGCTATCTCGACGGGATTTAACCACCAAGACACAAAGGCGCCAAGTTTATGAAGCCACAGAGACACAGAGTCGCAGAGGAAAAAACGATTTTTAATCTCTGTGCCTCCGTGTCTCTGTGGCAAAAGGTTTTTTTCTTGGTGTCTTTGTGTCTTGGTGGTTTATGAATCTGAAATTTAAATTGACCATCGCCTACGATGGCACGGCCTACCAAGGCTGGCAGGTGCAGAAGACCGGCACGGGTGTGCAGGAGAAGATTGAGGCGGCGTTCGGCAAAATGTTTCCGGGCGTGAAGCGCATCCACAGCTCCAGCCGCACGGACACGGGCGTCCACGCGCTCGGCATGGTGGCGCACGTGGAGATTCCGCGCGCGGAATTCAAGATGCCCGTCGCCCGGCTCGCGCTGGCGCTGAACGCCTTTCTGCCGGACGACATCCGTGTGCTGTCGGCGATGCGCGTGCCGGAAAAATTTCATGCACGCTTCGACGCGAAGGGCAAGCAGTATCGCTATTTCGTCTGGAATCACGCGGCGATGAATCCGTTGCTACAAAATCGCGCGTGGCATTTTCCGATGAAATTGGATTTGGCAAAAATGCGCGCGGCGGCGAAATTATTTTTGGGCAAGCACGATTTCAAATCCTTCGCCGCCACGCGCAGTTACGAAATGGAATCCAACGTGCGGACGTTGGCGCGTTGCGACCTCAAAAAGTCCGGCGCGCAACTGACGTTCATCATCGAAGGCGACGGTTTTCTCTACAAAATGTGTCGCGGCATCGTCGGGACTTTGGTGCAAGTCGGTCAGGGAAAAATTCCGCTGGCAAAAGTGGAAAATATTCTGGCGAGCCGTGACCGGCGTGTGGCGGGCATGACCGCACCTGCACATGGCCTTGTGCTTTGGAAAGTTTTTTATCAGCCACAGAGGCGCAGAGACACAGAGCGGAAAGAAAAATAAATTCTCTGCGACTCTGTGCCTCTGTGGCAAAAAATCAATGAACATAGTTTTAGTCGAACCGGAAATTCCGCCGAACACAGGCAACGTGGCGCGGCTGTGCGCGGCCACGAAATCCGTTTTGCATTTGATCGAACCGCTCGGTTTCAAGCTGGACGACTCACAATTGAAACGCGCGGGGATGGATTACTGGCAGCACGTCGAGTGGCATCGCTGGAAAAACTGGGGTGCGTTTGAATCGGCTCACAGGGCCGGTGCTGCAAAATTTTGGTTTGTCGAATCTGGCGGCGGAATAATTTACAGCGAAGTGAAATTTTCAGCCGACGATTATTTAATTTTCGGGCGCGAGACGGCGGGTTTGCCGAAACAATTGCTGGAGCAGAATCGCGGGCGCTGGCTGCGGATTCCGATGTTCAACGCGGAATCGCGCTCGCTGAATTTGTCAAATTGTGTCGCGCTGGTTTTGTTCGAGGCGTTGCGGCAGCAGGGGTTTCCAAATGAAGAATGAAGAATGAAAAATGAAGAAACAACGGCAACGTCCGCTGGCCGCAATGTTTTTTCTTTTTCATTCTTCATTCTTCATTCTACATTTCTTTTCGGCGGGCGATTGGCGCAGTGGTAGCGCAGCTCCTTTACACGGAGACGGTCGGGGGTTCAAATCCCTCATCGCCCACCAGCTTCCAAAGTCCCGTCGCGGCGCAGCTTCATTTTCCGCCCGCGCCATTCGACGGTGTTGCCGGCGAAGGCGCAAAGCCAGAGCGCGGCTTGCAGCAGATCTTTCACCGGCACGAGCCAGAACGGGGAAACCAATTGGCGTTCCGGCGTGAAACGGCGTTGCAAATGTTGGGCGAGAACCATTCGCAAAAATAAAAATGCAATCGCCGTCAGCGGCGCGCAAAAAGTTTTTGTCGCGACGAGTGAAACGAAAAGCCAGAGCAACGGCCACAATGTTGCGTTGGATAAAATGCTGAAAAAATACGGCAGCGGCTGGCAGACGCGGATGGTTCGCGCCCAGCGGAGCTGATGCTTCCAGACTTGCGCCCAGTCCACCGGCGCGTCCCAACATTCCACGACGACGGGGCAGAGCGCGATGCGTTGGCCGTTTTGGAAAATGCGTTGGCCAAGCTGGTAATCGTCGGCCAGACAATCGGCGAGGGATTTGAAGCCGCCGATTTCCCCAAGGTCTTTCCGGCGCAGCAAAATCGCCGCGCCGAGGGCAAAGTCGAGCGGCTTCAGGGTTTGCGACTGCAAGACCTGGCTCCAAAAATCGGCGTTGATGGCGACGGCTTCCCATTGCATCGCGGGCGTGGTTGGATTGGCAAGGCGGTAAAAGCAATTCACCAAGCCGACTTTTTCGTCGCGCAGCGGGGCGACAAAATTGGCGAGAAAATCCGGCGGCACGCGCACGTCGGCGTCGCATATCAAAATCAAATCATGTCGGGCGCGCGGTTCAAGCTGGGCGAGTTTGGAAACTTTGGCGTTTGCACCGAGCGGCTCGCGGCTGAGGATGAGTTGCGCGTCGGCGTGCGGATTTTTCTGAAGAAGGTCTTCGACGATTTTGCAGACGAGATCGCTGGCGTCGGCGACGCCGAAGAGGATTTGGGTCTGGCCGGGGTAATTTTGGTTGAGCCAGCTTTGGAGCGATTCGGCGGTGGTGGCGTCGCAGCTTTTGAGCGGTTTGAGGATGGAAATGGCGGGCGTGAAATCTGTTTTGGAAATCCGCTGGTGCAGCGGGAATTTTTGCGCGGCGAAAAACTGCCAGAGCAGCAGCGCGAAGCTTAAAATGGCGAGCGCGGCAAAAGTTGCGTTGAGAAAATTCACTGGCGCAAAGGAAACGAAAAATCAGCGGGCGATGCGAGAGATTTTCACAAGCCTAACGCAGAAAGCTGAACCATGCCGACTCGCGACGTGAACCGCGACAGCGGAACTGCAAGCGCCAACGGCGGTTGGCTCCGGCGACTTGTTAGGCAGCAATGGTCTCATGTCAGAAATCTCCCGTTTTTATAGTGTCGCGATGTGGCTGATGAAACAACGAATCTACCGTGAACTGCTGGACAGACAAAAAGGAGTCAGTCTGCCCAGATACCGCAGCATAACGTCCGTCGGCCTCCTGTCTCAAAAATAGCAGGTATGTTTCTTCGTTTTTTGGATCAAACGAAGCCAATATTGGGTAAGATGCCACATTGCTGTGTCGTAGTGCTTCCGCAACCGAATCCGACAACTTGTAATGGTGGAAAACAAAAGTCTTAACATCGCGGCTGCCTTTGAGCACGGCTAGAACATCAAATGTGGTTTCAATACCGATGCCAACAATGTTATTGGTGGAAATTTCAATGTCCCGCAACACCGCACGCTCCGAGGTCGTCGTGACTTTAGTGGGCGTCGCGATAACAACGAATGTAGCCGCATCGTTGAGCCTGTCATATGTCCAAGACGTCGAAAGGCGAGCCTTTAACGTTTCAAACGTCGTGAGGCTAGACTCCCTTACAAGCTGAGGCTTCTCGCTTTGGGCGGCAACCGTCAATGAGGCAATTGCCAAGATTACGCCGACTGCTCTGATTCGTGTGGATGTGTTCATATTCTTGCTGCCTAACGTAGAAAGCTGAGCCACCGCCGACTCGCGACGTGAACCGCGACAGCGGAACGGACAGCGCCAACGGCGGTTGGCTCCGGCGACTTGTTAGGCCACATGGTCAAATACAAACTCATGCTGCAATCCGGCTGCTATAAAGTGAATGTGCCGATGGAACAAGCTTGCGACGCTCACGCCGAAACTCGACAGCTATCTGCCAACGCAAAACCAGCCGCCGGAAAACTCCTGCCTGCGATAACTCGGCTGCGTGCCGCGCTTGGATAGTCTGGCGCAACTCGCGCAAACGCGCCTGAAACTCCGGGCTGCTCTGCAATCTTTGTGCGCCGTCAGAAACAATCTGGTGCTTCATAAAATATAAGTGCGCGAATGTGGCCTAACGAAAAAAGCTGAGCCACCGCCGACTCGTGACGTGAACCGCGACAGCGGAACTGACAGCGCCAACGGCGGTTGGCTCCGGCGACTTGTTAGGCCACTGGTCTCTCATATCCAAACTTCGTAAGAAAATCCTGAATCTCTGCATCTGACGCCTGCCAACGCTCGCCGCGTGACTGAGCAAGTGTGGCAAGTCCCAACAATATGACAACATCCTCCGCTGATAAAATGGTCGTGTCACTCTCCGCGATCCAAGTCTCGTGGTCACTCACCGGATTCTCACACCGCACACTATATCCCAGCTTCTGAAGCGCCAAGTAAGCTGGAACTACTACGTTGCCGGCACCTGAAATGTTGAGCTTGTGTTTCATTTGGGCGAAGTGGCCTAACGAAAAAAGCCGAGCCACCGCCGACTCGCGACGTGAACCGCGATAGCGGAACTGAAGGCGTCATCGGCGGTTGGCTCCGGCGCATTGTTAGACCACAACATCGTCATAACTCAAATAACTTCCGCAAAAAGTCTGCTCCTAAAAAGGCTCCGCACTTGCCCGCCGCATCCGATCCAGCGCGAGCTAAACCTATCCTAGCTGTCCGTGACTTCCTCATCTCAAACTCGAACTACTTCAACCTATCTCATCGCAACAAGCAAAGTGACTCTTGTGGTCTAACGAAAAAAGCTGAGCCACCGCCGACTCGCGGCGTGAACCGCGATAGCGGAACTGACAGCGCCAACGGCGGTTGGCTCCGGCGACTTGTTAGGCATCAGCTCTCCTTTCTGGCACAAAAAACATCAATATCTGCATGATACAATTAACGAGTGGAACCACAAACAAAAGTGCAAGCCACGGAGACCAGCCCATGCTGCGAAGTCTTGGAATGTCTAAAAACGGAAATCTAAATATCCCCACCGGAATCACGACAATGAGAACGAGCCAGCGAAGGCTACCGCCATGCTTCCACAACGGAAATAGGAAGGCTGAACTAACTGCCAGACCAGCTACATATATCAACCAGCGGATAAGGTATGGCAACCTCTCAATCTTTTCTGGGAATAATGTGTTCATGTGATAAGCGCGCTGATGCCTAACGTAGAAAGCTGAGCCGCCGCCGACTCGTGGCGTGGATTGCAACCGCAGCGCCAACGGCGGTTGGCTCCGGCGACTTGTTAGGCCACGGTCTCATAACTCTTACTTTTTGATACGTCCGGCAACTAGAATCGTAAGCACAATAACAACCAAGATACCAGCAAGCAACATATCCAACCAAAAAAGTAGTGGAAAGAGAATCTCTCTCGAAATGGAACGATCAAACACCACTAACACTAAACCTAGAACGCCCCAGCCGACTGCCGTGATGCGCGCTACAACTGCTGCGTCCTTTGCCCAGGGTGAAAATATCCACCGACGGCCAAATATAATCGCATTGGCAAATGCAAAGGTAAAATATACGGCTATCAATATTTTGATGATAGGTATCATAGTGGCCTAACGATGAAAGCTGAGCCACCGCCGACTCGCGGCGTGAACCGCGACAGCGGAACTGAGAGCGCCAACGGCGGTTGGCTCCGGCGACTTGTTAGGCGGCGTATTCATGCGTAATACCATCGCAAATGTTATCGGTGAAAATCAAAGCAATATGATAGCCCGTCGAAATCCACTGACAGACCACTCGGCCATCGCCAGAAACCGAGCGGGAATTGGGCTGGCCAACTGCCGCGATAATCGTGGCAATGTGCTGTCCCTTGATCGTGCCAAGCTTCTGAAACTTGCGCTGGAGCGATGCTCCAGGCGCACGCACGACTGCCTTCGTGATGGCATAAAGCACGAATCCACCAACGAAAGTGAACAACAACATCGGTATGAAATCATCATCCATAAAAATCAACCTCGAAACTAAAGAATGGGCTGCCTGTATGTCAGAGCTTAAAACTCTGCCCAATCTTACGCATCGTGTCTTGCGCCATGCGCGTCGCCTTCTCCGTCTCTCGTCGAAGCCCGGACGTTTCAAAGTCCGCGCCGCAACTCGGACACGAATAACCGCCGCGATTGAGCCGTCCGATGGTCTCAGACAGCTTTGCATGGCAATTCGGACACTCAAACTCAATCTTCTCGTTATCGAACATAGTGCTCATAATTTTGTGTGTGTTAATAAACCAAACGCGGCCAAGCCGCCTAACGAAAAAAGCTGAGCCACCGCCGACTCGTGACGTGAACCGCGATAGCGGAACTGCAAGCGCCAACGGCGGTTGGCTCCGGCGACTTGTTAGGCAGACGGGTCATAATCTATCGGGGCTGAGTCCATCCGCACGACGGACAAATCTTGGAATCTTCTGATGTCGGCTTGCCACATCGAACACAAGGTGGCCCGGTCTCAACCTTCTCGACTTTCTCAATCTTCTTGGTCGGTAAATCGGTCTTGGGTTCAGGATATGCCAACTTCAGAATCGGTGGAGCGCCAAAAAGAAACCACACGGCTGCGCCAACAAGACCTGCAAGCCTGACGAATACCTGCCCCGGAAGTCGCTCTGAACCGCTCAAAGCAATCAATAAGTCTGGAAGCAAGACTACTACTTGGTAAAGGAGATAGACTCCAACTGCTCTGACGAGCAACTTAAATATGTCGTTCGGTTTCATAAAAGCGCGCTAGTCTGCCTAACGTAGAAAGCTGAGCCACCGCCGACTCGCGACGTGAACCGCGACAGCGGAACTGACAGCGCCAACGGCGGCTGGCTCCGGCGACTGGTTAGGCTCCATTCGTGGGCTGATGCTCATAAGAATACTGCCAAAGTGCGTGGTCAAACATCCGAGGCGTCACAACCGTCGGGGCGCAACATCCCTGAGCTTGCAAAAGAAGCTCACGCCAACCCTGATAATATGACTGCCAAAAGTCAAACGAATATGATGATGGCTGCGAAAGCTGAAGTGACCAAATCGCGCGAAAGTCAACGATAGGATATGGGTCGGGATGAAACCAATGAAGAATGCACGATGCCGTCGGATACTCGACTCCATCGAGCAGAGTAAGCGGCTCAATCCGCGCTCGCTCGTCGGTAGCGGATAAAGCAAAGCGTGTGACCTCCTCCACAAAAGATGCCGCATTGTTTCTGACTCTGCCGGCACTCCGCTGTGACTTCCATCTGCAAAGTGTGAAAAGCTGGTCTTGGGTGAGATAGCCCTGACGCCGGACAACCGGAACGAGCGCGATAACAGATGGCTCCGCCGGATATGAATATCGGGCTGCAACTTTGGGAACCTCGGATAATGGAAATAATGTGGTCATGGAGCCTAACGAAAAAAGCTGAGCCACCGCCGACTCGCGGCTCCCGAAAAACAAAAGCAGCGGGCGACGGCGGTTGGCTCCGGCGACTGGTTAGGCATCAAGGGCATACCAATGAGAATATCATGTCCTGAAAAACTCGATAGCCTCTCGAATGGAATCAACCAACTTGGTGTCGCCACTACTTACGGCTTGGTGTAAGAGGCCGGACAAAATTGCATTTCGTGTGTCTTCAGGAATCACGCATGGGCTTAGGACGGCCCGCGAAAGCGGGTAATCGCCCCAGTGAACTCCGAGAGCCTTATCGCCGCCGTTATTCTGGTTTTTGTGGTCATACCATCCGATAATGAGGACCAAGCCTTGGTCATCGTATATTTGTTTCGGGTTCTTCCAGTAGGATATCATATTGGTTCTATGTGTTGGTTGTGTGTTGATGCCTAACGAAAAAAGCTGAGCCACCGCCGACGTGGGACGTAAACCGCGTCAGCGGAACTGACAGCGCCAACGGCGGTTGGCTCCGGCGACTTGTTAGGCGGCGTGCGCCAATAACACAATGCAACTGCCATCAAACCGCCGATGCCGGTGGCGATAACTCCGCGTGGAAAATGGAACTCTCCGTGCGCCGAACCAAAAATAAAAAACTCGAAACTAATCCCTAAAGCGAGCAAAACCACAGCTCCCGAACCACGCTCACTAGCTCGCAAGCAAAGCGCGCCAAAAAATACGCCGCAAAGTCCAACGACAAAGTTGCTGAACGCAGCCAACACGACTGACAAAACGGGATATGAATCTGAAGTGATGTGAGTCAAAAGATCAAAAATAGCGAAAATGACTTCCGTGGCGACAGAAGCTACGAAAGCCACAACAATAGCCGCTGGGAATCTAACCCATGAACTCTTTGGTGTAATTTCGCTCATAACGTCCAAGCCGCCTAACGAAAAAAGCTGAGCCACCGCCGACTCGCGACGTGAACCGCGACAGCGGAACTGCAAGCGCCAACGGCGGTTGGCTCCGGCGACTTGTTAGGCGGCTCGTGTGAATTTGCAGTCAACATAAACAACAACAAAACAACACAATGAAAATCGAACAAACCAAATGCGACCAATGCGGTAAAATCCACGACACGTTCTTGATCAACTATCGGCCACCGCAGCCGAATGATCCGATGTCCGTCAAAATCGAGAAAAACGGCAAAAGCGAATACATGGACTTCTGCAACCAAAATTGCTTGCGCGACTTCCTAAACAACGCCGGCCAACCGAAAGCCGCCTAACGAAAAAAGCTGAGCCACCGCCGACTCGCGACGTGAACCGCGATAGCGGAACGGCCAGCGCCAACGGCGGTTGGCTCCGGCGACTTGTTAGGCCACGGATTTGTTGTATGATAGAAATCGTTCAAAAACTGCTCAACTTTTTGGGCGCGTCCATCTGCCCCAAAAAAAATCGACAACTGAACCCTCGTGCCGTGAATGTCACTCGGAGTTACCCACATCTCTGTCGTCACATCCTTGACGCCTTTAACGTCAATGCCCTGCGGCTTGCCGAGTAACTGATAAACCTCATCCCGGCTCATGCCAACGTGTATCTGCTGAAACTGATGCTTACTCGCTTCCATAATCTCTGACATCTCCAACGAAGCCTGATATGTCGAAATGTTGGCTGCGATAGCATTATACTTATGCAAGACCATAATCACAAGCTGCGTATCACCATTTGTGAGTGCCTGCTCGCAAAGGAGTAACGACTCCCTGTTAAAACGACTCTCGTAGCCCGATATGATATGTCCGCCAATATAAGTCGCGTAAACGGCGATTGATAAGCAGGCAACTACTGTAATAATACGGCCTACCAACTTAAATCGACATTCGGCATAAATCAAAAAAACCACCAAAGCGATGGAATATAATATTAACAAATACATATAAACACAAAGTGGCCTAACGAAAAAAGCTGAGCCACCGCCGACTCGTGACGTGAACCGCGACAGCGGAACTGACCGCGCCAACGGCGGTTGGCTCCGGCGACTTGTTAGGCAGCATTGTCATGGTCTCTCTTATATTGCTCCTCGCGTGCCTTCTGCTCGGCAAGCTCCTGCTTGATAAGCCGAAGTATGGTGCGCTTGGTCAGTGAAGCCTGCTGGCGATTTATTCGCGCACTCTTTTTCTTGGTGTGCTTCTTCCAACAATCATAAATCCACGCCGCAACAATCGTAGCTGAAACCTGCACCGCAAACTCGATGGCAATGTGAACGAAAACGCCACCGGTCTCTGCGGAAGCCTTGATCACATGACCTGGCTTGGAAACGGTAATACCTTCCGGCGGCGTGGCACTCGCAATAATCTCGGCCAAGTCTTCGTCCGAAGGCGAAAACTCAAAATGGATGTGTGAACTATTCATGCTGCCTAACGAAAAAAGCTGAGCCACCGCCGACTCGCGGCGTGAACCGCGACAGCGGAACTGACAGCGCCAACGGCGGTTGGCTCCGGCGACTTGTTAGGCCACAGACTATGATATGACGATAACACGAATCAAAAGTAAAATGGCTATCGCCCAGCCTATCCATGCGACCCAGCGGAGCGAGCGAAAGAAAAATGGACTAGCAAAAAACAAAAATGCCCAGCAAACCACAAAAACAATGCCAGCGACAACCATCCCAAGATTCGGATTAAGGGAAAACTCCCGAAAATCGTGACGCTTCATTATGGACTCGCCAATCTCGCCGGCTAAAGCATAGCCAATGGCGACTGCTTGAGTGCAGATGAAAATCACTCTCCAAATCCGAACATGATTTTGTGAAAGCGCAGACATGTGGCCTAACGAAAAAAGCTGAGCCACCGCCGACTCACGGCGTGAACCGCGACAGCGGAACTGCCAGCGCCAACGGCGGTTGGCTCCGGCGACTTGTTAGGCCACTGGTCAATCATGTGATGAAATAGCCTTCTGTGCCGGCTCTGACAAGCGTGAATACACTTCGGTAGGCACGGGACAAGGAAATCGTGAGTCGAAATATGTAGCCTCATGGGAATTATCCCCGCTTGATGCGTAAGTATGCAGAACGAGCAAACGGTCGCCGTCATAAGCCCACACTCTGGACTCGCTCTCGGCAAAGACAAACCAGCCTGCGTGTGTCGTCGTCCAGCCAACGGCCTGCTTAGTCGGGGATGGTATCGCAGTCGTTGTCCAGCCTCCGCCTCGCGAGCGTGAAAAATCCAGTGAAGTCTCCGAGACCGCAACTCGCCATGAACCATCCTGTGTGGTGTTGGTGCCGAGCGTGGTGACGAACATCGGATGAAACGGTGGCGGTGCTGCCGTCTGGCTGGAAATCACCGGTGGCGAGTGGCATCCCGCGAGCAATGTCGCGGCGACGAAGAGGATTGGAATAGTGTAGCGCATAGTAAAGTGGCCTAACGAAAAAAGCTGAGCCACCGCCGACTCGTGGCGTGAACCGCGACAGCGGAACTGCAAGCGCCAACGGCGGTTGGCTCCGGCGACTGGTTAGGCCACATGGTCGTCATAACTCAAACTCCCCAATCTTTTCGGAGTGCTCGCAATGTCTTGTCAGACCTCGCTTGTGTCCCGTCAGGATTTAGGAAAACAACAGCCTCATCTGGAAGTCCCAATGCTTGTGCCCACCAGCGCGAAGCTCCGCGAAGTCTCCATGTGGAGTTCGGCTTGCGAAGGTCGCCAATATCTTTCCAGTTGCTTTTACCTGTCTTTGGTTTTTGTGCCATAAAATATAAGTGCGCGAATGTGGCCTAACGAAAAAAGCTGAGCCACCGCCGACTCGCGGCGTGAACCGCGACAGCGGAACTGCCAGCGCCAACGGCGGTTGGCTCCGGCGACTTGTTAGGCCACATGGTCATCTCTCTTTCTTGATACCAAAATCCGAATCACAAAAAAACTGTTGAAAAGCAACAAAACCAAAAAAACTCCGAACAGCCGAAACAATGCGTGCTGACTGTCAACCAAAGCTGGATAAATCCAAGACTCTATCCCGTCTGGAAAGTGATTGTCGTGCTTGCCGAAATACAACATGACGCCGAACACACTATTGAAACAATGAAAA
>Ga0224554_1000256_pt1 | contig 48270 bp, 30 predicted proteins | sample 714S22024metaG_FD_180666 | JGI IMG/M metagenome (GOLD analysis project Ga0224554, IMG submission 180666) | Peat soil microbial communities from Stordalen Mire, Sweden - 717 S2 20-24 | ecosystem: Environmental > Terrestrial > Soil > Wetlands > Peat | place: Sweden: Norrbotten County, Stordalen... | reverse complement strand
CGAATTCTTCATCAAGTTATCGCCGCTGGCGCTCAAGGACCTTGGGGCCATGGCTCTGCCTTTGAGCTATCCGGCAGGAAGGATTCTGTTTTCAGAGAAGGATCCGGTTCCCGGCATCTACATTGTCCTGGAGGGTGAAGTGAAGCTCTCAATGAACTCGAGCGACGGGCGCCGGCTGATTCTGCGCATCGCCAAGAAGGGGGAGATTCTTGGACTCGCGTCCGCACTCTCTGGCAAGCCATGCGAGATGACGGCAGAAACACTTTATCCCGCGAAGGTTGCTCCGGTGGAGCGGCGCGAGTTTCTCAGCTTTCTCGGCCGTCACCCCGAGGTGTATCAAGCGGTGACCGAAGAGCTGAGCCGCGACTACACGATGGCCTGCGAGCAGTTGCGCACGGTGGGTCTTTCAGGCTCAGCGCCGGAGAAGCTGGCGCGCCTTCTGCTCGACTGGAGCGAGAACGGCCAGACCACCGACGGTGGCACGCGCTTCCGCTGCCCTCTGACGCACGGCGAGATCGGCGAATTCATCGGCGCCTCCCGCGAAACAGTGACGCGCACGATGAGCGCCTTCAAGAGCCGGCGGCTGGTTGCCTTCAGCGGTTCCACGCTGACCATTCCAAGCAAGTCGGCCCTGGAGAGCTACGCGCATTGCTAAGACTTTCTCTTATTTGTTCGGTGATTTCATACCGCTCATACCTGCTCGGCACTCTCTCAACCCCGGCCGCATGATTTCAAAGGCGTGCTGCCGGGGTTCTTTTTTTGCGAGAGTGCTCGCGTTTGGAAGCGCAGAGGCTGTCGGGCCGGGGCTCTCTAGGTTGCGAAAGAAGTCGCGTTCTAGCATTCAGGTCAAAAAGCATCCCTCAGGGGCTAAACAGGCCGCTGAAAAAGTCCTGCTTTTGTGTTCAGACAGGGGAAAATATCTCTCAGGGGCTAAAGCCCACCTTCGTATTGCGCCGCTTATGGCGCGTCTAAAGCCGCGCCCTTTCAAAACGTCGCGGCCTCAAGAGTTTTCAGGCGGCCTGTTTGGCCGTTGAGGTGCGACCTCTTCACGCTACAATGGCAGCAACCAAAATGATGGAGGCTCTTATGCGCAAGGTCCTACTCGCTGTTCTCGCCATGGCTTTTACCCTGTCGCTTGCAGTCCCGCTCAGGGCGCAGGGCGCGCCACTGCAGGGAGGAGCCGGTCAGCCATATTCCGTTGAGTACTACTACAAGTGCCAATGGGGCCACCAGCAGGAGTTCCTCAGCCTGTTTCTCAAGAACCATTACCCGCTGTTGAAGAAGGTTCAATCTACCGGCCGAATCCTGTCTGTCAAGATCGAGACGCCTGCGTATCACACGACTGAAGACGGACGGTGGGACTACCGCGTGACGATTCGGTTCAAGGATTCAACCGCGGCGACCACGTCGAACCCCGACGAAGAAGCTTTCATGAAGGAGCTTTGGCCGGATCAGGCTACTTATCAAAAGGAAGAGCAGCGGCGGTTTGAGATTCTGCTGGGACACTGGGATCTGCCGGTGACGGATATTACGCCGAAGCCGTAGGCGTGGGGTGGGGTCTGGGCTGCTGTCAGCTCTTTGGGTGGGCTTCATTCATTCCCTGGTCCCCAAATGCGAGGGACCAGGGGCACCCGCTCTTCGGTCTCGGATGGGGTTTCTTCATTCCCTGGTCCCCAAATGCGAGGGATCACCATCCCAGGGACGAAGACCCGTCCCTGGGGACCCCGGACCAGGGGCACCCGCGCTGTTCTTTCCAGCTTGCTCAGGGCCTGTTTTTCCATTGGCGGACGAGATCGTCTGCGGCTTCCTGCCAGTTGCGGAAGTCGAAGTCGAATCCGGCCTGGAGCAGGCGGCCTGGGACGACGCGGCGGCTCTTGAGCACCAGCTCGGGTTCAGTGCGCATGAGGAAAGTGGCGATCTGGAGCAGGAGCCAGGGGGCGGGGATGCCGTTGGGCATCTCCCACGCGTCGCGCAGGGCCTGCATGAACTCTCGATTGGGCAGCGGGTTGGGGGCAGCTAGGTTGACGGGGCCGGCGATGTCATCGTGCTCGATAAGGAAGTCGATGGCGCGGGTAAAGTCAGCCTCGTGAATCCAGGAGACGAACTGGCGGCCATTGCCCTGGGTCCCGCCCAGGCCGATGCGGACGAGGTTGAGCAGGATGGCGAAGACGCCGCCGGGTGTGGGGCTGAAGACAACGGCGCTGCGCAGGGCAATCTTGCGTGTGCGTGGCGTGGGGATGGCGAAGAAGAGAGCTTCCCAATCTTTGGCGACGCCAACTGAAAAATCCCATGTCTCGGGCGCGTGCCTGTGTTGTGAGATGAGCTCACGGCCACCCAGTTCGCCGGTGACTTCATCCATCGGCTTGTCGAGCGCATGGCGGTAGATGGTGGCGGTGGACATATTCATCCAAATGCGGGGCGGAGCGGGGAGCGAGGTAATGACGCGGCTGAGCAGGCCGGTGGTTCCAATGCGCGAATCGTAGATTTCGCGGCGGTGTTTCTGGTTGTAGCGGCAGTTCACGCTGCGTCCGGCAAGGTTGATGCAGACGTCAGCGCCTTCAAGGGTTTCAACCCATGTGCCCGGATTCGCGCCATCCCAGTGCACGGTCTGCCAGGACGCGGAGTAGGGCGAGCGGGTGAGCACGGTGACGTGGTGGCCGGCGAGCTGAAAATGGCGCGCGAGCATTTGCCCCACGTGTCCACTGCCGCCGGGCAGAACGATGCGAAGGGGGCGTCCGGTCACGGTTCCACTTCTCCGTAAACCGCGTTGAGCAACTCGGCGGCGGATCGGACGAGCGGCTTTGGCATCCTCAGGGGCGGCCCGGCGAATTTGAAGACGATCATCATCATGCTCAGCGTCTTCGAGAAGAGTACTTCAGTCAAGGCCTGGAGTGGTGAAACAGGGAACAGGGAATAGGGACCAAAGGGCTTGAGGGCGGCCGGCGCAGCCCGCCCACTCATCGCGAAGAAACTGCGAGGGGCACAGCCATTTCGTAAGGGGGAATGAAGGAGTGAAAAGGCTCGAGGGGGAACTGGTTCTTTCCCACCCTAGCCACGAAAACAAAGACGTGGCGAGGATGGGGCACCCACATTTAGGCGGTTGCGGGCAGCCGCTAGGGGTGGGGCTGGGCCTGGTACCAGGCCTGGAGGAGTTGGCGGCGGCGGTGGGCACGGTGCTCGCGCACGATGAGGATGAGGATGAAGATGAGAATCAGGCCGGGCAGGGGCAGGTAGATGCCGGGCTGGATGACGTTTTCGCGGCCCACTCCCGCTGAGGGCGCAGCGTGATAGGAGCCCATGATGGTGACCATATCGCGTCCGATGGTGGCGTGTTCGCCGAGACGGACGGGGCCGAGGATGCTCACGGTGTCTCTGTCGATGGAGGCGTTGTCGCCGACGGTGATGCCGCCGAGGATGCTGACCGCATCGCGATCGGCGTGGCCGTTGACCTGAATGCTGCCCAGGATGGCGACGAGGTCGCCTTTCACTTCGCCATCAACGTGCACGCTGCACAGGATGCAGACGGCGTCATGGACGGAGTTTCCGGCGGTGACGTTGATGTCGTTGAAGAAATGGACGGCGTCCTGATCGGCACGGGCGGGCGTGGCGGCCAGTGCAAGGGCGGCTGCCAGGAAGGAGAAAAGGAAGGCTCGCTTCATCGGAGAGGGCTCCTCTCTGTATCCCTACGCTCGATGGCGCGGGAAAGTTCCGTGGAAAAGCATCCCCACCAAGATACACCCTGGCAGCTTTGCCGGCCTGCTTTCGATAGCAGGTCTCAGAGACGAGAGCCTGATTCAGCCTTCGGCTATCAGCTAGCCGCGCAGTCGGCTGAGTTCCGGGCTTGGCTAGCGGTCACAAGCGGTGATTGAACGGGAGCGCATTAGAACGGACCAGCATCGCGTCGGGGTGAGACAAGTTGCGCCGAATGAGCCTGTTCCAAATCGACATGAATGGAATTGTCCTGCTGGTTGAATGTGGCTCCGGTCCAGACGGAGCTCCAGGGATGGTTCCCCCACTTGACCGGCAGTTCAATTGTCACCTTGCGGCTCAGGTCCGCGTCATCGCTGAGTCCCTCTTCAAGATTGCCGAACATCAGGTGAGCCCGGCCGTCCGCAGTTCGCCAGGCCATGAGATTTACGGTTTGATTCGAATCAATGGCCGACGCATGCAAGCTGCCTGAGTTGGCCAGCAACGCGTTCGCGGCGGAGGCTGCCAGTACGTAGGGAGCCGTGCTTCCACGCCAGATATCGAGCAGCCTGGTGTCCCACTCAACGGCGAACTCGGGTGGGTCCCAGGTCATCAAATGCAGTTCGCGGCTTTGGTTGAGCACGAGCGTCGGGCTGTCTGCTACGAAATAGACGGGTTTCACATTGGGTGCCGCCGTGTTTTTGGTAAAGCCTTGACGCACCGGAAAATTCTCCGGCACTCCGAGTGCCAGGGAAGCTCCTAAGCTGGATACCCTGGCCTTGAGGGTCGATGGCGGAGACGATCTGGCATCGTCGCTCTCTAATCCCAGCAGGTCGCGCAACGAGGGGTCGAATCCGCCTGCGGGGCTGCCGAGCAGGGCAATGGGTACGCCGCGTTGCGCCAGTGCGTGGATGTCACGGCTCTCCGCGGCTGTGAGGTGAGAGACTGCGCCCACAAGAAACATGTCAGAAGAGACGTGCGACAGCCACTCAATTCGCGTAACAGAGGAGACAGGAACCGGCCACTTGATGATCGACCCAACCTGTTCATCCAGCCACTCCTTTGCATCTTGATCGGGACGGGCGTGCTCGGCTTGCGACTGCGCCGCGCTGCGCGCGTAGACGAGCGTAGGACCGTAGACCTCAGTGATGTTGTGCGCATCGATCACAGCCTCACTTATGTTGGTGTTCAGGAAGGCGACATCGTCGCTGCTGAGTAGGCGCTTGCCCTGGTTAGCCCAGGAGATGTAGGACCCGTCGGGAACCTTGATGCCTTTCGGCGTCTTAACCGATGCATGGGAGTAGGCCCAGATGCCCCAGCGAAGGCGCTCGGGTACGGTGTGCAACACATCCCAGGACTCCCAGGCATCGAAGGTTTCAACCAATGGATAGTGCTTGACGCGCGTGCCCGCGAGGATGGCCGCATGCATGAGCGTGTAGGCAAGCTGGTAGGTCCAACCGAGGGCGGGGTTATTCCAGAATGAGTTGTGGCGGACGCCCACTTCGTTCCAGGCCCCGGCCCAGGTTTGATCCACCCACACGTCCAGAAATCCGTCCCTGGCAATCCGCTCCAGATCAAGACCGTTGCATCGCCAGTCTCCAAGCGCGCTGGCGGCGTTTGAGTACATCATGACGATGGCCTTCGGATTGGCGGTTTTGGTTTCGCGGATGAGCGCGGAGGTTGCCCTAGTGCGCCGCTCGATGGCCTCAGGAGACGGCTCCAGGAGGCCATCGGGGCCGGCCCTTTGATAGGGAACAGGCATGCCGAAAGAATCGCGAAACATCATGGCGTCAAGTCCCGCAGCTTTGGAGAGGCTTCCCCACTGCGCGGCAAATGCGTCGGGCACGGGCATGCCCTCGGCGATTCCGTTGGGCAGTCCTCCCAGCCGGGATGCATCTCGATGCAGCGTGACAGCGGGATCGAAGTACTTTCCGCTCTGCTTCAGTCCGTCCCTGGTAAATTGCCAGGTGCTGAATGCCTCAGGATGGCGTTTTGCCCAGGGCGCGATTTCGCCGTATGCATCGTCCCAAGCGTAAGCCAGGCTGCCCACCTTGAAGCCGGCAATTCCCCGCTTGGCGGCCTCGGAACGCAAGGCGTCGGTGAGATGGCGCAGATTCGCATAGGTCCATTTCCCGTAGCCCGACCGCGTGACGATGATGGGCGTGGCGAAACGCTGTTTCCAGGCGAGGTTGCGCTCATCGGTGCTTCCCGCCAGAGGGGCCGATTCCTTCACCCAGGGTTGCTGACCGGTTCCGGCGGGAAGGCTGATCTGCTGTTCCGGGTCGCCCGTCCATTCCATGATGTAGCCGACCGTCCAGCCGACGTTGAGGATCAGTCCGCGATCGCCTCGAATGTTTCTGTAGAGGGGTGCGAAGCGGTCCCAGAAGCAGGCTACCGAGCCGGCTATGTCGGACTGGTCAAACCAGTAAAGATCAATCTCCATCCAGCGGTCACCGGGAACTTTTGCGCCGGCGGGCTGTTTGCCCGCCGCTGGAGAGTCCGGGTTTGCGCAGGCAGCCAATGCGGATGCTCGCACATTTGCGCAGAGAAAAAGTTGCAGCCCCAGAATCAGCGAAACGAGACATGTGCGATCGACGCGGCCTTTCATGATTCTTCTCCTGCTTTGATGGATTGCGCACTGATTGTAGCGTGTTGGTCCGTGGAGATGGATCATGCGATGGTCTATGCGCGGTGGCAGGAAATCGCGCTACGGAATGAAGTAGTACGGGTTCGGATACTTGACGGAGAACTCGGCTTCGGGCTTGCCCTTCAAATCGCTCCACTGATCGCCGACATTGAGCACGATGGTGTAGCCCTCGGCCACAATCCCGGCGCGCACACTCGACTTGTAGACCTCGGCCGACTTTCCTTCCATTGCATGAGACCGAAGCGATAACTGCTGCCAGCCGTCGAATCCCTGCGCCTTGAGATTCTGTTCGGTGATGGAGCGCTCCCGCTCCGGGCGTCCGGTGATGAAAAAGACAGCCACCCCCAGCCGCTGCGCTTCCTTGTCGATGCGCACGCTCCCCGGAATAGCCGGCGCCTGGCCGGTCTCGCTCCATGCATCGAAGGCCGCTTTGTTGTACGCGAAGTCCGCTTGCAGAAGCTCCTGCCAGTTGGAGAGCGAGGTCTCGTCAATATCGAAGACCATGGCCAGCTTCTGCTGCGGCCGCGGATGGGCGGCGCGCCGCCGAAGGAAAGAGATGGCGCGATCCGCCTGGCGGTCAAGGTCGCGCGCGTAGCAGCCGCACGTGCAGGTGCACTCGTGGTACTGCTTCAGTTCCTTCTTAAGCGCGTCGAGATTGGGCAGGCTTTCGGCGGGCGCATTGACGCTGAACATCGGTCGCTCTGGCCTCGTCTGCTGCGCCGACGACGCCACCGACGCAGTGACCAATATCAGTACAGCCGGAAGGAGCTTGAGCTGCTTGTTCAACGGTCGAAGCCCTTTCATGCGAACGAGATCGCCAACCATATTTACAACGCTTTAACAATCATCGCACTCAGGCTGCCCGCCCCCCAAGGGGATTTGGCCCCCTTTTCTCATTCGATACACTGGAGTCATGGTTCATGTTTTTCGCCCTCTGCCCGTTGAGCGGTTGAAGTTGCTGGTCTTCGATCTGGACGGCACCCTCATCGATTCGGCGCAGGATTTATGCAACAGCGTCAACGCCGCCCTGGCGCAGTTTGGCCACGCGCCGCTCGCCGACCCGGCCATCGCCGGCTTTGTGGGCAACGGAGCTCCCATGCTGATGCGCCGCTCGCTCGCCATGGCCGACGGCATCCAGCCCGAGCAGGTGGACGAAACGTTGCTGGCTGGCGCTTACGAATTTTTTCTGCGCTACTACCGCGAGCACAAGCTCGAGTTCACCTACGCGTACGAGGGCGTGCTTGAGGCGCTTGCGGCACTGCGCGATCTGCACGATGCCCCCGGCGGCTCGCCTCGCGTGATGGCTGTGCTCACTAACAAGCCGGTTCGCCCGGCGCGCGGAATTTGCGAAGGCCTGGGAATGGCTGACTATTTTCTCCACATCTACGGGGGGGACAGCTTCCCGGTGAAGAAACCGGACCCGACCGGCCTGCGCACGCTGATGCAGGAGACCGGCGCCTCACCTGACCAGACGGTGATGATCGGCGACAGCCAGGTGGACGTGGAAACGGCCCGCAACGCCGGCGCGTGGTCCATTGGTTGCGCCTTCGGCTTTGGTCCGCAAAACCTCCTCGACACCAAGCCCGACATTCTCGTGGACCGGGCCTCCGACTGGACGACCGCGCTCAGTCCTGCGAAAATTGGTGTGCAATCGTAATCGTTAACGAAAAAGCAAAGATTGCCCGATTTACCAAGACTTTCCGGGCGCGTCAGGGGTTTCAAAAACGCGCAGACCTTTGATGAGTTCTAAAAGCGTGTCCGAATACCGTAAGTGACAAAGATGCACGGCCTCCGCGGTCGAAATGGGAATCTTCCCATGACAGTCGCGGTCGCATATCCAGCGAATGCACGATTTTTCGCGCTCGAAGCTTGACTGCAGTAACTTGCTTTACCTTGCTCTGCCTGGAGATGTTGGTCATGAGTTCGTTCGTACGCTTTTTTGCTCTCGTATGCGCACTTTTTCTTCTCTTGCCTCGAGCCTCAGCCGGCGCCTTTGCTCCCGACCCACCTGTTGCCGCCATCCATCCCTCTCCAGCCCTGCGCGGAGTCGTCTCTGATGCAACCGGAGCCATCATTCCCGGCGCTGAAGTTGATGTGATGGACGCCAAAGGCGCAACCATAGGCCAGGTCCACTCCGACGCAAACGGCAACTTCCAGTTCACTCCTCCGCAGCCGGGCGCCTACACACTCATCGTTTCCGAAGCCGGATTCAAAACCGTACAGATCGCTGTCACGGTTGGCGCGCCTTCTGGCCCCGCGGCCACAGTCAAGCCTTCGGCGCCCCTGCACGTCGTGCTTCCGATCGGCTCCGTGGCCACCAACGTTGAGGTGAATGCCGACGCCAACCAGGACCTCACCTCCACCGACGCCAACAGCGACTCCTCCACGCTGACCACGCAGGACCTGAAAGCTCTGCCCATCTTTGACAACGACTACGTGACTGCCATGAGCGCCTTCCTCGACAGCAACGTCAGCTCGACGGGCGGTAGCGGCCTCATCGTCGATGGAGTCGAGGCCAATCGCGCAACTGTTTCCCCCTCGGCCGTGCAGGAGGTGCAGATCAACCAGGATCCTTACTCCGCGCGCTACTATTACCCCGGCCGCGGACAGATGTAAATCATCACCAAGTCAGCGGCCGACCATTATCACGGTCAATTCAACTTCTACTTCCGCGACTCGGCCATGAATGCGCAGAATGCGCTTGCTCCGTCAAAGCCCTTCGAGCAGCGGCGTATCTACGAGGGCCATGCGACCGGGCCGATTCCTCATGCGAGCAAAAGCAGTTTCCTGGTTACGTTCAACCGCGCTGAAGAGGACAAGGACACCGTGGTGAGCGCAACCCTCGCGCCCACCGTCGCCGACCCGAGCGGCGCCTATAGCGCCAACGTTCCCGCGCCCACACGCGACACCGAATTCAGCACGCGCGCCGGTCATCAGTTTGGCGATCGCTACTCGAGTTACATCCAGTACAGCTACGAGGACTGGACCGGACAGAACCAGGGCGTTGGCGGGCAAACGCTGGCCTCCGCCGGATATAACAACGAATACCGTGAAGACGACCTCAACACGCACGTCGACGCCACCTACTCCGCCAATCTGCTCAACCAGGTCTCGGTGATCGGCGAGCATACGTCCAACCGCAACAGCAACACCGTGGAGGGCGCGCGTGTGAGCCTGCCCGGCGATTTTCTCTCCGGCTCCGCTCAGTCTGACTCCTTCGGCACCGAGTACAACTTCCGCTTCTCCGATGTGCTGAGCTGGACCCGCGGCCCTCACCTCGTGAAGGCCGGCATCGGCGTCCCGCACATGAGCCGCCGCGCGTACGACGACCAGACGAACGAGTTGGGAACCTATACCTACGGTCCAACGCTCGCAGCCGACGGCGTGACCGTGCTCCAGACCACTTTTCAGAACTACGCCGACCATCTGCCTTCGGAATTCTCGCAAAATACAGGCGACACGCACTTCATCTATCACCAGCAGGAGATGGGCGCTTTTGTGCAGGACCAGATGAAGCTCGGTACCCGCGTCTCGATTACTCCAGGCATTCGTTACGACTGGCAGAACTTTCTCGCCACTGACAGGCTGGGCTTTTCGCCGCGTTTCTCCTTCGCGTGGGTGCTCGACCCCAAATCAAAAACCATTGTGCGCGGAGGCGGCGGCATCTACTACGACCGCTTCGGTTCGAGCGCGTTGCTTGACCTGGTTCGCTACGAGACTGCGCGCCGCCGGTCGATCGTGATTTCGCTCGACCCCGCATCCCTGCCCGCTTCAGGCTGCGTACCCATCAGCCAGTGCGTCACGCTTGCCGCGCAATCGCCGAACCTGGTGCAGCTGATGCCCAATGCCAAGCTGCCTTATGAGATGGAGTACGGCCTCTCTGTGGAGCGGCAACTGGGCGAGCGCGGCACGGCCACCGTGAGCGGCTACAGCACGCGCGGCATTCACATGTTCCGATCGCTCGATGTGAATGCGCCAACCGGGCAGTCGGGCTACACGCTCCGGCCCAACGCTGCCTACGGGCGCATCCGGCAAATGCAGCCTGCGGGCTTCTTTGAGGGCAGCGGGCTCGACGTCGCCTATCGCGGGCGGCTCAACAAGTACTTCACCGGCTTTGGCCGCTACACCTGGTCCCATTACGGATCGAACACGGGCGGCATCTACTGGTTTCCGCAAAACCAGCTTGAGCCCGAGGAGTGGTCCAACTCCACCTATGACCGGCGCCAACAGTTCAACATGTACGCCATGATCCACCCCGATGGAGTGCTCAACCTGGCCGTCGGCATGTTTGCCAACACGGGAACTCCGTGGACCGTCCTCACCGGCACGGACGATTACGGAGACGGCCTGTTCAACACGCGCCCTGACGGCGTGGGGCGCAACACGGAGACGAATCCGTCTTACGTTGATTTTGATGTGCGCTGGGGCCATGACTTCGCCTTCACGCAGAACAAGGCCGATGAAGCGCCCCGCCTGGGTTTCTCCGCGGGGGCCTTCAACGTGCTCAACCATGTGAATGGCTCGGGCATCGACCAGGTGGACACTTCCCCGTCCTTCGGCGACATCACCGCAGCAGCCCCGCCGCGCCGGATTCAGTTGGGCATGCGGTTGCAGTTCTAGCGTCCCGTCTCGGAACTTCCGCCGCCCTGCCGCCGTATCACCCGGAGCAACCGGTCAATTGGGCGGGCGGAGATGTCCGTTCGCGCACAGGGGTGTTCACGAGTGAACATCAAGGAATGAGGGGAAGCAGGATTTCGACGGCTGCGGCGCTGCATTTTCCTGGGTTTACGGATGACGGGAGTTTGGCAGGCGAGGTGCAGGTGAGATCGATGAACAGCTGTCTCCAACGGTACGGTTCCGCATATTTGAAATGAGGTGCTTTGATGGGCATGCTCGGGCAGAATCTCAAGTTTGCCGCGCGGCAGTTACTGCGCAACCCAGGCTTTACGGCTGCAGTCGTGTTCACGCTGGCGCTTTCAATCGGCGCAAATACGGCGATCTTCTCGATTGTGAATGCGCTGCTGTTAAAGAGCCTCCCTTACCCGCGGCCGGACCGCATGGGCGCCATCTTTGCGCATATCGAGGGCAGCGATCCCTACGATGGGAGCATCTGGATCGACGGTGAGCAGTGGGAGCTGCTGCGCGATAATGTGCCAGCCCTGGTTTCCGCGGTCACGTCGACATTGGCCTCAGGAGTCAATCTGAAGGCGGGCGGACGGGTGCAGTATCTGCACGCGGGGCGGGTTTCGGCGCACTATTTCGACGTGCTCGCGTTGCATCCCGCCCTGGGTCGCAACTTTACCGAGACCGAGGATCTACCGAATGGGCCGAAGAGCGCGATTCTCAGCTACGACCTTTGGCGCACTACATTTGGCGCGGACCGCAATCTGCTGGGCAGGTCGATTCTGCTGAAGGGCGAGCCGTACACGGTGATTGGCGTTCTGCCCGAGGGAGCGGAGACTCCGATGAATGCGGATTTGTATACCGCGATCCAGGCTAGCCGGCAGGGCGAGGGGATGGGCACCAACTATCGGGTGATTACGCGGCTGCGTGACGGCGCCACCTGGCAGGAGGCGGACTCGGAGATCAATCGCGCGTGGGCAGGTTGGGCGGGCGGGCGCGCGCTGCGGCATCCGGGGACGCAGGAGACTTTCTATTCTGTTTCGCTGAAGCAAGGGCAGACGGTGGACCTGCGGCCCAAGGCGCTAACGCTGATGCTGGCGGCGGGACTGATTCTGCTGATAGCGTGCGCCAATCTTGCCGGGCTGACGCTGGTGCGCATGGAGAGGCGCACGCAGGAACTGGCAACGCGGCTGGCGCTGGGCGCGTCACGATGGCAGATTCAGAAACAGTTGTGGATCGAAAACCTGCTGCTGGCGATTTTGGGCGGATTGGCGGGGTTGGGCGTGGGCTTTGCCGCATTGCGGGGATTGCTGTCGATGCTGCCTGTAGACTTTTTGCCTGTGGCCGGAGTGGCGCTGGATGGGAGCGTGCTTGGGTTCACGCTGCTGGTTTCAGTGCTGACGAGCCTACTGTTCGGGATGCTGCCGGCGTTCGCGACGCTGAAGGTGGACCTGCGCTCGTCGATGGCGAGCCGCACCGTGGCCGGTGGAAACAGGCTCGGATTGCGGCAGGCAATGATTGCCGGCGAGGTGGCTTTGACTGTGGTCCTGCTGGCCGCTTCAGGATTACTGATTCGCACCTTGATCCACCTGGAGACGCTGCCGCCGGGGTTCAATGCGACGGGAGTGATGACGGCCAAGGCGTCGCTCGACGACGTACGCTATCACGATCTGGCAGCGTTCCAAAAGCTGCTGGAGACGAGCATCGCTTCGATGACGAGAATCCCCGGCGTGAAGAGTGCAGCGATGGGATTGACGCTTCCCTACGAGCGCACGCTGAACGATTCCGTCCTGCTGCATGACGGCGATCTGGCAGGGAAGGAAGTGGGGACGGATGAGATTTACGTCTCTCCCGGCTACTTCAACACGCTCGAGATACCGCTGTTGCAGGGGCGCGATTTTTCGAGCGGGGACGGGCCCAATACGCAACCGGTGGTCATCGTCAACCGCAGATTTGTGGACAAGTTCTTTCATGGGGCCAATCCGGTGGGGCACTTGCTGGCCAAAAACCTGCTGATTGTGGGCGTGGTGGGCGACGTGCAACTTTCATCGGGCCTGGACCCAGTGGCGCCGCTGATGACCGAACAGACCATATATGCACCAGCCGCACAGATGAATCCCCGGATGCTGTCGGTGGTTCATGTGTGGTTTCAGCCGAGTTGGATTGTGCGCACCGCGGGTCCGGTGGAAGGGCTGACCGAGCAGATGCAGAAGGCGCTCGCAAGCGCCGATCCGGGACTGCCGTTTTCAGGCTTTTACCGGATGAGCGACCTCGAGGCGAAGACCCTCTCGACGCAGCGGATTGAAGTTGCTTTGTTGAGCGCGATGGCGGCGCTGGCGCTGCTGTTGAGCACGGTGGGCATCTTTGCGCTGGTGGCGAGCACGGTGGCGCAGAAGACACGCGAGATCGGGATCCGGATCGCTCTGGGATCAAGCATCCGCCGGGCCATGACGTGCGTGGCGGGGGCCGGGGTGCGCGCATCGGGCGCCGGGCTGGGGTTGGGTCTGCTGCTTTGCTTCGCGGCCTTGCGGGTGATGCGCAGCGTGCTTTATGGCGTGGGGGTTTACGATCTTCCGACCATTGCGGCAGTGGTCGCGACACTTGCCGTGGTCACGTTGCTGGCCGCATCGATCCCGGTGCTGCGGATTGCGCGCATCGACCCTGCGACAACGCTGCGGGATGAATAGAATACCCCGCGGATCGTGAGCTGTCCGTGGGGATTCCGAATCCCGGGCCATCCGGCTTGGTCAGCTCAGTCCTCGCGCAGGGCGGCCATCGGTTCAATGGCCGTTGCGCGCCGCGCCGGCAAATAGCACGATCCGAGTGCGGCGACCGCCAACACCGTGCCGACCAGCAGATAGGTTGCGGGATCCCAGACGCTGACGACGACCATGCTGCCGACTGCCCGCGCTGCGAGCAGAGCGAGGGCCAAGCCAACCCCCAGGCCGACGGCTACAACGAGGATGGATTGCCGGTAGATCATTCTGAAGACCGAGGCTCGGGTGGCGCCGAGCGCCATGCGCAAGCCGATCTCATGGACGCGGCGGCTCACTGAATAGGAGACGACACCGTAAAGGCCAATGACTGCCAGCGTCAAACCCAGGCAACCCATAATCGTGGCGAGCGAAGCTCCTATCTGAAATAGCAGAAGTCCGTTGAGGGTGTAGAGCCCCTGACGCATGGTTTGCACCTGAAAGATGGGCAGCTGGGGCGCGAGGGCGTGGATGGTCTTGTCGACGATCGGCGTCAATAGCGCGGGGTCCATGGGCGTCCTGACCTGGAAGACCATGAGAGTGTTCCCTGGGGAGTGCTGGGCAAAGGGGATATAGAAATAGGGATGTTGCATGGCTCCGCCATAGAGGAAAAACTCCACGTCGCGGGCGACTCCAACAACCTCAAGCTTGCGATTCTTCTCGATCCCCATGCGGAAGGTGTGGCCAATCGCATCCTGCCCCGGCCAGAATTTTTTGGCAGTGCTCTCGCTGATGATGGCCACATCTCTGCCGTGCTCGTTGTCGGCGTCGGTAAAGTCGCGGCCGCGAAGAAGATTGATGCCCATCACGCTGAAATACTCGGGCGAAATAACGTTGAAGTTTGCGTCCAATTCCGATGGATTGGCGGGAACCGGCGCCCCATCCACGTACATCCGGTCGCCGCCATTGCCAAAGTAGCCCAAGGGAACCGAGCCTGCGTGGCTGACATACTGCACGCCCGCGATCTGATGCAGGCGGGCGCGGATGTCGCCGGCGAGCTGGCGTGTTTGCTCGTCGGTCATGCCGATCTCGTTGGCGTCGACGGAGAAATTCATGACGTGATCCGGCTTGAAACCGAAGTCCGAGGCTTGCATTGCCGAAAGGCTGCGCACGAACAGGCCGGCGATGACCAGCAACACGAGGGAGCTGGCGATCTGCAGGGCGACCAGGCCATCGCGGAGCCAATGGCGCCCACCCGCGACGCCGCGGCTGCCTTCGTGCAATACGGTGTTTACGTTCGCCTTGGCGATGCGGAATGCGGGGACCAGGCCAACGACAACGCCGGCGAGCAGTGCGACGGAAAACGAATAAAGGAAGACTCGCCAATCGAAGTCGAACGAAAGCAGGATTGGCAGATCGGCGTGCACATCGAGGTGACTGAGCGCGGAGTTGCTCCAAATGCCAAGAGCCACGCCCGCCATGCCGCCCATCAGCGCGAGGGTGACGCTCTCTGTAATCATCTGGCGAACGAGCCGGGATCGTTGGGCTCCAAGGGCGGTGCGGATGGCCATTTCGCGTTCACGGACCGTGGCGCGCACCAGAACCAGGTTGGCGACGTTGACGCATGCCAGCAGCAGAACCATGACGGCAAGGGACAAAAATAGGCCCGAGACGACGAACATTGTTTTGGGATCGCCGGAATTAACGCGGAAACTCGGCTCGGGAAAGACCTCGATGCCGACCTTCTTCTCAAACTCGGGTTGCTGGCGCATCAGGCCCTGGGCAACAACACTCAGCTCGGCGCCTGCCTGCTTCAGGCTGACATCGGGACGGATGCGCGCATTGAGGTTGAAGGCCCGATTCTGCCAGTTGGTGAGGATGTCCGCGTGTATGCCAGTGATGGTGATTTCAGAGATGGGCAGAAAGGCCGCTACGCCGACAAAACTCTGGACGCCGTGAAAGCCTTTGGGCGCGACGCCCACGATGGTGAGCGGATGTCCGTCCACCGTAGCCGGCCGCCCGATCACATTTGGATCGCCGTTGAACTTCGCTTGCCAGTAGTCATAGCTGAGAACGACGATGGGGTCCTGGCCAAGCACCTCGCCTTCGCCGCGCAGAAAGAGCCGTCCCGCAGCCGGCTTCAATCCGAGGCCTTCAAACAAGTCGCCGCTGACGTAAGCGGTCATGATGCGCTCCGGCTGCTGGCCTGGTGTCGCGAACCCATCAAGCGAAATGGTGTAAGCGAACACGTCGCTGAAGGAGTGCCAGCTCCGCGCGCGAATCTCCTTGAACTCGGGCCATGAAAAAGCCGATTGCAAGGGGCCGTTGTTGTCGCGGAGCGCCAGCGACATGATCTGTTTTGCGTTGGGAACCGGAAGCGGCTTGAGGAGTATGGAATCGACAAGGCTGAAGATGGCGGTGTTTGCGCCGATCCCCAGGGCAAGCGTGAGGACGGCTGTCACCGCAAAGCTTGGGGCCTTCCTGAGCTGACGAAAGGCAAAGCTGAGATCCTGAAGCAAAGTTCCCATGGGTTCCTCCAGGCACACTGCTGGATGCTCTGAAAATAGCACGTGCTCTGCCAATCGCCGGAACGGTAAGTACCTGATTTTGCGGGTAATGTGTCGAGGTGACTCTTTTGCCTGATGCGAGGTCTGTCCGAAACTGATTTTGACTGTCCGAATTCGAACGGCGCCACCCGGCCTGGTGAAGAAACTCCCTTTCCTGCGCGCCTTGTATCAAGGTCGAGTTTACTGGTGCCGCAATCGCATTCGCCGATGGGCTCTCCGCGACCTGCTAGCCCGCATTTCTCACCCACTGCGCAACAAATCAGAATTCCAGGTCTGGTGGGGCTTCTGAGGGCCGGAGGGCCCTCAGGACAGCCGATCCAGAGACGCTACGATTTTCTGCGACCTGTGAGAAATACAAACTAGTGGATGCGAATGCTGCCGGAGCCGGTTTCAATGCGTACGGTGGGGCCGCCGCCGCCGACCTTGCCCGAGATGTGATGGTGATCCTCGGTGCCCATGGTGGTCATTTCGCGATCGGAATGGACTCCTCCCGAGCCGGTTTCAGCATCGAGTGTGAATGGGGCGTTGCCGGTCCAGATCTCCACGCTGCCTGAGCCTGTCCCAATCTTCCACGTCTCTGACGGCGTTCCGCCAACCTTGATGCTGCCCGATCCGGTTTGCGCTTTGAGTGCGCCATGCAGATTGCGCAACTCGACAGAGCCGGAACCGGTCTCGGCCTTCACGTCGCCGTCACCAATCTGCTCAGCGTAGATGCTGCCCGAGCCGGTATCGATGCTGAAGCCGCCATGGAGCCCGGTGGCATGGATATTGCCGGAGCCGGTGCTGAGCTTGGCGTTTTCGCCGACGCCGTCGTCGCTGACATCGCCGGAGCCAGAGGCGGCGTTCAAGTAAGCGTCAGCGGGTGCCTGAATCTCATAATCGATGCTGATGTTGTGCAGGTTTTCATGGCGCGCGCCAATGCGCACGATGTTTCCGGTCTGCTCGATGGGCGGATTGTCGGCGATTTGCTTAACCTGACTCTCGTCGGCGCCCCAGCCGGACTTGACCCGTCCGAAGATGTGAATCTGGCGGTCGGCGCCGTGGGTGATATGGATGTAACCCGCGCCAGTGGCCACGGAAAGCTCGACTTTTCCGTTCAGGTTGAGGTTGCGCTCGAAGGTGGCTTCGGAGGCGTAGACGGGCGCGGCTGCGAGAGCTGCTGCACCTGCGAGCAATGCTGTTCCAACGAGAAGACGGTTCATGGTATTCCTCTCCAGAATCTTTAGCTGCACTCCTGAAGCCAAAGCCGGTTGAAGGTTAAGTTCAATGAATCCAGCCGGGACGCGGAGCGAGCAGGGTGGAGCGGCTCGCCCTTGGTGTCCACTTTCGAACAGGGCTGTGCGAACGCGGACACACCCAATATGTTACGCAGTGGCGCCGGGCCGGGTTCCAGCAAATTCTTCGCGAGCCGGACCCGCTGCCCGAACAAGAGTAAGCGGCGGGCTGACCGGGTTCAGCTGAAGTGCTATGCTCTGACGCAGATGCAAGGCCTTTCGCTGCTCCAGACCGTCGCCGTGGCCATGCTGATCCTGGCCAACGCCTTCTTTGTGGCTGCAGAGTTCGCACTGGTGTCGATCCGCGCGACGAGAGTTGAGCAGATGCTCTCGGCCAACTTGCCGGGAGCGCGCGCGGTACGCCGCCTGCAGCACGGACTCGACGAGCTTTTGCCCGCGGTCCAGCTGGGCGTAACGCTGTGTTCGCTGGCGCTTGGCTGGCTGGGCGAGCCGCTGGCTGCCGCCGTGGTTGCGGGCTGGCTCGGCCCGCTGCCGTACTCGGCTATTTATGGGCATATCGCGGCCGTCACGCTGGGTTTTGCCCTGATTACGTACTTCCATGTGGTGGTGGGCGAGCTGGTGCCCAAGGCCCTTGCGCTGCGCCGAGCTGAAGCGCTGGCGGTGGCTGTGGCACCACCAATGCTGGTGTTCATGGCGCTGGCCCGGCCCGCCGTACGCCTGCTGAAGGTATCGGCTGCAGGAGTGCTGCGCGCATTCGATGTGCCGATGACCGAGCGATCGAGCGTGCACTCCTCAGAGGAGTTGAAGCTGATTGCCACCGCGGCCCGGCGCATGGGCCTGTTGCCCAAATTCCAGGAGACGCTCATCCATCGCGCTCTTGAGCTGGACGATGTATCGATACGCGAGATCATGACGCCGCGCCAGAAGATTTTCTCGCTGCCCTCTGACATGCTGCTTGAGGAAGCCAGTGCCCTGGTGATCGCGCGTCACCGATCGCGCGTTCCGGTGTACGACGAGAGCCGCGGTCCGGAGCACATTGTGGGCGTGGTTTATGCGCGCGATCTGGCACGGCTCATTTTTTTCCGTTCGGCATCGGAGACGGCACCGGGAGCCAGTACTTCAAGGGCTCTTCATTCCCCGGTCCCCACGGGCGAGGGACCGGTGGCACCCTTTGATGTAAGCGGGGAGTTGTTTCCGGAGGAAAGTGTTTCTGCAAGCGCGCGGCCTGAAGCAACGGAGTTGGCGAGGTCCAGCATGATTACGCCGTTTGTTGAACTTCGCTTGCGCCAGGTGATGCGCGACGTGCTGGTGGTTCCTGAAACAAAATCGGTTCTCGACCTGATCACCGACTTCAAGCAGCGGCGCAGACACATGGCGGTTGTGGTGGACGAGTTTGGCTCCGTGGTGGGATTGGTAACGGCCGAGGATGCAATCGAGCAGCTGACCGGGGAGCTGGACGATGAGTTCGACTCGCCTTCGGTTCCGCTGCTGACGACCGCGTCGGGAGCGTTATTGATGGATGGCGGTGTGAACCTGCGCGATCTGGAGACGCAGATGCAGTGGAGCCTGCCGCGCGATGGTGGGGTTGAAACGCTGGCGGGCTTTCTGCTGGTGCGGCTTGGCCATCTGCCTCATCCGGGCGAATCGATTATCTATGATGGCCGCAAGCTGACTGTGGTGGAGATGGATCATCGGCGCATTGCGCGGATTCGCGTGGAGCAGGTGGAAGAAGGGGCCTCGGCGAAGGGTGATTCCTGATTTTCGATTCCCGACGGCGTGCGGGTGGGGCGGCGTGGCGGCGGCGACCGAGGAAACATGGATGGAGCCGAACCGGGAAGCGGCGGTGAAGAGCAGCACGGCGCGGGACAATTTATATCCGGGATGAGCGGGAAAAATCCCGCAAAAAATGACTGGAATTTTAGAGAAAATCAGGTATTCTTGTGCGACAAGCTTCAAATTCAGGGGTCCCAGCGACATGTCTGCGTTGCCAAGTTGAGAGAATGGCAACCCTGATTTGAACCCGAACAAGGCAAAATTTTGTTGGTGAAGCTGAAAGCTGTTGATTTCGGCGTAATTAAAATCTGAATCCTACCGATCAAGTTGATAGAGGGGCGCGGTTCTGCGTTTTCGCCCCGCTGAACGGATGTGCGCCTGCGCAAGGATGTTGCCGACCAAATTGGGGGAGACCGATGGGGAAGAAAGAAAAAGAGAAGAGCAAGGCGAACGGCTCGACGGGAGCGAACGGGAAGGCCGCCGGTAAGGTCGCGCTGGAGAACGGCAAGGGACTGACTAACGGCACGGGGCGGGCGAACGGCAAAGAGCAGGCATTCAAGCCCGCGCATCCTGGGGAAATTCCAACCATGCGGATCGGCAAGGACTGCGACTACGAGAAGGAATTGCGCCGGCTGCAGATTGAACTGGTGAAGCTGCAGGAGTGGATCAAGCACGAGCACCTGAAGGTGGTGGTGCTTTTTGAAGGGCGGGACGCGGCGGGGAAGGGCGGGGCGATCAAGCGGATTACGGAGTCGCTGAATCCGCGCATCTGCAAAGTGGTGGCGCTGGGCACGCCGACGGAGCGCGAGAAGACGCAGTGGTATTTTCAGCGGTACGTTCCGCATTTGCCGGGGGCGGGCGAGATGGTGCTGTTCGACCGGAGTTGGTATAACCGCGCGGGCGTGGAGCGGGTGATGAGCTTCTGCACGGATGCCCAGTACCAGGAGTTTTTGCTGACGTGCCCGGAGTATGAGCGGATGCTGGTGCGGTCGGGGATTGTGCTGATCAAGTACTGGTTCAGCGTGAGCGATGCGGAGCAGGAGCGGCGCTTTCAGGACAGGATGAACAGGCCCACGAAGCGGTGGAAGATCAGCCCGATGGATCTGGAGTCGCGCAAGCACTGGGCGGATTACTCGCGCGCGAAGGATGAAATGTTCAACCACACCGACCACAAGCAGGCGCCGTGGTTTGTGGTGAATGCCGAGGACAAGAAGGCCGCGAGGCTGAACGTAATTCGTCATCTGCTGTCGAAGATTCCATACAAAGATTTGACGCCGGAGCCGCTGGAACTGCCGCCGATCGTGAAAGCCGAGTATGTGCGGCCACCTTACCAGGAGCAGCATTTTATTCCGGTGGTTTACAGGTAGCGCCTGACGGCAGACGGGCGTGGGCTGTAATCTGACTTCAGCCTATGAAGCAGATCCTCACACGCCTTGTGCTTACCATTCCGGTCGTCTGGCTGGTGGTTTCGCTGGTGTTTCTGCTCATCCACCTGGTGCCGGGCGACCCGATCCAGATGATGCTGGGCGAGGGAGCGACCCCGGCGGACATTGGGGCGCTTCGCCACCAGCTCGGGCTCGACCTGCCACTGCATACGCAGTACATCGGCTACTGGAGCGGCGTGCTGCACGGCGACCTGGGCAACTCCATCCGTTTGCACGACTCTGTTTCGCACCTGATCGCCATGCGCTACCCCTATACGCTTGCACTCACGCTTGCAGCGCTGGTGCTGGCCCTGGTGCTGGCGGTTCCGGCTGGAATTCTGGCGGCGGTGGAGCGCGGTCGCTGGATTGACCAGGTGCTGTCGGTGGTGAGTCTTTTTGGTTTGTCGGTTCCGGTGATTGCTCTCGGGCCGGTGCTGATTCTTGTGTTTTCAATCGCGCTAGGGTGGCTGCCGGTGTCGGGCGCGAACGCGGGCGGGACCAATTCGATTGACTGGCGCTACCTGGTTTTGCCGTCGGTGGCGATGGGCGCTTCGCTTGCGGCGATTCTCACGCGCATGGTGCGAACGGCGATGCTTGAAGAACTGGGCCAGGATTACATTCGCACGGCTCGCGCCAAGGGGTTGAGCGAGACTGCCGTGGTGTACCGGCATGCGCTGCCCAACGCGCTGGTTCCGATTGTTACGCTGATCGGATTGCAGTTTGGCGTGTTGCTGGCGGGCGCCGTGGTGACGGAAAAGATCTTCAGTTGGCCGGGGCTGGGACGGCTGGTGGTGGACTCGATTGCGAACCGCGACTACGCGCTGGTGCAGGGATGTTTGCTGTCGATCGGGTTGACGTATGTGCTGGTTAACCTGATGACGGATGTAGTGTACCGGTGGATCAATCCGAGGATGCGGTAGGGCAGGGAACGAGGGAACAAGGGAACGAGGGAACTAGAAAAGCAGGGACCAGGGACTGGGAAATTGCGGAAAATGGTGAGTCAGTCTGGATCCAGCACCCTTAATTTTCGTTCGCGCACGCGGTAGACGATCAACGCGAGAATAAAAACGGCCGACCACATGCAAACCATCACAAGTTCAGATGCGCCGCGCCTCCAGAGATACAAGATCGCCGACATTGCATTCAGCAATATCGCAACTTTCATTACCCCTGCAGTCGCATCCAGCGCGTGACGAATCTTTGCTGGTTCGCTCATGTCTGTCATGCCGCCAGGTTACTCCTCTTCAGGTCGTCCCCTAGCAGATTTTTTCTTGCTGGATTTATGCTTTTGCTTAGCCGGCCTGTTCTCTCCATCGCTCAACGTTCACACCCATGATCAGGAGCCACAGGCAGAGCGTCAGTTCCGCGACGAAGCCGAGGACCATGATCGCGTGGGCGAGTTGGAGGGGAAGGGCTGGGATGAGATAGGCCAGCCAACCTGCACCGGCGGCGGCCATGAGCACGCCGAGAACGCGAGGCAGGAAGGTCGACTTAAGGATGAGATAGCCGATCAGCAGGCAGAACAGACCGAAGAACCACAGCGGGCTGATTGGGGAATTGACGTGAACGAGCCCAAGCGACATAAACACGCACCCGGCGAGGCTAAAGAGCGCGGCGATGAGCGAGAGACTGCGGCTGACCGGCTTGAACAGGGCGTAGAAGAGAAGCGTCACAGTCAAATACAACACGGTCGAGAGGATGTTGGTGACATAGCCGGAGACAGCGAGTCCGTGGCTCACCATCAACTGTCCGAAGATTGCTGTCAGGAAATAGAGCAGATAGACGACGCCGGTAAGTCTGGCCCTTGGCCACGGCGACGCATTTTGAACATGGTCGGTCATCTGTTTGTTTCAGGGTAGGCGCAACAAACGACCGAGTATGGACAATTTTGCACGCGACTGCAAGGCCTGTGACGGCGGTGCGCGAATTTACCAGCTCCAGGTGTAGCCGATGCCGGTGGTGGTGTACCAGGGAACGGTTGGAATCTTGTTGTAGCTCTCCTGAATCCAGATGCCATTGTGATCGTTGAAGTGGATAGCGGCGCCGAGGGCCTCGCCGTCGTAGAAGCGGTTCTCAACGTGCGCGTATCCAGTGAAGCTGGTAAGGCCTGCCTGAACCCAGGTGTAGCCTGTGACGACTTTTGTGTGTGGGAGCGCGAAGTTCTTCATCACGCCGAGCGCCTCAGTGTGCGAGCCGTAGCTGGTGTGGAAGAAGCCATGGGAGCCGGCGTTTTCGTAGGTGTAGGCGAAGGTGAGCTCGTCGCCGATGGGGTCTTTCTTGAGGAAGCCGAAGGTGTGGCCGATGCCGATGTTGAGGTTTGCACGGGGGACGAGGCCGGGCCGGTCGAAGTCGGAGCCGGGCATGAGGAAGAGATCGGTGGATGTTCCGGAGTCAGCCGGCGGCTGGGCGGGAGCGGTGGTTTGGTTTTGAGCGGTTAGGTAGATCGTGGAAAGCAAGAAGAACGTACACAGGTGCAATCCAAAGCGGGGGATTGCGTGGGAGGCCATTTTTTGGGGCTCCTGGATCGAGGCGGGCGATGCGCTTGAAGAGCGATCGACCGTCTGCGTAACGCGCGCCGAAGCGGCGTCCTGAGTGGATTCCACCATCGCGGGGATGACGAAAGCATGAAGGCCGGAGGCGAGAGGACCATGATGCGGAACGGAGGCTGGTGGGGTATCTACTGGCGGGACGGAGAGGCGAGATAGACGATTTGCGGAGTGAGTTCGCCGTCGCGGTTCAACGTAAGCACGGCTAAAGTGACTGGCAGTTCAAAGCGGCGGGGACCGCAGGAGCCGGGGTTGAGATAGAGTACACCTTTTTGGGTGAAGTAGTTGGGGACGTGGGTGTGACCGGAGAGGACGGCGGCGAATTTTGCGGCGGCGGGGTCGAGGTGGATGGTTTTTAGGTCGTGAAGCATGTAGAGGTAGAGGCTGGCGTGGGGAGGATTTTCGACAAGGACGACTTCAGTTTCAGGAAGTTTGGCGCAGGGGCCTTCGCGGTCGACGTTGCCGCGGACGGCGGTGACGGGGGCGATGGTCTCGAGCTCTTTGAGGATGGAGATTTTGCCCACGTCGCCGAGGTGAAGAATCTGATCGACGCCCTTGAGCGCGGGGAGGACTTCGGGGCGGAGCAGGCCGTGGGTGTCCGAGATGACGCCGATCTTCATGAAATCAGGATATGCGTAGTTAGGGGAACCGTGCTTCTAATCCCTGGTCCCCATATGCGAGGGACCAGGGGCACCCGTCGGCCTAACGGTGCGGTTTGATCTCCGCGGCAGGATCGCAGGTTTTCAACCCTTCCGCACTGATTCTGACTTCGAGTGGAAGGTGAAGGACTGTGGAAGAGTTGGTGTACTCACAATGGTATGGTCCTTCGATTACATAGGTGAATGTCGTCACAAACGAAATGGGTTTGTGCTGTAAAAACTCCCAGGTCGAAATATTCTCTTTCACGAATTTCACCAGCATCGGCGGTCCACTCCCCTCACCAAGGGCAGTGACCTTTTTGCCGTCGGTTGTTACCTTGACCGTTACGACGCCCTGGATTCGCGCGCAACGTGCCATGACCGGATAGATAGGCATCTTTCCGTCAATAACAACAGGAAGCGCTTGTTCTGATGTTTGAGCTGGAGAGGTAGCCGCGAAGCCACCAAGCATCATCATTCCGATGCCTATGACTTTTCGGAGAAGAAGACAGCTCGGATAAGAAATCATTGTGTTCCCCTTGGTGACTGTTACAGTCCCAGCTCGAGGCGCGTTCTTGGATCGAGCTGGTCGCGGAGCGCGTCGCCCAGGAAGTTAAAACCGAGGACCGCACCGGCGACGGCGGCGGCCGGGAAGAGCACGAGCTGCGGCGAATCGAAGAGATGCGAACGGGCGTCGTTGAGCATCGATCCCCAACTGGGGGCCGGGGGTGGAATGCCGAGCCCGAGAAACGACAAAGTAGCCTCAGCCAGGATGACGCCGGCCATGCCGATGGAGGCTTGCACCAGGACCGGCTGGATGATGTTGGGCAGGATGTGGCGGAAGAAGATGCGGAGGCCACTGGCACCGAGGGCTCGCGCCGCGTCAACGTATTCGCGATCGCGGACGGCCATGACCTGGGCGCGGACGAGGCGCGCGTAGCCGGCCCATCCGCCAATGGCGAGAGCGAGGACGAGATTGGAAAAGCCGGGGCCGAGAAAGGCGGCGAAGGCGATGGCCAGCAGGATGCCGGGGAGGGCCTGAAAGGTATTCATGGCGAAGGTATTGAGGACAGTGTCAACCCAGCCGCCGAGATAGCCGGCCACGCCGCCAACGGCGAGGCCGAGAGCGAGCGAAATCACGACAACAGAGACGGAGATGGTGAGCGAAAGGCGCGCGCCCCACATGAGGCGCGAGAGGGTGTCGCGGCCGAGTTCGTCGGTTCCGGCCCAGTGGTGGGCGGAGGGCATCTCAAGGCGGTGGACGAGGTCAATGGCGGCTGGATCGCGGGGCGCGAGCCAGGGCGCGGAGAGTCCACCGAGGACAAACCCGGCGAGCAGCAGCACGCCGGCGACGGCCAGAGGCTGGCGGCGAATCCTGGCAAGGAGGGCGCGGGACGCGAAGGCGGAAAAAAAAGACATCGGCACCAAAAGAATACGCGACTCGTGGCGAAAACTTGTGTCTAATCCGGTATGGGACTCCGGAAGAAGACTCTATTTTTGTCTTTGGCGCTGGTTGCGCCGTTGTTCTTTTTGCCAAAGGGATCGATTGCGGAGGACGGCGACTCGGTTGCGGTTCCGACCGCGGCCGAACAGTTGTTTGCGCTGGCCAACCAGACGCGGGCTCAGTCCGGCGCGGGACGGCTGTCGTGGGATCCGGCGCTGGCCGCGGCCGCACTGAACCACTGCAGGCGCATGGCGGCCGAGGGGCCGATTGCGCACCGCTATAACGGTGAGGCGGACCTGGCCAGCCGCGCAGGACAGGCCGGCGCTCACTTCGAGTTGATTGAGGAGAATGTAGCGGTTGGTCCGACGGCGAGCATGATTCACAACGAGTGGATGAACTCACCGGGGCATCGCGAGAACCTGCTGAATCCTGAAGTGGACCGGGTTGGCGTGGCCGTGGTTGCCAGCCGCGGAGTGCTGTATGCAGTGGCCGACTACGAGCATGGCGTGGAGTCGCTGAATGGGCGCGAGGTGGAATCGCGCGTGGCCGGATTGCTGCATGGCTCAGGAGTTTCGATTGTGCCTGACGCCTCGCTGGCGCGGGCCGCGTGCGCCATGGATAGCGGCGTGCCGCGGTCGTCAAACGGTGCGCAGCCGGGCTTTATCATGCGCTGGCAGGGTTCGGACATGTCGCAGTTGCCGCAGGCACTGGCGGAACGGCTGGGCTCAGGACGGTATCAACGCGCAGCTGTGGGCAGTTGTCCGGCGGCGGGGCAAGAGGGCACGTTTACCGCGTACCGCGTGGCTGTGCTGCTGTATTGAAAAGAAACTGAACCCCAATTAAGTGGTGAATTGGGTAATTCAGGTGGAGAGGATTAGACAATCTCAGCAAGTTAGCCTCCGCTACGCGGAGATGGCGAGTTGGCAGGTCAGCGGTGACGATTGCGCATGAGGTTTCATTCCTTCGCGGGTAGGCAATGCCGGTCGGAGACTAAAACGCCGTCAGGTTCCGAGCAGGTTGACCAGAAATTGCTCAACCGAAGTTCTGGTGGTTTTTCCAGATTTCTGACCAGGGCAGGCGTGGCGGGCCGCAGACAAAGATGTCGGGGTGGTCGACGCTCTCCTCGTTCCGGATGCCTTCGGCGTTGCCGTTGTGTGCGGCGAGTCGGCAGTTGGTGAAGAGTGCGTTGGCCGTCGCAGGATCATTTCCAATGACGATGATGGTGGTGGGCTGAGGCGTCGGATATCCGCGCAGATATTCGGAGTTGGTGGTACCGATGGGCTGCGGGAGGCCGTAGGCAGCGCCGAGGATTTCGATGGCTCCGTACTCGCCGTAATTGCCGGTCGCGATGCCGAGGTGCGCCTGCTCGTCGGGCGGGAGTGAATCGCGAACTTGCGCGACGGTACGGACTAGATTGTCCCAGCCAAATTCTTCGCGGAGGTCGCTGTTGCGCTTGAGGGCGAAGTCGCGGAGTGGGCCGCTGGAGGCGATAGGAATAACGATGGCGATGACGTAGGCGCCGATCAGAGCCAATCCTGAGAAGAAAACGATCGCGGTGGAACGGCGTGCCCTGCGCGGGAGAGACGAGAGCCAGCGCTCGCCCATGACTGCGCCCATGGCCAACAGGATGGGGTAGGCGGGAGCCATGTAATAGCTTCGTCCTTTGCCGACGTAGAAGAGGGCAAGGGGAACGATGTACATGAAGGCGAGGATGCGGTAGCGCTGGCTGCGTAGAAATCCGATGAGGCCGGCGATCCAGAGCGGCGCGGCAAAGAGGTTTACGCAGATGAGGAACTGGCCGACGATGAATCCGTCCGCGCGGCCCTCGCCTACATCGCGCACGTGGATGCTGTGGAGAAAGTGGTAGGAGATGAAGTCGTGGCGTACGAGCCAAAGGAAGTTAGGTAGGAAGATGAGGAGAGCGATGGCAATGCCGCTCCAGAACCAGATGCTCGCGAGAGAACGGCGCGCGGAAGTGAGGACGACTCCGGCCAGAATTCCGGCGATGTAAAAGACGATGGAATATTTTGTGAGGAGTCCGATGCCGAGTGTCGCGCCGATGGCCAGCCACCAACGGGGATTCTCGGTCTTGAGGAGGCGAACGACAAAGTACGCGGTGAGTGCCCACCACAGAAAGTCGAAGGATGAGTATTGGAACTCAGTGCCTTGAAACAGCGGCAGGGGCGAGAGTGCGACTGCGAGTGCAGCGGTGATTTGCGCAAGGCGTCCGCCGCCCAGTTCCTTTGTCATGAGGCCCGCGACGATAATGACCAGCGATTGCGTAATGACGGAGAACAAGCGCAGGCCGACGAGCGATACGCCGAACAAGGCCAACCCGATGTGTTCAATGAATGGCGTTAGCGGAGGGTAGCAGACGAATCCCCAGTCGAGATGGCGGGCATCGCTCAGGAACTGGAGTTCGTCGCGATGAAAGCCGTAGTGTCCGTTGGTGAGGATGTGAAGCAGGGCAACGGCGGACGCAATGGCGAGCAGGATTGGCCACTCGGCTTTGGGCTCGGTGGTGGCAGAGTAGGTAGATTCGAAGTTAGCGATTGAAGACAAGGCAGTCTCCTGCGGCTTCTGGCGATTGCAGTGTTAGCAATTCTACGTTGCGGGAGGGCCGCTGGTTCCGGTTAATTGTTACCTAAGTTGGCAGCAACGCCTCTTTCAAGTGGAGAAGCAATTTTAACGGAGGCCATGCCGGCTGCGGTCGCGGCCTGGATGCCCATGTCAGTGTCTTCAAAGACGAGGCAGTCCCCGGGTGCAACGCCGAGGCGCGCGGCGGCGAGGAGATAGGCGTCGGGAGCGGGCTTGCTGTTTTTGTAATCTTCAGCGCCGACGATGGTTTCGAATTTGTCCAGGAGGCCGAGGGTTGTGAGCGAGTTGGTGACGGAGTTGCGGCGGCCGCCGGAGACGACGGCGAAGGGGATGCGGCCGTGTTCGGCCTGGATGATGTCGACGACCTCAGGGATGGCCTGCAGTTGGGGGAGAAGCGCGAAGTAGAGATCCTCCTTGTGCTCGGCGAGGGCTTCAGGGGGCATGTTGAGGTCCTGCATCTTGTTGAGGTCGGCGATGATTTCAACGGCGGGCTTGCCTCCCCAGGAGTAGAAGAGTTGTTCATCGAAGGTGCAGCCGTATTCGCCAAGCGCCTTGCTCCAGGCGATGTAATGCAAGGGCATGGAGTCGGCGATGGTGCCATCGCAGTCAAAAAGATAGGCGCGGAAGGGGCCTGGGGGCAGAGTGAGTTTCATTCCTCGGTGATGCTCCTTTATTGTTTGCGTGGGCGAAAGAGTCCGCGGTCGCGGTGGTCGGCCTTTTCGAAATGGGTTCCGGTTTTTTGGAAAGCCTCTAGGATGCTGCCGCTATGTTTGTGGGCTGAGGCGCGCAGCCGCCTTCACCGGGTTTGGTGGGTTGCATCTGAAGGGCATTGTTAAAGCGGTTGAAGTAGTTAAAGAGCCCGATGGCGCAGAGCAGTTCCACGATTTCACCTTCAGAGTAGAAGCCGCGCAAGTCGGCGAACTGATCGTCGCTGACCGCGTGGGCATCGCGGGTGACGGTTTCGGCCAGGCGCAGGGCGGCTTTTTCCGCGGGGGTAAAATCCTCGCGCTGCGGCCACTCGGCCAGGTGAGCGAGTTGATCGTCGGTCCATCCCAGACCGCGCGCGAGAATGGTGTGGCTGGCCAGGCAGTAGGGCGTGTCGTTGACCTGGCTGGTGCGCACGATGATGAGTTCCTTAAGCTTTGTGGAGACGGTGCCGGTATTGAGCACTGCGGCAAAGTGCGCCTGCATGGTGGCGAAGATCTCGGGCCGGTGGGCCATGACGCGGAACATGTTGGGCACGTTGCCGCGTTGGGCAAAGGCTTTATCGAAGCCGGCGGCAATTTCGGGAGTGACCTGGGTGCGGTCAAGCCGGGATATGCGGGACATGGTTGGTTCTCCTTGGATCGAGCGTGTCTTGCTTCAGCCTATCGTATGGAGCGATTTGGTCGATAATCTTTCACGAGCCTTCAGGCCGGTGAGGGCACGGGCGAGTTCGGGGCAGCAAGGGGAGGACGAGCGGGACGGCCCACTCGCCGGGGCTTGTTGTTGCGTGAGCAGAAATTGGGCCAACCAGAGGGTGGAAAGGCGTGTTCAGCAGCGACTTTTTGACGTGGTTTACCCTCTCTGGTACCTTAGTAGAGGACATTTAGCGCCAACTGTTCCTCAGTAGCTCAATGGCAGAGCATTCGGCTGTTAACCGAAGGGTTGTAGGTTCGAGTCCTACCTGAGGAGCCAATAAATCAATAACTTAGCTCCCCTTGCGCTCTGCTTGCGCTCCGTTTATCTGGAAAGCGAGTTGAGCGACCTTGATTCCCGCAGTAGTCATCTCGTCCGTAACAACGTCCCCGTAAATGTTCATCGTGGTTCTGATATCCGCATGGCGCATCATCTTCTGTTGGACGGCCACTGAAGTGCCCACAGCATCAAGCCATGAGCGGTGAGTGTGCCGGAAAGAGTGCGTCCCGAGATGCCCGACTTTCGCCGCCTCCGCGGCCCGCACCAGTTCCCGCCATACGCCCGTATAGGAGTACGGGAGCCTGCCGAGTTTGATTGGGCTTGCGAAGATCCAGTCCTCAGCCCCCGAAAAGTCAGAACGCTGTTTGCAGGACTTCAATCGCTCCAGCAATTCGCTGGTGAGATTGAAAGTCCTTGCGGAGCCTTCCGTCTTCACATCGGCGACAACCTGCTCCACGATGCCACGCCGGACACTCAGCCGTGAGCCTAGCCAATCCACGTCAGCCCATCGAAGTGCAAGAGCCTCACTGATGCGAAGGCCCAAACAGACGCACAGCAGGGCCATCGTCGCGAATGGCTCGTGTAGCTCCTTCAGCAGAGCTTGGAACTGCTCCGCCGTAAGGCTACGCGCCTTCCGTACCCGTCGCGTAGCTCCGATGTTCTGGACCAGAGAGATTGGATTGCGGCTTATGTCCAGCAGCCCGGACCACATTGCAAACTCCACGAGCCCGTGCATGAGTGACCGCACGTGTGTTTTGGATTTTGGCGACAAAGGCAACTCCCGTAGCCACAATTCAACCGGGCGGGGCTGTACGTCCTGAATCCGCGTATCTCCCCACTTCGGAAGTACGTGATTGTTGAGGAAAGAGCGATACACCCGCGCCGTTGACTGGCGTGAGGGCATCCGCTCCGTTTCATACCGCGAAATCACGCTACGCACCGTGTCCCCGTTCTGTGGTTTCGGTTGTTGGATGTCAAGGCCTTCAACTTCCTTCCATGCGGCTGCCTTGGTTGGAAATTCCTGCTTCGTCCCAATTCGCTTCGACCGGCGAGTTGGGCCGTCATACCAGAGGTAATTCCAGGTCTTGCGCCGTTTGTCATAGCGCACAGACCCGCTTGCGTGTCGCTGTACCCTCATTACTGCCTCCCCTCAGCAGGGCCAGCGGATGACGAACACAGGATAGCATCCAGCTCACGCTTGCGAAATCTCCAAACACAGCGCCGCACGCCGGATAGCCGGTGCGCAGGGATCTTGCTTTCGCGTACCCACTGGAGCAGCGTGCGCGTCTTCACCTTCAGGTATTGGGCTGCCTCATTTGCGGTAAGCCATTCGGTTTCCATGTCAACCTGTTTTCTCGTTCCGGCAACGTAGGAAGCCGGAGGTTGCGTAGACGGTTATGTCGTGCCTTGAGCCGGAAGCGAACGAGGTTCCTTCATATGGTTGCCGCGATCATCGTCACAGACCTTCTTGAAGATGTGCCGAGAACATTACCAGTACCACCATTCGATTTACGCAGGGCACCCCGGCATTGCAAATTTACAACCCCTACCCCACAAGCACTGCCCGTCACAAAGAGTATTCGAGCCATACATCGCACCCTTCCTACAGCGGTGTGTCTGGCTTCATCGCAAACTGTCCACGTGTCTGCGAGGCGCTTGTAGATGTTTGCGGCTTCTCTCTCCGTGCCCTCACCGGAGCCTCCTCAGCCGGCCCACTCAATTTCGCCATGTACCCCGAGAGAGCAGTTGGACTGATCTTTATCCCCTTCTCTACCAGCAGATGAGTCAGCATGGTCAATGAATAGCCTTTTCTCCGCAACTCCACGAGAAGAGGCAACAGCGTCCGTATCACCGCCCCCATCATGAATGAACCGGGTTGCGGCACGGGTTCTGTCGTCTTTTGAGTCAACAGCACACGAGCCTCCTCCACAACCTCCGAAGAAAAGACCTGCACTTTACGACGCCCCTCTGTTTCCATCGCTCCTCTTCCTCAATGCGCTCTATAGAGGCACGACAGAGATATTACCACGTCTGCCTACAACAATGACAGCATACATGTAATAAACTAATCGTAGAGTACAAGCCCTGGATGATACAAATTAGACGCCATAACGGTGACAACTGAATGTCTAAACGGTGAATGGCAAGGTAGGCGCTGTCCGGACAAAACCCCTTCGGGGTTTCGTCCAGCCACCGCCATTTCTCCAATCCGCCTTCGGCTACTCGGAGAAATGGTTGCGCATCTTGCTCAGGGCTACGCCCCGAGACCCCAGAGAACAGGAGAGGACAATGGCAAGATCCACACGGGCACAAGGCGCCACATTTCGGATCGAGGTCCGCATCACGGAAGAAGAGAAAGCCATCATCAGAGACCAGGCCAACAGAGCGAGCTTGACGATGAGCGAGTACATCCGGCGGACTGCACTGAACAAGCGAATCCTTTCCACGATGGACCAGAAGGCCGCAGGAGAACTTGCAAGACTCGGTGGACTCCAGAAGCATCTGCTCACGCAGATCAAAGGTCTCCCCAATGAAGAAGACCTTCGCAGGGGACTGAATTCCACATTGCTGGCTGTTCATAACGCAATGAGGGCGCTCAAGACGGGCACGGTGAAGTGAACATGATTGCCAAAGTGCAGCCAGCGAGAAAACACTCCAGCAGCTTCAAACGGCTTCATGAATATCTTACGCGAGAGCGTGACGCCGACACTGGAGAACTTCTGTTGCGAGGAGATGTTGTCATGTCGGAGAACCTTCTGGGCTTCGACACAGCGGCGATAGAGATGCAAGGGATTGCATCTCTCAACAATCGTTGCAAGGATGCTGTCTGCCATTATGAACTGGCATGGCCTCCTGGTGAGCGTCCGACTCGACCGCAATGGGTAGATTGCGCGCTGCACACATTGAAGGCGCTCGGATATGAAGGCCATCAATTTCTGATCGTCGCGCACGACGACAAAAAACATTTTCATATCCACATCATGCTCAACAAGGTTCATCTGGAGACGCTCAGGGCGCATACACCATATCGCGATTGGTTCACTCTCGATGCCGCAGTACGATACCTTGAAGCGAAACATGGTTGGGCACATACGCTGGGTCCGATGCGATGGGACGAGGATACGCAACAGTCTGTATTGCAATCGAAATCCGAGCGCCATGCGTCTCGATCTGCCCAACAACATCCGACCGGAGCCGCCGCACAATTTGAACATTACCAGGATCAGGAGTCATTCCAATCTTACGTGCGACGGGAAGTTGCTCCACGTATTCGCACACTGCTTGCCCGACAGAATGTCACATGGGATGACCTGCATCGCCTCCTCTCAAAGGCTCATCTCAAACTTGAGAAAGGTGAGTCGGGCGGCTATACGGTCCTCGCTGTTGACTACAACATCCGCGTGAAGGCCTCCGACGTATTCCGCAACAACTTCGCTGGAAAGATCAACCGTCAGACCACGGAGGCCGCGCTGGGGCCGTGGACACCCGCTTCAACATCCGGCCATGAGGCCGATCAACAGGCCGCACAACATAGTGCTCGTAATAGCTCACTGAGGGAAGAACGGAAAGCGCAACGACACGCTGAACGCAGTTCTCTGATGGCCGACTATAACCAATACCGGAATAAGCGCCGGGCGATATGCAAGGGCCTTACAGCAGAGGGCAGAGAGGCGCGCCAACATCTCATGGTGTCGCTTCGAGAGAGAAAGAAAGAGATTCGTGTGTCCGCTCTACCATGGCCAGGCAAAAAAGTCCTACTCTCCCAGGCTGTGGCGCAATCTGTTCTCGAAGTGCGCGCTCTGAAACTGGCCATTCAACAGCGGCGGCAAGAGGCATTTCCGAAGAATCTCCGCTCATGGGTCGCGGACAGGGCCGACGAAGGGGACGCGCGCGCCGCCGCGCAACTTCGCGGATGGCGTTATGCTGACCAGCGGAATCAACGGCGGCTCGATGCAAGGCTGGAATCAGGCGCGCTGCATATTGCTCCATCTCCCGAGAATGGCGCCAGCGCCGATTGGTCCCGGTTCGCGCAACAACGGATTGCAGACGAACAGAAGCAACAGGTTCTTGCCAACCAGATCGCCGCGACCCGCATCTGGACAATCAACCGCAAGACCGGCGACGTGTCCTACGCACTCAACGGGCAAGTTTCCGTCATCGACCGCGGACGCATCGTCACCGTCCTCAACCAGGATAGAGCCGCCGTCCTCTTCGGATTGGAGATGGCCATCCAGAAATTCGGACCGCGAATCGCGTGTGACGGCAGCGTGGAGTGGAAGCGGATGGTCACAAAGATTGCGGCGCAACACGGCATCTCCGTCCAATTCACTGACCCGGAGATGCAACACGCCCTGCACCTTCTTCAACGTCTGGCGAATCCGCGCCAACGCCAGCAGGAAAGAGGCGGCAGGTAGCTCATGATCGCGAATATGCGACCGCCGTCAGCAAGATGTCCTGACGAGACTATGCGAATGTGGGTTGAACCGGAATCTTGAGTTTATGGACGAAGGCAAAATAGGCCACCATCACGCGGAATGTCTTGGACCGATTTACTCCGCCGAGAATCTCGCCGCCAACTCGATCCAGCTCGTCGGCTATCTCGTGTGTCAATGGGAATACGAACGCGGTGTCAATGCTCTGAAACGGAATGTTCAGCCACGGGCCGTTATAGAACGCAACAAGCTGTGCCTGCGCGGCCTTGGTTTTGAAATTCATGATGATATGTTCCGCCAGGGCGTTCTTTCTGCGGATTTTGAGCACAGCGAAAAGCTGGCTGAAATGGCTCTTGGTGAATTTGGAATCGACGGTGAGCCGGACCTGAGTCCGCTTCTCTGCGGGAGCAACGACTCTGCGTTTCGGTCTGGGTGTTGTCTTTTCTGGCGGGGTCATCTTCTCTCCCTCTCAAGATGTAGTTTACATCAGAAGTGTAAGTTACTCCAAAGGGACGCGGCAACCAAATGTAATCAAAGGAGTTCCGGCGAAGGAATCGCCTGGGCATGGTGGATTCATTGCATGGAGAGACGAGTGGTTCAAACCGAATGAATCACAATAAAGCGAACCGTGGGGGGAGAAAAGAAAACTTGCCACAGACTGTGCAGCGCGTCAGAGCTACAATTTTGGCATGGACACCCCGTCATTCGGACGAGGGCAGGCTTTCGCTATCTTCGTCCCCCGTCCGACCTCTGCTGACAAGGCAGGTCAGGCCGTTTATTGAGGTCTGTTGAAATCAACGAAAATAAGTGGTTTGTATAGAACAATCTACCGCCTACGCCCGAAGCTTATTGAACGTTGCGGCCTTGGGTGCTTTGGCAGCTACAATTTCGACTACAACAAACTCGAGGTGAGCCCGGTCGTTGAAACAGTTTGTTTCTACACCGGGAGTTGTGGATGTGGCTTCCAATTCCATCGTGCCGCGAATGCACGGCTGTATTCAGCAGCAGTGTTATATTCGGCTCTCTCGTCACCCACTCCAGCAGCAGTGAATCGAAGATGATGGCGTTCCCTTCCGGATTACGCCACACGTTCTCAACCATGATTTCGTCGATCACGCCGCCTTCGCGCGCCCATCGATTGTTGTTTCCCATGTGCGAAGTTGCGCCAAGCATCCACAGGCGCACTTCACTTGACGCGTTCCCACCCAGCACCGGTCGATCAGCGCCGGCAGCTGGATGGTTTCCCGCTGCGAGCTGTCGCGGTAGAACCCCAACGTGTGTCGCGCAATGTGAGATACCCGGATGATCTCCCGCTCCGCCGTCGCCAGGTATCCCCGAATCTTCTCGATGTCAGTGCGCGAGGTGCGCGCCAGGTAAATCAAATTGAAAACAGCCTCCAGCGGATTGTTGATTTCGTGCGCGATGGTCGCGGCCAACCGCCCGGTTGCCGCCAGCTTTTCTGAAATCAAAAGCTGCTTCTCCTGGGTTTTCCGGTCCGTTATGTCCATCACAAACAGCGAAAGACCACCGGGCGACGGATAAGCATTCACATGGAGCCACCGGCCCACCGGCGCATAGTTGTCTTCCACGCGAACCGTTTGGGTTCCGTCCATCGCTTGACACAAGGCGTCTCCCAGCGGCGAGTTGGCCAGGTCAGGAACAGCTTCCCAGAGATTGCGGCCCAGCTCAGCTCCAATGTCCTGCGAAAATACTCGCGCTGCCTGGGTGTTTGCGTAGCTGATGCGCCAGTCGCGATCGACAAAAATGCAGGCTTCCGAAATGCTTTCCAGAATGCTTTTGTACCGCTGTTCCGCATCCTCGGCCTTCAGCCGCAGCTCCTGCTCCTTCTGCGTCATGTCCATCCGCAGGCGGTGCATCTTCACTTGCGCATTTACCCGTGCCAGCAACTCCACGGCACTGAACGGCTTGATCAGGTAATCGTCCGCGCCTGCTTCGAGGCCCTCTACTTCCGCCTCTTCGCCAACCTTGGCGGAAAGCATCACAATCGGAATCGAAGCCGTTTTGGGATTGGCGCGCAACGCACGAATCAGCCCGAAGCCATCCATGCGGGGCATCATCACGTCGGTCAGCACCAGGTCAGGCGGATTGCTCAACGCCTCCTTGAGTGCTTGCTCGCCATCGGAGGCTACGGTAACTGCAAACTCCCGCGCCAGCAGCCGGTGCAGATATTCCAGCATGTCGCGATTATCGTCAGCCAGCACGATACGCGGCTTCGCGCTCCGGGCAGCCGCCTCGTCCTGCCTTCGATTCCATTAAGGTCGGGGCATTCTTGCGCGACGCCAGCACTTGATCGCCGCGGTTTACGTTATACAAATAACCGATATGATTTCCAATATGTCGCTGCGAGTTGTGTTCGCAGGCTAGCCTCCCGCGTGTTTCCATCGCCGCCCCACGGCCCGCAATGGGCCTGAACCGAACCAGACAGGTTTTGTTCTTCACTGCCCCGGCCGTTGGAGAAGAACCGGTATGCCGCCTTGGCGGCCGCCCAATCCTGACAGGCGAAGGGAATACTACGCCCCACTCCTTTGGCCAACCGCTCCACAAGAGAGCGAAGCCGTTTCTCCAGCTGCGCATCCTGCAACATCGAGCCCGCCAATTCCTGCTCAATCCATTCCTGGCCGCTACAAGATCCCGGCCCGATTCCCCGTTTCTCCGTTGCTCCGATGACAGTAGTTCACAGTCACTCAGCCATCTCTCGAAACTAAATCCCTTGAGACCGAATCTGCTCTGCCAATACCCATCTGGCTAGCTGTACTTGTGGGTAATTGAAAGGGCTCTGCCGGGGGTAATCTCACTCGGCCTCAAGCCCATGCCGAATGCCATCGAGTGGCACATCGGACGGATCATTCCTGTGCTCAAGACCGCACAGCCATAGGCGTGCTCGGCTCCGAGGAGGACCTGAAAGCTAGGCCAGCGCGAACTCGATAGATCTCTCTCCGATCGAGATTACACCAAGCCAATGAACAGTTCCAAAACGCTGTCCGGATTAATGCTCGGTACTTAGGTAATAGCTGTTAAAGAAAATTATTCTTGCCATATCCCCAAACAACAGTAGACTTCCTCTAACGTTTCTTTTAAGGAAAATCGCAAAGAGTGACTCGAGTAATTCACATACAGATTTCCGTGTGTGGTGTTACGCGATGTTTCACGAGTCATCAAGGAACGGTTGTTTCTCGCTGAGAAGCTCGGCGAGAGCCAACACTTACGTGTGCTGTCCTTGCATGCATGCCGGTAATGTATGCGGTTCCATTCACTCCTTAAGTCTCTGCGGTATTGTTGAGCCCGCAATCCGGCTCGCCATGACAAATTATCCTGTATCCGCCGTCTTGCTCGTGCAGCGCCCAGAGATATCTGTGTTCGTTACGTTGGCCTGTCGAAATATACGACATTTCTTGCATTTCCACTTCTTGTCAGATCGGCCACAGCGTGGCCCCATCGACATCCCGGCAAGAAAGCAAAGTACGGCTATGTCTTAACTCACGCGTCTGTAGATGTCCTGCCTTCATAAGGAGGCGTTTGTGAAGTGTTCATTCAGGCTTTCTTTGTTGTTTTCCGCTGCCTTGCTTTTTCATTTCGTTGCTGGGCCGCAATCCACATATGGTCAAAGTGGATTGTCTGCCATTCAGTTCGGCACGGTGAATATCGGAGCCACAAGCGCCCCCGTCGCAGTATCTCTTACATTCAACAATGTCTCAACATTAGGCGCAGTGTCCGTATTGACGGCTGGCAGTAGTGGACTGGACTTTGCAAGCGCTGGGTTGGGCTCTTGTACGTCTAACTCGAACGGCGCAGGGCAGTGCACCGTCAATGTAACCTTTGCTCCAGAGTTCCCAGGTACTCGTTACGGAGCGGTGATACTCGCTGACGGGTCTGGAACAGTGGTCGCAACGGGATATCTGCAAGGCACAGGTGTTGGGCCGCAAGTGAACTTCCTCCCGGGTACTGAAATCACAATTCCAGCCAACACTCTCGCTTACCCTTCGTCAGTTGCGCTAGATGGAAACGGCAGCGTCTATATAGCAGACTCTGGTAACAACCGCGTTTTGAAGGAAACCTTCCTAAATGGTGCCTATTCGCAGAGCACCATCACGACCAGTGCACTTAGTTGGATTTCCGGACTTGCAGTTGATGCGAGCGGCAGCATCTATCTTGCTGATTCTGGAAATAATCGGGTACTAAAGGAAACTCTTTCAGCAGGGAGTTATGTTGAAACCACAATCCCAACAAGCACGCTGAGTTGGCCTTCGGCTGTTGCAGCAGACGGCAGTGGCAACGTCTATATAGCGGATTCGGGAAACAACCGAGTTTTGATGGAATCTCTTTCCGCTGGCAGCTACACCGAAAGCACGATTTCCACGAGCGCCCTGAGTACGCCTACAGGTGTGGCTGTCGACGGAAACGGCGATATCTACATATCGGATTCTGGAAACAACCGAGTATTGATGGAATCTCTTTCGGCAGGCAGCTACACCGAAAGCACGATTCCTACCAGCGCGCTGAACTTTCCCACGTCAGTTTCGGTAGATGGAGCGAACAATATCTATATCGCCGATTCAGGGAACAGCCGCGTCCTAAAGGAAGTACCTGTTTCTGGAAATTACACCGAAAGTGCGGTCCCGAACAGCTCGACTTGGCCCTCTGCAGTTGCGATAGATGGGCCCGGTGATGTCTATATCGCCGATTCTACGAACAATCGCATTCTGAAAGAGGATTTCGCAGATCCGCCGAGCTTGAGCTTTGCGCCGACAGTACCTGGTTCGACGAGCAGCGACAGTCCAAAGACGGTCACGGTCGAGAATATCGGAAATGCAGTTCTCAGTTTTCCGGTTCCCAATGGTGGCAGCAACCCGAGTGTTGCAGCGAACTTCTCGTTGAACACAGGTGGCGCGTCGTCATGCCCATACATCACAGCTGGTCCCTCTGCTGGCACACTTGATGCCGGCCAGTCTTGCACACTTCCCATCAGCTTTGCTCCGACAGATTCCGGAGTTTTCGGCGGTTCGCTGGTATTGACCGATAACGCCCTGAATGTCGCGGCGTCGCAGAGCATTGAATTGAGCGGCGTCGGTACGGGCAGCATACAGCAGACGATCAGCTTTTCGCCGATCACGGCCCAGCCGGCCAGCTCCACCGTCACATTAGCGGCAAGCACCAGCTCCGGACTGCTGGTGAGCTTTAGCTCCGTCACTCCCGCGGTGTGCACGGTCGCTGGGGCCACGGCTTCGTTGATTGCTGCCGGGACCTGTTCCATTCAGGCAAGTCAACCTGGGAACAATGTCTATGCGGCGGCCACCCCGGCCATACAGAGTTTCACCGTCAATCTAGCGCCGCAGACGATAACCTTTGCGGCGATTCCGACGCAGGCGATCAATACATCAGTCCCGGTGGCGTTGATCGCAACGGCCAGTTCCGGACTGCCGGTAGGCTTCGGTTCGACCACGCCCACGATCTGCACGGTGTCGTTTTCCGCAGCCACACTGCTTGCCAACGGGACATGCACTATCCAGGCAAGCCAGCCCGGAGATGGTGTTGTTTTTGCGGCGTCAGCTACGGTCACGCAAAGCTTCGTTGTTGCCTCTGTCTCTCAATCGACGGCGACCAATTTTGGATCGGTTAATATTGGCAGCACAAGTTCCATAATGGCCGTGAATCTTGAGTTGAATGTCTCGGGAACTCTAGCGAGCACAACAGTATTGACCCGAGGAGCGACCGGTCTAGATTTCGCCAATGCGGGGGCAGGAACGTGCGCAGTTGGAACGAACTACACTGCGGGCTCTGCTTGTACCGTGCCAGTAAAATTTACACCAAGCTTTGCTGGCTCCCGATATGGCGCCGTAATTCTTGCGGACGGGGCAGGAAACGCACTCGCGATTGCATACATCGAGGGAATCGGTGCTGGACCACAAATAGACTTTCTGCCTGGGACCGAAAGCACAATTCCGGCAAGCACCTTGGCATTTCCATCTGGAGTTGCTCAGGATGACAGCGGAAATATCTATATTGCGGACACAGGCAATAATCGCGTCCTAAGGGAGGCCCCGTCGACGAATGGCTACACCCAGACTGTAGTTCCTTCCAGCGCTTTAGCTAGCCCGTCAGCCGTGGCGGTAGACGCGGCCGGCAACATCTACATTGCTGACACGGGCAACAACCGCGTCTTGAAGGAGATGCCGACAGCGGGGAGTTACAACGAGATCACAGTACCAACGAGTCAGCTGAACTGGCCTAATGGCTTGGCTGTGGACGGCTCCGGTAACGTATACATTGCGGATACCGCTAACAATCGCGTCTTGATGGAGACGTTCTCCCTGGGAAGCTACTTTGAGAGCGTGATCCCTACGAGCCCCCTGAACTACCCGGGGGCGGTCGCGATTGATGAGAGTGGCGATGTCTACATCGTGGATTCAGGAAACAACCGGATTGTATTGGAGGCGGCCTCGTCCGGAAGCTATACAGAAAGTGTCATACAAACTAGTCCGCTCAATTACCCCGAGTCGATTGCAGTGGATGGGGGCGCTAACGTCTACATTGCGGATACATATAACAACCGCGTCTTGAAAGAAACTGCGTCATCGGGAAGTTACGTTGAGAGTACGGTAGCAACCAGTACTTTGAGCGGCCCATCCGGCGTCACAGTCGCCGGCAACGGCAATATCGTCATTGCCGATACATATAACAACCGGATCGCAAAGGAAGACTTGGCGGATTCGCCCAGCCTGAGCTTCGCTCCTACGGCTCCTGGCTCGACGAGCAGCGACAGCCCGCAGACCGTTACAGTCGAAAACAGCGGCAACACTGCGTTGAGCTTTTCTGTTCCCTCCAGCGGGAATAATCCGAGCATTCCCGCAAACTTCGCTTTGAATAGCGGTGTAACATCCGCTTGTCCTCTTGTAAGTGCAGGGTCTTCTGCGCAAGGCACACTCGCTTCAGGCCAATTCTGCCTGCTTCCGATTGGCTTCACGCCAGGTGCCCCTGGTGTCTTCAACACGTCCTTGACTTTGTCCGACAGTGCTCTCAATGCTGCGTCGACTCAAAACATTCTGCTGAGCGGAACTGGAACAGGAAGCACGCAACAAACCATCACTTTCTCGACAATTTCAGCCCGGTTCGCAGGTTCGGCTCTTACTCTAACTGCCACGGCAAGTTCCGGATTGCCTGTCAGCTACACTTCAAGCACGCCCTCGGTATGCGCTGTATCAGGGGTGGCAGCTTCACTCATCGCCGCGGGGACTTGCACTATTCAAGCCAGTCAAGCGGGAGATCCCGTCTACGCGCCCGCGCCATCGGTGACCCAGAGCTTCGCGGTCAATCTGGTTTCCCAAACCATCACCTTCACTTCGATTTCGAATCAAATCATCAACACATCGGCACCTGTCACACTGGCAGCTACAGCTAGCTCTGGCCTTCCCGTTGTCTTCACCTCCTCAACGACGAGCGTTTGTACAGTTTCCGGCCAAACAACCGTGCTTATTGCCGCGGGGACCTGCACCATTCAGGCCAGCCAGCCTGGAGATGGTGCCGTTTATGCGGCTGCGCCGCCGATCACGCAGAGCTTTACGGTTACCTCCGTCAGCCCGTCGACGAGTACTAACTTTGGTTCAGTAAACGTAGCCAGCACGAGTTCGGCGAAGGCGGTGACGCTCAACTTCTTTACGACCGCGACATTGGGCAGTATATCGGTGGTGACACAGGGTGCAACCGGACTGGATTTCGCCAATGCCGGCGGCGGAACGTGCGCGGCGGGTACGAACTATAATGCCGGCTCCAGCTGCACGGTGACTGTGAACTTTACGCCAGCGTTTCCCGGAAGCCGCTACGGAGCAGCATTTCTCCAGGATGGTGCAGGCAATGTAATCGCGACCAGCTATTTGCAAGGTACGGGAGTCGGGCCACAGATCAATTTCCTTCCAGGCACTGAGAGCACATTGTCGACAAGCCCATTAGCGTATCCGTCTGGGCTCGCGGTGGACGCCAGCGGCAATGTCTATATCGCTGATACTGGCAACAATCGTTTATTGAAGGAAACATTTTCTCTTGGCAGCTACGCTGAGGCCACGCTGCCAACGAGTGTCCTCGCTAACCCTGCTGGAATCGCTTTGGATGGCAGCGGAAATCTCTATCTGACAGATACCGACAATAATCGGGTACTCAAGGAGGTATGGGCGGCCTCTCAATATGTTGAGAGCACACTGCCAACCAGTGCATTGCAATACCCAGCCGCAGTTGCAGTCGATGGAAGCGGTAACGTCTACATCGCTGACTACGGCAACAATAGAGTGCTGATGGAGACCCCATCATCAGGTAGTTATGTCGAGATTGTGCTTCCGACGAGCACGCTTTCATTCCCTTCAGGGGTAGCCGCCGATGCTAGCGGCAACGTTTATATCGCTGACACCTATAACAACCGTGTGCTGAAAGAGACCCTCTCATCAGGAAGCTACACCGAAAGTACGATTACGACCACTCCGCTATCGTATCCCTTTGGCATTTCGGTGGACGGGGAAGGCGACGTATACATTGCTGATACCTACAACAACCGCATATTGAAGGAAGCACCATCTGCGGGCACGTACATTGAAAGCACCGTATCCGCCTCCATTCTAAATGCCCCGGCAGGACTCGCCGCTGGTGCGAACGGCAACATCTATATTGCAGATACGTACAATAGCCGCGCGTTGAAGGAAGATTTCGCAGATTCTCCAAGCCTCACTTTTGCGAACGCTGCTCCAGGCTCGACGAGCGTCGACAGCCCGCAAACCGTGACCATTGAAAATGCGGGCAATGCGACATTGAATTTCCCGATTCCAGGCAGCGGAACTAATCCAGCAATTCCCGCTAACTTTACTCTCAACAGCAATGGAGCACAGACATGCTCGTTGATTAGCGCGGGTTCTTCAACTGCGGGTGCGCTCGCTTCGGAACAATCCTGCACACTTCCTATCAGCTTTGCACCGACAGCGTCGGGAGTTTTCAGCGGTGCGCTGGTATTGACCGATAATGTCCTGAATGTCGCGGCGTCGCAGACGATCCAGTTGGGCGGAGTCGGTACCGGCAGCACAGGGCAGACGATCGACTTTTCGCCGATCGCAACTCAGCCCGTCAACTCTACTGTCGCCTTAGTGGCAAGCGCGAGTTCCGGGCTGCCGGTGGGCTTCAACTCAACCAGCCTCGCGGTTTGCACGGTCGCCGGAACAACGGTTTCGCTGACCGCTGGCGGAACTTGCACCATTCAAGCGAACCAGCCTGGGAACAGCGTCTATGCGACAGCTACCCCAGTCATTCAAAGTTTTACCGTTAGTCTGCTGCAACAAACGATAACTTTCGCATCCATCCCCACGCAGGTGATCAACACGTCGCTGCCGGTGGCATTGACCGTAACAGCTAGTTCGGGGTTACCGGTGACTTTAAGCTCGACGACGCCGACTATCTGCACGGCGTCGTCTTCCGCAGCCACGCTGCTTGCTGCGGGAACGTGCATGATTCAGGCCAGTCAGCCTGGGGATGGCGCTGTCTATGCGGCTGCACCGACGATCACGCAGAGCTTTTTGGCTGCCTCCCCTAGTCTGCAGACGAGTGCAAACTTCGGTTCGGTAAACGTAGCCGCCACGAGTACGGCGGTGGCTGTGACTCTCAACATGCCTACGGCAGCGACGCTAGGCAGCATCTCGGTGGTGACCCAGGGTGCAAGCGGGCTGGATTTCGCCTATGTCGGGGGCGGAACGTGTACGGTCGGTACGAACTACGATGGTGGCTCTAACTGCACTGTGACCGTTAGTTTTACTCCGTCGTCTGCAGGGAGCCGTTACGGAGCGGTGTCTCTTCTGGATGGGGCAGGCAATACAATCGCGACCAGTTACTTACAAGGTACGGGCATTGGACCGCAGGTCAATTTCCTCCCAGGTGCCGAGAGCACGTTGGCGACAAGCACATTGGAGTGGCCGACCGGAGTAGCAACTGATGCCGGTGGAAATGTCTATGTCGTCGACGGCGACAACAATAGCTTAGTAAAGGAGACGCTATCGTCAGGAACCTACACCCAGAGTACGGTGTCAACCAGCGCATTGGCGTATCCATATGCTGTGACAGTGGACGGGAATGGAAATATCTATGTAGACGATTCTGGAAACAATCGCATTTTGAAAGAAACGTTGTCAGGTGGAAATTACGTTGAGAGCGCTATTACAACAAGTGCCTTGGCATTCCCAGACGGAGTTGCAATCGATGGGAGCGGCAACGTTTATGTTAGCGATTGCGGCAATAATCGTGTGCTGATGGAGACGCTCTCCGAAGGCCAGTACACGGAAAGCGTCCTGCCGACCAGCTCTCTAAATTGCCCAGCTGGGATTGCGGTGGATGGTCACGGAGATGTCTACTTCGTTGATTCCGGAAACAATCGTGTGCTGGAAGAGATTCTTTCTACCGGCACATACGCCGAGAGCGTGATCCCGACAAGCGCATTGAACCAACCGTTATCAATCGCGGTCGATAGCAGCGGCAATATTTATGTTGGAGACTCGGGAAATAATCGAATACTGAAAGAGGTTCCCTCTGCGGGCAAGTATACCGAAGAGACTGTTTCAAGCAGTACGCTCAATTTTCCCGATTCGATCGCCGTCGATGGGAGCGGAAACGTTTATATAGCAGATGCAGGAAATGACCGCATATTGAAGGAAGATTTTGCAGATCCGCCTATCTTGAACTTTGCCAATACAACTCCAGGTTCGACGAGCAGTGACAGCCCGCAAACAATTACAGTTGAGAATGTCGGGAACGCAACTCTGAACCTCCCCGTTCCAAGCAGCGGAAGCAATCCAGCGATTTCGGCGAACTTTACACTCGGCAACACCGGGGCACAGTCCTGTCCAATCATCAATGCAGGATCCTCGACAGTAGGTCAGCTCACTGTGGCTCAATCCTGTCTCTTGTCCGTTAGTTTCACTCCCGTTACCGGAGGTCCGCTAAGTGGATCAATTGTACTCAGTGATAACTCGCTGAATGGAACCGCCACTCAAAACATCGCATTGAACGGCTCGGGTACGGACCCCTTGCAACAGACAATCACTTTCTCTTCAATATCAGCACTCAGTCTAACCTCGGACGCAGAATTAACGGCCACCTCCAGTTCCGGTCTTCCTGTGACCTTCGCTTCAGTGACGCCTTCTGTCTGTGCGATTTTGGCGCCAGGCTATGTCTGGGCTGAAACGGCGGGGACATGCACGATCCAGGCCAACCAATCTGGAAATACCGTCTACGCACCTGCACCGACAGTGACGCAAAGCTCCACAGTTAATTTGGTCTCGCAAACAATCGGATACGCGCAAATCCCTTCGCAGGTGATCAATGCATCTGTTCCGCTAAACTTAGCGAGCTGGTTTTCGGCCAGTTCAACATTGCCCGTCAGTTTTACAACCACAACCCCGACCGTGTGTACAGCCTCATCTTCTACGTCAAAAGCAACTCTATTAACGGCCGGTACGTGCACGATTCAGGCGAACCAGTCAGGAGACGGAAAAGTGTTTGCGGCTGCGCCGACAGTAGCTATGAGCTTCACTGTCGAGTCTGCTCCGCCGGCCACGAGCACAATGTTCAATGCGGTGAACATCGGGAGTGTCAGTTCGCCGATTGCCGTGTCTCTAACTTTCGGTACTGCCTCGACTGTAGGAAGCATATCCGTTGTAAGCCAGGGAGCATCTGGTCTTGATTTTACGAACGCTGGAAGCGGAACATGCAGCGTTGGCACGAGCTACAATGCCGGGGACACTTGTACCGTAAGTGTGACATTTACACCTTTGCTCTCAGGAAGCCGGTACGGGGAAGTCTCTCTCCTTGATAACTCCGGCAATATGATTGTGAGCACCTATCTGCAAGGCGTAGGTGTTGGACCCGCGATAGAGTATCTGCCAGGGACAGAAAGCACTGTAAGCACGAGTACACTAAGTAGCCCATTCGGAGTCGCAGTTGATGGAAGCGGAAACCTTTACATAGCCGATACCTGGAATAACAGATTATTAAAGGAAACACCGTCCTCTGGAAGCTATGTCGAAAGCAGCATTCAGATTGGTACGCCTTATCCGACGGCGGTTGCGGTGGATGGTGGTGGAAACCTCTATATTGCCGATAGCTCGAGCAATCGCATCGTAAAGGAGACTGTTTCGGCAAGTGGTTATACCGAGACGGTAGTGCAAACCAGTGCGTTGAGTTACCCAGGTGCACTGGTCGTTGACGGAAGTGGAAATCTATATATCGCCGACTCCGGAAATAACCGAGTATTAGTCGAAGTGCCTTCTGCGGGCGCGTACACCGAAACTATACTTCCAACCAGTGGTCTCAACTACCCGAGTGGAATTGCGGTTGACGGAAGCGGCAACGTGTACATCTCCGATACCTATAACGGCCGTGTCTTGAAAGAAACGGCTTCCCAGATAGGTTACACAGAAAGCGTATTGCCAACGAGTGCTGAGGGACCGTTGGGGATCGCAGTGGACTCTCGCGGCAATGTCTACATCTCGGACGATTACTATGACTCATCCTGGAATCCACAGAATGTCGTGTTGAGGGAAACTGTGTCGGCTGGAACATATTCTGAAAGCACTCTAGTAACCAGCGCATTGAATATTCCTGATGGAATTGCTGTCGATCCGCGCGGCAATGTCTATATTGCGGATACGGGCAACAACAGGGTATTGAAAGAGGAGTTTGCTGATCCGCCTAGCGTGAACTTCGCGTCAACGGCCGTGGGAGCGACAAGCACCGACAGCCCGCAAGCTGTGACAGTTGAGAACGTCGGGAATGCCGCGCTCGACTTTGTGGTTCCAGGCAGCGGTAGCAATCCAAATGTTCCTGTGAACTTCACTCTGAATAGTAGTGTGTCGCAGTCGTGCCCCCTTGTGAACGCGGGGTCCTCGGTCGCCGGGATTCTTTCCGCCGGCCAGAACTGTCTGCTCAACATAAGCTTTACACCCGCTCAAAGCGGCACTCTGAACGGGGCACTGGTTTTGACCAACAACGCCCTTAACGCCATTGCGCCTGGATTTGCAGTGCAAAGCATTCAGCTCAACGGGACAGGCACCCAAGGCCAGCAATAACGTTCGACACAAGGAAAGCTTCGAAGTGGAAATGATCGCGGCGAATCTCTAACGGTTGAAAGGAAGCGGCCATGTGGAAGGTAGCGGGAAATTCTGGCAAGGAGTTTATATCGTTTTGTTTTAAAGTGATTGCGCTGGCGGCTGTTTTCTTCACGCCGGTCTGTTTGGCCCAAAACCCCACCACAGGGAACCCCGTTTCAGGAAATCTTGTTCTTGTGACAGGCAACTCACCTATAGGAACACAGCTGCTGGACAATGCAGGCGGCCTCACTGTGGCGCCCGGCGGAAACTACATCTTTACCATTACTCTCACGTCCGGGTCTGGCGCGTTTCAGTCGGTCGGCACAGGCCAGAATGCAATGTCTCTCTCAGCCTACGCCTGGCCTGGGTTTGCTTCGAACAACTATACCCCAGGCCCGCTTGACCCGAACGTTACTTTATCGAACTTCCAATTTATAGATTCCACGCATGCTTCCTTCGCTCTCTCCGTTTCCTCTGGAGCCTCCACAGGGGTGGATCAAATTCAAGCAAGCGAGTTCAGCGCTGGAGCGGTATGGCCGATCTTTATTCAGCCGTCCTCTCCGCCGGGGCTGCCGAATCCTCCCTCTCCGTCGACGAGTTGCGGCACTCCCGCCATCGCATCGGTCACGCCGGACACGTGGATGGCAGGTCAAAGCTACCCGATCACGATTGTGGGGAGTGGCTTTACCAATGCAGCCATGGCAGCAGCCAATTCGAATTGCACCGCCAATCAACTGACGGTGAGTGTACCTGCGGGCAGTGTCACTCTCTCAAACGTAGTTATTATGGACTCCACCAAGATCACGGCCACGGTTCAGCCCGTGCAGACCGATCCGACGGAGAACGCGACTCTCATCCTCTGGGGGGCTTCATCAGGGGGCGTTTTGGTTGCCAGAGCTCGCACCGGCGCCAACGCAATGGCTGACACTGCCGCTACGCCTGCCGATGCAGGAGGTCCGCCGGGACTGCAACAGGTGGCGACCGGCAATGCAAAAGTTGCTAACGGAAAACTCTACGTCATCGATCCGTATCTTGTGGCGTCCCCGGACTCTACTTCCATCAGCGAATCGGATGTGATTTCACGTTTATCCAATTACAGTTCCGTTCAAGCAAAGGGGATGATTACGGACGGCAGCGCAACGGCGATAGCCGTCTACA
>Ga0224554_1000255_pt1 | contig 48398 bp, 43 predicted proteins | sample 714S22024metaG_FD_180666 | JGI IMG/M metagenome (GOLD analysis project Ga0224554, IMG submission 180666) | Peat soil microbial communities from Stordalen Mire, Sweden - 717 S2 20-24 | ecosystem: Environmental > Terrestrial > Soil > Wetlands > Peat | place: Sweden: Norrbotten County, Stordalen... | reverse complement strand
AGTTTTTACGGTTGTCTCGCCGGCAATTCGATCGCTCCGGATAATGTCTACACTGGGAACCCCGGCGACGATTTAGTCGTCGCCAGCGGCACCGAGGGCCAAGTGGGCAATTCCCCCTTGAATCAAGTGGGAGAAGTTCCCGAGCCCTCCAGCCTTTGGCTCTTGGGCAGCGGCCTCGCCGGATTGGCTGGCATCGTTCGCCGCAAGATCGGCCTCCGCGCTTAACAGCTCCAGAACGAGCAATGTGTTTCTCAGGCCCAGGGCGCAAACCCTGGGCCTATTTCGGATTGCAGACCTACCGAGCAGGAGAAGGTCAGAGGTCTTTCACGTTGCCGCCGCAGTCCGAGTGGCCGCAGAGGCAGACGATTTCCATCTTTTTCCCGATTCCCTCGCAGTGGGGGCTGCAATATTTAGCGTTCCCGGGTGGAACGCAGGTACAAGCCAGATTTCTGCATTTCCTGGGGTTCGTCATAGTCCGCCTTCCTCCTCTTTCCTTCTTCGATCCGTTCAGGTGTGATGCCAGACGGCAACACAGCATTATTAAAGGCCACCATGAGGCAAAAGGAAAGTGATAAAACCTGGCTTATCGCACGCCAAGACTTGATTCGCACCAATAAAAGACTCAAAAGCTTAGATGCAGCGAGACTGATGCAGCAGAGTGTTTCTGCGTGCCATTGGGGCTGAATTGGTTGCCAGTCCCTGCTCCACGCATGGGGCCTGCGGAGAAGCCGCTGCGCGGCGCACCTGTCGAGGAGCCTGAACCCAGCATGGCGGATGCAGCGAAGTTGAACATTCCGTTGCCGAATGTGGAGCTATTGAAGGTTGTGTTGGCAGAACCCAGGCCTGCTCCGCCGCCCATACCCTTGCTTCTTGAACCGAGGCCATTGCTCCTCACGCCCAGGCCGTCCTGATAGGAGACACGGAAACTGCCCACCGAGGACTTCAGGTACATTCCCAGATTGCCCCGCATGAGTTGGTCGAGTTTGAGGTCGCCCGGAGCGGAGCCGTGTGCGCCGTTCATCCCCTGGCCCAATCCGCCGGCGCCCAGGCCGCGGCTACGGACGTTTGTCCCTTGAAAGAGAGACTCCAGGTCGTCCGGTTCATCACCCCACGGACTAAGACCTGTTCGCGGGGATCCAAATTCTCCGCCAAGGCCGGAAGACCGACTGGAGCGGGATTCGCCGCCACGCTGGAAAGCATCGAGCAGCGTGCGATACTCAAACGAAAAACCCGAGCTCGAGTCGCGCTGTGTGGCGCGACCATGAGCCGAGCCGGATGGGCCGTGGTTCATCCTTGGGCTGGAGGGGGATGAATCCGCAGCGGGGACCATATTGCTGGCAGCGGGCGCGGACGCAGGTGCGAGGGCGGGTGCAGGCGCAGGTGCGGCGATAGATACTGGCGTTGGAACGAGTGCCGACGCTGGGACGGGCGCCGACGGGTATTGGCTGTCAAAGGGCACGGCATCTTGCGCGTGCAAAACACCCGCACAGGCACAGAGGGCCAGAATGAGAAAGCAAATCGGACCGGCAAAAAGCTTACGTTTGCATGAATGCGAAGTGCAGCTCACGGGCATCACCACCATCCAGGATGAAGACGGGATAGTCTTCCATTTTTCCTCTTTCCATTAGACGCTCATTTAAGCATTGATGCCGACAGAAATGGGCGGCCTCGCGCAGGACGAACTCGATCCGTCGCATATGGTGATTGCGGCTGGCGCCTTCTATGCGATACTCGAAAAGGCATGTATAAGCGAATCGTTCTCAAGCTTTCGGGTGAGGTGCTGGCCGGCCCGCGCGGCTTCGGCCTGGATGCCGACAAAGTCGCCGAGATCACCGGCGAGATCGTCGATGTGCACTCGCTGGGCGTGGAAATCGGCGTGGTGGTGGGCGGAGGAAACTTTTTCCGCGGCGCAGGCGCGCAGGCTAAAGCGATGGACCGCGTGGCCGCCGACAACATGGGCATGCTCGCCACCATCATCAACGCCATCGCCATGCAAGACGCCATTGAAAAGCGCGGCGTGCAGTGCCGCGTGATGAGTGCCGTCTTCATGAACCAGGTGGCTGAGCCGTACATTCGCCGCCGGGCACAGCGCCATTTGGAAAAAGGCCGCGTGGTGATTTTTGCCGCCGGCATCGGCAACCCCTTCTTTTCCACGGATACCGCGGCCAGCCTGCGCGCCATGGAAATCAAGGCCGATGTGCTGCTGAAGGCCACAAAGGTGGAAGGCATTTACAACGCCGACCCGGTGCTGGTGAAAGACGCGGTCAAGTACGACGAGATCACTTACATGGAGATTTTGCGCCAGGGGCTGAAGGTGATGGACCTGACCGCCGTGAGCCTGTGCAAGGACAACAACCTTCCCATGGTCGTCTTCAACATGAACCAGCCGGGGAATATTCGGCGGGTGGTGTTGGGCGAAAAAGTCGGCTCGCTGGTGACGGCGTAAGACTGCTGACAGCTTACAGTTGACAGCTAGCAGTTCTCAGTTGCCAGGCGTTTTGCTGCCCGCTGATAGCTGTCGGCCATCGGCTATCCTTTGCCCGGAGGCGTCTAACAGCCCGTGGAGACGCGCAAGCCAGAACGGCTGAATGCATTGACGGGTTTGCGTTGTTTCGCGGCCATCAACATCGTCTTTTTCCATTTTTCCAATCCCCAGTGGTTTGGCTGGCTGGCGCCGGTGGTCAACGCTGGCTACGTCTCTGTAAGCTACTTCATTCTGCTCTCGGGGTTTGTGCTCGGCTATAACTACAACGCGCGGGCGCGGGTTGGGCAGTTGGACCGTGTGCGCTTTTGGAAGGCGCGGTTTACGCGCATCTATCCTATTTATCTGCTTAGCTTGCTGTTAAGCCTGGGGACGTTAAGCAAGGAGTACGGAAGTCACACGCACGGCATGTTCTGGGCCGGCATAGTGCTCACGCCATTGATGCTGCAAGGCTTTATCCCGTCCATCTCCACCTTCCTGAACACGCCGGCCTGGACCATGTCGGCCGAGGCCTCCTACTACGTTATCTTTCCATGGCTCGCCCGCTGGAAGCGACCGGAGCGCGCTGGGCCCTATCTTTGGAAGATGGCAGGCGTCTGGATGCTGGGCTTGGTTCCAGGTCTGCTCTATATTGCGTTCAACCCGGACGGCATCGCGCATCCCGACCGCTGGAGTTACGGCCATTGGTTGTGGGCGCTCAAATATACGCCATATACGCACGTGGCCAGTTTTATCTTCGGCGTGATGCTGGCTGAGCTGGACGAGCTGATAGCTCGCGATAGCCGCCTGCGCTTATGGCTTGGACTGGGCGGCTTTGCCGGCATCTACGGCCTGCTGACATTGGGGCCGCTGATGCCTTATCCCATCATGCACGACGGCCTGCTGATGCCGCTCTTCGGCTGCATCGTCCTGGGGCTGGCGGGGAAGAATCCGCTGGCAACCCTGCTGGGGATACGCCCGCTGGTCTTTGTCGGCGAGGCCAGCTACTGCCTTTACCTGCTCCACTTCAACCTGTGGAATATGATCCATGACTCGCACGTCCTCAACTGGCTGGGCCTCGCCCGCTTCGACCCCTGGCTCAGCTACGTGCTGCTGATTGCTATGGCAGTGACGACGCTGTACCTGGTCGAGAAGCCGGCGCAGCGGATATTACGCAAGAGGATGGGGGCATAGCAGGGAAACGATCCAAGAGGTCTATGGCGAAGCTCCGTCTCCAGAACTTCGCCTCTCGCCGCTCTAAAAGCCCCGTTTCGTAACAGCTTGTAACCAGCCAGGGGCTTTTCTTCTCCCTTGGTGGTATTTTTAAGGAAGCGGAAGCGTGGCCGAGTGGTTGATGGCTCCGGTCTTGAAAACCGGCATACCTGAAAGGGTATCAGGGGTTCGAATCCCTTCGCTTCCGCCATAACTTATTCTTAGAAAATAACTTATGTGTTAGATGGCTATCGGTTTTTGGCGCCGGCCCGTCCGCGGCCAATCGAGAGGAACACTACCGCCGAAGCAACACAGATCCAGCCGAATAGGTTCCCGATGCGTGTGTAAAGAGTCGGCACAGGATCGCCAACAACAACTCTTGCCAGCAAGGAGCTGCCGGGCATCTCGCTGCTCTTGCGCTCCGCCAGTATCCGGCCATACGCGTCACTCACGGTGAGCAAGCCTTCGCGCGAAGCGCGGACAATGGAATAGCCGTTTTCAATTCCGCGCATCGTGGTAATCCGAGACGCAAACCAGCCATCCAGATAATCGAAGTCCCATGCGGGCACCAGCATGACGGCCGCGTGGCGCTCGCCATAGGCGCGGCCGAATGACGCAAAATGCATGTCTTTGCAAATCGCGAGGCCATAGGCATGTCCGTCGATGGTGACTACGGAGTAATCCGTGCCGGAAGAATATCTCTCGTGGCGCTCTGGCGGAGCCATGTGATGCTTTTGGTAGCTCGCGGCAAGCGCGCCTTCCGGCGTAAAGAGCCATGCCCAATTTGTGGGGTTCTTGCCATCGTAGATTCCCACACTCACTTCCAGCCAGACGTGGTTTTCCAGTGCCAGCGCGCTGAAATGCTGCTGCCAATCGAGAGCGTTCGCCGGCGGAATGAACGCAATTTCTCCCGGGAGAACAATCACGTGCGCGCCTTGAGCGGCAAGGGCGGTCACGCTCTTGTCATATTCCGCGAGAATATTCGAGACATACGATGCGGATGCCCTGAGTCCGATCGCGTCATCAATCGAAACCATTCCAAAAGTAGTTTCTGTGCCCGTGACAGGGCTTTGCAATCGAATGTGACCGTAAAAAATTGCGGAGCCGAGCAGCAGCGCCGTTGTTGCATAGGCAATCCAGCCATGGCGAACCGTGCGACCATAGGCGATTGCGACGGCCAGCGCTGAAGGAACGAGGGTAATCAGAAACAACAATCCGGCCACACCCAGCAGAGAAGTCACCTGGAGGATTGGCAGAACATCCCCTTGAGAATAGGCCAGGCTCCCAAAGTTGCCATCCGGCAGCAGCGCGGCAGCCAATGTGTCCAACGCCACGCAGAGAACGGGATAAACAAACACCGTCCACCACGCCTGATATCGCACCACCAGCCGGCGCGCGGCCATGATGAGAAATCCCCACAGCAGCGTTTGCACGGCGATGACCGCTATCACCACGGGCAGGGGCATCACCAGGCTCAAATAGTGGAAGTTGACGCTCGTTCCTATCGCTGCGGCCAGGATGGTCATCCAGCGTGCCTCCCGCGCGCTGAATCGAATCGCGTTCAGCAGCAGCAGCGCGGGAGCAACCCAGACCAGCCACCAGATGGGATGCAGATCGACGACGAATCGCAGAAGAAATCCGCTGGCCACAGCGACTGCGATCTGGTAGAGGAAAAGTTTATGCCGTGAGTTCATCAAATCGGTTTATAACCGGCACGTGCCGAATCCGTCAATGTCAGCAGTTGGAAACACCGCTCTAATGCTCATCCCTGCCCGGCCGCATCATCAAATCCCTGATCGCTTCGCGCGGGTCCTTGCCCTCGTCCAGAATCAGCTCCATCTGCTCGGTAATGGGCATTTCGATTCCGTGTTTTCGCGCCAGGCCCAATGCGGCGCGCGTAGTCAAAACACCCTCCGCCACTTTGCCGCCCAGTCCCGCGAGAATTTCTTCAAGCTTGCCGCCGCGTCCCAGTTCCTGGCCCACTGTGCGGTTGCGCGACAGCGAGCCGGTGCAGGTCAGCACCAGGTCCCCCACGCCGGAAAGTCCTGCAAGCGTTTCGCGCCGCGCGCCGCAAGCTCCGGCGAGTCGCGTAATCTCCGCAATGCCGCGCGTCATCAGGGCTGCCGCCGAGTTGTAGCCCAGCCCCACGCCGGCCGCCACTCCGGCAGCGATGGCGATTACGTTCTTCAGCGCGCCGCCCAATTCCACTCCGATAACATCCGTCGACGTATACAGTCGCAGTGTCTCCGAGGACAGCTCGGCCTGGATGCGCGCCGCAATGGCCGCGTCCTCGAATGCCAAGGTAACCGCGGTGGGCTGGCCCTGAGCAACCTCCAGCGCAAAACTCGGTCCGCTGAAAGCTCCGACGGGCAAAATCAGCCCGCCTTTCGCAAGGCACTCAGCAATCACCTCGCTCATGCGCAGGTAGCTACGATCCTCCACGCCCTTGGTCGCGCTCACAATAATCTGTCCGGGATGCAGATAAGGTCGGATGCGTCCCAGTGTCGATCGCAAAAATTCCGACGGAACCACCGAGACGACAATCTCCGCGTCGCCCACGGCTGCGCAGTCGCCCGTCACGGCGAGCCCAGCAGGGATGGAAAAGCCCGGCAGAAAGAGCGCGTTCTCGCCCGCTTCGATAATCTCCTCGGCGGCCTCGGGGCTGTGCGCCCACAGCGAGATCTCATGCCCCCTGCGCCGGTCAAGCGACAGTGCGATGGCCGTTCCCCAGGCCCCGGAACCTAAAACAACGATGCGGCTCATGCGGTTTTTTTAGCTCCCAGGCGGGATTCTTTGCCGGCCAGCAGGCGGCCGATATTCTGGTGGTGTTTGGCGATGAGGATCAGTGCGACGGCAAACTGCACTGCGATGAAAAACGCGGGCCGGTCGCCGTGGCCCAGGAAGCAGGCAAACAGCGGAAAGCTCGCCGCACCCAGAATCGACGCCAGCGAAACGTAGCGGCTGATCGCCAGCACCACGATGAACACTGCGATGGCCGCCAGCGCGGCCCATGGCGATGCCACCAGGAAAACGCCAAAGCCCGTGGCCACGCCCTTGCCGCCCTTGAAGCCGAGCCACACCGGGAAGATGTGCCCCAGCACGGCCACCAGCGCGGCCAGCGCCTCCATGTTGGCCGGCGCAACGCCGGGAGCGAGCAATCCGCCTAGCAATCCCCCAAGCCACACAGCGCACGAGCCTTTCAGCACGTCCAGCAGAAAAGTGGCCGCGGCCAGCCCCTTCTCGCCGGAGCGCAAAACGTTGGTCGCGCCAATGTTCCCGCTGCCCGATTGGCGAATGTCCTGGTGGCGAAAAAGGCGAATCAGCAAGTAACCGCTGGGCAGTGAGCCGAGCAGGTACGCGGCCACCACAATGAGCACGCTGGCAAGAACCATATCGAGTGAAAGTTTAGCAGGTCGCGGGTATAGAAGGACAAACGCACAAATCGACCAGCGTGCTCAATCGCTGCCTTGCTGACTCGCTAGCCAGCCAGGGGAAGTGGTGATCACCGCCTCCGCTCTTTCTCGAGTAACTCCGCGCAACAAAAAAACCTTGCTCCGCGATAACTCGCCCGCCATCAGTTTCACTGCATTCCTCGGCACGCCAAATGTCTCGGCCAGAAAAACGATGAGAGCCTGGTTGGCGCGGCCTTCCAGCGGTGGAGCGTGGACGGCGATCTTCAGTTGAGCCGCCGCGCCTTCGCCATAAACGCCGGTGATGGCCGTCTTCTTCGCGCCGGGTTGAGCGCGAACAGCCAGGGTGACGCCAGCTGCGGTTACGCGCAGCATTACCCGCGCTCCGGGCTTGCCGCGCGCGCGCCAAACAAAGCCGTGCCCACGCGAATCCTGGTCGCACCTTCTTCGATGGCGAGATGAAAATCGCCGCTCATGCCCATCGAAAGCACATCGAACGAGAGCCGCGAATAAGCCGTGGCCCAGCGGTCGCGCCACTCGCGCAGACTGCGAAAACACGCGCGAGTCTCGGCCTCGGAAACGCCCCATGGAGCAATGGTCATCAGCCCGCGCATTTGCAAATTCTCGAGCTCCGCCAGGCGCTCGAGCAATTCGCCGGCCTCACTCGAATCCGGCTCCAACCCAGCCTTGGTCTCCTCGGAGCTGAGCTTCACCTCCGCCAGAACCGGCAGCCGCTTGCGACGCTTTCCCGCCGCCTCATTCAGCCGTTCTGCCAGCCGCAGCGAATCCACAGTGTCAATCCCGTCAAACAATTCCACGGCGCGCTGAGCTTTGTTCGACTGCAAATGCCCGATAAGATGCACGCGAATAGGACTCGCTCCCGCAACAGGCCCACGCAACGGCTCAAGCTCAACCGCTTTCCCCGAAAACTCCTGCACGCGATTTTCGCCAAATAAAGTCAGCCCCAGCACCGCAGCCTCCGCAATCGTGGCTGCGGGATAAGTCTTCGCGACGGCCATCAACTCGATCTCCGCGCGCGTGCGGCCGGCGCGGCGGCAAGCCCTCGCAATCACCTCTTCCAGCCGTTCGAGATTTTCAGCAAGCATCGTCATTGTGTGGAAGAAATCTCAGCGAGCGTCTGCCCGCCGCATGCGCTCAATGCCCTTGCGCTTCGAGAAACTTCTCCGCCTCCAGCGCCGCCATGCAGCCCGACCCCGCCGCGGTAATCGCCTGCCGGTAACGCCGGTCCTGCACGTCGCCGCACGCAAAAACGCCGGGAACCACCACCCCATTGCGCGTCGTCAAAACATTCCCGATAGTCTTGATGTAGCCGTCATCGTCCAGATCGATCTGGCCGCCGAACATCTTCGCATTCGGTTCGTGGCCGATGCCGAGAAACAGTCCGTCGATGGCCAGCGTCGAAACCTCGCCCGTCGCCACATCGCGCAGCCGCACACCCTTCACTTCCTTCTCTTCCACGCCCAGCACTTCTTCAATCACCGTATTAGGGCGCAGAACAATCTTGGGATGCGCAATGGCGCGCTCCAGCATGATTTTCGACGCACGGAAAGCCGAGCGCCGATGCAGCAGCGTCACCTTGTTTGCAAAGCGCGTTAGAAACAGCGCCTCTTCCATCGCCGAATCGCCGCCGCCCACCACCGCAATCTCGCGCCCCCTGAAGAAAAATCCGTCGCAGGTGGCGCAGCTTGAAACGCCGTGACCAATCAGCGCCTGCTCGCTCTGCAATCCCAGCCACCGAGCGCTCGCACCACTCGCCACAATCAGCGTGCGCGTAAGAATCTCGCCCGTCGATGTCTCCAGCCGGAAAGGATTTGCGCTCAGGTCCACTTTGTTCAGGTGCGCAAGCTCGAGCGTCGCGCCGAAGCGCACCGCCTGCTTCTTCATGTTGTCAATCAGCTCCGGCCCCTGGATGCCCTCCGGCCAGCCGGGAAAATTTTCCACAAGGGTGGTAATCGATAGCTGGCCGCCGGGCTCGTGGCCCTCCAGGACCAGCGGGTTCAGCCCCGCGCGCGCGCTGTAGATGGCTGCCGTGAGTCCGGCGCAGCCGGAGCCGAGGATAACGGTCGAATGAATCTCTGTCATGGCTTTTCCTGAGTCGATTTTAGACGCATTGTGGTGGGCAACCGCGCGAGCGCTCGTTCGCCTCTCTTGATTTGATGAATTTCAGGCCTGAATTGACTCTTGTTCGGTGGCCTGCGCTCAGGACTTTGCCGCAACCACAACGCGCGGCATCACATTGCGCGGGTCGAGCGAATCCTCCACGCGGTGCATCAACACCGCCGCCAGCATGAAGAAAACCCCACCCGCCACCACCGCGGCCATTCGATTGTTGCTCAATAAATGGCCCATGATCCAACCGAAGCCCGACGCTGCGATGATCTCCGGAATCACCACGAAGGAGTTGAAGATTCCCATATAAACTCCGGTCTTTTCCGCGGGCAGCGATCCGGAAACAATCGAGAAGGGCATGGCGAGCGTGCTGGCCCAGGCAATCCCCACCCCGGTCATCGACAGCAGCAGCAGCATCTTGTTATGAATTACAGCCACGGAAAGCAAGCCCAGTCCGTCGCATATCAGGCACAACGCATGAGTTCCCTTGCGCCCAAATTTCCGCGCCAGCGCGGGCAGCGCGAATGAAAATCCGAAGCACACCAGCGAGTACATTCCAAAGCAAACGCCCGCCCACTCCGCTCCCGCTGAATAAAGTGGAGAATTCGTATCCGCCGCGCCAAAAACATTGCGCGCCACAGCCACCGGAAAATAAAGCCACATGCAGAACAGTCCCAGCCACGTGCAAATCTGCACCCACGCCAGTTGTCGCATCACGAGCGGCATCTTGCGAATCGACACCATCAGTTCGCGTGTCCCTGCTGCGAGCCCCGCGCCCGCAGCCTTCTGTCTCCTGAATTCCTCCAGATTCTCCGGCGGATATTCCTTGGTTGTGAAAACGGTCCAAAGCACCGCGCCCAGAAACGCAGCGGCGCCCATATAAAACGAAACGCGCACTGCGATGGGGACCGTCCCTGCTGCTCTCACCTCAGTCAAGTGAAAAACATTCGTCAACAGGTAAGCCAGAGCCGATGCGAAGAAGGCGCCCAGTCCAATGAAGAGGCTCTGCATCGCATACCCGCGCGTGCTCTGTGATTCCGGCAGCATGTCAGCCACAAACGCGCGAAACGGTTGCATGCTGATGTTGATGCTGGCGTCCAACACCCACAGCAACCCAGCGGCCATCCACAGCGCGGTGCAGCGCGGCATCAGAATCAGCGCGGCGGAACTGAGAATCGCCCCAACCAGAAAATACGGCCGACGACGGCCCAGCCGGCCCCATGTGCGGTCGCTGGCCATCCCTACGATGGGCTGCACCAGCAATCCCGTCAGCGGAGCGGCCAGCCACAAAATCGGAATCTGATCGGCGCGCGCGCCCAGATATTCATAGATGGCGCTCATGTAAGTCAACTGCAACGCCCAGCCAAACTGGATGCCGAAGAAGCCGAAATTCATATTCCAAATCTGCCAGTTCGAACGCGGTGGCCTGTCCATGAATTCGGTTCCCCTGCTTTCCTGTCGCGGATTCTTCCTACCGATCGTACAGCGTCGCCATTTCCCGCAGTCTCGCGCTCAACTCAGGGCGCAATGCGTCCTTGCGATACCGCCATTGCCAGTTCCCGCTCATCTTGCCGGGAAGATTCATGCGTGCCGCGCTGCCCAACCCCAGCACATCCTGCAGTGGCACAATCGCAATATTCGCCACAGATGCCTCCACCGCGCGAATCATCACCCAGTTGATCTCCGTGTCATCATGGAAGTCCAGATACGCCTTTGCCGTCTCGTGTTCTTTGCGAACATCCTCCGGCGTGCGTGTGCTGTCGCCCACCCCTGAACTTGTCCACCACCCCACCGTCGTGTCATTGTCGTGGCCGCCTGTGTAGGCCACCACGTCGCGGCTGTAATTGTGCGGGCGAAACGTCGAGCCCTGCGAATCGTTCCCAAATGCGAACTGCAAAAGGCTCATCCCCGGCAATCCAAACTTGTGGCGCAGCTCTTCCACCGCCGGCGTAATCACGCCCAGGTTCTCCGCCACTATCGGCAGTTCGCCAAACGCGTCCTTGAGCGCCGACAGAAAACTTTCTCCCGGCCCTTTCACCCAGCGTCCGTGAATCGCCGTCGGCTCGCCGCCGGGAACCTCCCAGTACGCTTCAAAGCCGCGGAAGTGATCCAGCCGCACCATTTCGAAAAGCGCAAACGATGCGCGGAAGCGCTCAATCCACCACTTGTATCCGTCAGCAGCCAACAGCTCCCAGCGATAAATTGGATTGCCCCAAAGCTGTCCCGTGGCGCTGAAATAGTCAGGCGGCACGCCAGAGACCACGGTCGGGTTTCCTTGCTCGTCCAGATAAAACAGCTCCGGATGCGCCCACACGTCCGCGCTGTCGTGCGCAACATAGATAGGAATGTCGCCCATGAAACGAATGCCGCGCTCCCGGCAATACTTCTTCAGCTCTTCCCACTGACGGAAAAATTCAAATTGCCAATACTTATACGCCATCCGTTGCGGCTCGAGCTTCTGCCGCCACTCGCTCATCGCGCCTGCGTCCCGCTTGCGAATCGACTCATCCCACGCGGTCCACGACGTTCCTTGGTGCGCATCCTTCAGTGCCATGAAGAGCGCGTAATCGTCCAGCCATGCGCTCTTCTCTTTGCAAAAATTCTCGAACGCCGCGCGATCCGCCCGTCCGCCGCCCGCCAGGATAACCTGCGCCGCCCGCCGCAGAGCCTGCATCTTGAATTCAATCGTCCGCCCAAAGTCAATCGACTCTTCAGGAAACTCCGGCGCATTATCCAGGTCGCGCTGCTCCAGCAGGCCCTGATCGCGCAGCCGCTCCAGGCTGAGCAGCATCGGGTTGCCCGCAAAGGCCGAAAAGCATTGGTATGGAGAATCGCCGTATCCGGTGGGATTCAGAGGAAGCACCTGCCACAGCTTCTGTCCGGCGGCGGACAAGAAGTCGGCAAATTCGTAAGCGCATGGCCCCAGGTCGCCGATGCCGAATCGACCGGGCAAGGAGGAGGGGTGCAGCAGAATCCCGCTACATCGTGATACTTTCACGCTGCAACAATATACTGCTGAACGGCCTACGAGCAAGACCCTCTGCCCCGCTCTCCATCCGCCGATGCGACCGCTCCATTCTCCGCAAATCTTGATTCTGCATCGCAATACAACAAAAACTAATGAGCATTTCTTGATACCGAAAGATTTCCAGGCAATCCCCTCCCAGCCGATAAAACAACTGGAGCTGCCTTCGCGCCTGGTAGATGTTTTTCCAAAGCAAATTTCTAGGGGCTCGGCACTTTCCACCTGGAGCGCCTCCCATGTTCCACTTCCGCCTCTCGCGCCGCACGGCAGCCTGGCTCGCAGCCTCGCTCCTCTTGCCCGCGGCGGCCGTGGCCGGCGGTCCCAAGTTCGTCGCCGGAACCAGCTTCTTCAATCCCGGCGTCCCGGGTCAGCCCCTTCACTGGGCCAATGGTCAATTGAACTACTACGTCGATCAGGGTCCGCTGAACGCTTCGGTCGCCAATCAGCAGGCACGCGCCATGGTCGATGCGACCGCCGCTCTCTGGAGCGCAATTTCCACCGCCGGCGTAATACTCGCCGACATGGGCACCTTGAACGAAGACGTCAGCGGCGCCAACATCTCGGTCAGCGGTGCAAACTTCACCGTGACCGGCCAGCAACTCGATCAACTCGGCGTCATCACCGCCCCAGCCGACATCACCCCCTCCGCCGCTTCCTATCCGCTGGGCGTAATCTTCGACGCCGACGGTTCGGTGATCGACGCCATCTTCGGCAAGGGAGTCAGCGAACAAAACAGTTGCCAGAACAATGGCGTCTACGTCTGGCTTGACAGCGTCAACCCCGATGCGACCATCGCCCACGGCATCATCGTGCTCAACGGTCTCTGCGCCACCAACGCCAACCTGCTCCAGATGATGAGCTTTGAGCTGGAGCGCGCTTTTGGCTGGATTCTCGGTCTGGACTTCGCGCAGGTAAATCCCGGCGCGCTCACCAACGGCGATCCCAACGGCACGCTCGGCTGGCCAGTGATGCAGCCCATCAGCGGCCTCTGCGGTCCCACCGGCGGCGCTTGCATCCCCCACCCCTCGGTTCTGCGCTGGGACGACATCGCCGCCCTCAATCGCATCTACCCCATCACCGCCGCCAACCTCGCCAGCTTTCCCGGCAAGCAGATCACCTCAGCCAATACGGTCTCCATCCAGGGAACCATCAGCTTTGAAAATGGCTTGGGAATGCAGGGCGTGAACGTGGTGGCCCGTCCGCTCGACGCGAACGGCAACCCGCTCTACCAGTACACAGTGAGCTTTGTCTCCGGTTCATCCTTCAGCGGCAACCACGGAAACCCTGTCACCGGATTCGCCGATTTGTACGGCAATCCGCTCACCATGTGGGGATCAAATGAAGCCGCATTGCAAGGCTTCTTTGATCTGAGCGGGATGCCGCTGCCGCCCGGCGCAACCACAGCCAATTATCAGGTCACATTCGAGCCCGTGAATCCCGATTACATCCTTTCGAATTCCGTCGGCCCCTACCTCGACGGCTCGCCTGAGCCCTCGGGAACCATGGCGCCGATCTCCGTGCCCAACATGTCCGCGGGCAGCGCGCAGTCGCTCACTGTCAACGTTGAAAACTCCGCCACCGGTGGCTATGACGACGCCATCGGAACCCAGGCCGCGCCGCGTATGCTCTCCACCAGCGGCCTTTGGAGCGGCCGTCTGAGCCAGGTCGGCCAGACCGATTGGTTTACCTTCCCCGTGCGTGGCGGGCGCACCTTCACCGTCGTCACCGAGGCGCTGGATGAGACCGGCGCGCCCACTAACGCCAAAGCCATGCCGTCGCTCGGCGTCTGGGACGCATTCTCTCCGCCTGGCGCCGCGGCCGTGGGCTTCGAGGATGGATTGGACGGCCTCGCCACCGGCGGAAGCTGGCTCCAGGTCTCTGCGTCAGGCGACGACGTTGTCCGCCTCGGTGTTGCCGATGAGCGCGGCGACGGCCGTCCGGACTACGCCTACGAGGGCTGGGTGCTCTACGCCGACACCGTTTCCCCGCCGCGCCTGCCCGCATCGGGCGGGGCCATCGTAATCCACGGCATGGGTTTTCGCCTCGCGGACACGGTCCAGGTCGGCGGCCAGGCGGCCATGGTCACCAGCATCTCGCCCAATGAAATTACGGCCATCGCGCCTCCCGCCGCCAGCGGAGTCACCGGCTCGGTTGATGTCGAAGTGGACGACCAGCCCATCTACTACGCCGCAACCGTCATCTCCGGCGGCATCAGTTACGACTCCGCCTCGGGCGACGCGCTCACCCTGATGAGCGCCAGTGAACCCACAGGCACGGTGCCCATCGGCGTGCCCGAAGCCTTTTCCGTTATCGCCCTGGGAGCCAACCAAGTCCCCGCCGGCGGCGTCTCCGTCATCTACACCGTCGTCAGCGGAACCGCGACCCTGGGCTGCGGCCAGAAAACCTGCACGGTAACCACCACCGGCGACGGCCTAGCCACCATGAACGTGGCCGCAGTCAGCCGTGCATGGTCAATCGTCACCGCTTCCCTCACCAACGGTTCCAGTCTTGAGGTCGAGTTCTGCGGCGGAACGCCCCCCACGCTGGCCTCGCTCACGCCCATGCTGTCGCTGGCCGCTGGAGCCTCCATCACCTGGACCGTCGAAGCTCTCGTCCTGAACAACGGCAATCCCGCCGCCGGGCAATCCGTCGCCTGGCAAACCGCATCGAGCGCCATCACCCTCCAGACCGGCGCGGTCACCACCAACTCCAGCGGCATCGCCGCCAAATCCCTCACCGTCGGCCCGCTCACCGAGGGCCAGACGGTCACTGCCAAAGCCTGCGTCAACGGTACCAATCAGTGCGTCACCTACACCGCCTATGGCTCACGCCCGGAGTACGCCACCCTCACCGCCGTCTCCGGCACTACGCAAAGCCTCTCCGTCAGCGGAACCGCCAGCCAGATTACTCTCCGCGTCCTAGACATGGACGGCAACCCTATGGCCGGTGCCACGGTCACGCTCTATCAGGCGCTCTATGCCTGGGCGCCACTCTGCCTCACCCACGGCCGCTGCGCCCAGCCCCAGTTGCTCTCCACCCAGGCCGCGACAGCCTCTTCCGCCCTCGACGGCTCCGTCACCTTCACCCCTGCCTCGCTCCCCGGCGTGGCCACCAACCTCCTCGGCCTTGCCGTCACCGGCAACACTGGCAGCGCAAACATCGCTATCGAACAGCATCCGTAGTGCAGGGAACAGAGATTAGGGAACAGGGAACAGTGCTCAGTGATCCAGTAAGACCAGGTGCCCCGTCCTCGCCGCGTCTTTGTTTTTGCGGCTAGGGTAGGATTCCACTTCAAAGCCGTCATCCTGAGCGCAGCGCAATGCAGTCGAAGGACCTACATTACAATCGGGTGCCCCATTTTCGGCGCGGTTTCATCGCGCCTAAAGCGGGAAAGTTCCACCTATCTATAGCCTTTTATAGCTTTTTACAAATCCGAATCATCCACAAATCCGGTACCTGGAAAACCACAGACCCCAGCGTTCCTGTCACCTATCGCCCCCCTCCCGCATCTTCTAATGAGAGGTTCAAATTTGGGCGAACTAACCCGACCGCTTCAACAGCCGCTCACCATTCGTCCCCGCGTAGTCATCGTCGGCGGCGGCTTTGCCGGCATTCACGCGGCCCGTGGCCTTGCCCGCCTGCCCGTGGACGTAACCCTCGTGGATCGCCGCAACCATCACACCTTCCAGCCGCTCCTCTATCAGGTGGCTCTCGCCGTTCTATCGCCGGCCGACATTGCTCAACCCATCCGCACTATCCTGCGCCGCCAGCAGAACGCCGAGGTGCTCATGGATGAGGTAACCGGCATCGACGCCGATGCGCGCCAAATCGCCCTGGCCAGCGGCGCACAGCTCCCTTACGACTACCTGGTGCTGGCCACCGGCGCCACCCACTCCTACTTCGGCCGCGACGACTGGGCTCCGCTCGCGCCGGGACTCAAAACCGTCGAGGACGCCACCGAGATTCGCCGCCGTGTGCTGTTGGCCTTCGAACTGGCCGAGCGCCAGATGGTCGAGCACGGCTGGCACCCTCCGCTCAATTTCGTCGTCATCGGCGGCGGACCCACTGGCGTCGAGTTGGCCGGAGCCATCTCCGACATCGCCCAGCTCTATATGCGCCACGACTTCCGCCACATTGATCCCTCCAAATCCCGCGTCCTGCTCCTCGAAGGTTCGCCGCGCGTTCTGGGAACCTATCCCGAAGACCTTTCCGCCAAAGCCGAAGCCGCGCTGCGCCGCCTGGGCGTCGAGGTCCACACCCATACCCATGTCACCGCCATCGGGCCGGGTTGGGTCGAAGCAGAAGCCAACGGAGCCAGTTCGCGCATCGATGCAGCCGTCACCCTCTGGGCTGCTGGCGTCGAGGCCTCGCCGCTGGGCAGTTTGCTGGGCGCCCCGCACGACCACCGTGGCTGTGTCGTTGTAGACCGCCGTCTCAATCCGCCGGGAATGCCCGAGGTCTTCGTCCTGGGCGATCTGGCCCACTTCGAGCAGGACGGCCACCAAGTCCCCGGCGTTGCTCAACCCGCCATGCAGATGGGCGACCATCTCGCCAAAATCCTCGCCGCCGACCTCGCCGGCCAGCCGCGCCCCGCCTTTCGCTACTTCGACAAGGGCGACATGGCCACCATCGGCCGGATGGACGCCGTCGCCAAAGTCGAATGGCCCTTCAAAGCCCACTGGAGCGGTTTTCCCGCCTGGGCCACCTGGCTGACCGTGCACATCTTCTTCCTCATCGGCTTTCGCAACCGCCTCTCCGTCTTCGCCGCATGGATCTGGACTTACTTCACCTTCACCCGCGGCGCGCGCCTCATCACCGGCGACCAGCGCCTCCCCGGCTGGCAGAGACAAATAGACTCCGGACCCGTGGCCGAGGTGGCAAGTCCCATCCAGCAGGAGCAGTTAAATCCGCCGGCATCGCCATAAAACCAGCCAACTTGCTAACCCGCTATCTCCGCGAAGCGGAGGCTAACTGCCGCTTCAAACAGAAACCCCTCCTTCCAAATCAATCAAGTAAACTGGAAGAGCGATGCTCGACCTCGGATTTGTACGCGCCAACCTGGAACTTGTTGAAGAGAAACTGCGTGCGCGCGGCGCTGACCCCTCTGCGCTGCTGGGGGATTTCCGCGCCCTCGATTCCAGTCGCCGCGAGGCCATCACCACCTCCGAGCGCCTCAAGGCCCGCCGTAATGAACTCAGCCAGCAGGTCGGCGCGCTCAAAAAATCCGGTCAGGACGCGAAGGCCGTCATGGACGAGACCCGCGCCCTCAAAGACAAGCTCGACGAGCTCGACACGACCGCCGCGACCCTCGACGACCGCCTCCGCCAGTTGCTCTCCGGAATTCCCAATCTCACCCGCGACGAAGTCCCTTCCGGGCTTTCCGAAGCCGACAACCTCACCGTAAAAACCTGGGGCAACAAACCCACCTTCGCCTTTACCCCCAAACCCCACTGGGAACTCGGCGAAGCCCTCGGCATACTCGATCTCGAGCGCGCCACCAAGCTCTCCGGCGCGCGTTTTGCCGTGTACATGGGCGCGGGAGCGCGTCTCGAACGCGCCCTTATCAGCTTCATGCTCGACCTGCACACCACGAAGCACGGCTATACCGAAGTCCTGCCGCCTTTCATGGTCAACTCGAAGTCCCTCTTCGGAACCGGCCAGTTGCCCAAGTTTGCCGAGGACCTCTTCCGCTGCTCCGACGCCGATGCCGAGGCTGTTGCCCGCGGCGAGTTCAAGGACAACGACCACTGGCTGATTCCCACCGCCGAGGTTCCCGTCACCAATCTCTATCGCGACGAAATCCTCGACGAAGCCCGCCTGCCCATCGCTCTCACTGCCTACACGCCCTGCTTCCGCGCCGAAGCTGGAGCCGCCGGCAAAGACACGCGCGGCATCATCCGCCAGCATCAATTTCAAAAAGTCGAGATGGTCAAATTCACCCGCCCCGAAGACTCCGACGCCGAGCACGAGCGCCTCACCCGCGACGCCGAAGAGATTCTCGAGGCCCTTGGCCTTCCCTATCGCCGCGTTCTTCTCTGCACCGGCGACACTGGCTTCTCCTCCGCCAAGACCTTCGATCTCGAGGTCTGGCTTCCCGGCCAGCAGCTTTACCGGGAGATCTCTTCCTGCTCCAACTTTGAAGCCTTTCAGGCGCGCCGCGCCAACATCCGCTACCGGCCCGCGACTGGTCAAGCCGGACAAGGCGCAAAGGGCAAGCTCGAATTCGTCCACACATTGAACGGCAGCGGCCTGGCCGTGGGACGCACCTGGCTGGCCATTGTTGAAAACTATCAGCAGGCCGACGGCTCGGTCTTGATTCCAGATGCGCTTCAGCCTTATATGGGCGGACTCAAGCGCATCACACGCTAAGGGCAACATGAAAAAAATTCTGAAGAGCTATTTCTACTGGACCTATCCGCGCGGCTGTTTTCACTACGACGTGATGGTGACGATCATCCTTGCGTTCATCTTCGTCACGCCGCATCTGTGGGACTTCGGAGACAAGCCGCCCAGGATCGCCGGGCCCCCGCATCCCATTCAGGTCGTCGGCGACGGCGGGCGCGGCTTCATCGTCACCGTGCAAGCCTCCGACGTCGACCTCGCCCTCAACACCGCCGCCTCCAACATGGCTGTAAAGAAGGCTCTGCGCAAGGCCATCGAGCCGGTCACCGGCGATGCCGTCGCTGTCGAGCGTTGGGAGACCGTGCGGGACTCTCAAGGCAACTGGACCTGGCGCGTCTGGGCGCGACGGTAGAGGCAGCCAACAAAAAACATAAGGAACCCTATGCATAAGGCAACAAAATTTGTCTTTTTCGCATTGATTGCGATGCTCCTGCTTGCCGTGCGCGCAAGTTATGCCGCTCCCGCCACGCCCAATGAAAAGGAAAAGGACAAGGTGCTGCGCCGCCTCGACGAAGCCGCCAAAAATTTCCACTCCACCGAGGCCGACTTCGAGTTCGACACCATCCAGACCGATCCCATCTACGACAAGGACGTGCAGAAGGGCACGGTCTACTACGAGCGCAAAGGCACGGCCTTCCAGATGGCAGCCCATATCAACACTATCAACGGCAAGCCCCTGGAAATCAACGGCAAGCCCGCGCCCAAGGTCTACACCTACTCCAGCGGCATCTTCAGGTTATTTGAACCCGGCCTCAACCAGGTCACCACATTTAGCAAGCTCAATAAATATGAGAGCTATCTGATGCTCGGCTTCGGCGCCAGCGGCAAAGACCTCGAAGAGAAGTGGGATATCAAGTATTTGGGTCAGGATACCCTAATGGAGGGCAAAGTCGGCGTGAAGACCGAGATGCTCGAACTGGTCGCCAAAGACCCGGAGATCAGAAAATCCCTCCCCAAAGTGACCGTCTGGATAGATCCCGAGCGGGGTGTCAGCCTCAAGCAGATCTTCGACGAAGGTCCCGGCCAATACCGCGTCAGCCTCTACTTCAACATCAAGGTCAATCAGCCTCTGCCCGCCGACGCCTTCACCCTCAAAACCAATAAGCAGACCGTATACGTCAGCCGGTAAAGCGCCACTCCCCCCAGCGCAAACAGCATCGGGAAGCATTCCAGCGTATAGCGCGCTTCGGGCGCTTCCACGGTCATCAGCATGGCGCTGCGCAGCACAAAATAGGCCAGCATCGGCAGCCAGAATCGCGGCCTAAGGCATAGTCCGGCAAAACCCAGCAGCAGATAAAGCGCATTCAGCCCGGCGTAAGCCCAGCTGAAACGCGTCTCGACGTTGTGGTGCGCGTAAACCCACCAATCCAGGTCAATCGGCAAATTCTCCACCCGCGGCCTCACCCACATATCCGCCATGCGCCCCAGCGGCAGCCACAGATAAGAACGCAGCGGGTGAGCGGCGATGCGTTCATCCGCCAGCTTGCCAAACCGCGCGTCTATCTCTGGCGTCAGATCCTGTCCCTGGTTGTAATCGGAGGCTAGCGCGGCGGTTTCCGCGTACTGCGCGGGAGAATCAAAGGCGCGGGCGGGCAGCTCGCTTATGTCCAAAGTGTCGCCGGGAACGTTCCAGTAAATCTGGTAGGTCGAGACGAAATCCAGACACCAGCTCTTCATCCACCGCTCCCAGCCGGGATGCGGATCTTCGCCAGGATCGGTGGCCAGCCTCGGCGCCAGCGGCACAAAGACGTGAAAGACCCTCTCGTTGCGCCACGTCCAAACCGCAAACGGCGTCAAAGCCAGCAGCAGGCAAACCACCACCATCCGCGCCAGCTTTCGGGTGGAAATCGCGCCTGCTCCATCCCCGCGCTTCAACCCCATCAGCAGTGCAGGTGCCAACGCCACGCCCACCAACGCGCCGTCGGGCCGCAATAGCGCCGCGTAGCTGACCGCAAAGGTAAACCACAGCGCCGGTCCCCATCCCGGCCTGTCGCGGAAGCGCGCCGCCGACCACAGCGCCACCGCCATTACAAACAGTGTCAACGACTCGGCAAGCGGCTCGGCTGCGTAAATCGCCGTGAACGGGCATAGCGCCGCCAGCCACAGCGCGGCGTGTGCGGCGCCGCGGCTGAAACCCGTCCCGCTCCGCCGCGCGATGCGCCCCGCAAAATCGGCCAGCAGCAGGCACCCAGCCAGCTCCAGCGCAATCTGCACCCAGGCGGCGGATACGTAGTTTTCCATTCCGAAGAGCCGGAAGCAGAGAGCCAGAAACAGCGGGTAGCCGGGCAGCCGGATCAGCGTGGGGCACAATTCTCCCCCGCCCCCGGTAAGGGCATACCTGCTATGCAGCACCAGATTTTTGGCCAGGCCGCCGTAGACTAGCGAGTCGCCGTGCAGATCAAGAAACTGCTTCAGCATCCACAGCCGCAGCGCCAGTCCTGCGCCAAGAGCCAGCGCGACGGAGACTCGAGGTCCCACTCGCGCTAAAATCCCCCGCCGGGCGTTCGATTGACTCTCGTGGTCAGCTTCCATACGATTCGTACTGTATAGCGTAGTCTGTTTCAGCGGTTTTCGCGCCCGTTTTCACCGTTAGTTTTTCGCTGAAAATTCACCTTAGGCCCATTCATGCCCGATAGACAAATATTTTTCGACCCGCAACGAAAACGCTGGAAGCGGCTGCGCCGCATTTTGGATGCGACCGCCGTCATTTTCACCCTCGTCCTCGCGGTTTTTATCTTCAACGTCCTCCGCTACCAGCAGTTGCCGGAGCTGTTGCTGCCCACTCCCCGGCACAACTACAAGGCCTTGCCCGACCACGCTTCCCTTCTCCACGGCCAAAAAGCCCCACGCCCCGCCCGCCGCAAAACCGGCCGCAAACCATCTGACATTCCCTTCAACACCGGTGAAGGTCTGCGCGCCGCCTACTATGTCGAAGACGACCCCGCCAGCTACTCCTCCTTCAAAGCGCACGTCCACCAGATCGATCTGCTCTTTCCTCAGTGGCTGCACATCGACGCTCCCCAGCCAATCGTCCTGGCCATGAGCGCCGACCACCACCACGAATATCCCGTTATCGACTCCTCCGCTGTGCATGACCCCGACGAGGGAAACAAAATCAAGCATGTGATCGAGGTAACCAAGGAAGACACGGAAATCTTTCCGCACCTCACCAACTTCAACCCCAACACCCAGAACTGGGATCCGGCAGTCGGCAATATGCTGGCTGACCCCGCAAAACGTGCCGCTCTGCGTCAGCAGATTGTTCGCTTCCTTACCGCTTTTCCCGCCTATCGCGGCCTCTCGCTCGACATCGAAAGCCTGCCCGATAATGCCTCTCCCGGCTATATCAGCTTCATCCGCGAGCTCTATACCGACTTGCACCCGCGCAATCTCCGCCTCTACGTCAGCACCATGGTCTCCACCACGGATGACGACTTCAAAGGCATCGCCGCCAACTCCGACGGCCTTATCCTCATGAACTATGATGAGCACCAGGTCGAGAGCCAGCCCGGTCCCGTCGCCAGCCAGGAATGGTTCGTCAACAACCTCCGCCGCGCTATCAAAATCGTCCCAAAGGAGAAGCTGATCTGCGCGCTGGGCAACTACGGCTACGACTGGACGCTCTCCATCCCCCAAAAAAGACGCGGCCACCGCGCCAAGCCGCCCGCGGTGCTCAACACGGAAGACCTCTCCGTCTCCGATGTCTGGCAGCGCGCCTCTGACGCCGACGCCGACCTGAGCCTCGATTACGACACGCTAAACCCCCACTTCGAGTACATTGACGAGGACCTGAATCAGCGCCATGTCGTCTGGTTCCTCGATAGCGTCACGCTGCTCAACGAGATGCGCGCCGCCCGCGGCCTCGGCCTCCAGACCTTCGCTCTCTGGCGCCTAGGCGAGGAGGACAGCTCCCTGTGGAGCGTCTGGGACAAACCCAGCAACCCTGCATCGCTCGAGGCTCTTGGCGAGGTGCAGCCCGGCTACGATGTTGACGACGAGGGCGAAGGTGACATTATCCGCGTCACCGGCCAGCCCCAGCCCGGCAAGCGCATCATCGAGCAAGACACAGACGAACCTGATCTGAAAGTAAGGCTCATCACTGATGAGCACATGGACGTCTATCCCCGCACCTACACCGTCGAACAATACGGCTATCACCCCAAAGAGGTCGCGCTCTCCTTCGACGACGGGCCCGACCCCAAATGGACCCCCAAGATCCTCGATATTCTTCGCAATAGGGGCGCCAAGGCTACCTTCATGCTCATCGGCGAAGAGGCCCAGCAGAACGTCGGCCTCATGAAGCGCGTGGTGCGCGAGGGGCATGAGATCGGCAACCACACCTATTCCCATCCCGACATCAGCGAAATCTCCAACCGCCAGCTCGACCTCGAACTCAAGCTCACCGAGCGGCTCTTTGCCAGCAAGCTCGGCATCCAGCCACTCTACTTCCGCCCGCCCTACGACATCGACGAGGAGCCCGATACCGACGACCAGGCCGCCCCCGTTGAGCGCATCCAGCAGGCAGGCTACACCATCATCGGCAGCAAGATGGACACCAACGACTGGAACGAGCGCCCGCGCAAGTCGCCCGCCGAGATCACCCAGACCATCCTCGACCAGTTGCAGACCATGAAGGTCAAGCCGCAGTTTCGCGGCTCTATCATCCTCCTTCACGATGGCGGCGGCGACCGCTCAGCCACCGTGGCCGCCTTGCCCGTGCTCATTGACTCCCTGCGCGCCCACGGCTACACCATCGTCCAGGTCTCCGCGCTGCTCGGCAAAACCACCGCCGACGTCATGCCCAAAATCACCTTCTTCCAATACCTGCGCGCCTTGCCCGATTCCATCGCCTTCTCCAGCCTGGCGATCGTCGGCAGCTTCATCATGCTCATGTTCTACCTGGGCGACATTCTCATGAGCGCGCGCCTCCTGCTCGTCGGCGTCTTCGCTGTCATCGAGCGCCTGCGCCGGCCCCACGCCCAGGCCTCGCCCGGCTTCAACCCCCGCGTAGCCGTGCTCATTCCCGCCTACAACGAGGAGAAGGTCATCGTGCGCACCATCCGCTCGGTGCTCAACTCCGACTACGCCAACCTCCACGTCATCGTCATTGACGACGGCTCCAGCGACAGCACATACGACATCACCCGCGAGTCCTACGCCGCAGAAATCGCCGCCGGCCACATCCAGGTGCTCACCAAGCCCAACAGCGGCAAGGCCGCCGCGCTCAACTTCGCCCTCGACCGCCTCACTGAAGAGTTCTACGTCGGCATCGACGCCGACACCGTCATCGCGCCCGACGCCATCAGCAAGCTCATCCCCCACTTTGAAGACCCGCTCATCGGCGCCGTCGCCGGCAACGCCAAGGTCGGCAACCGTGTCAACCTCTGGACCCGCTGGCAGGCCCTCGAATACATCACCAGCCAGAACTTCGAGCGCCGCGCACTCGACCTCTTCAACGTCGTAACCGTAGTCCCCGGAGCCATCGGCGCATGGCGCACCGCGCCCGTCAAAGCCGCCGGCGGCTACCCCGTCAACACCGTCGCCGAAGACGCTGACCTCACCATGAACCTCCTCGAACAGCAGCTCAAGGTCGTCTACGAGGATCGCGCCCTCGCCTTCACCGAGGCCCCCATCGACGCCCGTGGCCTCATGCGCCAGCGCTTCCGCTGGTCTTTTGGAATCCTTCAAGCCGTCTGGAAGCATCGCCTGGCCTTCGTCCGCAACAAGGCCATGGGTTATTTCGCCCTGCCCAACATCCTCATCTTCCAAATGCTCCTGCCGCTGCTCTCGCCCTTCATCGACTTCATGTTCCTCGCCGGCATCATCCACTATTTCATCGACCGTCACTTTCACCCCGAAGCCGCCTCCGCCGCCAACTTCGAGAAGCTGATCTTCTACTTCCTCGGCTTCCTCGTCATCGACTTCATCACCTCCTCGGTCGCCTTCTCGCTCGAGCGCCGCCATCCCGCCAACAGGGGCGACGGCTGGCTCCTCTTCCACATCTGGCTGCAGCGCTTCGCCTATCGTCAGCTCTTCTCCATCGTTCTGGCCAAAACCGTCAAGCGCGCCATCGACGGCAAGCCCTTCAACTGGGAAAAACTCGAGCGCACCGCAAAAATGAGCAAACGCACCAACGCCCTCACCGACACCGCATAAAAGAAGATTCGCCGGGTGCCCCACCCTCGCCGCGTCTTTGCTTTTGCGCCAAAGATGGGATTCCACAAAGCTGTCACCCGGAGGGAGGCGGGGGTTTCAACCCCAGCATAAAGCCAACAGAACAACCGCGGGCTTCAGCCCCGGATGCAACGTCGGCCTCACCACGAAGATCTTGTTTCAAAAAAACGCATTGTGTCAGGACGTGACTTTAGTCGTGCCGTAAACGCTCCAAAATCAACTTGGCTTTAGCCCATGAGGGGAGAATCCTACGCCCTACCCTCAAATTATCCCCTTGTCGTTTCACCCAAAGCCTCTCTATACTTCTTCCACCACACCCTTCCGTTCAAGCGGAGCCAACGGCTGTGGCAACGACTGTCTTGAGGTGGTCCATGAAAGGTCTCTTGCGGCTCGCTTGTCTTCTTTCCCTCCCTCTTTCGCTGGTTGCAACTGCGTCCGCGCAGCGGCCGGTTGCGCCCCCGCCTCAGCCCGCTAGCGGTCCCTCCCTGGCTGTCACCATGCAATTCATCCAAGACAAGTTGAGCGGCCTCGGCCAGGTCAACTATGTGGCATACAACCACGACAATGCCGGGGAAAGCGAAGATTGGGTAACCCACTTCAGCACCGAAGACACTAATGTCGTCGCCGATCCCGCCGCCTGCAAAATCAGCTATCACGAGAAGAGGATCAAGGACGACAAGGTAACCTCGGATGCGGACTTCTGGTTCAGCCTTTCCGAGTTGCAAGACGTGATCGTTATGCCCCGCGAGCAGCTGCTCAAGAAAGTGAACACCAAGGACGGCCATCCATCCTGGGACGCGCGCATCGATCCACCCGTTTACATGCTGGTGGCGCGCAAAGATGAAAACACCGAGTGGTACTTCTACTTCTTCGATCAGGACCTGGCCAACCGCGCAGCCAAAGCCATGGTACACGGCATCGAGCTATGCGGCGGCGGCAACAAAAGCCCCTTCTAGCCGGGCGTTCCAAATCGGACTCCCCGAAAGCGTATGGGTGCTAGGAGACGCATTTACCCCGTCCTCTGCAGGAAAAACAGGGGATTCCCGCCGTCCAAAAAACAGTCAACATTAAGATCAACGACAGCTTACACAGAACGGCATCTGTACTAATTGGTAAACAGAACTATCCAATTTCGGCTCAGCTTGAGGGCTTTTTTGCCTGGATTCTGCTAATTTTTCCCTCTTTTCGCAAGGGAAATGGAAACCTCACCTGAAGCGCAAAGGAACAAGCACTTCGAAGGTGAGGTCTTCGCTTCCGTCCGTGCAGCGATTTATCCGGCCAGCGCAAAAGCCCGCGCCGATTCCAGCAGCTTGGCGACCGACTCCTTCGAGCAGGACTCGCAGTAGATGCGCATCAGCGGCTCTGTGCCGCTGGCGCGCAGCAGCAGCCAGGTCTCGGCGGCCTTCGGCTTGGTGGAGGCTTCGGGGTTGTCGAGATAGAACTTCACTCCGTCTAGGGTTTCCTGGCAATAGATCGGCATTTCGGCAAAGACTGGATCTCCTGGCTTGAGCGCGCGGGCGCGGGCAATCGCGTCGTTCTTCACGTCTTCCGGTAGTGCCAGGTCGATGCGACCGTACTGGTGTTCGCCGTATTCGGCTTGCAGGTCGGCGACCAACTCGCCCAGCGGCTTGCCTTCCTCAGCCATCACGTTGGCCAGCAGCAGCGCGTTCAGCAGGCCGTCGCGCTCCGGCAAGTGGCGCTGGAAGCCGATGCCGCCCGACTCCTCGCCGCCCATCAGAATCTCCCGCTCCAGCATGTAGTCGCAGACAAACTTGAAGCCGATGCCGTGCTCGATCAGCTCGCGCCCGTGCTTCATGCAGATGCGGTCCAGCATTTTGGTGGTGTTGAAAGCGCGTGTGACGGCGCCGGGCCAGTCGTTGTGGTGCTTGAGCACCCAACTGAGCAGGACGGAGTAAATCTTGTGCGGATCGACGAAGTTACCGTGCTCGTCGGTGGCGCCGATGCGGTCTGCGTCGCCATCCGTGCACAGGCCGGCCTGGCAGCCGTTCGCCACCACTGCCTCTCCCAGCGCGCGAATGTGCGGCTCAATGGGCTCGGGATGGATGCCGCCGAAGAGCGGATCGGCATTGGCGCGAATCTGCACGTGAGCCACGCCGATGCGGGTGAAGATGTCGGAGATGAAGGTACGCCCGGCGCCATACATCGAGTCCACGGCAAACTTCATGCCGGATTTCTGGAGCTTGTCAAGGCTGGTAAAGCTCTCAATAGCCTTGAGGTAAGTGGGCAGGAAATCGACCTCCTCAATGGGCGCGGGCTGCGCGGCGCGGGCGACGGGTTGGCCTAGGTACGACTCGATCTCGGTGATGATGGAGGGCTTGCCCGAGCCGCCGTACCAGGCCTTGTACTTGACGCCGTTCCACTGCGCGGGGTTGTGCGAACTGGTGATCATGATGCCGCCGGCCGCCTTGCGCTCGCGCACGCCGAAGCTGAGCGCCGGGGTGGGGGTTACGGCATTGGCCAGCATGACCGGGATGCCAGTAGCGGCGGCCACCTCAGCGCAGGTGCGAGCGAAAGCCTTTGACCCGAAGCGTGTGTCGTAGCCGATGCAAAGGCCCTTGGCGGGGTCTTCCTTGGCATGGATGTAAGCGGCGATGGCCTCGGCGGCGATGCGGACGTTGGCAAAAGTAAAGTCGTCGGCGATGACGGCCCGCCAGCCGTCGGTGCCGAACTTGATTTGAGGATGAGGCATGGTGGCGTTCTTGCTCCCTGAAGACAAGGGTAAAGGATAAGTCTACAGGGATGAGCGTCCTGCTGAACCGTCAAGCCTCAAAATCGAGACCTGGGACACACGGCGATCAACATGCTTCTACCGACACGGAAAGTGGGATGCATCACTACTTACATTCAGAGGGCCAAAGCGCCGCCATGGCCTGTTCAATGGCAACATCACTTTTTTGCGCAAGCGACCCTCGATTGGCATTCATCCAATCAAGAATTTTTAGCGTCGCATCCTTTGAATCCGCGCGAACTCCGCCGCTAGTGTGCGGAATCGTGCACCCTTTATTGCCACCTATCTGTCTCATCATGTTGATGTTGTTAACGTCTACCACAACGTGACGACAGCCTTCTAAATGATTGGGACAATAAGAAACAAACGAGGCGGTATCGGTCGGAACGGTCCCCTCTTCCGCTTGATACCGCGCGAGGTTTGTTTCAAAAATATGCCTTCTGGTTGAATCTTCCGTTAGAAGATTCAATGCCCTTTGCTCCATCAAAATAGCGTTCTCGTGATCGCCGTTGGCATCGTAGGCTTTCGCTAAGGTCTCGAGGTGGTCGGCCATCTTTGCATTGTCTAGCACCACTGCTTGCAAGGCATATTTCAGAGCTTTGGAAGGATCGCGAAGCGCTGTATCACTTGCTGTCGCATATAACAAAGCCAGATTGTTTAATGCTTCAACTGAGTTAGGTTCGAGCCGAAGCGCAGCCTGGTATTCGGCGATGGCCCCTTTCAGGTTGCCCGCGGCAGAAAGCGCATGGGCGCGGCTGTAGTGCTCATCTGCTGTTTCCTTCTGTTGCGCATAACTGTACGAGCCTGCAGTCATGCACAAGATAGCAAGAATGAAAGCGCGTCTCGCCGTGGCTGAGAAAGAATGAATTACTCGTAACAGATAAACCTGTTTCATAAACAATTCTCCTTTCCCTTTCGGCACGTCAGTAGTGGATCGCCGGGTGCCACAGAGCCTGTTCTGAGCCTGCCCAAGTCTCGTTTCTGAGACCTGGGATGTCCGCTTAGATCAGCTCGGTCCGCCCGGTGATTCCCAGCTCCTTCACAATCTTGCCCACATCTTGAGAGTGGTCACGGCGGGCTATCAGCAGAGCATCCTTGGTATCCACGATGACCAGATCCTCGACGCCCACAAGGGCGACAAACTTGTGCGGGCTGAAGATGTAGTTGTTGCCGGAGTCGAGAGCCATGTGGCCGCTGGTATCGGTCACGTTGCCTTCGCTGTCTCCACGCAGGCGCGTCTCCAGCTGGTACTCGTAAAGTGAGGCCCAGGATCCGAGATCGTTCCAACTGAACTCTGCCGGGATGCAGTAGAGATGAGACAAGTGCTCGCCCTTGGCCGAGCGCGGTTCCAGCACGGCGTAATCGACCGAGATGTTCTCGCACTTTGGATAAACGTCGCGGAAGACATCATCGAACTTCGGCGTGCCGTAAGCAGCTGCGATGGTCTCCAGCAGCGGAGCGGTCTCCGGCAGGTGTTCGCGCACAGCATTCGCAAGCGTCCGCGCCGACCACAGGAACATGCCCGAGTTCCAGTAGTAGTTGCCCGCGGCAATGAACTCATCGGCGCGGTTCTGGTTGGGCTTCTCGATAAAACGGCGCACATGGAGAGCGGAATCGTCCCGGGTGTATTCGGTGGTCTCGATGTAGCCATAGCCGGTTTCGGCGCGGGTGGGCTCAATGCCCAGCACCACCATGCTGTCGCCGGCGGCAGCCACGGCGATGCTCTTTTGCAGCGCCTTGAGGAAGCGTGGCTCGTCGCCGATCACATGGTCCGAGGGAAAGATGCCCAGCACGGCGTCGGGGTTCTGGCGCTCGATGAGGAAGGCGGCCAGTCCGCAGGCGGGTGCGGTGTTGCGGGCCACCGGCTCCTGGACGATCTGCCCCGCGGGCATCCCCTTCAACTGGTCGGCGATCTCCGCGGCCAAGTACTCGTTGGTGATCACCCAGGTCTTGTCCAGACCGGCCAGCGGTTTGAGGCGCTCGACGGTCTGCTGGATCATGGAGCGCTCGCCGTCCAGGGCCAGAACCTGCTTGGCGTGGGCGCGGCGGGAGCGGGGCCAGAAGCGCGTACCGCTGCCTCCGGCAAGAATCACAGGGCGAAAATCAATAGGCTTCGACATTGTTGACACATCCTACTCGACAAACTATACGTTTGCACAGTGATGAAATAAATCTTTTATGAACGGCACCGGCGGCTGCGCGGCACCGCATTGAATGGAGACGGTTTCTCCCATCCCACATAGCAAAACGGCGCGCACAGAAGCGCACGCCGCAAAGCTCTGGCTACTCCAGCCTGGCCAGAAATTCTCCCATGCGGCGGGTCCCTTCGTCGATATTCTGCCGGGTCACCGGATAGGAGATGCGGATGTGCTCGGCGGTACCGAAAGCCTCGCCAGGGACGGTAACCACATGGGCTTCGTGGAGTAGCCGCGTGGCCAACTCCGTCGCCGTCTTGATTCCGCCCTTGCCCAGAAAGGCGCCAATGTTGGGATAAACGTAGAACGCGCCCTCGGGCTTGGTGCAGGTGACGCCGGGGATGTCTCCCAGTTTGGCCAGCATGTAGTCGCGCAGTCCGATGAATTCGGCGCGAAACTCGCTGACGCACTCCTGCGAACCCGCCAGGGCGGCCACGGCGGCCTTCTGCACAAAGCTGGTGGCGTTCGAGGTCGATTGCGACTGCAGCTTGCTCAGATTGGCCGTGACCGACTTCGACGCCAGTGCGAAGCCGGCTCGCCAGCCTGTCATGGCATAAGTCTTCGACAGCGAGCCGAGCACCACGATATGTTCTTTGGCCCACGTAAATGAGCCGCCTGAGATGGGCTTTCCCGCATAGTTCAGGTAGACGTAGCACTCGTCCAGCAGCAGGAAAATCCCGCGTTCGTGGGCCAGGTGAACGATGCGCTCCAAGTCTTCAGCCGACATGACCGAGCCAGCCGGATTCGAGGGCGAGTTGAGGATGATTGCCTTGGTTCGGGGCGTAATAGCCTTTTCGATCGCATCGGCCGTAATGCGGAAGTTCTCCGCCTCGCTGGTTTCGAGCAGGATCACCTTGCCGCCGGCGTACTGGATGATGTCTTTGAAACTAACCCAGTAGGGGACGGGCAGGATGACCTCGTCGCCGTGGTCGATCAGCACCTGTACGGCGTTGAAGAGAGCATGCTTGCCGCCGGTGGTGAAGATGGCCTCGTCAATCGCGTAGTCGGACCCGAAGTCGGCCGCGTGGCGCTCGACGATGGCTTTGCGCACGTCGGGAATGCCCTGCACCACCGTGTAGCGGGTAAAGTTGGCCTCGATGGCGGCAATGGCTGCGTCCTTGATGTGGTGCGGCGTGGGGAAATGCGGCTCGCCGGCGCCGAAATCCACCAGGTTGGCGCCCTGTGCGCGCAGTTTGGCGGCCTCGGCAGCCACGGCCAGGGTTGCAGAGACCTCGATCCGGCCAATGCGGCCGGTAAAGACTTGGGGAGAAGAGCTTGCGGTCGTCATAATACTTCTATCTTTACAGATTTTCGGGCTGGAGCAAAATAACCCGCGAAAAATCAAAAGGAAGATTTGAGTTCCCGTATTTCGGCAATGCGGAAGACCGTCCGCCGGCTCTGTCCGTCAGCGCGCTCACTCCGCCGGCTCTGAATCCCCTTTGCCAGCCAAGTCTGTCATGAGCGCACGCGCCTTGGCCGCGTACGACTGAAGTACCTCAATCCTGTAAACGGGATTAATGATCGGCGTGACTCCAAAGCCGATGCGCCCCTCATCGGGCACCACGAATTGAATCCCGGCGTCTTCGAGTACGGATTTAGCGATGTCGAGAGCAATGGGATTGGGGCTCTCGAAGACAACAACCAATTCTTCATTTGGGTCCGGACCTGCCATTTCGCCTTCTCCTTCTTCAGCCCGCATTTACAGGCCAAACCTGACGCAATTCAGCTCTGGCTCGCGCCTATGCGGTCGCGAAGGCGTTTAAGCACGTTGGGCGGCACCAGGCCGCTCACATCGCCGCCGAAGCTGAAGACTTCCTTCAGCATCCGCGAGCTCACAAACGAGTAGCGGCCGGCGGGTTGCAGAAAGACAGTCTCGATATCCGGAGCCAGGCGCCGGTTCATCAGCGCCATCTGAAACTCGTATTCGTAGTCGCTGATGGCGCGAATGCCGCGCAGTACTGCCGAGGCTCCCTGCCGTCGCGCAAACTCCACCATCAGCCCGTCGAATGTGGCTACCGATACATTGCCCAGGGCGGCGGTCGATTCCTTCAACATCTCCACTCGCTCTTCGACGGTGAAGAGGGGATCTTTCACCGGGTTGATGAGAATGGCTACAGTAAGGTGCTCAAAGAGCTTGGCCCCGCGTTGGATCAGGTCAAGATGACCATTGGTCGGCGGGTCGAAGGTGCCGGGATAGAGGGCCTTTACGCTCATGGTTGCTCCCAAAAGATTCTAGCAGCGGGGACTGGCAGAGCTAACAGCATGGCAGGACTGTGATCTCCTATTGCAGCATCATGACAGCTTGCCGTCCAAATCCGCAAAGAACCTGATTCCTGGAATTCTAAGTTTGCGCAGCTTGTCATCATTGGTAATAAAGAGGTCAACTCCGGCCGCAGCAGCCGACGCCAGATGAATCCCATCCGCCTGACTCACGCGTTCTCCCGCTCGGATGATGCTGAACCTGTCAGCGGCTTCGATTGTAAAAGGCAAAATCTCGATTTCTTTTCCGCCGAAGAATTTCTTCAAGCTGTTGACGCCGGCAATATCGTCCCGCTTTCGTGGTCCTGTCAGCACTTCGCCAACGGTGAAGATGCTGGTGCATAAAATGTCACCGCGCCGCAGCATTTCTTGATGCAACCGCTGTACCCGCGCCCCGAAGATCGGATTTGCTTCGAGCAGGTAAATGAAAAGCATCGAATCCCAGTAGATCCGATTCAATTTGTTGCCTCCGTCTTCCGATTGTTACAAGACTCCGTTTCGTATTTTTCCCATACATCCGGACCCCATTCCCGCTCGCGACGCAAAAACTCCTCGCCGCCGCCAAGCGCCTTGAATGTTTCCGCGCAGATGCCATAAAGCGCCATAAGCCCCTCTCCGCTTGGACCGGCCTTTGCCGCTGGCGCTGCTGCTTCGTCTTTATCCAGAACGTGAAACACGAGCTGCCAGGTCGTACTTGGTCCACCAGATGGCGGGCCGCCGGTCTTCTCAATCAGTTCCACGCCGGCTTCCTGCTGGAAATCTCTCGATAGCAAAGTTGAAAAAACAGATGGCGTTCGGTTTGTCCACCCCAACTCCTTCTGGACATTCCCAACCTTGACCTGAATCGTTTTCTCGCCCTTCATGCGTGCTGGAGTCACGTAAGTTGCAATCACATGCCGCTTCGTCTGCTCTGTGGGTTTCACCGGAATAACCCTCCATTCAACACTCATACAATACATACATTACCATCAGAAGTCAAGAGAATTACGACTGTCTCTGCCGCCTGATCCGTTTAGTTGCGTTCCCGGCTCCTCTGGTCGTAGGATTGGCAGGGTTTGGCGAACGGGATCTGATCGTTGCCCGCGGGGCAGCGCGGCACCATCAATGGTGCATACCGGTTTGTCTCGCCTATCTCGCCGCACCCGCGGCGCACGACCAGGGCAATGGCAGGAAAGATTTGCCCGGTCACAGGAGTTTATTCCGCATGTCCACTAAAACCATCATCGAGCCATTTCGCATCAAGAGCGTTGAACCTATTCGTTGGACCACGCGCGAAGAGCGGGAACTCCTGCTGCGCGCCGCGCATTACAATCTTTTTCTTCTTCCGGCCGACGATGTTCTCATCGACCTGCTCACCGACTCCGGCACCGGAGCCATGTCAACGCACCAGTGGGCGGCGATCATGGAGGGCGATGAAAGCTACGCCGGCAGCCGGAGTTTTGTCCGCTTCAAGAATTCGGTTCAGGATATCGTCGGCTATGCCCACGTCATCCCGACTCATCAGGGACGAGCAGCGGAACGCATCTTATTCAATGTAATGTGCAAGCCGGGCGACTTGGTGCCGAACAACACGCACTTCGACACCACCCGCGCCAATATTGAGGCCGTCGGGGCCGAGGCGGTTGACCTGCTGCTGCCCGAGGCGCGGCAACCCGGCACACGCCTCCCGTTCAAAGGCAACATGGATGTCGCTGCTCTTGAGGCCTTGATTGCGCGCGTGGGACGCGACCGCATCCCGCTGGTCATGCTCACGGTGACCAACAATTCCGGCGGCGGGCAGCCGGTCTCGATGGAGAATGCGCGGGCTGTCGCCGCAGTCTGCCACAAGCATGAGATTCCGCTCTACTTCGACGCTTGCCGATTTGCCGAGAACGCCTATTTCATCAAGCTGCGCGAACCGGGCTACGCGGCGAAGACACCTAAGCAAATCGCGCAGGAAATGTTCGCGCTGGGCGACGGCTGCACCATGAGCGCCAAAAAAGACGGCATGGCCAACATCGGCGGATTCCTCTGCACCAACGACGACATTCTGGCGCGGCAGGAGAAGGATCTGCTGATTTTGACCGAGGGCTATCCCACTTATGGTGGGCTTGCCGGCCGCGACCTTGAGGCGATTGCCGTGGGCATCCAGGAGTCGTTGCAGGAAGACTATCTGCGCTATCGCATTGCCTCGACAGCTTACCTGGGAGATCACATTTCCCAGCATGGCGTCCCAATTGTGCAGCCGCCGGGCGGCCACGCCATCTATCTCGACGCCAAAGCTTTTCTGCCGCACATTCCGGTTGATCAGTTTCCCGGCGTCGCTCTAGCCACGGAGTTGTATCTGGAGGGCGGCATTCGCTCGGTCGAAATTGGCAGCCTGATGTTTGCCGCCGCCGCGCAAATGGAGCTGGTGCGGCTGGCGATTCCGCGGCGCGTCTACACGCAGAGCCACATCGATTATGTGGTGGAGATCATTCTTCAGGTCTTTGCGCGGCGCGCCCAGATCAAAGGAATGCGGCTAACCTACGAGGCGCCGTTCCTGCGCCACTTTACCGCGCATCTGGAGCCTATGCCGTCTTAGCGCAGCGTGCGCCGGCCACCTGCCGGCGAACCGAATCAATGGACGATCATCACCGGGCAATGCGCATACCTCAGAACGCGCTCCGAGTTTGAGCCCAGCATCCAGCGATGCAGGATTGTGTGGCTGCGCTTGCCCATGACAATGAGGCTGGCCTGGATTGTATCCGCCTTGTGGATGATCTGTTCCGCCGGATGACCGAGGACGATATCCGTTTCGAGCTCAATGTCCTTTTGCCTGGCGCGTTCGCGGAGCGGAGCGAAGCTGGTCTCAAAGCGTTCGCGCCCGTCTTCGAGAACAGCATTGAACTCCGCGCTCTCGGCGGGTTCCGGCGGCCGGATAACAGAGACAACGAAGAGCTTGGCTTTCATGTCCCCCGCCATTGACAGAGCGACATCCAAAGCGTGCTCCGCATGTGGAGACGCGTCGAACGCCACCAGTATCCTTTGAATTCCAACAAAAACCGGGCTTCCCATGACGATCACCTAACCTTCTTCTGCGGGTACTGGCCGCATAACTTCCTTCTCTGCTTTCTTGCCTGCCTGATGGTGGGGAAGTAGATGGTGCGGTAGGAAAAATGAATTCGCAATCACGGTCGGAATCACGGCGCTGGCGATGACTGTGCCCACGATGTAAGAATACTGCGCCTGCGTGATGATCTGGTGATTGAGGCCAAAGAGCGCCGAGATGGTGCCGAAGGTGAGGCCGGTAGACATCATCAGCGTGTAGTAAGCTCCGGCCTTGCCATCGTATTTGTGCACGCGCACGGCCGGATAAACTGCAACTGCCTTGAACAGCGACTTCGCGCCAAAGAGGACTAGTAACGTCACAGGCGCGGCCATCAGTGCGGACACGGAAACAAACGAACCTGCTCGGATGAAGTAGAACGGCGTCAGTAATCCAAACGTAAGTGTACGCAGGCGGCGAATCAGCGAGTGGTCTTTTCCCACCGTTCCCGCCAGAACCATGCCGATCATGTACGCGGGAAGGACCGCTTCGCTTCCAGCCCACACAGCCAGTCCGCCCATGGCAAAGAGAAAGAAGAGAAGGTACTTGGCTTCGAGTTCGGAAACGCGCCCACCGTATTTCCTGAAGAACCGCGGCGTCAGAAATGGCAGCACTACAAAGACAACGACGGAAACTACTACGAAGATCAGCGTCTTGATGGTGAACGGTGAAAAGATCAATCCGAGCGCAATCACGGTTCCGAGGTCATTGATGAAGCAGGCGGCGAGAATCGCCTTCCCGTACTCCGTCACGTTGAACCCAAGTTCAAGCATCACCGCGTACACCACGGCCACCGAAGTCGTGGAAAGCGCGACACCGCAAAGCCAGCTGGGCATGATGGCCCAATGCAGCACGTAGTGCGCGATTGCGGTGCAGCCGAGAAACGGGCCGAAGAATCCCGCGAGGCCAATGACTGACGCCTCGCGCCACTTGGCTTTGAAAATTACCGGATCGAGTTCCGCACCGGCAAGGAACGTCAAAACGATGGCTCCCGTTCCCGCCAGGAAAGTGATCCACTGCGTATTCCCGGCGAGTCCCCCCTGCGCAAAACCAAAGAACCCGGTTAGGAACACGCCGATGATCAGTTGGGCCACCGTGCCCACCACAATTTCAGAAAGCGCCGTCGAAATCTTGAACCAGATCGCGAGCAGTGTCGCGACCAATGCCAGTCCAACCCATAGAGCAGCCAGAGCCCAGGTGTTCATCATCAACGCTAACTCCTAAATTCTCAGATCAGGGATCGGGCCGGGACATGACTCCGCAACAGGATTCCCTGTCAGGAGTCATCATCTGTCCGGAATGTTCTATGGACAGCGGTTAAAGGTGAACTCCTTCACCGTAACCAACTTTCTTACGAATACGTCATCAAGCGCCCCGCTGTCAATCGCGGGGTTCACGCGATGCGTCACCGCTGCAGCAGGTCAATGGGCTTGGTGAAGTCGGTCACGCGAATGTGCCGTGCCAATTCCGGATGTTGGCGCTGGAAGGCTAGAAACATCTCCCATGCGGTGCGGCGATAGCTGAAGTGGCCAGCCGGCCCGGAGCGCAATTCGATAATGTATTGCGCTTCGGCAAAGTCCATCTTGAACAGCGAGCGAATGCGCGTGGCAAGCGGCAACAGGTAGAGGGCGGATTGCGCTGCCTCGGCAGCCTTGCTGGCCGCGATCTGCGCGCTGGCCCGGTGAGCCTGTTCCACGGCGGATTGGTAATCGGCCAGAATACCGGCTTCTGCGAGGATGTTCACTTCCGAGCCAAGGTCGCCGCAAGCTGGAGTCTCGTAACCGTGCCGGGCGGTGATGGGCTGGATGATCTGCGTGCAGCGGCGATGGCGGTGCATATCGCGGAACCCGCCGGTGTCCATGAGAATGTCAAAGCGCAGAGCCGCGCCGGCGTGAAACGCGCGCAAAGCTTCATCGTGCTTGCCGCGATGGCGCAAACCCAGCTCGACAATTTCGATCACGCGCGCTTCGGGCAGTCCCGCTACCAGGTCGCGAATCTGCCGGTAGGAGTGGTGCGAGGCCGAGTAAAGCAGCGTCGCGGCCAGCTCGACTTCGAGAGTTTCCGTGGGCTCTACCAAATCGACCACCGGAGCCCTTAAGTGGGGCAGGCTTTCCAGCAATTCCTCCGCCGCCTGAGCCAGCTCCGCGCGAGTCTGGATCTCGTATTCGTTGGGCTGGGCGTACTTGACCAGCGTAGGTGCCGTGCGAACCTCGCGTGTCAGCAGGCTTGCGGCTTCGGCGGCCAAGGCAGGATCGCTTGCCGCAAGCTTTTCCACCAGCGCGGCGCCGGCCTGTGCGTTGACAATCCAGGCAGGGCCGGTGGCGGCTTCGCGGAGCTTGAGTCCCAGATCCCTGATCTCGGCGGCAGGGTGCGAAAGCAGCCTCGATACCTGTGTTTCCAGAGTCCGGGCGTTTGTAATCTGCCCGAGCGAGGTGTTGGTGGCCAGCGGAAGCACGTAGCGGGCCACGTCGAAGGCGCGGGCTTTGAGAGTCCGCTCGTAGGCCTCCGGCTTCATGGTTTCCGGGCAGGCGACGCGCCGGCGCAGTGCATCAAAAACCGCGTCATTCACGCGTTTGTATGCGCCAAACAGGCCTTCAATGGTCTCGGAATAAAGCTGGGCCGAGGCGGAATCCTGGCCAAAATCGGGGAAATACCAACCAGATTTGAGGAAGTTCTGATACCTTGTTGATCGCTCCTGGCCGTCCCACCTTTGCTCGTCAACCAGCACCATGGCGGCCAACAGGCTGAGCCGCTCAATGGACATGGCAATGTGGGCCAGGTCGGCGATGGAGCGGTGCCCGTATTGGAAATAAAATGTGTTCAGGAACTGTTCGGCTCGCTGGGCGCTGATTTCGGTCAGCGACTCGCGCATGGAGAGCGCGGAGCGGGAGTACTTGGCCATGGCGTAGGCCAGCACCTCGGGGTTGGCGCCATGAATGGCAAAGACTTCGGTTTGGTTACGTGCGACGGGCGTCATTAAAGATTCACTGGACATAGCTGAGGGCTCGCGAACAGAATACGTCATGGGAGCGGATTTAGGGTTGCATCTTTGATCCCGCTCTTGGCATCCATTAAGAGAAACAGCGAAAAAGTATGAGTAAGACAGGAGCAACCGGGCCATGCGGGAGGATCCGATAGGCGCATCACGCGACCCACGGCCCTTGCCGCCGGGCCATTGGGTGCTGACGCAGCGCTGGAACGATCTGCTGTTTGCGCACTGGCCGGTCCCGGCCTCGTCGCTAGCGGCGCTCATCCCTGAAGGCTTGCAGGTGGACACCTTCCAGGACACGGCCTGGCTGGGGGTAATGCCCTTCTGGATGGACAAAGTCAAGGTGCACGGCCTGCCGCCTATTCTTGGGGCGCGCAGCTTTCCTGATCTCAGTTTGCGCACCTATGTCCGCGAAAAGCGAACGGGAACACCGGGAGTCTTCTGTCTCTCGTTGGATTCCAGCAATCTGCTGGCTGTGGCGGCGGGCCGCGCCTTCTATCGCCTTCCCTATCACTGGGCCGAGATGCGCATGGAGCAACGCAACGAGCGCGAGTTTTCCTTCTATAGTCGCAGGCGTTTGGCCGGCCGGCCGGTTGTCTTCATGGCGCGTTACCGCGGTCTGGGTCCGTCGCGAAAACTGGCCGAGAGCCGCCTGGGCACGCTCGAGTACTTCCTCACGGAGCGCTATTGCCTCTTCTCGTCCAATGGAGCCGGGCAGATTATCCGGGCCAACCTGCACCACGCCTCCTGGCCCCTGGAAGAAGCTGAAGCGGATATCGAACAGAACGATCTGGCCTCAGTGCTCCGCATACAGCTGCCCGACCAGAAGCCCGTGCTGCACTATTCGCGGCAGTTGGCCGTCTACATCTGGCCGGCGGAGCTGGTGCGCACGTCTCTCGTGTCGCGCCCCGTAACGGCAGCGGCGACGCCTTTCGGGCAACGCAGCTTCTAGTTTCTGGACAAAGAAACCAGCCAAAATTAACGAGGCTTTACAGGCCGCTCAAAACCTCCGGCTTTGTGTCAGGGCACGACTTCAGTCGTGCCGCAAATGCCGCAAAATCAACGCGGGCTTTAGCCCCTGAGGAAAAGCTGATTCAAACTGCACCACCGCTGAACTGGCGCCTGCCCTGCGGCTCTCACTCTCACCCATTTATAATCTGGACGAAAGGGCGCGGAATCGTGTGCGCAGGGGGTCAGAGGAAGATATGTCGGATTTGCAGGGAAGAATTGCGCTGGTAACCGGAGCTGCACAGGGAATTGGGCGAGCCGTTTCGCTGGAGCTGGCGCGGGCCGGCGCCACGCTGGTCTTGGCGGACATCAACGAGGAAAAGCTGGCCCTGGTTGCCAAGGAGATTGAGGCCCTGGGCGGCACGGCAGCGGCGTTCAAGCTGGATGTATCCAACCAGGAGTCCGTCGAGGCCGGTGCCAAAGCTGTGCTCGAGCGCTTCGGCAAAGTCGAAATTCTCGTCAACAACGCCGGCATCACCCGCGACAATCTCATGATGAGCATGAAGCGCGCGGAGTGGGACCTCGTTCTGTCCATCAATCTGACCGGGGCATATCTGCTGACCCAGGCCGTTCTGCGGCCCATGATCAAGAATCGCTGGGGAAGAATTGTGAACATGGCCAGCGTGGTGGGACGCGCCGGGCAAGCGGGCCAGGTGAATTACGCCGCCTCCAAGGCCGGCCTCATTGGGCTGACAAAATCGCTTGCGCGCGAAGTTGCCTCGCGTGGAATCACCGTGAATGCCGTTGCGCCGGGCTACATTGAGACGCCCATGACTGCCGTGCTCGACGAGAAGGTAAGCGCCGCCATGCTGGCCACGATTCCCCTCGGCCGCCGCGGGACAGACCAGGATATTGCAAACGCGGTCAAGTTCCTCGCCTCGGATGCGGCCTCTTACATCACGGGCCACGTGCTCGACGTGAACGGCGGAATGTTCATGGGTTGATGAGTCTGCGCGGGGCTCCTGACTAATTGGGTTGAGGAGCTGGCGCCGCGTCGCGCGGAACGCTTGGAGTCGCTCCCGGCGGCATACCCATGACCGTCACCGACGCGGCCACAAATATTCCATCCTTCACGGCCCCCTCAACGCGCACCCTGTCACCCACCTGAAGATCGGCCAGGGTGATGGGTTCGCGGCGCTTGCGGAACGTCGTGTTCTCGTCGGCCACAAAGGCGTGCGCGGCGTTGTCCACCGCGGCAAAAATGCTGACCTTGGTTTCGTTGATAGCCGTCACCTTACCCATCAGCCACGTCTTGCCGAAGTTGGCCTGCATCTCGCGAATCTGTTTGGCGCGCTCGGGATCAAGCTGCAGGACAACTACTGCGCCCACGGATTTGGCGGCGGCATCTACTTCGCCGAGCGCGGCCACTGCATCGCCCACCTTGATGTCAGTGGATTTGAGCGGCTGCGGAGGATTGCCGCCGCCTTCGCCGCGTTGCCTCACCGTCTGCTTCATGATGCGAGTGTTCGCGCTGAAATGGATGGTATAGGTTTCGCCCCCATCGGTCTTGATGATGTAGTGGTCGGCGGCCACTTCAGTTACCGTTCCGGTAATGCCGCCTCCGCCGCGCTGGCCGGAGTTTGCATCCTGAGAAAAAGCGGTCATGGTCAGCGCGACGCCGAATACGATTGCGAACAAGAAGCGGATTCTCATGGCAAGCCAATTCATACGAACTCCAGGAGGTCGAGAAGAAACCCCTATCGATATAGACGTTGGATACGCCTGATTAGACGACGAGCTCGCGATCTCACGCTGCTTGTTCCGGATCTGGCGTCTGCCTTTCATCCTGCTCTTCGGTGGGAGGGTAATAGAGCCAGCGCAGCAAACAATAGCCAATCAGCAAGAGGGATACGGAATAGAAACATTCGGAAATCGCCACTTGGAATGGGAATACCGGCGTGGCTGATTTATTGGGAAGCAGTCCCCAAAGCTGGCGTTCGGTTATCCAGCGCGTGACGGGATCAATAAAGATGCCCACGAAGTGCATAATTCCCTGGGCGAATAGGTAGCCAAGAGCAATCGCACCCACAAAGCTATCGACAAGTGCGGTCTTCAGTCGTTTAAGCATTTGTCTTCCTCGAAAGTTTGTTTCGGTAGTTACTCAGGGTGCGGAGCGGGCCTGTCCCATAGACCCAGCTGGAGAGCAGCCAGGCTCCAGCCAGAGCGATCAGGGCGAATAGAAGGTTGGGAAGAGTGGCCGGCAGCAGATAGTCAGTTATGTAATAGCGAGTAACAGGGGCAGATGGAATACCTCGGATCGCCACCGCTGTAGCAATGTAAAAAACTACCTCTAAAGCAGGCTCGCTCATTGCGAAGGCCAACTTTGTAAAGAAAACGGCGGAATAGAAGATCAAGACCACAATGGTGATGGCCGCGACATGTGAATCAATCAGAACTTTACGAAGAGAGGCTTGCACGGTTTCTCCCGCTCGACGCAATTATTGAACTATTTCTTCCCTGAACGAAATAAATCCATTTGCCAACGCATGTAGGCCGAATCTGACAATCGGGAGTTGTGAAAAACTTCCGGAGACTACGGGTCATGGCCGCCGTGCGCAGGCGACACGGGAAATGCCTTGCAGATCGGGGACAAATTCAATCTGTTCAAAGCCGGCGCAGGCGAGCAATTTGGCAATCGCTGCCGATTGGCCGTAGCCGATTTCGAGCGCCACAAATCCGCCGTCGGCAAGCGCATCGAAGGCAGCAGGAATGAGACGGCGGTAGACATCTAAGCCGTCGTCGCCCGCGAACAAAGCCAGCGCGGGTTCGTATTCGCGCACTTCAACATCGAGTGAATCTCGGTCGGCTGTGGGCACATAGGGCGGATTCGAAACAATGATTTCAAACCTCTCTCCAGCAACCGGCGCAAGCAAATCACCCGCAAGAAACCGTACTGCAACTCCGTTGCGCTTCGCGTTTTCTTCGGTAAGTGCCAGGGCACGCGAAGAAATGTCGGTTGCCGTGATGGATGCCTGTGGCAGCTTGTGCGCCAGCGCCACGGCAATCGCTCCTGACCCGGTCCCGACATCCACAATGCGCGGGGCGGCAAAGTCAGTGGCCAGTTCAATGACCTTCTCCACCAGGTGTTCGGTCTCCGGGCGGGGAATCAGCACATCGGGAGTTACAAGAAACGGCAAACTGTAAAACTCCGTCTCGCCCGTAATGTATTGAATAGGCTCGCCCTTGCGGCGGCGGTCAAGTAACTCTGTATAAGTCACAGATAAGTCTTCGCCGAGTAACTCATCGCAGTGAGTAATCAGCCAGGCGCGGCTTCTCTTCAACGAGTGCATTAGCAGAAGCTCCGCATCCCGTCGCGCTCTCTCGGGATGCGAACCATCCTTCAGCGCTGACTCCCCAAGATCGATATGATGGCGCAGTGAGGGCATGGAAGGCTTCAAGCCGCCTTGCCGCCGGCCTTCAACTGCTCGGCCTGGTAGTGCGTGATGAGCGCGTCGACGATAGGTTGCAACCGGCCCTCCATCACCAGGTCAAGCTGATGCAGGGTCAGGCCAATTCGATGGTCCGTCAGCCGATTCTGCGGGAAGTTATAGGTGCGAATCTTCTCGCTGCGGTCGCCGGTACCCACCTGCTGTTTGCGCGCCTGTGCCAGCTCCGCATTCTGCTTGTCCATCTCCTGTTCGTAGAGTCGCGAGCGTAACACGCGCATTCCTTTTTCGCGGTTCTTGATTTGCGATTTCTCGTCCTGGCAACTAACTACCGTGTTAGTGGGAATGTGGGTAATGCGCACTGCGGAGTAAGTGGTATTCACCGATTGGCCGCCGGGACCCGACGAGCAGAAAGTATCGATGCGAATATCCTTGGCTTCGATCTTCACGTCCACCTCTTCGGCCTCGGGCAGCACGGCCACCGTCACCGCCGAAGTGTGAACGCGGCCCTGCGTCTCTGTGGCGGGAACGCGCTGCACGCGATGCACGCCGCTCTCCCACTTCATCTGTGAGTAAACGCGCTCGCCTTCGATGATCGCAATCACTTCCTTATAGCCGCCCACGCCCGACTCGGACATCGACATCAACTCAATCTTCCATTTGTGCTGCTCGGCAAATCGCTGATACATGCGGAAGATTTCGGCGGCAAAGAGCGATGCCTCGTCGCCGCCGGTGCCCGCGCGGATTTCGAGGATGACGTTCTTCTCGTCGTTGGGATCCTTGGGCAGCAGCATCACTTTGATCTCTTCTTCCAGAGCGGGTTCGCGCGGCGCGAGCTTGGCAATCTCTTCCTCGGCCATGGCCTTCATTTCCGGGTCGGCCAGCATCGCGCGCGCTTCGGCCAGGCCCGCGCGCACCTGTTTCAGCTCGCGAAATTTCATCACCGGAGTTCCCAGGTCGCTGAGCGCCTTGCCGGCCTTCTGATATTTCTCGCGGTCGCTCACCACCTCGGGCAGCGAGAGCTGGGCAGAGAGCTCTTCGTAGCGCTCTTCCATCTGTTGCAAACGATCAATCACTGCTAAACCTCATCTGCACGCCTGAGCTTCATTCGCCCGTGCATGGGCGTGTTTGTAAATCTTTTGGAGATCGAATCGGGAAATGGGCGGAGAACAAGTGTAGGCGGCGAGCGCCGCTAGAGCAGGGCCGGGATGGGCTGATGGAGAACCATACTGCTTTCTATTCTAGCGCGAAAGCTCACTCGCGGGTTGAAGAATTCGCTCAATAGCACTCGCCGGCTTTGCAATCGCTCATCAGGGGCACCTGCAACATCGAGTCATGCCCAGGGCCGGCGTATATAGTGATGGTCGCGGGCCGGTAGGCTTCAGGTTTGGCGGTCATGATGTTGGGCACGAAGGTCTGCGGGTTGCGGTCGTAAAGCGGGAACCAAGCGCTCTGCACCTCGACCATCACCGTGTGGCCGGCCTTGAATACGTGATCAACATCGTGTAGCGAAAACTTGTACTCGCGAACCGCGCCCGCCTTCAGCGCGGCCGGTTTTTCAAAACTGTCGAGATACCGGCCGCGAAAAATTTCTGCACTGGTCATCAGTTGATAACCGCGCATCTTCACGTCAGGATCGTTGCCGGGGTACTGGTCGATGAGCTTCACCACCAGGTCGTTGTCAGTGCCGCTGGTCGAGGCGTAAATATCGGCGATCACTTCGCCGGTCAGCACCAGATCCCGCTTGAGCACGGGCAGCTTCCACACGGCCACGTCCTTGCGATCGGTAACAAAACGCTGATCTTCGGTGAGCCAGCTGTACCACTGCGAGGCTTCGCTGTAAGTCTCCTGAACAGGCCGGTGGCGATAAGGCACAGGGTTGGCCGGGTCGCTCACGTAGCTGGTACTGGCCGCAGCGGATGAGCCACTGAAACCAAGCAGGCCCGCGCTTTCAAGATGCAAACTGGCTGGCTTCGATTCGGCGGGCGGAAAATGTGCGTAGCGCTTCCATGTATTCGAGCCGGTCTGAAAGCTGGCCGTGTCTTCAAGGTCGAAGCCTGACGGATTTGTGCCGGGTGCGTCCTTGAGGTAGTGGCCAAAGAATTTTGCCTCGATCTGAGCGCGGAACTCTTTGCCGACAGGCTCGGTGTAGTCGAGGTTGCCCAGGCGGCGCGAAGACGACGACCAATAACCGTGCCGCCACGGACCAAGGACAAGAAAGTTCTGGTGGTTGGCGTCATGCGGTTCAAGCGTGGAGTACTCGACCTGCGGGCCGTACATATCTTCCTGGTCGTAGTAGCCGCCAACGGAGAGCGTTGGCACCGCAACTGCTTTCAAACTGTACTGAACGCCGCGCGAGCGCCAAACTGAATCATAAGCAGGGTGATTGAGGAAGAGTTTCCAGGTGGGCAGCAACCTTGAGCCGGATTGCTTCACGTCTTCCGCAAAATTGCCGCGCTCTAGAAAAAAATCAAAACCGTCGCGGGGCTTGCCGTCCTTGCCCTGGCCGTAGTTGGGAATGATTTCTTTCTTGCTTGTCTCCATGCGGAGGACGTAGTCATAGCCGTAGCTCTGGCGGAAGGCGCCGTTGTGAAAGAAGTCGTCGCCCATCCACGCATCAATCATGGGCGCCTGCGGGGAGATGGCCTTGACCGCGGGATGCGGGTCGATTCCCGCCGCCATGGCAAGAAAGCCCTGATAGCTGGTGCCGACAAATCCTGCGCGGCCGTTGTTGCCCGCCACATTCTTCAGCAACCATTCGACGGTGTCGTACGCATCGGTGCTCTCGTCGATGGCATTCGGGTCGCGATGGTCCGCCATCGGCCTGCTCATAATGAATTCGCCTTCGCTGTCGTAGCGGCCGCGAATATCCTGTGCAACGGCGATATAGCCGTCACGGGCCAGTTCAGGGCGTGAGCCGAAAAACGAAGCGCGATTGACGCCGTCCACGCCGTAGGGCGTGCGCTGGATGATGAACGGTAGCGGCGCATTGATGTCGGCCGGCTTCAGAACAAGGGTGTGCAGCTTGACTCCGTCGCGCATGGGAATCATCGCTTCGGTGCGCTGGTAGTCGTGGAATAAGTGATGAACAGGCGGGCCGGTACGGCGATATCGATCATTGGGTTCGTCGGAAAACGCCATGCTATTGCCGTGGCCATCCGCATCGAGCGCGAAGCGGAGAGTGAACTTCGCGCCGTGCAAGGAAAACTCGAAGGCGGAGACGGGCTTCAACTCAGCAGGAACATTGCGCTCGGACTCGAATACAAGCTTGCCGTCCTGGACGTAAAAACTGACCGGCGTGTCAGGCTCATTCGGGTCGGTGTATTCGCCTGCGAGCGCCTCGAGCTGGGCCGTTGTCGGCGCAGTTGCCTGTGTTCGCACTGTGGCCTGGGCCGAGTGAGACGCCTGGGTCTGGCCAAATGAAACAGAGAACAGTGTGAGAGATAGCGCAACAAAAGCAACTCGAAGACGAAGCAAGAATGACCTCCGCAAGAACAGGGAAAATGATGTGCCCTATAACCCGATAATAAGTGAAGGTGCAGGCCTCAGTCAGTCCCGTTCATATTGCGAGGAATTTTCGCGTGTGTCCGAGAATGAATCAATGCCCGTGGCTGTGGCGGCTATGGCTTTGCCTGCTGGCCATCTCTTCCATGGGAACCACGCATCCGTCGAGTTGTTCGCAACCCATGTGCTCAAACTGAATGGTGGCGTGACTGATGTGGAAGCGCTCCTTGAGCACGTAGTTGAGGCGAACCAGAATGCATGCGCTCTCCGACGGCGGAATGTCGGCGATGGTCACGTGGCAGGCCAGCGCGCTGGAGTTTGAGCCGAGGCTCCATACATGCAGGTCGTGGACGTTGACCACGCCTTCGACGGCCTCCATGCCGGAGCGGATCTCAGTGAGCGAAACGCCGCGAGGCGTGCCTTCAAGCAGAATATTCAGAGTCTCGCGGACGATGCCGAAGCTGGTCCAGAGGATGAGCGCGGCAATCAGCAGCGAGAGGGCGGGGTCGATCCAATTCCGGCCGGTCAGCAGGATGCCCGCGCCGCCAGCGATAACCGCCGCGGTCGAGAGCGTGTCGCCGGCCATGTGCAGAAAGGCCGAGCGCAGATTCACGTCGCGCGCCACGCCCCACAGCAGAGCCGCGATCACGCCGTTCATCACCACGCCTGCGGCAGCCACAATCATCATCAGTCGCGGCTCGACCGCAACCGGCGAGTTCAACCGGTGGACGGCCTCGATGGCGATCCACATGGAAATAGCGATGAGTGTAGCCGCGTTGATGAATGCGGCCAGCACGCCGGTCCGCTGGTAGCCGAAGGTCTTCGATGGGTCGGCAGGGCGGGACTGGTAATGCACCGCAACAAAGCTCAGCAGCAGGGCCAGAAAATCGGAGAGGTTGTGGCCCGATTCGGAGAGCAGCGCCAGAGAGTGCGCGCGCAGTCCGGCCACGAAGGTGACCACCACGTAAGCCAGTGTGGCCACCAGCGAAAAACGCAGTACGGATTGAGTCCTGCTGGCGCCCGAACCGGTGGGCGCTGCATGAAGATGCATGGTCATAGTCTACCGGGGGTGGGTATCTAGAGCCAACCGGGGGCCAGACCTCGCGGGGTGCCCAGGCCCGATTCTGGGACGGGGAAAGCACAGAAGCCCGTGCGAGCGAAATGCGAGCGACCGGCCCCACCGCAGGTGGCGCAGGTGCCTACTCGTTGGCCTCGATGCGCCGCCCGTGCGGCTCCTGCAACGCGCGTGTGTTCATCCGGAACATCGCCGCAAAGGCGCGCAACTGGTCGCGGCTCACGCTCAACTCCTGCTCGAAGACAAACCAGCGCACGCCCTCGGTGCAGGGCGGTACAGTCAGAGATCCCATATAGGTCCAATAGCCGCGGTCGGAGGGCAGCAGGCCGGCGGGATCCACCATATCCGCAATCTTCGCGCTTGCTTCGGCGGTTTTGGGCAGGTGTTTCCACAGCGCGGCCAGCACGGCATTCGGGTTGCCTGCGTCCTCAACCAGCCGCACGGCTACCACGGCCATCTTGCCGTCGGCGCTGCGGTGCAGCAGTTGCACATCCATCTCGCTCAGCTTGCCTTTGACCGCCTCCTCGCTGGGGTGATGGAAGCTGAACTCGACCAGTTCATAGCGCACGCCGCCGGCCACAATGTAACTGCCAGGATCGACATGCGCCACAATGGTGTGTCCGTCGTTGGTGAGCCTGATAGCCCCGGCGATGTAATGGAAGTCGATGGGCTGGAGCGCCTTGTTCAGGTGGGCGCCGCGAATGTCGAGCGGCGACTGCTCATGACCCTTCGAGCAAGCCTGATAAGCCGGATCCAGCTTGCCCCAAACCAGTTCGCCGCGTTTTCCCACGTAATCCCAGGGAGTGGTTTGTGCGGCGGCCAGGGTCGCCATGCCCAGTGCAAGAACGACAAGTGCGGGAAAACGCATCGTTTGCTCCTCTATAGAATGGACGCGCAGCGCGCTAGAGAGCATTCTAAGGCATTTGCGGGACGGCTGTAGCCGGAAGTCGAAACGATGTTCTTTGCAGACGGGAATGAGGAGAGGAGCGAGGGAAAAAGGACTGTTCGAGGCCGGTTTTTCGGCTCGAATCGGGCAAAAAGGCTGGTTTTCGAGGCAAAAAACGAATTTTCCCGGCGATTTTCAGAGGGCAAATCTCACCATGTGGGAGAATTCGGGGCAGGAGTTTTTCAAGCGGCATTGATTTTAAACGGGTTAAAAATAATCTGCAATGTTTAAGGGAAAATTTATACCCCCGTGGGGTATAGGGGGGTAGGGGGTAGAGGCAGGGATGAGTTCGCTATTCCGGCGTGGCCCACTTTGACCATGTAATTTGGCCCACCTGGGTAGTGATATTGTGCATCATTTTCCCGGTTTTTGTTTTGACGGGCTTTGAGAGATATTTCTGCCCGTC
>Ga0224554_1000253_pt1 | contig 48623 bp, 35 predicted proteins | sample 714S22024metaG_FD_180666 | JGI IMG/M metagenome (GOLD analysis project Ga0224554, IMG submission 180666) | Peat soil microbial communities from Stordalen Mire, Sweden - 717 S2 20-24 | ecosystem: Environmental > Terrestrial > Soil > Wetlands > Peat | place: Sweden: Norrbotten County, Stordalen... | reverse complement strand
CACATGGCCTTCAATGTCATGGCTCGCAATTGCGACGACCATACGAAGAACTTTGGGTTCCGATTAAGGCGCGGCCGATCATGGGAACTTGCTCCCGCCTATGATGTTACGCACGCCTACAATCCGAAGGGCGAGTGGACCTACCAACACCTGATGAGTGTAAATGGGAAATTTCAGGACATCTCGCGCGGTGATCTGCTTGAAGTTGCCGACCGATTCGGCGTGCGCAAACCACAAGATGCCTTAGCAGACGTTCGAGCAGCAATGGACAATTGGTCGAGCTTCGCGGCAGATGCCGGAATACCATCGTCTTTGAGGGACAGGGTGGCGAAAGATCATCTTCTGATCTAAGGCCGAATACACACCTGAGCCTCCGCTCAAAGGCATTTACTTTGCGAGCGCCGATGCTTGCGGTGCTGTTGCGGTCCTCGTCGGACAGGTTGAATTGGTCGGCGATCTCGTCGTAGAGATCGCGCGGCCGGGCTGTGCCTCCCTTATTCTTTAGAGTTTGCAGGAGGGGCAGCATGAGCTGCGTATGCGACGGAAGGGCCATACTGACTCTCCTAAACGGTGAGGGCGAGCCACGAGAGACCCGCCTGATTTTGGCATTATGAAGTGGTCCACTTCGGCGGTTTGTTCTGGCCCACCCCCTGGACAGAGCGGACTCCTAGTCTGGACTGAGCGCGAGCTTGGTCTGGAGGCGGTAGTTGGACTGGAGATGCAAGGTGGAGCTATTCGAGCGGATACGTCGGGAGTATGAGTTTGGGACAGGCACGATTCAGGGCATGGCGCGGAAGCTGGGGGTACATCGCCGCATGGTGCGGGAGGCGGTAGCGAGCGCGACCCCGGCGCGACGGAAGAAGACCGAGCGTCCGCAGGTGAAGATAGACTTGGCATTCCTCCCTTGCTTGCCGATCAGCTTGCCAGTGTCATCGAGATGCGTGTCGATGGTGAAGGTCGCGCCGTCTTCGGTTGCGAAGGTCTTGATGCTGAGGAATTCAGGCCGGTCAATCAGGGCACTGACAATCTTGTGTAGCAACTTGGAGATCGGGACATCTCTTGGGCCGGACAATGGCGAAACTCCTTCCGTCGAGAGTTGGCGGGCAACACTGATTATCAGCCCTCGCCTTCGGGTGGGGGCTTTCCTATTGGACCGTGTTGCATTTGAGCGGTGGGTTGATCCGGTCTGCATGCTCCTGCGACATCCCTCGGATTAGGCTCTACGCCAGTTCTGCCCAGGATTCGTCAACGACTTCAGGTTGCGTCTTCAGGGTAGAGTCAACCCCTTTGTACCCCAGTTGGTAGCTGATCACTGCTGCCTGAAGGCGACGGCCTGCCTCGTTGAACGGGTGGATCTTGACTACCTTCGTATCGTCCATCGTGACCTCGCCTGGTGAGTATGACACAGGCGTGCGATGAAGGGGTTCAGCATGCACACTGCGATGACATTCTGAAATCATGGTTACAATTGCGGTTACAGTGGGCAAAAGTAAGGCCAACCATTTCGGGTCGGCCTCTTCGTAAATATTTTGTTATCAAGTTGGTGCGGAGGAGGGGACTTGAACCCCTATGCCTTGCGGCGCTAGCACCTCAAGCTAGTGCGTCTGCCAATTTCGCCACCTCCGCATGGAGCCTGCACACAGTTCTTCGGTGGCAGGAGCGACGTGCAATCCGAGGGTCAGTATAGCATCCCTAGAAGTGACGGATCAGGTCGGCGAAGGCTGCAAGTTCGAGCAGGTGCTGGCCGGATGCGGGCCCGCGGACGGCCTCTTCTTCCAGCACCCAGGTGAAATCGTGCGGCAGGAAGACCGCGTGCAGTCCGGCGGCCAGCGCGGGGTTGATGTCGGACTTCGGGCTGTTGCCGATCATCCATGTGCGCGCGGGGTCGCAGGCGTGACGGGCGGCGAGGGCGCGATAGGCGGCGGCGTTCTTCTCGGGAAGGACCTCGACGGCGCAGAAATGCGCGGCGAGGCCGGAGCGAGCGAGTTTATCGCGCTGCTCATCGGGATCGCCTTTGGTGACCAGCAGGCATCGGTGGCGCATGGCCAGTTCGGCCAGGGTTGCGGCCACGCCGGGTAGCGGCTCGATCTCATGCTCGGCGATGGACTCGACGAAGCGGAGAATGCGCGCGTGTTTCTCCGCGGTGATGGGGGCGTCCGTCAGTTGCTCGAAGCAGGCCACCAGCGAGCGGCGGAAGCTCTTGAGGCCGTAGCCGTGCGCCGCAATGGTGGCATGCTCCACGCGGTTCAGGTGGGCGCGGACCTCCTCGGGAGTGTGGGTGCGGTGGTCGAGGTAGGAGATGAAGGCCGCGATGGCGCGCTCGAAGTAGATGTTGTTCTCCCACAGCGTGTCGTCGGCGTCGAAGAGCAGGGTCTGGCCGCGCAGCTGGCGCGTCTGGCCGGGAGGCTGGCGTTCGGGAGCGGAATCGACGGTCACAGGTGGATTATATGGCGGGTAACCATGACGTCCGAGTACTCGCCTGCGCCAGGCCGACGCGATTGGCTTTGCACGCACGCTGAACTGTACCGGCAGGCCGCGCTCCAATGTTGGATGGCAAGCCCGTCGGCTCTGTTCTGATCCAGACGGTTCCCGTCAACTAAGTGCAACATGACGAGGAATAAGTGAACAGGACGAGGAAGGGGCAGCATCGGCGGGGCGATTTGTAGCGTTTTCCCTTGCTTTTTGCCCATAAATGCCCTAGAATGAATCTGGAAAGTAATGTGATAGATGCCGTGCGATGCGCGGCGTTCGACTGGCAAGAGCCCTGACTGAACAAAAGGACCCTAGAAAAATGGCAAAGCGTCGTGGAAACCCAAACTGGGGCAAACCCGAGCCGATCGGGCCGGTTGTCCCCACCGTAACCTCCTTCGAACAGGTGGTCAAAGAGTTCAAACTGACCCCCGACCAGTACATCCGCTCCACCCGCCTGCGCGAGTGGGCAAGGCACAACAAGAACTCCAAGTACATCCCGGAGGCGCTGCTCGAGGCCTGGGGATTTGAGATCGAGTCCATGCTGTAAGATATGCTTGAAGCTGAACCTTTGAAGATTTTAAGTAAGCGCCGCCTTTCAACGGGCGGCGCTTTTGCTTGTGTTGCTGCCTGTAGTTACGGTGAAACTGCCCGGGCCTGTATAAAGGGAGTGAGATGCCAGACGGATTGAAGAAGAGCGCGTTTGCCAGCGTGGAAGAGGCCGTCGAAGAGATTCGCGCGGGGCGGATGGTTGTGGTGGTCGACGACGAGGACCGCGAGAACGAGGGAGACCTGACGCTGGCCGCCGAGTTTGTCACCCCCGAGGCCATCAACTTCATGGCGCGCTTCGGGCGCGGTCTCATCTGCCTGGCGCTGACCGAGGAGCGCGCAGACTATCTGCGTCTCTCTCCCATGACATCCGAGAACACATCGCGCTTCGGCACCGCGTTTACCGAGTCGATCGAGGCGCGCGAGGGCGTGACCACGGGAATCTCCGCCGCCGACCGCGCGCAGACCATCCGCGTCGTCGTCGATCCGCGCTCCACGGCGAACGACCTGGCGCGCCCAGGCCACGTCTTTCCTCTGCGCGCGCGCAAGGGAGGCGTACTGGTGCGCGCCGGGCAGACCGAGGCCGCCGTCGATCTGGCGCGCATGGCCGGGCTGGTCTCGGCCGGCGTCATCTGCGAGATCATGAACGAGGACGGCACCATGGCCCGCGTGCCGGACCTGATCGGCTTCTGCGCCGAGCACGGCCTCAAGATGCTTACCGTCGCATCGCTGATCCGCTACCGCCTGCAGCATGAGCGTTACATTCAGCGCGTGGCCGAGTCCATTCTCCCCACTCGGTACGGCGACTTCCACATGATTGCCTACGAGAGCGAGATGGAGGTCACGGAGTCGCACGTCGCGCTGGTCTATGGAATCGGCGGCCAGATTGACAGCCAGAGCAGCAACTCGTTCGGAGCGGATCCGGTGCTGGTGCGCGTCCACACCCACTGCCTGACGGGCGAAGTCTTCGGGGCCACGCTGTGCGACTGTCGCGCGTTGCTGGACAATTCCTTGCGCATGATCGCCGAGGCAGGCCAGGGCGCGCTGATCTATCTGCACAACGGAGCGCGCGGCTTCGGCATCGACCGTAGCGGCATTGCGTCGTCGGGCGAGATGGCGCCAAACCGGCTTGTGCTGCACCGTGAACCGCAACGCGACCCGCGGACCAGCGAGCTGAGCCAGGAGCGCATGCAGCGCGCCCGCCGCACCCTGCGCCAGATCGGCCTGGGCAGCCAGATACTGTCGGACCTCGGCATTCAGCGCATCCGTCTGCTCACCAACACCCCCACCCACATTCCCGCGTTGCAAGGCTTTGGCATCGAGATCGTCGAACAGGTGCGCGTTCCGCTGGACGCTTCCGCCGCCGTCGCGCCTACTGCACAGTGAGGTTCAGCGTCACCGTCTGCGTGATCTGCACAGCGCCGCTCACCGAGCTTGCGGTCACCTGGTACTGGTAGGTTCCCGCGGGCGAGAGGCGCAGGTTGGAGTTGGCGCTGCTGCCGCCGCATCCACTGGCCGAGAGCAGCAGTATGGCCGCGAAGATCGCCCACGCAATTGGACCGTCGCGTCGCCATGCCTTGTGCCGCGAGTTGCGCGCCTTCCAGGTGAAGACAAGTGCAGGAAAGAGCAGGCAGAGCGCCGTCCCGCCGAAGCTGCGCCGGTGGCCGCCGGGCGTGGCGGGCAGCGAGTTGGAGCTGACCTCGGTGACCGTGTTCAGCGTGGCGACGGCGTTCTGCGCGGCGCCAGAGAGCGTGACAGTGGACGGAAGAAGCGAGCAGGTGGCGTACTGCGCCGCTGCAACCGGCGTGCAGTTGAGCACCACCGTTCCGCTGAAGTTGTTGCCCGGCGTCACGGTCAGGTTGTAGCTCGCGGGCGTTCCGCTGGCGACGGTGGCCGACGCACTCGCGCCGCCGTTGACCGTGAGCGTGAACGTCCCATTGACGAAGCCCGTGCCGGTCAGCGGCACGGCGTCGGGCGAGGTCGCATCCGAGCTGGTCACGGTCAGTGTCCCGTTGTCCGTGCCGGTCTTGGTTGGCGTAAAGGTGACGGTGACGACACAGCCTCCCCCCGGCGACAGCGTACTCCCTGCGCAGGGCACGGTGACGGCGTAGTCGCCCGTAGCGGAAAGCGCAACGCCGGTGATCGGCGCAGTGCCGCTGTTGGAGAGCGTGAGCGACAGGCTGGCCGGTGAGCCGACTGCAATCGGGCCGAAGCTCAGGCTGGTGGGCAGAATCTGCATGTGCGACTGCACGCCCACGCCGGTCAGCGAGACCACCAGCGGCAGGGTCGAGGCGGAGCTTGCGATCGAGAGCGTTCCGGCGATCGTTCCCGACTGGGTCGGCGCAAAGCCGACCTGCAGGGTGCAGTTTGTGTTGGCGAGCAGCAGTTGGCCGGGCTGCGGACAGTTGCCTAGCGCGACCGTGTAGCTCCCCGAGGCAGCGTTGAGCGTGCTGCTGGCGGAGAGAATGCCGAAGGTGATCGCGCTTGAGCCTGTGTTGGTCAGTTGCAATGGGAGGTTCGAGTTGGCGCCCACCAGCACGGTGCCGAAGTTGAGCGAGCTTTGTGCAAGGGTCAGCGAAGACGGGCTAGAGACGCCGACCACAGAGATAAACTCCAGCGAGGTGCTGGCGTTGGAGGAGACCTCGATGGAGCTGACCCGCTGCCCGCTGCCCGAGCCCGGCTGCGTCGTGCTCTGCGGCGTGAAGGTTACGGTGAGCGTGCAGCTTGCGCCGGGAACAATGCTCGCGCAGTTGCTCGAGACCGTGAAGTCCGGCGTCGTCTGCACGCCCAGAATGTTGAGCGTCGCCGTGCCTGTGTTGTCCAGCGTCACCGTCTGCGGCGCGCTGACGTTGCCCACCATGGTGCTGGCGAAGGTGAGGGAACTCTGCGATGGCGTAATCGTGGCCAGCGGCGCGGCATTCGAGGGCGACGAGACCGTGACCGGAGTGGAGCTGCCCGTCAGGTCGATCAGGTCCGGACTGGATGCGGCGTCGCTCTCGATCACCAGCTCGCCGCTGTCGGTGGTCGAGACCGGCGGATTGGAGCCGGATGCCACCTGGTTGATCGGCGTGTAGGTGAGCGTGACCGTGCAGTACGCGGCAGGCGAAAGTGTTGCGCCGCAGGTGGTGGTCGAAAGGAACGGCCACTCGCTGGTGATGCGGCGAATGGTGAGTGTCGCTATGGACGAGCTGTTTTTGAGGGTAAGAACCTGCTGCGCGGAGGATAGTCCCGACTTGACTGTGCCGAAGTTGACGAGCTCGCCGTCGCCGGGAAGAATGTTGCCCGTTACCGAGAGCATTCCCCCTCCCACGCCGTATCCCTCGACATAGCTGAGGCCGTCCAACGTGGCCGAGCCGTCGGTGGGCGTGCCTGAGGCGAAGAGCGTTCCCGTCAGGTCGCCATTGTCCAGCGGCAGAAACGCGACCGAAAAATTGCAGCTCGCATTCGGCGCAAGTCCCGCGCAGGGCGCGCCGCTGAGGACAAACTGGCGCGGCAGCGCGATCGCCAGACTGAGCTGCTTCGCCGTGAGGTTGTCGATGGTGAACTGCCGCGTCACGCCAATCGAGCCGGTCACCTGCGGCCCGTACTCGGCGTCGTCGGCGACGATCTCCAGCCCCTCGTCCTCCGTGGTGTACGCGCCGGTCAGCGGCACCGTGTAGTTGGTCAGCACCGGCGCGCCGCCCACCGTGCTGGTGACGGGAACCGTGAGCGTCCCGGCCGCCGATGCCGTCGCCGGAATGAACGTGACTGAAATCGCACAGGTGGCTCCGGCGTTGAGTGTGCCGCAACTACTGCTTGCGCTGAAGCTGGTCGCGCTGGAACTGCTTGTCGTCGCCGCGACTGTTCCAACCTGCTCGGCGGTCGTACTGGTGTTGAGCAGCGTGACCGTCTGCTGTGTGGACGAACTGCCGGGAACATTGTTGAAGACCAGAGCATTGGGAGTGAGCGATAGGCCGGGATCTGCCGATCCGTATCCAGTCAGTGCGGCGCTCGCCGTCGAGCTGCCCGCCTGCACGGTGAGTGTGCCGGTGCGCGGCCCTGCGGCCGAGGGCGCGAAGACAATCTGAACGAAGCAGGTCGCGGTATACGCCAGCGCGCCTCCGCACGGAGCGCCTCCGCTGACGGCGTTCGAGACGCTGAAGTCGCCCGTGACCGCGGGCGTTCCCACCGTGATCGAGCTGCCGCCCGCAACCAGGTTCGTCACCGCAAAGAGTTCCGTCGTACTCGCGCTGTTGATCGGTACGGGGCCGAAGTCCTGTACCACCGGCGTCAGCAGCAGGCCGGTGAGCGGCAAGCCATTGCCGGTCAGCGAGAGAACGTACGGGCTTCCGGTTGCAGACGAGGTGAGGGTGAGGGTTCCCGTAATCAGGCCGATTGCGGGCGGGGTGAACTGCACGCCAACCCAGCAGTTGTAGCAAGTCCCCGTCGCGCTGGTGGTAAACGCGCTGCTGGGCGGTTGCCCATGCCCGTAGCCGATGTCTTCAACAAGGATGGCAGTGTAGGGCGAGCCAGGCGTGGTGGACGCGGTCGCTACCGTAAAGCTGGTGAAGGGCTGCGTGATCTTGGTCCACTGCACCGATGGCTGGCCCGCGATCACTCCGCCGAAGCTCAGCGTTCCGTTGTTTGCCGGCGTTAGAATCCCAGTGCCGACGCCCGACAGCGCGACGTAGGCCGGCGTCGTCCCCGCGCCCGCCGTGACCGCCAGCAGTCCCTGGCGCGTGTCCGGCTGCGAGGGCACAAAGGTGAAAACGACATTGCACGATGCGCCGCCGGGCAGCGTTGCAGTGCAATTTGTGCTGTCCGTAAAGTCGCCTGAAAGCACTAGAGAGAGCGCAAACGCGGTCGTACCGACGTTCGTGATTGTCAGCGTCTGCGTTGTGCTCGAAACTCCCGTAACCACCACCGCGTTGGCGAAGTTGAGCGATGTGGACGAAACGCTGAGGTTGGGATTGACGCTTGCGCCGTTGGCCGCGGGCTGCGGAAGCGAACGGCCCGTGACCAGCGCCGTCAGCCCCTGATCGAGCGAGAGCGTGTCTGCATCGGCCGAGGGCGTATGGGCGTTCTGGTAGGCAAGCTGAAGCTGGCAGACAGTCTGCGGCTCCAGCGTCGAGGGACAGTTGTCCGTCACGCTAAACGGCGACGTGGCGGGCAGCGTCACGGCGGCGTGCGCGAATGAGACAGTCGAGTTGTTCGAGAGATAGAGATAGCGCGCTGGCCGCAGTCCGCCCGTGTACTGCGTTCCAAAGTCGATCTCCGGGGCCGAGAGCGAGAGCGCGGCGGCTTGTCCGTAGGCCGTCATCTGCACGTCGCGCGCGCCGACGAGCCAGTTCTGCTGGATCGCGCCGTCGTTGGTCGCGCTGTTGGACGCGGTCAGCCCGATCGTAATGTGGCAGACCCCGCCGGGCGCCAGCAGAAAATTACTCCCTGCCAATGTGCAGTCGGTCGCCGTCTCGGCGAAGGTGTAGGGCAGCGTGGCCTTCGTGCTTACATCGAGCGCGGAGGCGAAGCTCTGGCTCTGCTGCGTCAGATTTGTCACCGTAATGGTCCGCGTCACCGCTCCACTGGCCGAACTGACCACGCCGAAGTCCAGCTCCCTGGGCGAGAAGACCACCGGAAGCTGCACCACGCCCGAGTCCAGCGCGGGCAGCGCCTGAGTCTGCGATGTGGAGTTCGCGGCCGAACCTGTAATGCTTCCCGGCCCCGTACCTGTGAGCGCGATGCTGCACTCGCCGCCCGCGGCCAGGGTCGTACCGCAGTTGTCGGCTTCGCTGAATCCGCTGACCGAAATCCCCACCCCGGTCGCCTGCGCTGATCCCAGATTGCGCAGCGTCAGGTTGGGCGAGTCGTCCGCCGAGAGCGCCAGCGCCGCAGTGGCTGCCGCCGCGCTGGCCGGAATCGTCAGCTTGGCGAGATACGCGCCTGCGCCCGCGCACAGGCTCCCACTGCACGCCGACACAGGAAGAACAGCGCCGCGGACCGTCGATGGAAACGCCGTGGTCGGAGCATCGTTCAACGGCAGGTCGAAGGTCTCTGTCGCCAGCAGGCTCTGGCTGGCGGACGGCGCAAAGCTGCCGCCGAAGAGAGCGTTGCCGCTGGCGTCGATTGCCACACTGGTCAGTGCGACCGGCGCGCTTGCGCTGCTGGGATTCGACGCCGCAATTCCGCCGAAGCGGGCTGTCTGGTCCACCAGGTTCGCCGCATTCACGCGCACGGCGAAGCTGTTGCCAATGGTCGAGAGCGGCGTCAACGGCAGTAGCGGCAGGCTCAGGCTCCCATCGACCCACGCCGTTCCCGAAGCGCCCGCAGCCACGAACGACTGCGTCCCCGGCGCAAGCACAGTCGATCCCAGCACGGAACTCCCGTCCAGAGTCATGCGCAGCAGCACCTGGTAGCTAACCGCTGTGAGCGGAGTGGAGACGCTGGCCACGGGAAACTGCCCCAGCGAGACCGATCCCGAGAGCAGCAGGTTGTTAGCGGAGGAATCGATGGCCAGAGAGCTGATCCCCGCGCCGGGAATATAAGTTGAAAAAGTAATCCCATCGCCCCCCGGAGTCAGCTTAGTGAGAAAGCCCGAAGTCGTGCCCAGCGTCGTCGTCCCCAGTTGGTTCGGCACCAGCGCCGCGACCGTGGGGTAGCCCGGAGCCGTCGTCGTGCCAGCAATATACGCGTCGTCGGAGGAGTCGGCGACGATGGCCGCGGGAGTGGTGCTGCCGCTTGCCCCGCTCAGATAGGTCGCGTAGAGCAGGGAAGCGCCCGACGCGGAGAACTTCTCCACAAACCCATTCCACGAACTGCCAGACGCTGGAGTCTGAATAATTCCCGCAGCCGTCACCGGCATTGTCCCATTCGGCAGGTAGACGGTGCCTGTGATGAAGACCGCGTCGCTGGTGGCGGCAATCGAGCTGGCATCCATGGTCCCGCCGCCGCAGAAGGTGACAAAGAGTGGGTTGCCGAGGCTTGCGCCGAACTTCGCCACAAAGGAGTTTGTCGCTGTGCCGCTGAAGTTCGGGAAGGCCGCGCCTGAGGTCGCCGTGAGCGAACCGGAGCCAGTTGTCCCGGTGACGTAAACGTTGCCCGCCGGGTCCAGCGCCAGCGCCAGCCCGATGTCGCCCTTCGCGCCGATCTGCGCCTGGTTCAGAATGTTGGTTGCGGTGGGGTCCGTCTCCAGAAGACGCACTCCGTCCTTCTGGTCGATCAGCAGATAGAGGTTGCCCGTTGCGCCAACCTGCACCGCATGGATCTGTCCTTCGGGCTGGCCCTGGTTGAGCACGGCGCGCAGCCCAGCGAAGGCAAGCTGCTGCGGACCTGTCGCCTGCGCCGCCTGCGCATGCAGAGCCAGAGTCAGAGCGCAGGAAAGGAGCCACGCCAGAGCCCAGGCCAGGCCCCAATCGAGAGCGCCGTCCCTCGTGCGCGCTCCATCCAACCCCGGCAGCGGACGCACTCTCTCGCGGATCGGCTCATTGTCGGATGCTCGATACGCAGGCTTGACGGTCTGAACGGACTTCATCATGGTGCTCTGGCTGCGGCGTTGTGCGGAGTGCAGCCTGCCCTCAATATCCATGGAACCGGATTGGCTACGTTGTTCGAATCTGAGAATCTCTAATGAAACGAAACTATACCGTGTCTATTCGGGAATGGGTACCGTTACTTTGTGTGCGTTCGCGCTCGTCTTCGCGCGCCCGGCTATAGGGAAGGTCTGAACAAGTTCTCAAGATTTCCTCGGCGGCTAAAGCCGCATTGAAAAAATAGGCGGTTTGCGGCGGGACTAAAGTCCCGCCCTTTCAAAACGTGAGCTTGTGCAGAGGTTTCCTAGCAGGCCTCCGGCCCTTTTCCAGCTGCTCAGGCGTCCAGCAGCCATCCCAGTCCTCGCCCGCGCATCTCGCGCTCAAACTCCGCGTGCGTGGTGTAATGCACGGCCTGCATTCCAAGCTTTGCGGCGGCGTCAACGTTCTCCGCGCGGTCGTCGATAAACAGAATGTTGCCCACTGCTGTCTTCAGCGCTTCGGCAGTCTGCAGGTAGATCGCCGGATCGGGCTTTGCCGTCCGCAGAGCGTGCGACCAGACGCAGTGGTCGAATCCGACCAGCCACGGCAGCCGCGCCACGACTCCATCGCCGATGCAGTCGCCAATGTTGGACAGAATTCCAGTCCGCACCCCCGCACGCTGCAACCGCCCGGCCCACTCCACCATGGGCTGGTTGAGCGCGGTCCACAGGTCGATATCTGCCGCCATCAGCGCATCCATCTGCGCCGGGTCGAAGCGAACTCCCGCGTGGCCGGCGACCGCATCCCAATATTTACTGCCGGTCAGATCGCGGCGGTCGTAGTCGTGGCGAAACTTCCAGTAGGCCGCGTGCAGACGCTCCTCGTCGAGCCCGCTGACAGCGCGCAGAACGGCCCATGCCGCCGGATCGGGCGGCCCGGAGAGCACTTGGCCGTAGTCGAAGAGCACGGCATCCACGCGCTGCGCGGCGTTCTCCGGTCGCTGCACTTCGCTTTTCGCACGATTCGCACCGTTCGCAGTCGCTGCATGGATGTTTTTTGAGGGGGAAGAAGAGGAAGGTAGCATCTCCTTCGATTGTAGGCGATTTATCCTTGAACCAGCGCATGGGCCGCGCCGCAAGGAAGGGAAGTCCACGCCGCGAAGACCGATGAGCGCAAATAGATCAACCCGATGGAACCCCGAGTTGCGGCGATGGCTCGACGATGCCTCGCGCGCCGCGGGCTTCAGCGTCGTTGGCGTCGCCGAGGTCCGCGCGCCTGACGACCCCGCAGCCGTGCAGGATGCGGCGCGATATACAGCCTGGGTGGACTCGGACCGCGCCGGCGAGATGGAGTATCTCAAGCGCCGCGACGAGTCGGGAACCCTCATCCGCGGCAACCTTCGCATCGCAATGCCGTGGGCGCGCTCCGTGATCGTCTGCGCAATGAATTACAACTCCGCCATGCCCTTTGTTCGCAGCGAAGATCAGTTGGCCCAGTTGCCGCGCGCCGCAGCTCCACTCTCGATCGATCCCGCGCCGCCGGGATCGGGCTGGATCGCCCGCTACGCATGGAGCGGCCGCACGCTCGACGACGGAACCTCGGCCCCAACGGACTACCACGACGAACTGCTCGCCCGCCTGCGCGCGATCGAGGCGGGACTGCTCGCACGCGCCGCCTGCAACACCCGCTGCTACGTCGACACCGGTCCGTTCGTGGAGCGCAGCCTGACCGCCGAGGCTGGCGTTGGCTGGACCGGCAAGAACACCTGCCTCATCAACCAGCAGCTCGGCTCATGGCTCCTGCTCGCCGTCGTCGTCACAGACCTGCCGGTGGAGCTGACCGAAGCCGAAAAGGAACAGGCGAGGGAAGTGGGCGGTGCGCGCGCCACATCGTCCTCCGATAAACTTCCAGTAATACATTCATTTTCGCAATTATCTAACGATAGATGCGGAACTTGTACTCGCTGCATCGATGCCTGTCCCACCGGCGCGCTGCTTGGATCGAAATCCCCCAACGCTCCCCGTCAGATGGATGCCTCGCGCTGCATTGCGTATCTCACCATTGAGAAGAAGGGCGCCATCGACCCCAGTCTGCGCGCGCCGATGGGCCGCCAGGTCTTCGGCTGCGACATCTGCCAGGACGTCTGCCCGTGGAACCGCAAATCCCTCCGCAAGCCGGGTGCCCCATCCATTCCGCACGTTGCGATGGGTGGGAGTTCGCCGGTTGCCCCATTCACTTCGCATCCTGCGCCGGGTGTCCCATCCATCCCACGTTCTGTGCGGAATGGGTGGGAGTCAAATCAACAAGGGATGCAACCGCGCCCAGAGCTGGTCAATCCCGCGCTGGACTGGCTGGCCGCGATGGACGCGCGCGAGTTCAAGCGGCTCTTCAAAGGCTCTCCGCTGGAGCGCACCGGCCACAAGCGGCTGCTGCGCAACGTCGCCATCGCCATGGGCAACAGCGGCGAAGCACGTTTTCTGCCCCAACTCGAAACCTTGGCTGCGGGCGACGACCCGGTTCTTGCAGATGCAGCGCAGTGGGCGCGCCAGATGATCCTTAAGTTGTCATTCTGACCCTGACCCTGTGCGAAGTCGAAGGGGAACGGGGAAGAATCCCCGCATCTTCTTTTGCGGTCTGCAATGCGAGTTCATCATTCAATCCGCGCCCGTCTGCTAGCCTTATAGATGAGCCACGTTCTGCCGGTCGTTCGTTGAAGAGTCTCCGTGCCGCGCGTGAGCCTGGCTGGCCCTCTTTCCTCCTCGCCGGCCCTGGAGCACTTATCGACGCAATGGTCCCTGGCAATCCCACGCACCCGCCTATCGAAGCACCCTCCGCCGTTCCCATCGCCGAGGTGCGCCCGGTCGTCCATCGCGAAGGCCTCTGGCCGCAGGTGGTCGCGCTCAGCCGCTACATGGTCCGCACCGAGGTGCACACCTACGCGTTCTCGGTCGCGGCCAACGTCATCCTCTCCCTCTTCCCCTTCATCGTGATGATGCTGACCCTCTCCCGCCATCTCTTTCTTTCGCACTCGCTGGAGCCGGTGGTGTGGCAGATGATGTATACCTTTCTGCCCTCGAACCAGTACTTCATCATGCACAACATGCAGTTGTTGTTGGCGCACCCGCACAAGAGCACGCAGATCTACTCCACCCTCATGCTGCTGATCAGCTCCACCGGCGTCTTTCTGCCGTTGGAGGTGGCGTTGAACAAGGTCTGGGGCGTGCGCGAGAACCGCTCGTATCTGCGCAATCAGGCTGTCTCGCTCGGTCTTGCCGTCGCGGTTGGTGTGCTGGCCATGACCTCGGTTGCGCTCACCGCGGGCCAGGAGTCGCTGCTCGCCTGGATTTTTTTTGGCCACATCCACAACTTTGTATACGCCTTTCTCAATGGCGTGACGCTGAGGACGCTCGCGGTGGTTGTCAGCATTCTGATCTTCTTCCTCATCTACTGGATTCTGCCCAACCGCAAGGTGCCCGCGCGTGCCGTGCTGCCCACCGCCATCGTCATCGGAGTGCTCTGGGAGGGGGCCAAGTACCTCTACGTCATGGCCCTTCCCCATCTCGACTTCCATTCCGTCTACGGCCCGTTCGAAGTCTCGGTGGGCCTGATGATGTGGGCGTTCCTCTCCGGCCTTCTGCTGCTTGCCTGTGCGCACTTCTCCGCCACGCGCTATGCTCTCTCCGTGGCCCGCCAGGAAGAACGCACCGAGCGCGTGCAATAGAGCGCTCAGGACCCGCAGTAGAATGAGCCCCAATGCAGAAGACGCATCAAACCGCTGGGCGCAACAGGCCCCCCGCAGCCGCGGGGCGCATCTCCCGCCGGTGGCGCCATCGACCTCCCACCGGAGTGGCCGGCGCGGTCTTCTGGCTGGCGCTCGGCTTTGGGCTGCTCTGGCTTCTGCGCCTGGCGCCCAGCGGCGGCACGCTGCTTGGCTGGATGCAGCTTCTGGTAGGGCTTGCGCTCTTCAGCCTGGCCGTCCCGCTGGCCTGGCGTCTGGTGCAGAAACATCTTCTCTGGAGCCTGCGCAACAAGCTCATCCTCACCTATCTGCTGATCGGTCTCGCGCCGGTCGTCCTCTTTCTGACTCTGGCGGCCATCTCGGCGTACATCGCGGCGGGCCAGTTCTCCATCCATCTTGCGGACAGCCGCATGCACCAGCAGTTGGACGCGCTTGGCGCGGACAACTCCGCCCGGGCCTCGCGTCAGGCGCGCATGATGCGCGACCGCGCCGAGCAGCCGAGCAGCCCACGTCCGACCGGCCCGCCGGGCTTTCAACGAAGGCCGCGACGCACGGCCAGCGGGCCTGCTGCGCGATCTGTCGCGGCTTCCGCGGCGCAGGCCGCATCCTATGCCGCGGCCCAGTTAGCGGCGCAGACCACCAGCCAGACCGCAAACCAGAACGAGACGCTGGGCGAATCGGCCCCTGACCCGCTGCTCGCGCGCCTGCACCGGCACAGCGCGATCTACCTCAACGGAGCGCCCTATACTGCGCCGCAGTTTTTCGCGCCGCCTGCCGCAACCGGCGCACAGCCCGCCGGCGCACAGCAATCCAGCACTGCCGGACAGCCGCCCGCAACCGCGCCGGAGACCGCCTCCGGCCTGCCCCTCGGACTTCCACCCTGGGCCGCTGACCTGCACGGCAACCAGTTCCGCGGCCTGGTTCTCGACGGTCAGGACCTCTTCCTGGTTGCCATCGATCAACGCCACATCGAGGGCAGCGGCCTGCTCACCGTCATCACCAGCCTGCCGGTCGATAGTGCCCTGATGGACGTGATCGCGCAGGATCTTGGCCGTGTGCGCGTCTCCGGCCTGATGACCGGCGGCCCACAGACAACTCCCGCCGCCTCCGCCACCTCTCCAGCCTCTGCCGCGAAAAACACTGGTCGCCGCTCCCTCGACAGTGACCTGCAGCGCACCTCGGTCTACGGAGGCGTCGAGCCGCAGGCCATCAACCTCTGCGACTTCGGCGTCCCCTTCATCTCCACCATGGACATCACCGACTGGGAGACGGGGGATGCCGACAATGTTCCCATCGTGGTGCACTCACGCCCGTCCGTGCTATACCGCAAGCTCTTCGGCAGCTCGCTCTCGGGCTTTGTCACCAGCTACATCCGCATCGGGCTGGCCATGCTCTGCATTCTCTTCGCGCTCATCGAGGCGCTTGCCCTGTGGGCGGCGCGGCGTCTCAGCCTGCACATCACGACATCGGTCGAAGAGCTCTACGCCGCCACCCAGCGCGTCGATCGCGGTGACTTTGTGCATCGCATCAGTGCCGCGCCCGCCGCCAAGAGCGACCAGCTCAGCGAGCTGGCCCGCTCCTTCAACCGCATGACCGGCTCGCTCGAGCGCCTGCTCGTCGAACAACAGGAGAAAGAGCGCATGCAGAGCGAGCTCACCATCGCCCAGGAGGTGCAGGCCAACCTCTTCCCGCAGCCGGTTCACGACCTGCCCACGCTCCAGTTGTTCGGCATCTGCCGTCCGGCGCGCACTGTCTCCGGGGACTACTACGACTTCCTCATCTTCCATCACCCCGACCATCCCGACGGATCGCAGGGCACGGAGTCCGGCGTAGGCATCGCGCTGGGCGACATCAGCGGCAAGGGAATCTCCGCCGCTCTGCTGATGGCCACTCTGCACTCCGCCGTGCGCGCCTACCGCCTGGCCAGCGAGGACCTGGTCTACAGCGAGAGCGCCATCGCCGCCCTCACCGCCAGCCGCGAAGACCTGGCCGGAGACAGCGGCAAGCTCTTCGAGTCGCCTGGCCGCATCCTCTCGCTGCTCAACCGCCATCTCTATCGCAGCACGCAGCCGGAAAAATATGCCACGCTCTTCCTCGCCCACTACGATGTGGCCACCGCGCAGCTCACCTACTCCAATGCGGGCCATCTGCCGCCGCTCATCCTCAACCGGGCAGGGAAGGTGGTTCGCCGCCTCGACCGCGGAGGCACTGTCGTCGGCCTGATGGACGGAATGCGCTACGAGGAGGCCCGCTTCAAGATGCACCCTGGAGACATCCTGGTCGCCTACTCCGATGGCATCACCGAGCCGGAGAACGACTTCGGCGAGTTCGGCGAGGCGCGCATGATGGAGATCGTCGCCCGCTACCGCGACCAGCCGCTGGAGGTCATCTCCCGTCAGGTGCTGCTCGCCCTCGACGCATGGCTCGGCGCCGCCGAGCAACCCGACGACATCACCCTCGTCCTCGCCCGCCAGCTCTAGTCCCCGTCCGCAATTGCGGCCAGCCGCTCAAATGTTCTTCATGGCCTGGCCTGCATCGCCTTCACCACAATGTCGTTGGGCGAGACGCCCGCCGGCAGGATCGTGAACAGCGTTGGCTCGCCCGACTTATTGGCCGTGCGCACCACCGATACGTCGCCCGAGTGCGCGTCGGTGGCCAGTAGCAGGTGCTCGTCGGCGGAGAAGGCCAGTGCGTCCGGCGCATGTCCCGTGCGCACGCTGCCCGCCAGCTTGCCGTCGTCGATGTTCCACAGGTTGATCGAGTCGCCGCCGAAGTCCGACACCCACAGCGTGCCGTTGTCCGCGCTCACAACCCCGTACACCGGCTTGCTCCCGATGGTGTACGTCCCGCCCACCTCGTTCGTCCCGGTCTCAATCTCGCTCACCGAGTCCGATCCGAAGTTGGCGCAGAAGATCTCGCCCTGGTCCGGCTTCAGCGCCAGTTGCACCGGAGTCTGGCCCACGTCCATCAGCGCCAGCATGTGGTCGGTCAGAAGCGTCGCATTCTGCTTCGCCGCCCAGGATTCCGGTGCCGCGGCCAGCGATACAGCCATCACCTGGTGGCCGCCGGAACAGGTGATAAACGCCTTCGACGAGTCGTCCAGGATCACCGCGTCGGTCGCGCCGGGGCAGCCCGTAAAGACCGCGCGCAGACGAGGCAACTGCTCCTTTGCCGCTGCGGGCTTCGACGCGGCAGGCTGGCCGGTAGCTCCCGCTCCTTCCGTCGTCGCGTATGGTTCGACGGCAAAGATCGAGACGCTGCCGCCGCCCCGGTTGCTCACCACCAGCGAGCGCATGTCGCTCGATATGCGCGCCAGCCCAGGCTGCTCGCCGGTGCCCACCACGCCGATCTCGCGCCTCCGCGCCAGGTCGATCACACTCACCGTGTTCGATCCGCTGTTGGCCACATACGCTCGCTCGCCAACTGCGTCCACGTCGATGAAGTACGGCAGCTTGTGTACCGGAATGGTCGCCACCACGCGGTTCGCATCCGTGTCGATCACCGAGACCGACCCCGTGCCCGCGGCCGTTCCCGCGTTCACAACATACACCTCGTCCCGCTTCGGGTTTACCGCCAGGCCGGTCGGCTGGATGCCAACCTGCAACGTCCGGTCCGCCCGCAGATATACCAGGTCGAGCACCGAGACCGTGTTCGACGCGCCATTTGAGACATACGCAAACTCGCTATATCCCGCGGGCACATCCGGGAAGCGCCCGCGATGGCAACCCACGCTCAGCAGCAGCGCGGCCAGCGCAGCCGCCCCAACTTTTCGCATCTTTTGCATCACTGCGAGTCTATAGCATCTCTCGAATTGCCGTGGAAGGAAAACACAGAAGCAGAGTGGCTTTTTCCTCAAGAAAAAGCCACCCAGCACAACTATTCCAGTTCCACTTAAATTCGAGAGATGCTCTAGCGGCACTGGCGCGCATCGGCAAGCGGGCATCGCAATCGGGCGGAAATATCGGGCGCGAAACTTTTTGCTGGCTATCGGGGTCTATATCAAGGAAGCGGGATTCCGCCCCAAGTCGGAATCCACGCATCGATGCGATAACCCTCGGACAACGAAGCCGGGAGAACATTTTCGGCTTCGTTGTTTTTTCTCTCTCAGAGGTCGTCGTCATCGCCGGAGTTGAGCGAGAGGTGGGGCTGCATGTCTTTGCCGGCGCGCACCCACTGCCATGCAATCCACCCAGCGTAACCACCCTGAATCAGCCAGACCGCAACGTATGCGGCCAACAGGTGGTGCGCCTCCATGCTGCTGCCGAATATCCAGCTCAATCTCATTGTGCGATCTCCATGGAGCCTTCGATGGATTTAAGCGCCGCTTCCTGCTCCCTCTCCTGCCGCCGCCGTTCCAGAGCGTAGCGGAACACCAGCAGAAAGACGCCCCACATCGCCCACCCCAACACATTCCATCCGAAGGCCGGTCTCATGGAGGGATCGATGCCGCTGTCCGGCCCGCCGAAGAACACCGGCGCGGGATGCTGCGTCCGCCACCACCGGATCGACATGAAGACGATCGGCACATCGATGGCCGCGAAGACCGAGAGGACCGCAGCCAGCGTCTGCGTCTGCCCGGTCGAAGACAGCTTGCGCAGCATCAGGTAACTCACATACAGCAGCCACAGTAGCAACATGCTGGTCAGCCGCGCGTCCCAGGTCCACCAGATGCCCCACGCCGCGCGTCCCCACAGCATTCCGGTCAGCAGCGACAGGCTGCTGAAGACCACCGTGACCTCCGCCGCCGCAATCGCCACCGCATCCGCCGTCAGCGCGCGCATCGGGTCGCGCCTCCGCCAGCCCAGATAGAAGACCGACGCAACGAAGTTCACATAGGGGAACAGCAGGCTCAGCATCGACGTTGGTACATGGTAATAAAAGATGCGCTGCACGTTGCCCATGGTGGCTTCGGTTGGCGCCACCACCAGCGCCAGCCGCGTGGCATACACTATCGCCGCCAGCGTCAGGACCACCCAGCAGATGCCAACCGCGCGGTAGTTTCGTGTGCGCCTCATCGTCTTATGAGTCTATCAAGAAGACGGCAACCCCGCAGCCGCGTGGTGCAAGCGTCTTCCAATTCATAGAAATAAAATATGCGTCGCGTGCAGTACGAAAAGGAACTACTCCGCGCTCAACACCGTCTCGAACAGCAGCAGGCACACCGTCGTGAACGCGATGTTGTACGCCACCAGCAGCCGAATCCATATCGCCGGATCGCTCTCGCCGGTCAGGATCGCGGTCGTCGCCTGCATCATTCCCAGCAGCGCGGGCAGCGAGATCGGCACCATAATCAGCGGCAGCAGGAGCTCGCGGTTGCGCGTGCGAAGGCTCATTGCCGCGAAAAATGTCCCATTGCAGACCAGCGCCCAGGTCCCCAGCGGCATCACGATCGCCAGCATCCAACCCTGCCCCAGCGCATGAAGGTTGTAGAAGACGATGAACAGCGGCGACAGCACCACCTCGATCAGCGCCACGAAGATCAGGTTGGCCAGCGCCTTGCCCAGAAACAGAGCCGACGCCGGCGCGGGCGACATGCGCTGCGCGTCCAGCACGCGATTGCGCTGCTCCCGCGTCCACGACTGGTTCAGCGCCGTGAACGACGCGAATAGAAGCGCGACCCACAGAATCCCGCCCGCAATCTCGCGCGAGACGGCAGCCGTCGGATCGAACGCCAGGGAAAAGATAATCACCACAAGCAGCGCGAAGAACAGCATTCCAACCACCGAGTCGCGCGAGCGCCACTCCAGCCGCAGGTCCTTCCGCAGATGGCACCATACATGGCCGAAGTATCTCCTCAGCCCGCGCAGGTCGTTCCGTAGCTCGCTGCTCACTCGGCTCATCCGCCCGCCTCATTGCCTGCCGCGTTGCGCAGAATCCTGGTCAGGTCGGCCAGCGTCGCACCCGTCGCGCGCAGGTAGTCCGCTGGCTTCATCAGCAGTTGCACCCCGCGAACTCCCGCCGAGATCGCAATCACCTCATGCAGCTCGATCGTCTCGTCCACATAGGCAGGGAACACCGTCTTCGCGGCCATCACCGTCACACCGCCGCGCACATAGCCGGTCAGCGGTTCCACCTCCTTCAGCGACGCCAGCTCCACCCGCTTCACATCCGCCGCTGCCGCCAGCTTCTTCAGGTCCAGCTCGCAGTCGCCGGGAACCACCGCGAAGAAGTACTCGCCGCTCGAAGCCCGCGTCAGCAGCGTCTTGAAGACCTGCGCCGCCGGCAGCCCAACCTTGCGCGCCACCGCAATCGCGCTCAGGTCCTCGGGATCGACCTCGTACGCCCGCGCCTCGTACGCAATCCCCAGCGAGTCGAGCAGCCGCGCCGCATTGGTCTTCGTAACCTTCATTGCGCCCCCTGCCGCGCCGCGCCAACGATAGATAGAATCGTCCCCGCGCGCATGGTCAGCGTCGTCTCGGCCAGCGGCTCGGCCAGATGCGCCTGGTGCGTGGTTAGAATGATCGTCCGCCCTCGCGCGCCCTGCCCGGCCGCAGCGCCAGCCACAGGCCAACCGCGAAACTCCATCAACAGCTCCACCATGTGCTTCGCCGAATCCACATCCAGATTTGAAAACGGCTCATCCAGCAGAAGCAGCTCGGGGTCAGTCTGCAGTACGCGCGCCAGCGAAGCTCTCTGCTTCATTCCCTGCGAGTACTGCCCCACAGGCCGTGTCAGCGCCGGGTCCAGCCCCACCGCGCGCAACGCCTGCTCCGGCGCGCCCGAGACGCAGCCACATCCATCGCTCTGCAGCCGGGCGAAGTAGCGCAGGTTCTCCATCGCAGAAAGCTCGTCGTAGAGCATCGCCTCATGGCTCATATATGCAATACGCCGCCGTTGCCAGCGAGGCTCTTCGCCGAAGACATGCACCGTCCCGCGCGTCGGCGCAATCAGACCTGCAATCAGCCTTAGCAGCGTCGATTTGCCCGCTCCGTTGTCCCCCAGCACCACGGTCGACGAGCCCACCGCGAACTCCACCGTCACCTTGCGCAGCGCGGCAAAGCTCCCATACAGCTTCGACGCCGCATCCAGCCGCGCCGCCGCCACGCGCACCGCTCCGCTCGCCTGATCTGGTTTGTCCGTATGAATTGACCCGGTCTCGTGAGCTGTTTCGTTCATCTCTCCGAGTATAGTGCGAGGCGAAGGCTCACTTCGCCGGCGCCAGCATCGCGGTATTGCCCGCCGGGGCCTCGCCGGGCTTCACTGGAGCGTACTTGGACGCGCACTTGGCCTGCAACTGCGTCGCGTGGAAGACGCCGTCGCGGCCATATGTCCCCACGGCCAGCGCCTGCGCGTCGTCCTTGAAGGTGTCCGGCGGCGGCTCGGCCCCCTGATAGTTCACCTGCAACTTCAGCCCCTGTTCCAGCAGAACGAAGCGCGCATTCGTCCCCGACCGCTGGATGCTTCCCGGCTGCACATTGCCCGCAACCCGCAGGTTGCGCGTGTACGCCTTCTTGCCCATCGCGTTCAGCTCGCCGATGGTGCAGTAGTAGCTCTTGGTGTCGCGCACGCCGGTATAGGCAAGCCATCCCACCGTCGCCAGCACCAACACCGCAGCCGCAATGATCTTGATCGGAGCCATCCCGCGCATAGCTTAAGTCTAGCAGCAAATCGCCCAGCCAATTCCGCTTCGAGGCAATAAATGTGACCCGCATCACTGCCAATCCGCGCTCGGTCGTGACCCTCCCCGCTCCTCTATAATCTCTTTACCTATGAGGCCGATCCCCTTAGCTCTCCTCAGCTTTCTCTCCGGACTCCTGCTGCTTCCGCTCGCCGTCTGCCTCTATCTCGCATTCGGCCATCCGCCGGTCGCGACCGCCGACAAGCCCTTCCCGTTTGAGGCACGCATCGCCCATCTCCCGCTCCGCGCCCGCATCGCGCGAGAGATGCCTGTCCGCTCGCCCATCCCCGCCACCGACGAGAACCTCATCGCCGGCGCCAGCCTCTACGAGGACAAGTGCGAGAGCTGCCACGGCACCGCCGACCAGCCCTCCGCCTTAGGCCGTTCCACCTTCCCCCGCGCCCCGCAACTTTGGATCAGGCGCGCGAACGGCACGGTCGGAGTCAGCGACGACCCGGTCGGCGAGACCTACTGGAAGATCACGAACGGAATCCGCCTCACCGCAATGCCCGCCTACGGCAGCTCCCTCTCCGAGAAGCAGCTCTGGCAGGTCAGCCTTCTTCTCTCACTGGCCGCGAAGCCGCTGCCCGCCGAAGCCGCCCGCACCGTCGGTCGCTAGCAGATACTCCGCTTCCATAATGCTCCACACGCACAACGGGCCGCGGATTTCTCCACGGCCCGTGTTTTTGATGCTGATAGAGACTTAGCCGAGCTCGGCCATGCTCTTGGCGCCGAACTTCAGGAACCACGGACTTGCCGCCTCCAGCGCCCGGTTCACGTTGTTGATGTTCTCCACGCCGGTCGTCTCCAGCCACTGGCGGAAGGCCGCCTCGCCCTGCTTGGCGAAGATGGGGATGCCGTCCTTCCACGTCGCGCGCCCGCACAGAACGCCGTTGAACTTGGTCCCCGACTCGCCCGCCAACTCCAGCGTCTCGATGAAGACCGGGTTCGACACGCCCGCCGAAAGGTAGATGAACGGCTTGTGCGTCATCGCCTCGGCGTCGCGGAAGTGCTGCAGCGCCTCGGCCCGCGTGTACGCAGCCTCGCCCTTGAAGCACTTGGTGCCCGCCACAAACTCCGTGATAATCGGCACCTCGACCTTCAGCACGTCCACGTTGTAGCGCGCCTTGCCGAACTCCGCCATCGCGCCGGAGACGATCGCTGGCTTCTTCTTGGCGTAGGCCACGCTCTTCTCATCGCCGCCCTCGGCGTCGTAGCCCACAAACTCCAGGAAGAAGGGAATGTCGTGCGCCATGCACTCGTCGCCGATGCGCTCGATCCACGCCTGCTTCAGGTCGTTGACCGCCGGCTTCTCGAATGGCGTGTAGTAGAGCAGAATCTTGATGCAGTCCGCGCCCGCTTCCTTCAGCCGGCGCACCGACCACACATCCAGCAGGTCAGGCAGGCGGCCCGGCGTCTGAGAGTCGTAGCCCGTCTTCTCGTAGGCCAGCAACAGCCCCTTGCCGTGGCGATGCTTGCTGGCGGGCAGGCCGTACTCCGGGTCCAGCAGGATGGCCGAGGCGTGCTGGCACAGCACATCGGTCACCAGTGTCTTGAAGTCTTCGAGGTCCTTGCCTGTGGCGGCCGATCCGCGCTCCTTGGCCAGCGACTTCTGCAGCGATCCGCGCTGGTCCATGGCGGCTGCCGCGATCACGCCGCGCGGGTTGGAGACGGCCTTCAGTCCTGCGAGTTTTCCGGGGGTAAGCTTCATGGTGCGATCTTCTCCTGTGTCGATCTATTTGCAATCCGAGCTTCACCTGCCATTTTACACAGCAGTTCACGGTTTCTTTGTGACGGCGGTTACGCCCTGCATTTTTCGCATCCCTGAAATTCATTTCGGAACGGGCCTCCGCTCAGTGCTCATAGCCCACAGCCCAAAGCCTGGACACAAACTCATCCTCGCGCCGGCCTCCTCGCGCCCGCCAATCATGTAAACTAGCAATAGATTCTCGCCGCGTCTCTTCTCCTTCGATTCACCCCATGAGAGATGCCACTGCCAGTCCGGCTGCGCGAGCGGGAAGCAACAGATTCGGCAACCAGGAGAATGTGACCAAGATGGCAAAGATTGCCAAGACCGGCGACCGCAAGAAAGCAATGGACACCACCAAGAGCACCGACTGTCCCAAGTGCTCCAAGCCCACCCGCATCGTCAAGCGGGTCAAGGACCGTGAGCGCGGCATCCCCGGCGGCGTCTACATCTCCTGCTCCGTCTGCGAGTTCTTCGAGAAGCTATAGCCTCTAAAAATCCGGGTGCCCCATCCATCGCTCGATCGGGTCCCCGGCGAGCGGTCTTGGCTCGCTGGGGTGACTGGCGATGGGTGGGAAGTGATCGCTACTCACCGCCGCGCCACAAACACCGCAGCCACCTTGTCCTCGTACACAAGCTGGAAGCGCGAATCCATCCGCAGCACCTGGTTCAGCGGGGCCTTAACCGGCCCGATCACTATCCCCGCCTTCATCAACTGCGCATCCGTCGCCCAGTCCGGCTCCGCGCCCCAGGTCGCCACCGAGCGGTCGATCCGCTGATCGCCGTACAGGTTCTGCCGCCCGTCGATGCTCACCGGCATCCGCAGCGCCCAGATCAGGTATCCGCCCCAGTTGTAGTTGTTGAACAGCGGCCCGGCATAGCCCTTCGACCGCACCATTTCCACCGCGTCGACCGGCAGGTTCTTCGCCAACTGCGTCTCAAGCCGCGCATTATTGACTCCCATCACGAAGGACCCGGCCAGCACCGCAAGCCCAGCAGCTAGCACCGCAAGCGCGGTGGCCCATTTCGGCAACCGCATCGCAGCCTTCTCGCTGCCTGTGATGGTGGACGCCAGAATCAGTGCGCCGACCACAGCCATCACCCAGACGTCGCGCTGCGAGCGGAACGCCAGCACCGCTGCAAACGCCAGCAGCGCCGTCTCGAACAACACAAACCGCCGCCGCCACGCCAGCGCCGCCGCACTCCCCAGCGCCAGCAGGAGCACCGCGAAATCCACGGCCCCGCGGAAGGGAATCGCCTGCAGCTCCGTAACCTTGTTCAACGCGCCGCCCTGTGTCGCCAGGTCGTATGCCGCCTGGTAGATGCGCCAGCCAAATGGATTCACCAGCGTCGCCAGCAGGCTGGCCACGAGTGCCGCACCCATCCACGCGGGCCGCAGGCGCGTCTCGGCGTCCTTCCACCAGTGCGCAACCACCGCCTCCGCCAACGCCAGCCCCAGCACGAACAACCCATCGACGAACTCAATATGCACGTTCGCCCACAACGCAAAGATCACCGGCAGCCACAGCAGCTCGCGCGCCCGCCCTGTCTTGCGGGCCTCGATCAGGATGTCCATCTCCAGAATGAAGAACAGAATGGTGAACAGCCATGGCCGCGGCGTATATAAATGCCCCATGCTGAAGCAGGCGGCGAAGGTCAGCAGCACCGCCAGCGTGAAGTCCCCCTGGAGTCGCCGCACCATATGAAACAGCGCAACCGTTATCGCCAGAATCATCGCGCTGGAGTACGCCACAATGCCGGCCAGTCCCAGCCAATGAAACAGCTTCACCGTGACCAACTCGAAGAGCCAGCTATAGGTCAGCCACGGCCGTCCCGCCAACTCGGCGGAGTAGAGATCGACCCTCGGCACCGCGTGATGCATCAATATCCACTGCCCCGTGCGCAGATGCCACCAGATGTCCGGGTCGATCACGCACACCGCATGAACGCACATCAGCGCCGGAACGGCAAACAGCACAGCCAGCACCAACGCCTGGGCAACCTGCTCGGCCCGCCCACCCGAGCTCTTCGACGCCGCACCCTCCGGCATCCCCACATCGTTTATCGACAATATTTCGTCCTTCACTTCCGCCGCCGCAGAAGACGCGATTGCATGGATTTCCACACCCTCACTATATCGTCTTCTGGTTCAGGCCCAATCCCACGAATGGGGTCGAACCAACCCGCTTACTGGGCCCCGGCGATCTCCGCCAGTATCCCCGCCGCAACCCGTGCCGGGTTTGCCGACTCCGTGATTGGCCGTCCCACCACCAGCATGGAAGCGCCGCGCACAATCGCCTCCGTCGCGCTGGCCACGCGCCGTTGGTCGTCGCGCCGCCCCGCAGAGCCCGCGGGCCGTATTCCCGGGACGACCAGTAGTATCTCCGGGCCCATCGCTGCGCGCACTGCCTCAACCTCCTCGGCGGAGCAGACCAGTCCGTCGATCCCGGCCGATCGCGCCAGCCGTGCCAGACGCAGCACCTGCGAATGAAGCGCGTTGCCGCCCGTGCTGTGAGCTCCGCCCACTCCCACCGTGCGCAACTCAGCCGCGTCCATACTGGTCAGCACCGTCACCGCCAGCAACCGCGGCGCGCCCGGCGCGCGGGTCGCCTGCACCGCCGCGCGCATCATCTGCTCGCCGCCGCCCGCATGCACCGTCAGCAGCGACGCGCCCATATCGGCAACCGACCGCACCGCGCCGGCCACCGTGTTGGGAATGTCATGCAGCTTCAGGTCCAGGAACACCTCGTATCCGCGCTTGCGCAACTCTTCGATCATGCGGTTCCCGGCCGCGTAGTACAGCTCCATCCCCACCTTGAACCACCGGCAACAGCCATCCAGCCGGTCCACCAGGTCCATCGCCTTGTCGGCGGAAGGGAAATCGAGCGCCACAATCAGCCGCTCTTTCGCATCCGTCCGGACACTGCTCTCTCTGGTCTTCGCGCCAGTGCTTTGCGCCTGTTTGTGTGCCACGGCGGGGTCCTTGTGTACGTGTGGTTGAGCAGTCACTTTATCCATCGCAACAGTCTAGAGCAAATCCACCACAAATGTCCCTGCCATTTCGTCCCAAATTCCTGGGCCAGTTTTTATTTGTATCGAAAAGGGACGAGCTACAGACCCATCCGCGCCGCCCACCGGTCCATCGTTCTCACCGTTCTACTTCAAACTCCAGATGCGAAGGCCACTTCGCCGAGCCGTAGATCGTCACCGTCTCAGGTTTATACGCGCTCTTCGGCGCGACCATAATGTTCGGCACAAAGGTCTGCGGATTGCGGTCGTAGAGCGGGAACCAGCTCGACTGCACCTCGACCATGATCCTGTGCCCCTTCAGGAATGTGTGGTCCACGCCGTGCAGGCTCCACTTGAACTCGTTCACCTCGCCGGGAGTGAGCGGCGCAGGCTGCTCGAAGCTCTTCAGGTAACGCCCGCGGAATATCTCGTCCGCGACCATCAATTCATAGCCCGCGTTGGGCACAGCCGAGCTTGCTCGCTGGGGTGAAGCAGGCGCATCGTCCGGATATACGTCGATCAGCTTGACGATCCAGTCTGCATCGCTTCCCGTGGTTGCGGCGAAGAGGTCGGCCAGAACGTCGCCGGTAATGGTCACATCGTGGTCGAGCGCGGGCAGCGTGAAGCGCGCCGCGTCCTTGCGCGCGGTGACGAAGCTCTGGTCCTCCACCAGCCACGTGGTCCACTTCGAGCCCTTGCCGTAGGTCGATTGGATGGGTCGATGGCAATAGGGAACCGGGTCCGCCGGGTCTGCCACATAAGACGCTGCAACCGCGCCATCCTGAGTTGCGGGGGCGGCAAAACTGAGTTCCTTTCCCGGTTCCAGATAGAGTCGAGCAGGTTCAAAGCCAGCCACCGGAGGCCACGCGCCGTAGCGCTCCCACTGGTTGACGCCGGTGCGAAAGCTGGCCGTATCGGCAAGGTCGAAGCCCGGCCGGTCCTTCAGATACTTCTCAAAGAAAGGGGCCTCGAAGCTCTTGCGAAACTCGTTTCCGGTCGGTTCGCCGAAGTCCAGCCTGCCGAAGTCCGACCCCAGCCGGCGCGCCGTGCCCTGCCAGCCGCCGTGGTTCCAGGGGCCAAGCACCAGGTAGACCGGATCATCGTGCTGCTTCAGCGCGGCGTACTCGGCCTGTGTGCCCCACATGTCCTCCTGGTCCCAATAGCCTCCGACCTCGAGCGTCGGGACGGTAACCTTGTTCAGGCGATCTTCCACCGCCATCGCCTGCCAGAACGCGGTGTACGCCGGCTGGGTCAGAAAGGCCTTCGCGGTGGGCAGATCGCTCATCTTTGGAACCGTTGCGACAGCGTCGGAGAAGTTGCCGTTGCGCAGGAAAAAATCGTACGCGTCCTGCTTCAGGTCGACAGGCACATCGGCCTTCTGCGCCTCCATCTCCTGCACGTAGTCGAAGCCGTAACTCTCACGGAAGGCGCCGTTGTGGAAGAAGTCGTCGCCCATCCATACGTCAGTCATCGGCGCCTGGGGCGAGATGGCCTTGACCGCCGGATGCGCACTGATGCCCGCCATCATGGCAAGAAAGCCATCGTACGAGATGCCGAAGACGCCGACTCGACCGTTGTTGCCGGGCACATTCTTCAGCAGCCAGTCGACGGTGTCGCGCGCGTCGGTGGTCTCGTCCACATCGTTCTTGCTGTTGTGTGGCACGATGGGCCGGTTCATCACGAAGCTGCCCTCGGACTTGTATCGTCCGCGAATGTCCTCGTAGACGAAGATGTATCCGCTGGCGGCCAACTCGGGCTTGTCGTAGTTGACGCTCTCGGAGTCGAAGTCGTCCACGCCGTAAGGCGTGCGGTCGAGCAGAAACGGCAGGCCCGCGGGAGGCGCGTCGCGCAGATCGGCGGGGCGCAGAATCACCGCATGGAGACGCACGCCGTCGCGCATGGGCAGCATCGCCTCCTGGCACGTGTACGGGCGGAAGTGGTTGAGCCGCGTGCCCGCGGTGCTGAAACGCCTCTCCTCAACCAGCGTGCTGCCATCGCGGTCGAGCACAAACTTCAGCCCGGTGATGTCTCCCGGCGCATCGCGCAGAAACACCACATGCGCCTGCGGCGACTCGATCTGAAAGCTGTCCGCGTTCCCAGTGGCAGCGTCCGGAAGCAGCATCTGACGCTTTCTCCGCTCGCTCTCCTCGTAGAGAACGCCGTCGTCGAGATAGATTGCATTCACCTGGTCCGGATTGGAGGTGCCGCGATACTGCCCTACATACTGGGCGAGATCGGCGCCCGCGGCTGGATTGCTGCTCGAAGCGGGGTCCACGAGCGCCGCGGAATTTGCGCCTGCAGACTGGGTTGGCCGCGCGTTGGAAGAGACCGCCGGCGACTGCGCGAATACAGGCTGGCCGCCGAGACCAATCGCTAGCAGAGTGGTCAGCAGGGCCAATGTGAAACGCCTGGCGCATCGACGCGACAGCGCGTCCCCGCACGGGCGACTGACTGGGAGAGCACTCCTGCAGTACGACTGAATCGGATTCACTGGATTGAACCCACTTGCATGGAACTGGTTGGGAAGACTATGCCGCAGGCTTCGGGCTGGGCGAGCTCTGGAAGTCAATCCGCTTGTGCGCGCCATCGCAGAAGGGACGATTCTCGCTGGCTCCGCAACGGCACAGCGCCACGGCGGGCTTGCCGGTCAGGTTCCACTGTTTGCCATCGAGATCGCACAGCACAATGGCCCCCTCGACCAGCAGCGGGCCGTCGGGACGGACGGTAATCTTTACAGGCTCAGACTTTACAGGCTCGGACATAGATGGACTCACTCCTCGATCGGATTGGCCGGAGACCGGCATGCCTCAGCATAGCAGCAGACGCAGACTCACATCGAACGGCAAGCGTTCCTCCAGCGTTGCATGGACGAGAACGGAGTTTGGTTTCGTTGAACGAAGCTACATCAGATGGATTGCGTCCACGTCGAGGATAAGGTTTCGGCGCGGGACGGCGTGGGCCTCTGCGTAGGCCAGCAACGCGCGCAGGGTGCGGCCCAGAACGTCGCGCCGCTCGGCCTTGAGCACAAAGTGGAAGCGGTAGATGCGCTTGAGGCGCGCGATAGGCGCGGCAGCGGGGCCAAGGACGCGCACCTTGTCGAGATGCGTGGAGCTGAACCAGCGGCCCAGCGTGGCAGCCAACCCGGCAGCCTCCTCGAGCGTCCGGCCTTGAACGATGACATTGGCAAGCACGCTCGATGGCGGATAGTGCATCCAGCGGCGGAATTGCATCTCCTTGGCCACAAAGCCCGTGTAATCGTGGGTTGCGGCACACTGAATGGCGTAGTGCTCTGGATGGTACGTCTGCACCAGCACGCGGCCAGGCAGATCTCCGCGGCCGGCGCGGCCGGAGACCTGCGTGAGCAGTTGAAAGACGCGCTCTGCGGCGCGGAAGTCGGGCAGGCCGAGCGCGGAGTCCGCGCCCACCACGCCGACCAGCGTGACGCCGTGGACGTCGTGTCCCTTGGCGATCATCTGCGTGCCGACGAGTAAATTAATTTCGCCGGAATACAGACGCGTGAGCAGACGCTCCATGTCGTCGCGCCCGCGCACGGTGTCGCGGTCCATGCGCCCGATGCGCGCGTTGGGAAACAGCTCTTGCAGGCGCTCCTCGCCCTGCTGCGAGCCTGCGCCGAGGTAGAAGAGGTGCTCGCTCCGGCACTTTGGGCAGAGCTTCGGGACGGAACGGCGGAAGCCGCAGTAATGGCATTCCAGCCTGTCGCCGGGATGCACATGCAGATCCGTCTCGGCGGCGGGCTTGTGATAGGTCATTGCGATGGCACAGTTCTCGCACTCGATCTTTTCGCCACAGCTACGGCAGAGGACGGTGAACGAGTAGCCGCGCCGGTTGAGCAGTACCAGCACCTGCTCGCCGCGGTCGAGCGTGGCCTGGGTTTCGGCGACGAGCTGGCGGGAAAAGATCTCTTCCTTGCCGGTCTGCTTGAACTCGGTGCGCATGTCTACCAGTTCGACGGTGGGCAGTGGGCGGCTCATCACGCGGGTGAGCATCTCGATGCGCGCGTAACGTCCGCGCTCGGAGTTGGCCCAGCTTTCGAGCGAGGGCGTGGCCGAGCCGAGAACCACAACGGCGGAGTTGAACTTGGCGCGCATTACAGCAACGTCGCGGGCGTGGTAGCGCGGCGTCTCCTCCTGTTTGTAGCTGCCGTCGTGCTCCTCGTCGACCAGGATGAGGCCGAGGTTGACCATCGGAGCGAAGACTGCAGAGCGAGTGCCAACGACGATGCGTGCTTCGCCGCGACGGATGCGATGCCACTGCTCGGCGCGCTCGTCCGGCGTCAGAGCTGAGTGGAGCAGCGCGACCTGCGAGCCGAAGGCAGCGAACATCTGGCCGGCCATGGCTGGGGTTAAGCCTATCTCTGGAACAAGAAGAAGCGCGGAGCGCCCCGCATCCAGCGCGCGCTGCATTGCGGCTACATAGACCGCTGTCTTGCCCGATCCTGTAACGCCATAGAGCAGGATCGGCTTGAAGCCGTCTTGCGTCATTGCGGCTGCAATCGAGGAGAGCGCCTCCATCTGCGCCTCGTTCAGCGTGTGCTCGTGCGCGGACTTTTTGCCGTTTGCGGGAAGTCCGCCGAGATGAAAGTCTTCCGGCGCTTCTTCGATTACAATCAGCCCGCGTTTGACCAGCGTCGCCAGCGTGGAGGCGGGGACGCCGAGTTCGCGCAGAACGGTGGACTCGCGCAGATCGACGACGCGCATTCGTCCATCCGCAGCGGCAAGCTCGTCGAGAATTGCGGTCTGGTTCGCATTCAACTTCGGCAAACGCAAACCATTCGTCAGACCCAGTTCGTTGCCCTCTGTTCCCTGTTCCCTGTTCCCTGTTCCCTGACCCACAAGCACGGCGATGCGCTCCGTACGCCGAGCGTCGCGCTCTTCCGCAACCGCATCCCGCGTCAGCCACTTCTTCTTCACCATGCCGTCGAGCAGAGACTTGCTGGCTTTCGTCGCCGAACGCACGGCGGAGGCCTTCACTGCGTTGCCGTCGATCAGAGAATTGAGTACGGTAAACTCGCGGTTCTGCTCCTCAATCGACAACTTAGAGCGTCGCGCAGCTCCCTTCGCCTCCGTTCCGTAGAGCGTCGCGCCCTCGCGCAAGACGCGCTGTCCTGCCTCGGCAATGCGGTAGACGAAGTGGCGGCGCACCTCGGCGGCCAGCGGCATCATGCCGCGCAGCACCTCGCCCAACGGCGCAACGTAGTACTGCGCGATCCACTTCGCCAGATGCATCAGCTCATCGGAGAGCAGCGGCGCGTCGTCGAGTACCTGCTGCACGGGCTTGATCGCAGCGGCGTCGACGGGCCGATCGTCGTGCACACGGAGGACAACGCCCATCAACCGTTGCCCGCCGAAGGGCACCAGCACGCGCGCGCCAACCGAGGGCACAGCTCCGTTCACCTCGTAGGTGAAGGAGCGGTCGAGCGGCACAGGCAGCGCAACGTCGCAGAAGTTGGGCATCGCATCTGAGAGTACAGCGCAGCGCCGTGCGATGCCACACGCAGAGGAAGCGCGGGTCGAGTCAAGAAAGTCATAAACATGTATTCGACATTCCCTCGGCGGCTAATGCCGCGTTGTAATTGCGCTGCTTACGGCGGGACTGAAGTCCGCCCTTACAAAACGTGGATTCGATCAGAGATTCTCTGTCCCGCGCGATGCTATTCTAGTAGAGGTTCGCAGGTGCCTTTTGCGGACAATCATATAGACAATTGAAGAGGTGTTTGCATGGCGACGGCGACGATCGAGAAGGCAGTTTCGGCTGGTGCGGCGGAGTACAAGGTTGCGGACATTGGGTTGGCGGAGTTTGGCCGGCGCGAGATGGACGTTGCCGAACAGGAGATGCCGGGTCTGATATCGATCCGCAACAAGTACGCCGCGGGCAAGCCGCTGGCCGGCGTCCGCATCATGGGGTCGCTGCACATGACCATCCAGACGGCTGTGCTGATCGAGACCATGGTGGCGCTGGGCGCGAAGGTGCGCTGGGCGAGCTGCAATATCTTTTCGACGCAGGACCACGCGGCGGCGGCGATTGCCGCGTCTGGCGTTCCCGTCTTCGCGTGGAAGGGCGAGACGCTGGAGGAGTTCTGGTGGTGCACCAACGAGGCGCTGAGCTTCCCCGACGGCAAGGGCGGAGTGCTGGGGCCGCAGCTCATCATCGATGACGGCGGCGATGCGACCCTCATCATTCATAAGGGATATGAGATGGAGAATGGCGACGCATGGGTAAATTCTCCCTCCGGTTCGACCGAGGAAGACGTTATCAAGGCGCTGCTGAAGAAGGTCCAGGCCAAGTATCCGACGCGCTGGCGCGATGTGGTGAAGGAGTGGCGCGGCGTCAGCGAGGAGACGACGACCGGCGTGCACCGGCTGTACAAGATGTTCGAGCAGGGCAAGCTGCTTGTGCCTGCGATCAACGTGAACGACTCGGTGACGAAGTCGAAGTTCGATAATCTGTACGGCTGCCGCGAGTCGCTGGTCGATGGCATCAAGCGCGCGACTGACGTGATGGTGGCGGGCAAGGTCGCGGTGGTCTGCGGATATGGCGACGTGGGCAAGGGCTCGGCGGCGTCGCTGCGCGGAATGGGTGCGCGCGTCGTTGTTACCGAGATCGACCCCATCAACGCGCTGCAGGCCGCGATGGAGGGATACGAGGTGACGACCATCGAGGATACGCTGGGACGCGGCGACATCTATGTGACCTGCACGGGCAACGTGGACATCATCACCGTCGAGCACATGAAGCGGATGAAGGACCAGGCGATTGTCTGCAACATCGGCCACTTCGACAACGAGATCCAGATGGAGAAGCTGACCGCCGTTGCGGGAATCAAGAAGCTGACGATCAAGCCGCAGGTGGACAAGTTCACCTTCCCGGCGGGCAACAGCATTTTTGTGCTGGCCGAGGGACGGCTGGTGAACCTGGGTTGCGCGACGGGCCATCCCAGCTTTGTAATGTCCAACAGCTTCGCCAATCAGACGCTGGCGCAGCTCGACCTCTGGAAGAATAAAGACACTTACAAGGTGGGCATCTACATTCTTCCCAAGAAGCTCGACGAGGAGGTTGCGCGGCTGCATCTGGAGAAGATCGGCGTCAAGCTGACGACGCTGACCAAGAAGCAGGCGGAGTATCTCAGCGTGCCCGTGGAAGGGCCGTACAAGTCGGAGCACTATCGATACTAAGTTTTTGCGCTACGACGTGGATTGCTTTTTGTTGTGAGCCATTGTTGATAGACTGAAGCATCCGATCACTTACTGCCAAGAGAACTCAATCAAAGGAGCCTCCTTGAAGCTGGTTGCGTGCGTGCTGCTTCTCTCCGGGTTTTTTCTAGTGCTCACCGCGCTGGTGCTACTGACCTCCATCGAGCAGCGGTCTGCCTTTGTTGTGGCGGGATTTGCAGTGGAAGCCCTCGGTCTGTCTCTGCTGACCCAGTCCTACAGGACCATGCGGAGGGAGCACCGATGAACCTGGAGCTGAGCCTGTTCTCCATCCTGCTTGTCCCTTTTGCGGCCGCTGGGCTTGCGCTGATCCACCAGGGACTGGGACGCTCGCGCAGCGCGGCCCACGCCATGCTGGCTACGCTGTGCGCGCTGGCGGTTTCGGCGATTGTCTTCGTCCTCTTCGGCTCTGCATGGGCAGGTTCTGTTGGTGCGGCAACCCACTCGTTTACGGCTGGCGGCGCGCACTGGGACTGGCTCGGCGCTGCTCCATTCTTTGCTCGCGGCATCAGCTTCGACGGCGCGGATGCGGCTGGTTTGAGCCGGTCGCTGGTGCTGTGCCTTGAACTCTTTGCCGTTGGGCTGGCGGCGATCATTCCGCTGAGCGCGGGGGCGGACCGCTGGCGGCTGGGGCCGATCTGTCTCTCCAGCGCGTTGCTGGGCGCAGTGACTTTTCCCATCTTCGCGCACTGGGTTTGGGGCGCGGGATGGCTGTCGCAGCTCGGCGCAAACTTCGGAATCCCGAACTTCACCGACGCGGGCGGCGCGGGCGCGATCCAGGTGGTGGGCGGGCTGACGGCACTCTCGGTGGCGTGGATTGCGGGGCCACGGCGTGGCAAGTACTCCGACGACGGAATCCCGGCGGCGATTCCCGGGCACAACATTGTGCAGGTGCTCTTCGGCTGCCTGCTGGCTCTGGTGGGCTGGATCGGCCTCGATGCAGCAGCTTCGATCCTGTTCTATGGCGCGGGGCTGCAACAGGTGGTTGGCGTGGCGATCAACGCGATGCTCTCGGCCTCGGCGGGATGCCTTGCGGCTGTGTCCATCACTCGCTCGCGCTACCACAAGCCGGACGCGTCGCTGAGCGCGAATGGATGGATTGCCGGGCTGGTGGCGGGAAGCGCGTCGTGCGCGATGATCTCTCCGGTGGCCGCAATCGTCATCGGGCTGGTCGCGGGCGTGCTGGTCACAACTATGATCGAGGTCTTCGAGCTGCGGCTGCGCGTGGACGATCCGGGCGGCGCGGTCTCGGTTCATGCGCTGGCGGCCATCTGGGGGCTGATCGCGCTGGGACTCTTCGGGCACTTCTCGCAGGGAACTCGCGGAGGCCATCTGCTGGCGCAACTGGTGGGCATCAGCGCGCTGCTTGGCTTCATGCTGCCGTTGATCCACGCGGGAAACCTGCTGCTGAACCGGCTGTCGACCTATCGCGTGGACGACGATGGGCACTGGCAAGGAATGGACATCCGGGAGCTGGGCGCGGGTGCTTATCCTGAGTTTGTGATTCATGCCGACGAGTTTGTGCCGCGATAGAGCGGAGAGCTTGCAGCTTCGATCGGGAATTGCCGTTTGTTCGCTGTTTGTTCGATGTATATCCCCCCCTGCCATACCCCCTTGGCGGTGGATTGGTGCGTAAGCTGATTGTTATGCAGTGGCTACAGACAAAATATTGATAATGGATATTTCAGGAGCAAGCGGTTTGGAATCAGTCGGTTGCGCGGAAGTTGGTCGGCAAAATATTCATTGCAAGCAGGTTACGGGTAAAATCTTCTAGACATTCGGGTTAGGGGTGAAAAATTGGGATTATTACGGGTTGTGGCCGGTAAGATATTCATTGCAGATATTTTACGGGTAAAATATTGTAAACGTTCGGGTTATGGATGGAAAATTGGGCTTCAGCGGGTTGAGTTTGTAAGATCTTCATTCCATTTGGCTTTCTAACAAAATATTGATTTGGAACAGCTTGTTGCGGTGCGTTAAATGCGAAGGCCCGGCTGGTTGGCCGGGTCTGTTTGTTTGTTACTGCTTTAATTATACACGCTGGAGCATAACTACTATGCCAACTATTTTTGTTGGGCATGTGGTTGATGGGGTGCGGGTTAGGGGGATTTTTGGGCGTTGAGGGACTTGACACGCGATTTTACGGGGAAATTCGCGGAAAAAATCTTCGGGAGCGGGCGGAGTTGGAGGTAGACCCACCCTTCGCTAGAAAAAGCGAAGGATGGGACACCCACTTTTGAGGGAAAATCAAGATTCCAAAAACTTAGGGTGGGGCACCCGCCCGATTGATTGCCTGTTTCGCTTGAATGGAGTACCTTCTCGGCGGGAGGGACTATTGTGACCAAGAAAATCACCGTCTCGAAGGATGGTCCGTATATCGTCTCGGGCTCTCTACCGCTTGCGATCCAAACCATTGGCGTCAATAGCAAAGGCGACTCCACCGAGTGGGTCGAGGGTAGGGCGTTTGCCTCTTCTCCTCAGTATGCGCTTTGCCGTTGCGGCCAGTCGAAGACCAAGCCGTTCTGCGATGGGACACACTCCGAAGTCGGCTTTGACGGTACCGAAAGAGCTAGTCATGCTCCTATTGCGCAGCAGGCAAACATGCTTGATGGCCCAACGATGCAACTCCTCGATGCGGAAGTCTTATGTGCATCCGCACGCTTTTGCGATCCGCACGGTCGAGTTTGGAACCAGGTAGAAAGAACCGACGATGAACGAATACGTGCGCAATTTATACGTCAAGTAGGAAGCTGCCCCTCTGGTCGTTTGATTGCGGTAGACAAACAAACCGGCGAGCCAGTTGAACCAAAGTTTCCGCACTCGATCGGAGTGGTGGAGGACCCTGCGCAGAATTGCAGCGGACCGTTGTGGGTGCGCGGAGGGATCACGCTCCTTGGCGCCGATGGCCAAACCTACGAATTGCGGAATCGCATGACTCTCTGCCGTTGCGGCCGATCCGAGAACAAACCCTTCTGTAACGGGGCACATGCTGCCGACCCCAAGTTCAATGATGATATCTAGCCCACCTCCGCCAAGCTTTCACCGAGTTCCGCGAAGGAATGCTGCTTAATGTGGGTAGATACAAACGAGGCCATGGTCTATTCTGCGCGCACCATCGACGCCTATGGCGCCAAGACGGAAGAACTCAAATACCGGTCAGCGTGGTGGCGCGCGCCAAGGGGATGGCGTAGATTGCCGAGCAGACAGGACTGTCGCGCGAGCAGCTCTATCGGTCCTTCAGCGAGAAGGGAAACCCGACGCTGAAGACTACGCTGGCAGTGATGCAGGCACTGGGAATTGAGCGGACCGCGAAGATTCCCTCGGCGGCCTGACCGAGAAGGCCACCCTACCCCACCCATGCGCGGTGAGAGTGCCCATGAACGAGGCACTCAAGATACTATAGTAGCTGGGCCACCCGCCAATGGTTAATAGATCGGGGGAAAGTAAAGCTCAGTTAGGGAACCTGTGCAATGGCGAAAAACAATATCCCGCGTCACATTGGTTTCATTCCCGATGGGAATCGACGCTGGGCTGTGGATCATGGCCTGCCAAAAGAAGCCGGATATGCTCCTGGTATCAACCCCGGGTTGCTGCTGTTCGAGAGATGTAAAGAATGCGGGATCAAGGAAACTTCGATTTATTGCTTTACTCAGGACAACACGAAGCGGCCTTCCGTTCAGAAACAGGCGTTCAGCGAGGCCAGCGTTGCATTTGCTTTAGAGATTGCACGGCGTGGAGCAGCTCTGCTTGTCGTCGGCGATGAAACCTCGAAGCAATTCCCCAAGGCGTTAAAAGAATTCCGGCATCGCCAGGGTGCCGGAATGAAGGTGAATCTACTGGTCAACTATGGGTGGGAATGGGATCTGGCCGGTCTTAAAAACGGCGGCCTGCGTTCCAGTGAGGTTTCGCGTCTGGATTTGATCGTACGCTGGGGAGGAAGACGCCGACTAAGCGGTTTTCTTCCGGTGCAATCGATTTATGCGGATTTCTATGTCCGGGATGAATATTGGCCAGATTTCGATCTACAGCATTTTGAGCACGCACTCGCCTGGTTTAAAAACCAGGACCCGACACTCGGCGGGTAATAGAGCGGCATAGTGGATGCTGGTTTTAGAGCGCTTTCAGCGATGGTGTAATGTATCGCGCTGCGAGCAAAATGCGGGGATTCTTCCCCTTCGGCAAGCTCAGGGTCAGAATGACAAACGATGGGGCAATGACGGAGTTTTGTGGGAGAAAGGGTTGGAGGATTGAGGCAGGCGCGAGTTCGTCGGGATCCTTCGCGCTGGAAAGACGCGCTCAGGATGACGGCAAGAACAAACAACGACGAAGAACAGGCAACGAAAAGGGCAAATACGGAGATTCTGGCTGCGCCAGAATGACGACTCCTGGAGGAATGACGACTCTGGGGGGAATGACTGCTGGTGCGGGAATGACGGCTTCAGTGGTGGCGGGCGACGAGGAGGAGCAAGATGAGGATGAGCACGGGGATGACGACCAGGGTGGCGATGAGGAGATTGCGGTGGGCGGGCGGGGACTCGCGGCGCTTCCAGGTGGAGGCCTCGATGCGATTGGCGACTCCGACCTCGTCCTGGTGCTCGAGGTCGTGGGCGAACTCGCGGGCGCTGGCGTAGCGGTTCTTTGGATCGCGTTCGAGAGCGCGGTAGAGAATCTCCTGTAGCTGCGGGGTGACGGATGGCTCGAGCGTGCTGGGCGGCGGGGGATAGTTGAGCAGGCGGTCGTTCATGACGGCGAAGGGATTTGCGCCGGTGAAGGGGACGGTTCCGGTGAGCATCTCGTAGAGCATGACGCCGAGGGAGTAGATGTCGCTGCGCGCGTCACCGCGCTTGCCGCGGACCTGCTCGGGCGAGATGTAGTCGGGGGTGCCGAGGCCCTGGGAGAAGTTGCCGAAGGTGAGGCGGCGGGCACCGGCGTTGGCGGCGATTCCGAAGTCGATCAAGCTGATGTTGTCGTCGTCATCGACCATGATGTTTTCGGGCTTCATGTCGCGGTGGACTACACCGTTGGCGTGGATGTACTCGAGTGCGCGGCAGATGCCGATGGTCAGTTTGACGGCGCGGTCGATGGGGAGCTTTGGCTGCTGCTGGAGAACCTGGCGGAGGAGGCGGCCGGGGACCCACTCCATGACCATGTAGACCTGGGTGCGGCCGGGGTTGGGGAAGACCTTCATGACGGCGGGATGGCTGAGGCGTGTTCCGATGTCTGCCTCGCGCTGGAAGCGCTCGAACATGGCAGGGTCGCACTCGACCTCGGGGTGGGGGACCTTGATGGCGACTTGCGTGCCGGAGCGGGTGTCGATGGCGCGGAAGACGGTGGACATGCCGCTGGTGGCCACCAACTCTTCGAGGTGGTAGTGGTCGAGCTGATCGCCGGCGTGAATGGTGAGGTTGGGAGCGAACATTTATAGCAGCCGGTACGGGCGTCCACGGTATAGACCCATGCGCTCTACTGAGCGTACACGAATCAACTGGACGCTGACATTATCGTATCCACCGGCGGCGTTGGCGGCGGCGATGAGCGTGGCGGCGGCCTGGTCGAGATTCGGCGCGGAGGCGACGGTCTGCTGAATGGCGTCGTCGGAGACGTAGCCGTGGAGGCCGTCGGAGCAGAGCAGGAGGAGATCGCCGGGCATGATGTTGACGGTGATGGTGTCCGCGGCGACGAAGAGCTCGCTGCCCAGAGAGCGGGTGAGGATGTGTCGATTGACGGCGGTGGCGGCTTCGGTCTTGGAGATGAGACCGAGGCGGACCTGCTCGTCGACCATGGTGTGGTCGTGGGTGAGCGGGGTGAGGTTGCCGTTGCGGATGAGGTAGCAGCGCGAGTCGCCGACGTGGGAGACGACGGCGGAATCGAAGCGCAGGGCGCAGAGGACCAGGGTGGTGGCCATATGCGTCCCACCGGGGAGGATTGCGCCGCCGGGGTCGGCATAGCGGGCGTCGGAGTGCGTGGGAGCGGCGTGGCCCTGGTCGACGATGGCGTGGTTTGCGTCCTGCACCAGGCGGGGCAGAAGCGAGACGTGCATGATGCCCTTGGGGACCTTGCGGAAACCGGCCTGTACCGTCTCGACGGCGAGGCGGGATGCGACTTCGCCGCGCTCCTGTCCGCCGACGCCATCGGCCAGGGCGAAGAGCCAACCCTGCGACTGGACCTGCGCGGGCGAGGAGGGGAGGACGTGGCCGAGGAAGTCCTCGTTGTGATCGCGCGTGAGACCGGAATCGGATAGTTCAGCGAATTCGAGATCGAGCATAGGGGATCGGCCGGTCGGTCGGTGAGGGAGTGCGGAGAGGGAAAAAATCAGGCGTCCGGCGAGGCAGAATGCGCTTCGCCGGACGCCCTAAGTTTACGCCGCGTGACGGTCCGTCAGCAGGGTCGGCTTACCTTGAACCTTACCGATGCTGAGGAAGTGGAAGGCACCGAATCCGGCCCAGACAAAGGCAATGCCGAGGGCAAGCAGCGGCTCCATCTTGGTGCCGTATCCCATGAAGGGACCGATGAGGTAGAAGGCCATGCAGGCCAGGTTGGCAACAATACCGAATACAGGAATGATGCCGTGGCGAAGCAGGTTGTAGTTGGGGTGCTTGGCGTAGGCCACCATGCAGGTGAAGCAACTCAGGCAGTAGAGCAGGAAGGTGCCGAAGTTGGAGGCCAGCGTGACGGTGAGCAGGGAGTTGGGCAGAGCGGCCATTCGCTCGTGCGTGGTGTATCCGAAGCTGGACCAGAAGCCCGGCGGGATGGATGCGATGGCCGTGGACGAGGGAGCGGCGCCGTCGCCAAAGGCAAGCGCGACAGCGATGCAACCGATGACGGCGGAGATGGTAGCCAGCGTCCAGATGGCGCGATGAGGAGTAAGGTTCTTGGCGTGGAGACTGCCAAAGCTGCCTCCAACTTCCTTGTCCTTGCCCATGGCGTAGGTGACGCGCGCTCCTGTGTTGATACAGGAGAGCGTGGTGCCGATGAGCGCAAGAAAGACAGTGAAGGCTTCGCAGAGCATGAAGGTGCGGCCATGGCCCTGGCCGAAGAGCGCGTCTCCGACCATGACCATCATGTCTCCGATGGGCGCCGAGGAGGCGCTTGCGGAGGTCATGGGATAGCCGCTATTCAAAAAGTAGTTTGCGGCGAAGTATTCAAAGCAGTAGAAGACCGCCCCCTGCACCAGAAGCGAGGTGATGACGGCAATGGGGATGTCTCGCTTGGCGTTCTTGGCCTCGCCACCCATGGCGGTGACAGACTCGAAGCCGACCAGGATGAGAATAGCGACTGTAGCCTGAATAAATACCCAGCTAAATTTATGCGGACTGATAACCGACTTAGCGTTCGGGTGAGCAAGGAAGTTACCCGAGGCGTCGTAGGCGTCGTAGCTGACACGGTAGGGGATGATGTTTCCGGCCGCGTCCTTCTTGGGCAGGGGCACATTGCTGGCGTCGCGCACAATGGTGTCGGCCGAGACGCCGTTGGTGACGACCGGGGTGGTCTGGAACTCGTAGGTGTAGGCCTCTCCGCTGGTGGAGTCGAACTGGAAGGCGACCGAACCGGCAGGGTGGTTGGCACGATACTGCAACGCGAGAACGGCAAAGACCAGAAGCGCGAAGACCTGAATGCCATTGATGGCAAGGTTGACGGTCGTGGAGCTGTTGACACCGCGATGAGCAATGTAAGCGATGGCGAAGGCGTAGAAGATGGCGCCCGCCATCATGAAGAAGATTCCGGGGTTGGAGGCGCTCATGAAGTTGGGATAGAGGGTACCGACGATGAAGCCGGTGAAGATGCCCATGACCCCAACCATGACGCCGGGATAGATCCAGTAGTAGAGATGGGAGGCCCATCCGACGATGAACTTGGAGATGCGCGCATACTTCCAGGCCTTGTCGTGGTTGAGGAAGGACTGCTCGGCAAAGTAGTAGGAACTGCCCGTGCCTGGGTAGAGCTTAGCCATCTCGGCGTAACAGACCGCAGTGGCAAGGCAAAGCACCAGGGCGCCGACGATCCCAGCCCACATGGCCGGGCCGGTGGTCCCGGTTGCGGCCTGGATGGCAAAGGTCAGCCAAAGAAATGCGCCCGGAGCGATTAAAGCCATCGCGTTGCTGGTAAGCCCGGTAAGTCCCAGCGTTTTTTTCATCTCGCCTGTGGATACATTTGCCATGTGCTCTCCTAGTTGGTCAGCATCTCCAGCGGAAACCGCCGGGTTGAGGAATCAATTCCTGCCGCAACTTAATTCCGTGCGGCAAGTCTGGAAATGGGGCTAGTGAAATAGGTTCACAGAGAAACAGTGGGGCAATTAGATGGAAGAGTTCTCTCTCTTCGACCTAGAAAGTAGAGGCTTCAAACTAACTTGACTTGAAGCCCCTTCCGGTTTGTCGTCTAAATACCGCGCTGAGATTGCGGAAACTTCAAATACTTCTCTCTGAATTACTCAGCAAATTGATGGCCATTCGATTTACGGTCAGCGTTTGGAACCGAAGAAGGCGATGAGGCCGATGGAGCCAGTGCCTCGACTCAGCTATTTTGTGATATTGCTGCCGAAGATGAAGCCGAATTCAAGTGCAACCCGGAATTGGCTCTGATCCGTTCCCGTTGGACCAAAGACGTCTCCGCTCGTGGAGTTGCTTGCATGCACATACGCGAGATCGTTGCGAAGGTACATACCTCCTTTTTGATAGGTTGGCGTCGCGGTGAAAGTAGTGCCTGCGCTGCCCGATCCAAAGCCGAGCATGTTGGCCGATCCATCGGTTGCACTCCCGGAACTCGTGAGATATTCCCAGCGCACCGGAAGCGAGAAGCCGCTCTTGAATGCGTAGCTGACATTGATTGCGCCGCCAGTTGCGGATGTGGCCTTGGGAACGCCTACCTTCAAGTTGGTCGGCAGTTTGCCGTACTGGAAGTACGGCGAAACAATCCATGGGCCCTTGGTGTAGGTATAGATCACCGCGTGCATATATCCATTGTTTTGCATCGGCGTAGCCGTCGTTTGATAGGCGGTCTGTCCCAGATTCCCCATCCCGTCGTATACCAGGCTATGCGGCCCCTTCGTAAGGGTCACCGAGCCCGAGAGCCACGAGTAGCGGTTGGAGTAGTAACCGTCGTTCCAACTGACCGATGCGGAGAGGTATTTTCCCAGTGTTTGATTTACCTGGAGTCCGCGATTGATGGCGTTTTCCTGGTTCCAAACGATGCCGCGCTCGATGTTGAAGTTCTGGTAGGTAAACGTGGACTCGGCACCCATCAGCGTGGGCAGAGAGCCGATTTCAAACGACGTGGTCTTTCCTGCCAGTATCTTCGCAAAAGCAACGGGGACAGGCCCGTACAGGTTGTTCACGGTATTTTGGGCGTTAGTAAACGTCACACCCAACGTCGGCAAGGCATAAGCACCCGCCTGGATGTAGTACTGGAGCTTTCCGTCCGGCTTCTGAATGAAGATCTGGCCGTTGCTCAGAGTGGCTTGCGACTCGTGGTCTGGGAAGACGGAATTGTTCTGGAACTGCGCAAAACCAGTAATGATGCCGTTGACGGAGAGCTTGCCCAACGGTCCAGCATCGAAGATCGCCGGCGGCAGCCATTGCAGCGGGCCCGTGAGGACGAATGTGGAAAGCGGGGCAGGCGCGGCCGCTGGCGCCGGAGCAGGAGCTGCAGCCGGTGGCGGAGCGGGCGTGGCTGTCTGTGCATCCTGCGGGTCCGCCGACGTACTGGAGCTGGCGAGACTGCCGGAGGCATAGGACGCGGCTGTACAGGTTGCGAGGATGGCCAGGGCGGCAACGTGGCGAAGTAAGCGAGTGGAGTTTGTCGGAATAATAATGGCTGGCTCTCTTTCATCCGCGATCGAAATTCTCGATGCAGGGGTCGGTCAGGGGCCAGTCAGACTCGACGAAGGATCGAGCTTGAGTCTGGGTCTGAACCCTGAGTGGGAAACAAACTCAAAGAACTGCGATTGCTACAGATACTCGTCCTTATGCAATCATCATGCCAAACCTGTAAGAAGTCCGTAAGTGGTTGAAGGTTTTGCAATTGGCGCAGATAGAGGGTGAAGCGTGAGGTTGGGGATGTGCTAAACACGACAATTTGGCTTAATTCTGTCGGAAAGAGAACGGGATGAGGCAGTTTTGTAGTAAGTGCGACAAGAATACGTCAACTAGACTCTGGAAAAGTGGGATCTCGGACCTTCAGAGAAGACGGGCACGGCTCAGGGTAGGCGGCAGACCTTCACGGCGGAGTTGGCGTAGGGGCAGTCGAGGCGGGTTGCGGCGGCGGATTCGAGCACCAGCCAGGTGACGCCCAGCGGACCCAGCGAGGCTAGGCGCTGGGCGTCGGTGGTTGACGGGGCGCTGAGGGCTTGCTGTGCCGCCTGATCGCGCACCCACTCGGCGGTGAGGGCGGGCGCGATGGAGGCTTCGCCACCGTCCTTGGAGTAGTCGGCCAGCGCGCTGCGGCGGGCGATGGCGCGGAAGCACTGCGCGTCTTCGCCGGGCGCGTTGATGTAGTCGGCGTCGAGGGCGAAGAGCGCGTCCTTGGGGGTGTGGTCGCGGACCCAGAGGAAGGCCTGAGTCCAGGGGTTGCGCGGCGCGAGGCCGGGAAGCTCCAGATGATTTGAGTTGGGGAAGGCGGAGCGCTCGGCGGCGAAGCCAATGCTGCCGAGGAGCAGGACTGTAGCGGCCCAACGCCAGGCGTTGCGCTTTAGGAGGCGCTCGCCGAGAGTTGCGCCGAGCGTGAGGGTGAGAACGAGGTAGACGATCTGGAAGGCGCGCAACGGTTGCAGGCGGGCAATCAGATGCGTGGCGGGGGCGGCGCGGGCGAAGGTGAGTGCGATGAGCGAGGAGGTTGCGCCAACGGCGAGAGCCATCCGCGCCAGCGCGCGGCTTGCTGCATTCGTCCCATCACCGGTTCGGCCCAAAAGTTGAGACGTTAACTCCCGCCCATTCCACAAAGAGCGCGGAATGGATGGAGCACCCGTCATCCCACCCATTGCAAAGTGAGCGATGGATGGGGCACCCGGCTCGGGTTGGCTCTGCTTGCGGTACGCGAAGAAGGACAGGATGGCCAGGGGCGCGGCGAGACCGAGCAGCTCGAACCAGCGCCACTGGGCGGGGAACCAGTAGGAGCGCGTCAGCGCTATGCGGATGGTCGCTGCGGACTCGGGCTTTGCGACGGCTTGCAGGCAGGCGGCGAATGCAAGTGCGAATGCGGCGAGGGCTGTAGTTGCGCAGAGCCGCAGGGTGCGATTCGGCGAGCGCGCGGCGAGCAGCATCAGCGTGGCGCCGAAGGCGTAGGCAGCCATCAAGGGATGCATCGCGGCGGCGACGGCGAGGCTTGCCATGCAGAGGAGAAGGCCGCGGCGTTTATTTTGCGGGTTGAACGGAGTGTCGCACGCGGTGCTCTGGAGCGCGCCGACTAATGCAAGAATCATGCACGGCGTGGAGAGGCTGCGCGCAGTGGTGTAGGGGTCCATGAAGAGGAGAGCGGTTCCGGCAATGGGGAGCGAAAGCCAGCAGGCCAGAAGAACTACGGCTCCGGCGCGCGCGCGGCGGCTGGGCCAACAGCGCGACGAGAGCATCCACGCGGCGAAGAGCGTCAGCCAGATGCTGGCCAGATGCAGTGCGAGAAGAACGATGGGCAGGGGCAGGCGGGTCAGTCGCACCGCGGCGGCGACGGTGGGCGCGAAGAGGGAGTGGCTCATCGGTTCCAGCACGAAGGCCGTGGCATGGGGGTAGAGCCTGGGGTCGAGCAGGCGATTGACACCGGCGAGGTAGAGGCCGCCGTCCTCGGCGAAGGGATGGTAGCCATTGACGGCAACGGCGAAGAGGGTGAGCGCGCTGACCAGAAGCAGGGGGAAGATGCGCTCGCGCGGCGGTGCGTCGCGCTCGACCGGATGCGAGGCGGAGTGCGATTCGATTGCTGCCAGCGATGTCGCCAATTCCTGCCGCTCCCTTCGCCGGGCCAAGCTGCATGGCCTCTGCGCTCCACCCTCCATGCTAAACGCAGCCGGGAGATGGTTGGTGATGCCCTGGCAACCCGGCGGCTGAAGGAAAACGCCTGTCGGAGGGTGGGCGACGATACAATCGGAGATGCATGTCTCCCGCTCCCCAACCAACCGACACGCTGCTCTCGGACGGCGCGCCGCCCGATCCCAGCGCGCACGGGCCATTCGCCGCGATTCGTCGCGCCCTGCCCGCGGGCGAAGTGATCCGCTTCCTGATGGTTGGCGTGTCGAACACACTGTTCTCGCTTGGTTTTTATTCGGCCTGCGTCATTGTGTACGGCCACCTGTTGCCACACTACGGCAAGCCGCTGATCGCGGACATTGCATCGATCACGTCGAAGCCGGTGTGCATCACCGTGGCCTTCCTGTGCTACAAGCACTTCGTCTTCCGTACGCACGGGAATTTTCTGAAGGAGTGGCTGCGCTGCTTCGCCGTCTATGGAGTGAGCACTCCGGCGGAGCTGATCATCCTGCCGATTGCGACCAGCATCTTTTTGCACATTGCGCCACTGCGTGCTTTGGCGCCGTTTTTGGCGGGCGTGGTGAACTCCCTTCTCATCGCCGTGTACAGCTACTTCGCGCACAAGAAATTTTCCTTCCGGCGCTGAGGAAGGACTGAACGCGAGTTCAATATTCCCTCAGCGGCTAAAGCCGCGTTGCAATCGTGGCTTTCACGGCGGGACTGAAGTCCCGCCCTTTCAAAACGTGGACTTACTCAGCAACTTCGTATCCTTTGCACATATACTCTTTCATCAACAGGATTAATCAAACACATGGTTCGCACAATTCAGATCACGTTGCAGGGGCGCATCCAGGCCATTCTGCTTGCCAAGTACGGAATCACGCCTGCGCAACTGGGCGCGGCGCAACTGGCTGTAGAACAGCCGCCGAATATCGCTCTCGGCGAACTGTCGCTGCCCGTCGCCTTTGAGCTGGCCAAGCGGCTGCGCAAGGCGCCGCGGATGATTGCGACGGAGCTGGTCGCGGAGCTGAATGCGCTGATTGCCAGCGATCCCGAGGCCCTCCCCGGAGTTGCATCGGTCGAGGTTGCGGGCGCGGGCTATCTCAACATCCGGCTCGACCGCGTGGCGGCGGTGCGAGCGGTTGCGCGCGATGAGCACGCGGAGATTGGCGGCGATGGATTTCGGCTGGTCGAGCACACCAGCATCAATCCCAATAAGGCAGCGCACATCGGACATCTGCGAAATGCGATCCTGGGCGATACGTTTCAGCGGCTGCTGCGGCCCGATGGATACAAGCGCGGCTACGCGGTGGGGGTGCAGAACTACATCGACAACACGGGCGTGCAGGTTGCGGACGTGGTGGTGGGGCTGGTGCATCTGGAGGCGAAGACGCTGGATGCGACGCGCGCGCTGCTGGCTGGACTGAGTGCGGCGGCCGAGCGAATCGACTTCTATTGTTGGGACCTGTACGCGCGGGTGAGCCAGTGGTACGGTGGGACGGGAGTGGACGATGCGACACTGCCCGCGCCCAGCGAACTTGCGCGGCGCAAGCAGATTCGGCTGGACACGCTGCACGCGCTGGAGGTCGGCGGGAACGAGACGGCTGCGATTGCGGAGTTGATCTCGACCGCCGTGCTGCGGCGACACCTGGAGACGATGCAGCGGCTGAGCATCGAGTACGACTTTCTGCCGAGAGAGAGCGAGATTCTCTCGCTGCACTTCTGGGACGCGGCGCGGACGCTGATGCTGGAGCGCGGCGTGCTGTACGAGGAGACAGCGGGCAAGAACAAGGGCTGCCTGGTGATGCGGCGGGCGGGCTCGGCGCAGGAGATTGCGGTGGAGGATTCGAGCCTGCCGGATAGCGCCCGCGGTCCCGATGAAGACGCCAAGGTGATTGTGCGGTCCAATGGCACGGTGACTTACGTTGGCAAGGACATTGCGTATCATCTTTGGAAGTTCGGGCTGCTGCCTGGGAAGGACTTTGGCTACGCGCGGTTTCATGAGTACCCCACGCACACCTGCTGGATCTCGACGGGGGGGGCAAGCGATGCGGCTGCGCCGACCTTTGGGCGGGCGGACGCGATCTATAACGTGATCGACTCGCGGCAGAACGATCCACAGAACAACGTTATCGCGGCACTGCGTGGGATGGGATATACGGACGCGGCGGACCACTACACGCACTTCAGCTACGAGATGGTGGCGATGACTCCTCGCTGCGCCGAAGAGCTTGGGTACACGCTGTCGGACGAAGACAAGGCGCGGCCGTTCGTCGAGGTGAGCGGGCGCAAGGGCTACGGCGTGAAGGCCGACGACCTGCTGGACAAGCTGACGGCGGCGGCGCAGGCCGAGGTGGATGCGCGGCATCCAGAGATCGTCGCGGAAGAGCGGGTGCGGATTGCCAAGCAGATCGCGGTGGGCGCGCTGCGCTACTTCATGCTGCGGTTCACTCGCAATACGGTGATCGCGTTCGACTTCAAGGACGCGTTGAGCTTCGAGGGCGAGACCGGGCCGTACATCCAGTACGCGATTGTGCGAGCGGCGAATATCTTTCGCAAGGCGGAGACGACGGAAGAGGCCGCGCTGGCCGCGGTCGCGGGGCTGGATCTATCTGCTCTCGCCAGCGAAGAGGGAACCAGCCTGTGGGAGACGTGGCTGCTGGCCGCGCGGCTGACCGCGTTGATCGAACAGGCGATTGCGACGGCGGAGCCTGCGCACCTTGCGCGCTACGCATTTCAGTTGGCGCAGCAGTTCAACAACTTCTACCACCGCTATCACATTCTCACCGAAGCCGATCCCACGCGCCGCGCGCTGCTGATGGCGACGGCGG
>Ga0224554_1000251_pt1 | contig 48737 bp, 49 predicted proteins | sample 714S22024metaG_FD_180666 | JGI IMG/M metagenome (GOLD analysis project Ga0224554, IMG submission 180666) | Peat soil microbial communities from Stordalen Mire, Sweden - 717 S2 20-24 | ecosystem: Environmental > Terrestrial > Soil > Wetlands > Peat | place: Sweden: Norrbotten County, Stordalen... | reverse complement strand
GAAATTGTCGGCACTTTCGGCATTTCCAAGGACATCACGGCTTTCAAGGAAGCCGAAGCCAAGGTTGAAGAGTTGCACAAGGAATTGTTGCAAACATCGCGTCAGGCCGGCATGGCCGAGGTGGCCACCAGCGTCCTGCACAACGTCGGCAACGTGCTCAACAGCGTCAACGTCTCCGCCACCCTCCTCCTGGACAGCGCCAAAAGATCCAACGTCTCCTACCTGGGCAAGGCCGTCGCGCTGCTCAATGAACACATCGCCGACCTGGCCCCCTTCCTGGCCAACGATCCCAAGGGCAGGCAGTTGCCCGGCTACTTGACTCGCGTCTCCGAGGAACTGGGCAAGGAACAGCAGCGCGCCATCACCGAGCTGGAATCCCTTCGTCAGAACATCGAACACATCAAGGAAATCGTGGCCATGCAGCAGAACTACGCCAACGTCTCCGGCGTGGTCGAGACCGTAAAAGTCACCGACCTGGTGGAGGACGCCCTGCGCATGAACGCCGGTGCGCTGGCCAGGCATGAAATCGCGCTGGCGCGCGAATTCAGCGAGGTGCCGATGATCACCGTGGATAAGCACAAGGTGTTGCAGGTGCTGGTCAACGTCATTCGCAACGCCAAGTATGCCTGTGACGAATCGGGGCGGAAGGACAAGCAAATCCGCATCAATGTTTCCCGGCGCGACCAATGGGTCTGCGTTGCCGTGACTGACAATGGCGTGGGGATTCCGGAGGAAAATAAGACGCGTATTTTCAATCACGGATTTACCACCCGCAAGGACGGCCACGGTTTCGGGCTGCACAGCGGGGCGCTGGCGACGTCGGAGTTGGGCGGAACGCTGACCGCCCACAGCGATGGGGTCGGACAGGGCGCCACCTTCACCCTCGAACTGCCCCTGGAGCCTCCAGATGCCGCCTCTTGATTGCAGGCTTCACGCCCGGAAAGTTCATCGCATCCGAGTCAGAGATTAATCTTTAAACCTTGGCCTTGTCGCAGCACAATCTCCCCAATGCGATGAGAGCCAAAAACGTTATCTTGGGAGTCACCGGCTCGATCGCCGCTTACAAAGCGGCCGATTTGGCCAGCGCCTTGGTCAAGGCCGGCTGCGAAGTGCATGTCGTGATGACTCCGGACGCGCTCCGCTTTGTAACGGCGCTCCCCTTCAAGACCCTGTCCCGCCACCCGGTGGTGACGGACCTTTACGACGAGGCGGAGGGCTGGAAGCCGTCCCACATTCAATTGGCCGACCAGGCCGACATGCTCCTGATTGCCCCGGCCACCGCCAACACTCTCGCCAAGCTCGCCTGCGGTCTGGCTGGCGATGCCTTGGGCTGCATCGCGCTGGCTCTCAATACCGACGCCAGATTGCTCATTGCCCCCGCCATGAACGGTAAAATGTGGCTTCATCCCGCCACCCAGGCCAACGTCGCCATCCTCAAGCAGCGCGGCGCTCAATTCATCGGTCCGGAAAAGGGCCTGTTATCCTGCGGTTACGAAGGGATCGGACGCCTTTGGCCGGTGGAAGACATCGCCAAAAGGGTTATTGGTGTATTACGGTGAACCTAGGAGATAAGACGACTGCGGCGGAAGCCGGCACGATTCAGAAACTGACACGTCTGCTGGCCGCCCCGACAATCGAGCCGAGCCAGCGCGCCGCCCGCATCCAGGCGGTCGAGAAGGACATTGTTCTCCCTCTCAGATTGTTGATCCTCGGCATCCTGACTTATTACTTCTTTTTCTCCGGCTGGTTCATTACCGAGGAAGCGGCCAGGATGCAGCAGACCCCCAAGCCCCGCCCCCATGCCGTGGCCAGGGCCGGAACGGACCTGGAAAATCCTTTGGCCAAATCGAACGCCCCACCTCCGCCAACAAATCCCGCAGCCAAGGCAATGACCGGTCTGGACAATCCCCCCGAGTTTGAGGACTGGAGTCTCCGCCATGCCACCACCATCAAAGTGTGCTTTGTGGGCTACGCCATACTTAACGTCGTCGCCGGTATCATTCTGGTCTGGGTGCCGCAACTGACACTGAAAAAAATCCAAACGATGGTCTTTTCCATCGGCGTGCTGGACGCGCTCTTGATGGGCACCCTGACTTTTCTCTACAAAGGTTTTGACAGTAATCTTTATTGGGTTTTTCTCGTGTTGATCGTGCATAATGCCCTGGCCATTCCGGTCGCGATTCCCCAAATTCTTCTGAACTTCCTGGTCAGCGCTGCCTTTTTGGCCGGCGGCTTGTACGATCAATGGATCATCGTCCCTATTGACCGGGTGCAGTACGGCGACGAGGCGGCCACCAGATACGAGAATTCGGCCGAGCGCTTGATCGCCCTGGTGGCGTGGGCCTTGTGCTGTTACGGCATCCAGGTTCTGTTCGAAAAACAAAAGCGCGCCGAAGCCGAAGCCACCGAATTTGCCGTCCGCCAGGAACGTCTCCAGACCGCCGGGCGCCTCGCCGCCGACATCGCCCATAACATCAAAAATCCCCTCGGCATCATCACCAATGCCGCCTTCTGCCTGCAACGCGCCGTCCGCGACCGCGCCATCGTGTCCGAGGAACAAGGCCAGAACATCGACCAACAAGTCGAAATCATCCGCGAGGAAGTCGAGCACGCCGATCGCATCATCACCGAGTTGATGGGCTACGCCCAACTGGCCGAAGGGACCGTCGAGCGCCTGGAGGTGGCGGATGAGGTGGAAAATGCCATCCTGCAAGTCTTCCCTCCTGCCGCAAAATACAAGGTCGACATCGTCAAGGATTACGAAACGTCCCTGCCCTCCCTCCTCATGCAGAAAAGGCACCTTTCCAGCGTGCTGGTCAATCTCCTGCAAAACGCCCGCGAAGCCATGCAGGGCGTGGGCCGGATCGTCATCTCGGTCCGCTATGGGAAAAACGATTCGGTCATCATTTCCATCACCGACAACGGCCACGGCATTGCCCCGGACAAGATCGACAAGATTTTTGAGGCCCACTTCAGCACCCGCGAAAAGGGCACCGGCCTGGGCCTGGCCATCGTGAAACACAACACCGAGATCTATGGGGGGGTCGTCAACGTGCATTCTGAGCTTGGAAAAGGCACGCGCTTCACCTTAGAATTCCCGGCAAGAATATTAATGAGGTTGTCCAAATGAACTGGCCCCTGCCCCCACTCCTGGTGGTTGACGACGAAAAGAACATGCGTCTTTCGTTAAAGGCCATCCTGTCGGGCGAGGGCTACGAACTGGAATTGGTTGAATCGGCCGAGGACGCCATTGCCGTCCTGGAGAAGAAGGCGTTCTTCATGGTCATCACGGACGGGCGCCTGGGCGGCATGAGCGGCTACCAGTTGCTCGACGTCGCCTCCAAACGCTGGCCCAACACCCCTTGCCTCATGATCACCGCCTACGCCACCCCCAAACTGGCGGTCGAGGCCATCAAGGCCGGGGCCATCGATTATCTGGCCAAACCGTTCGCCCCCGAGGAACTCCTCCACGCCGTCGCCCGTTGCGCCGAGCGCCACCGCCTCCTCAGTGAAAACGCCGCCTTGCGCGCCCACGTCGCCGAACCCTACCGCCTCGACGAGATCATTGGCCAATCGCCCCGCATGCAGGAGTTGCGCCAGTTGATCGAAAAATTCGGCCCGACCAACGCCACCGTCTTGATCCTCGGTGAAAGCGGCACGGGCAAGGAACTCATCGCCGGCTCCTTGCACACCTTGAGCCAGCGCCGCCAGAATAATTACATCCGCATCAATTGCGCCGCCATCCCTGAGAACCTCCTGGAAAGCGAACTCTTCGGCCACGAAAAAGGCGCCTTCACCGGGGCCATCAAGCAAAAACTCGGCCGCGTGGAGGAAGCCCACAACGGCACCATCTTCCTCGATGAAATTGGCGACATGAGCCGTCCTCTCCAGGCCAAACTCCTCCGCTTTCTCGAGGACGGCACCTACACCCGCGTGGGCGGCAACGAGGAATTGCACGTGGACGTCCGCCTCATCGCCGCCACCAACCGCGACATCCATGAAGCGATCCGCCAGAACAATTTCCGCGAGGATTTATACCATCGCCTCAACGTCGTTCAATTCCGCCCCCCGCCCCTGCGCGAGCGCGGCAATGACATCCTCATCCTCGCCGAGAGTTTTCTCAGCCAGTTCAACGGCACCATGACCAAACAGATTCGCGGCTTGTCCGCCGCGGCCAAGAACAAATTGCTGGGCCATAATTGGCCGGGCAACGTCCGCGAATTGCGCAACGTCATCGAACGCGCCGTCATTTTGGAATCTTCCCCGGAAATTCAGCCCTCCAGCCTCCCGGATTTCCAATTCGAAGGCCGCCTGCGCAAAATCGAGCCGGGCATCGTTGCCGGCAACAAGTCCCTCGACGAGTTGCAGGCCGATTTCGAACGCCACCTCATCATGTCCACGCTGGATCAGTGCCACTACAACATCTCCCGCACCGCCGAACAGCTTAAAATCAGCCGGCACGCCTTGCGCTACCGCATGCAACGCCTCAATATCGTCCCGGACACCGACGAAGAAGACACCACGCCCCCGGCCTGAAGACAGTCTGGAGGGTCCGCCAGCATGACTCCACAGAGCCGCAACATCACCCGCAAAAGCGCCTCCAATCTGGCCCTGGCCTTCGTCCTGTTGCCCAAAGCCAAACGCGACGCCATGTCCGCCCTCTATGCCTTTTGCCGCGAAGTGGATGACGTCGCGGACAACGAATCTGTCGCCTCCGATCAACGCCGCGCCGGCCTCGCCGCCTGGCGCCACGACCTGCGGCGGGCCTGCGACGGCCTCCCGCCCGGCTTCCCCGTCAACCGCGAACTCCAGCCTGTCATTGCCCAATATCACCTGCCCTTCGCCCATTTCGACGAGCTGATTCGCGGCGTGGAAATGGATTTGGACATCAAAAGCTACCAGACCTACGACGATCTCGAGCAATACTGCCACCGTGTCGCCTCGGTCGTCGGCCTGCTCAGCGTCGAAATCTTCGGCTACAAAGACCCCGCCTGCCGCGACTATGCCGTCCATCTCGGCAAAGCTTTGCAGTTGACAAACATTCTGCGCGACGTCGGCGCCGATGCCGGGCGGGGCCGCATTTACCTGCCGCTCAACGAGTTGGAACGCTGCCGGGTTTCCCGGGAGGAAATCCTGCGCGGCGTCTGGTCCGACCGCTTCGAGCAACTCGCCTGCGGCGCGGCCCAACAGGCCCGCAAGTTTTACACCCTCGCCCGCCAAACCCTCCCCGCCGGCGACCGCCGCGCCATGGCCGCCGCCGAGTTGATGGGTTCGGTTTATTGGCGGTTGTTACGCATATTGGAAAACCGCCGTTTTCAGGTTTTCGGACCGCGCCCCGCCCGTGTGGGCAGGGGCCGGAAAACCCTGCTCATCCTCCGCACTTGGTGCCGCCTGTTCCTGGGCGTGGCCGTGCCCAACTATGGCATCCCCTGAAGCCAGACGCCGCCTGATTGTCAATGCGGACGATTTCGGCCGCTCCCATGCCATCAACCAGGCCGTCATCCGCGCCCATCGCGAAGGCGTCCTCACCACCGCCAGCCTTATGGTCAACGAAACCGCTGCCGACGAAGCGGTCGCCCTCGCCCGCCAGAATCCGGGCTTGGGCGTCGGTTTGCATCTGGCCCTGGTCTGCGGCCGGTCTGCTTTGCCGCCGTCAGCCATCCCCGACCTTGTCGATTCTCAATCCCAATTCTCCACCCGGCCGGTCGTCGCCGGGTTCCGCTATTTTTTTTCCGCGGGCTGCCGGGCGCAATTGCGCGATGAAATCGCCGCCCAATTCGAAAAATTCCGCTCCTACGCGCTGCCCCTCGACCATGTCAACGGCCATTTGCACATGCACCTCCATCCGGCCGTGCTCAAAATTCTCTGTGAAAACGCCGGGCCATGGGGCATCCGCGCCATGCGTTTCACCCGGGATCCGCTCCTTCTCAACGCCCGGATCGCCCCTGGCCGCTGGTTTTATCGCCTCAGCCACGCCGCCATCTATCAAATTCTTTCCGCCCGGGCCGAACCGCGGCTGCGGCGCAACAACATCCGCCATACCCGCGCCGTGTTCGGGTTGTTGCAGAACGCCCGCGTGGATGCCGGCTACGTCGCGAAGCTCCTGCCCCTCCTCCCCGCCGGAGATTCCGAGCTTTACTCCCATCCCTCTCCCGATCAATTTAAGAACGAATTGGATGCGCTTGTTAACCCCTCAACCCGCGCCTTGGTTCGGCAACTGGGCATCCAGTTGATCCGTTACGAGGACTTGTAAATCATGGCTAAAATTCTTTTCATCCTGATCGTCGCCGCCATCGTTGAATCCATCGGTGTCGCCATTCTCAGTTCCGGCTTGAAGGAGGTTAACGCCCGTGACGGAAATCTTCCGCCCACTCAAATCGGACGGATCATTTTGGACGGCGCGTGCAACGGCAAAGTTCTTCTTGGCACCGCTCTGGAAGCCGTCTTCTACGGCGCCTTGCTGTATATGCTCTCTGTCTGCGATGTCAGCTTCGTCTGGCCCCTGACCTCCCTCGGTTTTATTGTCACGACCCTGGCGGCCCAGTTTCTCCTTCACGAAAAAGTCAGCGCCGGACGCTGGACCGGAGTGCTGTTCATCGCGGTGGGGGCTTTCCTCATCAGCCAAAGCGAAGCCGCGAAAAAATCCAACGCGCCGCCAGCCGCCGGCGTCGCTTCAACACCGTTCCGCCCGTAGTAAATCCTCCAACACCGCGCCCAGTTTCCGCGCCGCGCCCAGCGTCTGCCGCTGGAACTCGATCAGATTCGGAATTCGTCCTGGCCGGCTCAACACCGCCCCAAGCAACTTCACGTAATTGATCCTGTCCTCCGACGTCATCAGCGCGTTGAAGTCCAGCGGCAGGTCTTGCGTCGCATCGTCCGAAATGACGCGGACGGTCGCGCTCGGAATGTGACACTCCCGGCAAATGGTGCGAATCACCGACGACTCCATTTCCACCGCATCGGCCCCCGTTTCTTTCCAGAGGGCCGCTTTTTCCTCCGCCGTAATGGCCACGCGCCGATGACAGTGGAATTTTGCCTGCACCGCCCCCAAATCCTCCAATTCCGGCCCGAACCCCGCGTCAAAATCCTGCTCGTAAACCACCGTCCCGCACTTCAACGCCGGATTTAATCCCCCGGCGAATCCCGCGGTGATGACCCGTTCGGGCTGCATTCGGGCGATGGCTTTGCGCGCGTTTTCCGCTGCGTTTTTGCGGCCGATGCCCGTCAGCCATACTTGGAAGGTGGTGGCCAATGGCAAATCGCCGCCGGACCGATGCGGCGCAAAAAATTTCATCTCCTCCTCCACCGCAAAGCAAACCAGCACGCCCACCGGCGGCTTGGCCACCGAACCCACCGGCCCGCGGAAATAATGACGCCGCTCCAGAAGGGCCGTCCACGCCAGCGAAGCCTGCCTCGCCAGCCGGCCTACCGGTCCGGTTTCATTGCTCTTTTCCGCCATAATTAGCGTTCGTTTTTACTTCCGCCTTCCGCATCTGCCTTCTGCCTTTATTTTACAGCCGCCAGGCGTTTCTGCCAAATATTGTACAAAGCCAGCGTCGCCTGCACGTCCCTCATGCAATACTCCCCGATCTCGCGCCCCTTCCCCTCCGTCACCATCCGGCCCACGTCCATGCCCGTGACGCCGTGGCTTTTGGGAGACTCGATGCCAAACGCCTTGCAGTAAAAATCCAGGTTAAACCGCCGCGCCGCCCCGTCCCGCCCGCTGATGTTGTAAAAGGTCAATTGCTCCAGCAGATCGCAATGCGGTTCCACCTGGTAACGGTAGCCCAGCCAATCCTTGCGCGATACCTCCACTTTCAGCAACGCCGACCGCAAATAAATGAACGGCACATCGAAGCCGCGTCCGTTGAAGGTGATGACCGAATCATAATGCACCGCCACCTCCCAAAACTCTGTCAGTAAAACCGCTTCATCCGGGCAGGGCTGGAATTCCACCGCGCCCTCCTGCACGCCTTTTGCATCGTCGCTATCCTCCGCCAGAAACAGGACCTTGCCCCTCAAACTATCCGCATTCTGCATGGCGATGCACACCACCTGTCCGGTCAGCGGCCAAAGACTGAATTGCCGGTGGATCTCCTCGCGCCGCGTCGCCCGCGCCGCCGGATCAGGCATATGCTCCGCCTCGCGAAACAGATACTCCTGCTGCACCGCGTCGAATTGTTCCAGTGGCAGGGCCGAGGTTTCGATGTCAAAGATAAGTTTGGCCATTCGGCCCAATGCTAAGACTGCACCCGTCGGTTGGCCAGCCAGATCTCAGGAAATTGCCCATTCCTCCCATATGCTTTCTGTTGGCGTGGCCGCGCCTCGTGGCGCAGGCGTCCTCGCCTGCGGGTTCTGGCGGCGTCCCGCCGCCAGTTTGGTGACAACGTCATGCTCCTCGCCCCGCGTCAGCGGGGAGAGGAGCCGCCAACCTTGAGAATCGCCAGGCACTCCATCATCGCCCTGCCATTGTGATAGCCGCCCTTCCAAATCTGCGCCTTATCCCCTGCGACACTGCCGTCAGCCTGGACCGTCTCAAACCACTCGCCATTCTTCCAATCGGTCTGATGCTGATCAATCCAGTCGTAAGTCTTTTCAAATAACTCAAGGTCCTTCGCCTCATGCGTCAGGCGATACATGTAAAGAGACGCCACACACGTCTCCGCCTGCGCCCACCAACTCTTGTTCACATCGGACGCCGGCTGATTGAAACCGCCGCTGGTGAAGACCCCGCCCCGCTCATGGTCATAGCCGTATTTCATCGAGTAATCGAACAAGGACCGGTACGTATCAAGCAAAGGATAATTCGATATGCCCGCCGCATCGCAGGCGTCGTTCAGCAGCCAGATGTTCTCCAGATCATGCCCGTAGGAAACGCGGGCGTGGCCGTCAGTCAGGATTGGCTCCCAATTGCGCGCATACTTGTCCGTGCAAGCGCCCAGCCCTTTGCGCAGCACCGTGCTGCTCTGGATTTCAATCAACTCCAGCAGCCGCTCCCGGGCCAGGGGCGACTTGCACGCCCGGTAATACGTCGTCAAGGCCTCCAGCAAATGCAGGTGCGTGTTCATCAACTTGCGGTCCGGCTCGCCCATGTAAGTGTTCCCCTCCGGCCCGGGCGTCCAATCCTCGTTGAACCATTCCAGATAACCCCCGTAAATCTTGTCGTGCGACTTGGCCTCCAAAACGTTGAAAAGCTGATTCGCCAGATCCAGCGCCTCCTGTTTGCCCGAAGCCAGATAATACTCGGACAGCCCGTACAAAGCGAAGGCTTGCCCGTAAAGATGCTTGCCGCGCATGAGCTTGTCCTGACCCGTGACATCCACCTCCCAGTAGAACCCGCCATTCTGCTGGTCCCACATCTTGTCCTTCAAAAATCGAAATCCCGAATCCGCCGCCGCCAGATATTCCTTCCCGCCGTACCCTTGCCGCGCGTAATGCGAATAAAGCCACACCATCCGGCTCTGCGTCACAATCATCTTAAGTGGCGCCCCGGCCTTGAGTTTTCCCTCTATGTCATGATTGAGAATGTAGCCCCCGTTCTTCTCATCCATCGTTTTTGGGTACCAGAACCCCATGATATTCTGCGTCAGATTCGACTCAATCCTTGGCCGGTAAATCGCCGCCACCCCCGCCAAATCCTGCCCGGGAATCGGCACCGCCGCGAAAAAGAGCAAACCAGCCAGCAGGCCGGTTATCGGATGGATGGGCAAGTGGAGACAAAGCATGTCTTTTCGGTTGATGGCTGTTTTCATGTATGGATGGGCGTTCAGAGCGGATGCATATTGACAAAAACCGCATTGGCGGCAAATTAAAAAAATGAAAGTATCTTTGCCATCGGCCTTGGAAGATTTCGTCAGCAGCCAGGTGAAGTCAGGCGAATTTGACGATGCCGGAGAAGTTGTGTGTGAAGCGTTGCGTTTGCTGCGGAACGAACAGGAAACCAAGTCTGTGCAGGAAATGCGGGCAGCCTTCGCCGGGGTTGATTCGTATGGTGGCAAAGGGGAGCCGACAGTAAAAGATCGCGGTTTTATTCATAGTCTCATAAAAAGCCACCGCTCTGGCAAACGCCGGGCATGACTTTTGTTTTTGATACAAATGTCATCGTTGAGGCTATTTTTTGGCCTCGCAGCACAGCACGTCGGGCATTAACAGGTTTGGCCAAACGAAGCTTCCAGACTGTGATCAACTCATCTGTGATTGAGGAATATGCGGCCATCACGGCCCAAGTTCGTGAAAAGATCTTCGCAAACACTCAACCCTCTGGGGCTCTGGCGTGGATCGCCTCAAAATCTGTCCATGCTGAGCCGGTTCCACTCGGCAGAAAACTCAGCCGCGATCCCAATGACGACCTGTTTGTTGCGACGGCAGTGGCGGCTCGCGCCAAGTTTCTGGTCAGCCAGGACCGTGATCTGCTTGTTTTGCAGAAGCCCTACGGCGTCGCCATAGTAACTCCCGTTCAACTTGTGCGGCTCTTTAGGCTTTGAGGGACAATCATCTTGCGCGGCGCGCCGGCCTTGAGTTTGCCTTCAATATCATGATTCAGGATGTACCCGCCATTCTTCTCATTTCTCATCCATTGTTTTCGGGTAACGTAGGCATTAGGGGATTGGGTCGAGTTCTGAATCGTTGAGCGTTTTCACATTTCCAAGATTACATCCTTGCCGAAGGACAGGCCGGCAACTTCGGTGGCCAAGCGGATGATTGTTTTCTTAAGCACATTGTTAAGATTGGTCGCGACGAACCACCCGCCTGTCAAGGATTCACGCATGTCGCGAAGATCCTCACGGTCCGGATAAAGTTCTTCGGGCGTTTGGGCGATATACCGGCGTTTGCGGCCTTGGGCGTCCGGGTGTTGGGAACAGCGTTCGAGAAAAGTTGGATCGCCTTTGGCAAGCTCGCGGAGGACAATAACCATCGCATCTTTGGCGTTATGGTACGGAAAAACCTTCCCACGAAGGACAAGTTTGCCACTGCGCGTTGTTTCGACGCCGCCACGAGCGGCGATGGGATGATGGGTTGCCGGGCTAGTCTGCGGCGCCGTTTTGACGCGCATTGTTTCGACGAAAACTGGCCGGCCAAGGCCAGCAAGGAACTCAGCAACATCGTTGTCATCGGGTCTGACGCCGCCCTTAGATTCGACTGCGCTGGCGAGCATGTTCACCAATTCTTCGTTCCCCTTCTCGACCAATTCTCGCCATGCATCGGGGATTGCGGACCGGGCTTGTGTGCGCCGGTTGCGGCTTCGATATTCCTGACGCGCAGTTTCAAGGGCTTCACCAGATTCGACCCGTTCACGCGCCAAATAGCGTCGCATTGTTGCAGCGGCCTCAGTGGGCGGGCGTTCAAATAGATCGAGCTTGTATACACGCCGATCTTCGTAGCTGCCTTGTTCCGCTGGCAAGTAGAAGCTCCATGTCTTGCCGTCAGTCAGGACGATGAAAGGCACGCCGGTATGGAAGGCATATTCGAGGGCTTGGCGGACACCTTCCTCAGCATTGCTAGGCGGCTTGACTTCGATAAAGGCGGCAGGCTTCGAGGGAGGATGGCAGAGGGCAAAGTCAGCACGACCTTCCCCGGTCTGAAATTCGGGCCAGACTGCGGTTGTATCGTAGATATCCCAGCCCAGCTCTTGGAGAACACGCAAAACGATGCATTGAGAGATGGCCTGTTCGTTCGGAAACTGGGACTGGCGTAGGCGAGCAATGATCTCGGCGAGTGTAGTTTCAAGGGACATATTTAATCGGTCGCGTTTAGATTGCCAAAGACGTTGTCGGTGTTACCGCGGAGAAAACATGCCAAGCCAAGAAAACTGAAAACGCTTACCGTTGCCTCCGAGCTTGTGCCTCCCAAAGAGGGATCGTCGGATTCCCGGCGGCCACGTTTCATCGACTGAAATTTGCGCCATGCCGGAATAATGCCGCCTCCCACCCATTATTGTCAATCAATCACATCGCATGAGCTTCAAACCAAAAAGCGTTCGCGTGGAATGCCGGTTTGCCGAATAATCGATTGCAGCGTGCCGATTCTGACTGTGCGATGCAGCGGCACAGGCACGGTGATCGTGCCCCTGTCTATCCGCCGCTGCATGATCAAGTGACTGCCCTTTTGCCGAGCGCGAACGAAACCCCCGGACTCCAGGATGCGAACAATTTCCCCGCCGGAGAAAACCCCCAGTTTAGGCACATTCCACCTCGATGCGGGTGAACAACGCCGGCTTCTTGAGTCGCGTCCGCACCTCCTCCGCGCTCGCCGTCTCGAAGAAACCTTCCAGCGCCTCTTTGAGATTGGCCAGCGCCTCCTCTACCGTATCGCCCTGGCTCGCAATATCCAATTCCGGGCAAAGGGAAACATAGCCGTCCTCTTCCGGATTCAGCACCGCGCTCAATGTCATCGTCTTCATAACGTCAGTTTACGGCCTCATACTGGCACAATCAACCTAATGATGCCGGCTCATGGAAACCGCGGATGAAGGCTTGTTCGATTCCACCCGACCGCGGGCCAGGTGAATGTTTGTCAAAGTAATAAGCCGGAAAAAGTCTTTGCAGTTTATTCCCTTGACGATCATTCCCCAGACGAATTCTTCTGCCGAATCCATCTGGATTTGTTTCCCCAGAACCTTTCAGGGTTCGCGTAGTCCGGGTTTTTCGTGGTTTTCCCGGCTTTCTTCGTGGTGGAGTTCAGCTCCAGCCTGCCCCGCTGAATCCGGATCTCTTCGTCTCGGGCGTATTCTTACTCGTTCACGTGAACCACCTTGGCGGGGGCGAAGCCGTTGAACCAGGTGGCGGAGGCGTTGCTGTAGGCCCCAATCGCTTCGCAATAAACAAAGTCGTCCAATTCCAGATTCGGCAAATCCTCGGAGAGGGAGATGGTGTCCAAGGCGTCGCAGGTCTGGCCGAAGACGGCGCAGATTTCGGGCTGGCCCCGCTTGAAGGCTTTAAGGTGGTACTGGCAATGATCGAAGATGATGCCGGAGAAGGTGGAGTAAACGCCGTCGTCAATGTAGTAGCAGGTTTTGCCGTCGCGGCGGGCTTTGCCGATGATTTTGGCGATGGAAACGGCCGCGGAAGCGACCACGAACCGGCCCGGTTCCGCGATGATCTCGGTGTCCTTGGAAAAGAGGCGGTCGATCTCGGCGTTGATTTTCCGTGCCAGAACCTGGATGGGTTCGACGTCGCGATGATAAGGAGCGGGGAAGCCGCCGCCGATGTCGAGAATCTTGATTTTATGGCCGCGCGCCTCGGCCTCCTGCATCACGCTGGCCGAGATGTTCAGGGCCTGGACGAAGTTCTCGAAGTTCATGCACTGACTGCCGACATGGAAGCTCAGTCCCTCCACGACCAGTCCAAGGTCGAAGGCCGCCTGAATCAGTGTCACGGCCTCGCTGGGGTCGGCCCCGAATTTGGAGGAGAGTTCGACGACTGACCCGGTGTTGGGCACGCGCACGCGCAGCACGACGCCGGCGTGCGGAGCGAACCGCTTGATTTTCTTCAGCTCGTTGATGTTGTCGAAAGTCACCAGCGGCTTGTATTGATCGAGAGCCTCAAGGGTTTCGCGCGGCTTGGTGGGATTGGCGTAAATGATTTTGTCCCAGATGAAATCCTGCTGCTCTTTGGCGGGCAGCCCCTTGATGTTCTCATACACCAGCCTGAATTCCGCCAGCGACGCCACGTCGAAGCTCGCGCCGATTTTATAGAGGCTGCGGACGATGGCCGGGTCAGGGTTCGCCTTGACGGCGTAGTAGGCCTGGACCCGGGGCATGTGTTGGTGGAACGATTTGTAGTTGGCGCGAACGACGTTGTGATCGATCACCACCACGGGCGTGCCGTCTTTGCGGGCGATCCCCTGTAGTAGCTTCCTGGTCATTCTCCTAGATCACCGGGTCGGACCCGTCGATCATTTTCACCTTGTTGTGGGCGAAATACTCCTTGGTCAAGGCCTTGACCAACTGCGGCCGCTTGTCATAGAGGCGCTTGAGGGGGCGCTTGGCGTGACGGGCCAGGGCGTAATGGGTGATGATGGGCAGGGCAATGCTGGTGTCGGTGTAGCAGACCACGGCATCCGGCAAACGGTCCGGATCCACCTTTCCCCAACTGACCGCCTCACTGGGTGTGGCGCCGGAAAGGCCGCCAGTGTCCGGGCGGGCGTCGGTGATTTGGAAGAAATAATCCTGGCCGTATTCCCTCATGCGCAGGACTTCCTGAATCTGAGGCTCGGTTTGGAGCATGAAATTCTTGGGACTGCCGCCGCCCATAAGCATCACGCCGCTTTTGCCGCCCGAGCGCTTGGCGCCCAGGACAATGGCGGTGGTCTCATTGACATCAATGGCCGGATTCATACGCAGCTTATTGCCGCGCAGCTCCACGCCGGCCACGTTCATGCCGATGGTCGAATCGCCGGGCGACGAGGTGTAGCAGGGCACACCGGCGCGATAGGCGGCCGCCATCACGGAGACATCCTTGAGGCCGGCCTTGCGTTCCCATTCGGCGGCGTAACGGCCAATCAAATAGTGCAATTCAGCGGTGCCCATTTCCTTCTGGAACTCAGGCTGGATAAGAATATTGCGGAGGATTTCGTCCGTGGCCATCAGGCAGTCGCTGTAGCCAATGAGGACATCATACACACGAACGATATCGTTGGTGCGCAAATCGGTGTCGTTAAAGAGGTGGCTGCCGACATGGACCGGGAGATTCAACGCGAAGTGCAGATCGTGGTAAAGAATGGCCCCCGTGCTCACGATCCAGTCCACGAAACCTGCTTTGATCAACGGGACGATGGAGGAGCAGCCCAAGCCGGCCGGGGTCAACGCGCCCGACAAACTCATGCCCAGGGTCACGTCCGGTTCGAGCATTCGCTCGCTGTACAAGCGGCACACTTCGCGCAAGCGGGCGGAATTGTAGGCCAGGAAGCAGTCATCGATCAGGTCGGGGAATTTTTCCCTGCCGGTGATGCCCTTGGGCATGATGCGCTTGCCGGCCAGGTATTTTTCACGGTTCGGACATTTCTTTTTCAGCAGCCAATCCGGCGCTTCGGTCAGATCTTCGCGATGACGGCTTGTTCTCTTTGTGCTCATAAATTTTCAATTCAATCAGTTTCCCAGATTTCGCGGTGAAATATACGCGGTCGCCTCCACTTGCCAATCCTTTAGTTGCATTTGTTGGTTTTGAAGCGCGGGCGTCGCTTGAAGATTTCAAGATGAAATGTCATACTTTTGCGCCATGTTGAAAGAACGATTGGCGGAGAGAGTCGCGCGCACGGGACGCATTATGCGCGGGCTGAAGGCCGCGTATCCGCAGGCCCGTTGCGAACTGGATTATTCCAACCCGCTGGAGTTGCTCATCGCCACGATTCTCTCCGCGCAATGCGCCGACCGCCAGGTGAACATCGTCACCGGGCCGCTTTTCAAGAAATACCGCTCGGCGCGGGATTATGCGAAGGCGCCGTCGTCCGAATTGGAGGAGGACATCCGCCGCATCGGCCTGTATCGCAACAAGGCCAAAAACATCAAGGCGGCCTGCCAGGCGTTGGTGGAGAAATACGGCGGCGAAGTGCCGCGGACCATGGAGGAGCTACTTGAATTGGGCGGCGTGGGACGGAAAACCGCCAACGTCGTCCTGGGCAATGCCTTTGGCATGAACGAAGGAATTGTCGTTGACACGCACGTCGCCCGCCTCTCGCGGCGGCTCGGGCTGAGCGCGCAGGCGGCTCCCGATAAAATTGAGGCTGATTTGCAACAACTGGTCCCGCGGGTGGATTGGACGCTGTTCGGCCATTGGCTCATCTGGCACGGACGGCGGCGGTGCATGGCGCGCAATCCGGATTGCGAGAATTGCGAGATTAAAGCCGATTGCCCGGCCGGCAGGCAGGCGCTGAATCCCAAATTGACTGCCGAAAAGCGCAAGAAATTGCGGATGCGAATATGAGCGGCCCGGGCTGGCATTTGCTGCAGCAAGGGAAGCAGACCGCTTCTTATAACATGGCTCTGGACGAAACCTTGCTGGCCAGCGCGCCGGGATTGGGGCGTCCCGTGCTGCGATTCTATGGCTGGCTGGAGTCGGCGGCGAGTTTTGGCTATGCGCAGAAATATGCCGACGTCGAGCGATGGACGTTGTTACGCCCCTTGGTGCGGCGGCCGACCGGCGGCGGGCTGGTGCCGCATGACGCCGATTGGACTTACAGTGTTGTCATTCCCGCGCGGCATCCCTGGCACCGGCTCAAGGCGGCGGAGAGTTACCGGCGGGTTCATGAATGGATTCGAGACGCGTTCGCCCAAGGGGGCGTCCCCACGACATTGGCGGCGTCATCGCATAAGGAAATACCAGGCCAGTGTTTTGTTGGCGCGGAGGAATCCGACCTGTTATGGCACGGCCGCAAAATCGCGGGCGCAGCGCAACGGCGAACGCGAACCGGCTTGCTCATCCAGGGATCGATCCAACCGCCGCCAATTCCGCTGGCGCGGGCAGATTGGCAAACCGCCATGTGCGAGGTCGCGCGGCGGCAATGGGCCGTTGAATGGAATCCGTTGCAGATCACGGAACCTCTCGCCGATATGACCCGCAGTCTGCAGGCCGTGAAATATTCACAGGCGGGCTACAATCAGAAAAGATAGCTTCAAAGCCGGTGTCATTTGGCCGGCGGGGGCGGCGGGGGCGTCAGGCGCTCAATTTCCCTCGCGTAATGCCTGGCTTGGGAATTCTTATGGATTTGTTCGGCCACGTGTTCCATTTTGCGATAGAGAGGCAGCGCGTCCGGATAAGCCGGGTGAGCTTCGAGGAAGGCGTCATACAAGGCCAGGGCTTGGTCCTCTTTGCCGGATGAGGCCAGATTGTCTCCCAAGTCCAGCGTCAAGCGGACGGCTTGCAACGGGGTGGGATTGAATTTCAGCGCTTGTTGCCAGGATTGAAAGGCAAGATTGGTTTGGCCTTCCATCAGGTACAAATCACCCATCTTTTCCGTCAACACGGCGCTCCGGCCGGTCACATTCACGTCTTGCAGATACCTTGCCATTTTGCCCGGGGAGGAGCCTTGGAGCAGGCTCAAATTCACGAAGCGCAAATACGACCACTCGATCAGCGGGCTGTGTCGCGCCAGCAACGCCTCGTGCAGCTCTCGCGGATTCTTCCCGAAAGGCCGGTAAAGCGGATCGCCGATCACAGTCGTTTGCCAGGACAGCATTCCCTGCGAAGCGTAAGCCGCCTCGCCAAAAGTGAAACCCGCCAGCCAGCGCGCGAAAAATATTCCCACGTTGGGCGTGCCAACCAGATAAGGCTCCTCGACGCATCCCATGGTGGCCGCCGCACCCTCAGCCAGCAACGGCCCGCACCAATATCTGGTGGTACGGCGCAGGGTGTAGGCGGTGAAGGATTGCAGATGATAGGCAAACGCGCCGGGCATGAACTCCACGTTCGCCTGCGCAAACGGACCGCTGGGACTGGGATCATACCAACCGGCGTAAAGCGCAATCTGGCTCATGGGAAAACCCGCCGAAAAAGTCTCCGGTTTGTCATCCACCACGGTTTCAAAGCCGTAATCGCTGGAGGCCAGGGCGGCGTATCCGATCCAGTCATCGCCCGTTTTTACCGCGCCGTTGGTCAGGCCGCGCATGTCGAAATAGGCCCGGCCCCACAAACCGTTGCTTTCCGCTTCCATCGCCTTATCCACCAGCGCCCCGGCGATGGCGGCGTCAGGCCCGTCGAGGCGGGCGACCATCAGCAGGCCGCGGGAGGGATCGAGCAGGGCCGCGTTGGTCGCGCCATAAACCGGATTTGCAGTGAAGCCGGCCAGCATCCGGTGCGAATTGGTCCAGGGCAGCAGGCAAAGTTCGGAATCCACCGCCGCGTCGTTGCGACGGAAAACTTCCGGCAGTTTTTCCTCGCCGGGTTCCTTCAATGTCCCATCCTCCCAGATTTTCAGCGGAACGCCGTAACAGAGGACGGCATAACGGATTTTGGTCTCCTCTGGTTTTCGCGTTCCGCTGTCAGCGCCTCCGGCCTCCGGCTCGAATACCAAAAGTTTCTTCGCCTCCAGGAAGCGGCGCAGCGGATTCTCCAACTGGTCCCGATACTCGCTTCGCGTCATCGTCTCGTTCGTGGTCAGATTCAACCCGACCACTTGGTTCACCGGGACATGGCGCCGGGCGACGTAATGGTCCGCCACTTGTTTGGACTCGGGCATCTGCGAGTTATAGACGACGACCACGGCGTCGCTTGGTTCGGCAGCGGGGAGGGCGAATCCGGCCAAGCTAAAAATAAAAGCGTGAAAAAGCGTGAAAAAGCGCATATTAACTTATCTCAACCCGCAATCCATCATACGCAAACTCCACGCCTTCAGGGAGTTCCGACTGGGCGGCGTCATGGTCGTAATCGTGGGTCAGGTGGGTGAAATAGGTTCGCCCGGCGCCGATTCGTCTGGCGGCGGTGAGAGCTTCGTCCAGGCACATGTGGGTGGGATGCGGTTTGCGCCGCAGGGCGTCCAGAACCGCGACAGCCACGCCGCGCACGCGCTCCACAGCCTCGGGCGGCACGCCATTGCAATCACTCAAATACGCCAGGCGCTTTTCGCCGTTCTGCATGAACAAATAGCCGGTGCTGCCCGATTTCCCATGGGGCAGCGGCAGGGGAATGATTTCCAAATCGCCCAAGGAAAACGGCCCGTCAACCACGCGCGGTTCGGGGATGAAATAGCCCTTGGGAATGTTCGGATTTCCGAACGCATATTTATAGACCCGCTGCAAATCGGCCATGGTGGCCGCGTTGGCGTAGATCGGCAGGGCGGTGCCGCCGCGCAGATCGCAAAAGCGCCGGCAATCGTCCAGGCCCATGATATGGTCGGCATGGGAATGTGTAAAAATGACGGCATCCAGCCGGCAAATTTTCTCGCGCAGGATTTGGATGCGGAACTCCGGCGTCGTATCAACGACCAGTTTCACGTCATCGGTCGAGATGTAGATGGAGGGCCGGGTGCGATGGTTTTTGGGATTGGCCAGGAATTCCGGCGGGTATTCCTTGCCGATGATCGGCACGCCCTGCGAAGTGCCGCTGCCCAAAAAAATAAAGGAAAAAGACATGGATCTTGTAAATTAGCACTTGCAATGAGTGCCTCTCAGACACGCATTATAGTCATGAGGCCATGGCAAAAGCAAAGAGCAACGACTCCTTGCGCGGCGGATCATCCGGCTTGCAAATCCATCGAACGTCATTTACCCTTAACTACATGAGCAGCAAAGCCCAAGCCGTCATCCACGAATTCAACAGCTTGCCGCAAGTGGAACAACTGGCCGTCTATGAAGCAATTGCCCGCAAGGTGACGCCAGCGGACTACGGGCCACTCTCAGATGAGGACTTAACCGCAATCGCCGCCGAAACCTTTGGATTGTTGGACCAGGAGGAAAACCGTGCCCAGTCGCGGTGAAGTTTGGCTGGTGGATTTAGGAACCGGCGCGGGTAAGTCAATCGTCATCGGCGCGCTGCATCTGGCGCGGCTTGCAGATTACGTTATTTGCCAACGAGGCGCCTGGCTTCATCCATGAGTGGATGCTCGAAGGCGCTGGCGTAGGCGCTCACGGTGGATGCTTTGAGGCGGAGTTGCCGCCCGGTTTTGCGCCAGCCGGAAACCGCCGTGAAAACTTCCCGGAGAATTTTTTTTGACTCGGTTGCCTTGAGGCCGAAGCGCGGCGCAGCGGCCAGTGCGTTGGCAATCAGGGTTCGCCCCCAGCGGTCCGGCCCGCAATCCCGAATCGCTCCAAAGAGCGTCGCGCCATGATGGGCGCCGCGCTGCAGAGGAAGCGATGTGGGGTCAATGGCGAAGGCACCAGCACGCTGGAGCCATTCCGTCTCATACTCAAACGAAACAAACGAACCCCGTTCAGCCGCGTGGAGCCGCCCCACAAGATGGGGTTGCCCCTGCCAATCAATATGGACTTCGAGACTCATGAGCGTAGGCGGCGGATTCGTTGCGGCAGGCGGCGTTCATCAAGGCTAAGAGCGAGTTCATCGCTGGCGGGTGCGGCAAGGTTTGCCAGGCGGTCATGCAGGCCAAGAACAAAAGTTGCCGTCACCAAAGTGCCGATGGCCACCGTCGGATCGCCGCGTTCCAGCCGCCAGAGCGTATCGCGGCTGACAAAAAGACGCGCTGCCATGTCGCTCGTGGAGATGCCGCGCTTGCGCCGCGCGAGCGCGAGGTCGCGGCCCAACTTGCGAAGCGCATGGGCGGCAGGCAACGGAATCGAGCTTGTTTTCGACGAGGAGATAGCGTCCTGTATTGCCGACATTAAGTCCATAGCCGTCTTGTTTATCTGACACTAAGGTTTGAGTCGTCGATTGCGCGTGGCCCACTGATCAAGTGGACAAGTGCGCATCCCAGTTTTTGGGCGCGGCGAAAATCCTAGGCGTTCGGGATTTCCGGTGCGCGAAACCGTTGGAAACGGTTTTTCACCAACTCCCGCCCTCAACCACCCCGTTGAAACGGGTGTGTCAATGAAACTTCCCCCTGGCGCATGCCTAAAAAGTGAAATGCGCACAGTGGACGATGGCCATGCAGTTTAAACTTTGCAGTTCGGGCCGGGAACTTTATTCTGCGGGCTGCCGCCATGCTGAGCACGTTGCGCATTAAGAATCTGGCCCTGGTTTCTGATCTCACGCTGCAGTTGCAGCCCGGATACAATGCCATCACTGGCGAGACCGGCGCCGGCAAATCAATCATCATCGGCGCGCTGCACCTGGCGCTGGGGGAACGGGCGGACCGCGAGTTGATCCGCGCCGGGTGCGAGAATTGTTCGGTGGAAGCGGTTTTCGAAGGGCCGGCGCTGCGCCGCCTGGAAAAGTTTCTGGAGGACAACGGCCTGGAGCCCTGCGTTGACAATCAGCTCCTGCTCAAACGCGTTCTGACCGCCGCCGGGGCCAACCGGCAATTTATCAACGGCTCACCCGCGACGCTGCAAATGCTGGCCGCGGTGGGCCGCGAGTTGGTGGATATGCACGGGCCGCACGAGCACCAGTCGCTTCTGCATCCCGCGAAACAATTGGAGATTCTCGACGCTTTCGCAGGTCTAAATCCAACGCGCGAAATCTTCGCCGGGTTGATCCGACGCGAGTCTGATTTGGAGACCGAAAAAGCGGCGTTGATTGTCGATGAACAGACTTATGCCCGGCAATTGGACCTGCTGCGCTTCCAGAGCCGGGAGATTGCCGCCGCGCGGTTGCAGCCGGATGAGGAGGGACGGTTGACGGAGGATTTTCAACGCGCCGGCAATGCCTCGCGGCTGCTGGAGTTGTGCCAGGAGGCGCTCAATCTTGTGGGCGAACAGGAGGATTCCTTGTTGCGGCAGGCGGGCGCGCTGGGGCGGACGCTTCAGGCGTTGCAACGGCTCGATTCGTCGGCCGCCAGCTTGAGCGCCTTCCATGAACAGGCCATGTCGGCTTGGAACGAGCTTCCGTCCGCTTTGCACCGCTACGCCGACGGCCTGGAAGCCGATCCGGCGCGCCTTAGGCAACTGGAGGAGCGGTTCAATTTGGTTCAGTCGCTGAAACGCAAATACGGGGCGACGCTGCCGTCGGTCATCGCGTTTGGCGAGGAGGCGCAAAGGAAGTTGCAAAACCTGGAGCAGCGCGACGCCGAGTTGGCGCGGATCAACGGCGCGCTGCAAAAGCTGCATGAGGAAATAATCCGCCTGGGCCGGGAACTTTCCGCCCAGCGCCACAAGGCCATTCCCAAATTGGTCAAAGCGGCCATGAAACAATTGCAAGGCCTGGGATTCCAACAGAGCCATTTCGAAGTCACTTTGCGCGCCGTTGAAACTCTTTCCGCCTCCGGCCTGGACGAGATTGAATTTCAATTCGCGCCCAACGCGGGCGAGCCGGCGCGGCCCTTGCGAGCCATAGCCTCTTCCGGTGAAATGTCGCGCGTCATGCTGGCCCTCAAGACGGTTTTGGCGGCCGAGGATGAAATTCCGCTGCTGGTCTTTGACGAGATCGACGCCAATGTCGGCGGCGGGACTGCGGTGGTGGTGGGGGAGAAGATGCGGGAAATCGGCCGCCGGCACCAGGTTGTGTGTATCACACATTTGCCTGCCGTGGCCGCCAGCGCCGGCGCGCATTATGTCGTCACCAAGAGGATCGAGTCGGGCCGCACCATTTCCGAGATAACGTTGCTGGAGGCCGGGCAGCGTGTGCGGGAAATCGCCCGGATGCTGGGGGACCAGACCGACACCGCCCTGCAGCACGCGCGGGAGATGTTGGAGAAGGCCAAAGGGTAAAGGCTGAAGTTCGGCGGGACTGGGCGGTGCTGTCAGAAAGATAGAGGCTCTTTTCCATTCCCACCAAAAGCAAAGCTTTCATGGCGTCGTCCTCAGACCCGACCATCGGGCGAGTTTGATTCCGGCAGCGTCGAATTGTTTCCTGGCAGATTCCAGAAGGTCGGATTTCAAGAGGGCGGCCGCATCCGGATCGGCGCACCAGACGTTCAACGTCAGCGTTGTGCCGATGCCGGACAAGGCGGTGACGGTGCAGCCGTCAACCGCAATGGTCTTGGGGTGCGCCCTGGCCAAATCGACCAAAATCTTCCGAGCCGGGGCGGGGTCGGCGGCCGGGGCGATGACAATGTTCAAAGAACAAGCGGCCCCCTTTCGAGTGGCGGAAAGATTGATGATGATCTGGCTGGCCATGGTGTTGTTGGGAATCACCAAACGGCGGTCATCCGCCGTGCGCAACACGGTGGTGCCGAGATTGATGCTTTCCACCGTCCCTATTTCCAATCCCTTCGGGCCATTGATTTCCAGTTGATCACCGAGTTTGAAAGGGCGATAGAGCACGAGAGAAACTCCGGAGATCAAATTGCCCAGAGTGCTTTGCGCCGCAAGCCCCACCACCACCGAAATCAGCCCCATGCTGGTCAACCAGGCAGTGCCCAAATGTTGCAAAGCCGGAACAATATGGGAGTAAATCATGAAGGCAAAGACATAGACGGCCACGCTGGCCAACTGGCCCAAAAAGCGGATGCCAGTGGGGTCCACTCCCGCGCGCGCTGTCTTGTCCAGATAGCGATGGACGGCCATCCGCACCGCCCGGCCAATCAACGTGGCCAGTATAACGAATACAACAGCAAGGAGGATGGCGCCCAACCATGTGCCCGGGTCAGCAAAATCATGGGGGTCCAAAAAGGTGATTTTTGGCGGCAGGTTGGTTGTGAGTATTGTATTTGTAATATTCACATTTTGCCGTGGCGCACCATGGCGATGAGCAGCCAGAAGCCCATCAGGCCCGCCACCATGTAGCCGAGCACGCCCGGCACGGACATGCCATGCCACATCGGGGGGACTCTGGCGTGAACAATGACCGAGGAAGCGATAATGAGAGACGAGAGGACGAGGGCGAAAGCCAGCCGGTTGACGATGCGCTCCAAAGTGTTGATGAGCGGCGCCAGGCCATGGTGATGCACGAGCAGGCGGGTGCGGCCTTCCTTGACCAGCGCCATGATGCGGCGGATCTCCAGCGGCATTTCGCGCAAGAATGCCGCCGCTTCGCCGCCGAATTCGCGCCAGTCGCGCAGGAACCGGCGCGGCCCCAACTGTTTTATTCGCACCCGCTGCATGAACGGTTTCGCCTGCCCCAGAATATCGTGGCCTGGATCGAGCTGGCACACCAGGGACTCCATCAGGCTCAAGGCCTTGAGCACGGTGGATAAATCCGCCGGGAGGGTCAGTCCATGCTTGCGGGTCAGGTGAAACAAATTCTGCACGAGTTTGCCGAAGACCATTTCGCCAATCGGCCGGTAAAAATGCTGGTGCATGAATTCCGCCACATCGGCCTCAAAACCCGGGCGGAAGGGATCCAGTTCGGCGCGGGCCAGCTTGAGCAGCGCGGCGGCGGTGGCGCCTTCATCGCGTTGCGCGATGCCGATGACAAATTGGGCGAACATCTCCCGGGTCTTGAGGTCCAGGAAACCCATCATGCCGAAATCCAAAAAGCAAATCACGTTGCCCGGCAAAATCTGGATGTTGCCCGGATGCGGATCGGCATGGAAAAAACCATGCTCGAAAATTTGTTTCATCATCAGGTCGGTGATGTTGGTGGCAACGACCTGCCGGTCCAGCGCCGCCGTCGCGGGCAAATCAAGGCGGGAGGCCTTGATTCCTTCGATGTATTCCATGGTCAGCACGCGCCGGGTGCTGGTCTCGGGAAAAACCCCGGGGACCCGGATGGCGGGTTCGCCGGCAAATTGGTGGGCGAACCGCTCGAGGTGGGCCGCCTCCGCTGTCAAGTCCAGTTCCTGCTCCATTTGCCTGGCGAATTCGGCCACGACGGCCGTCGGCCGATGGACCTTCCAGCCCTCGACATGGTCTTCCAGCAACGCAGCCAGGTGGGCCATGATTTCGAGATCGACCCGGACGATGTTGTCGATGCCCGGCCGCTGCACTTTGATGACGCAGTTGCCGCCGTCGAGGCGCACGGCGCGATGGACCTGCGCCATGGAAGCGGATCCGACCGGCTCCTCCTCGATGGCGGTGAAGAAATTGGCGGGCGGGCCGCCCAGTTCGGCGATCAACACGGTCAGCACCTGGTCAAAGGGAATGGGTGGAACCTGATCGTGCAGCTTGGATAGTTCCGCGATGAAGGGCGGCGGCAGCAGGAGCGAGCGGGTGGAGAGAAGCTGGCCCAACTTGACAAAGGCCGGCCCCAGTTCTTCGAAGGCGCGACGCAACCGTTCGGGGCCTGAGGCAAGGGAAATCTCCTGCTGGGTCTGGCGTATTTTGCGAAAGGGCAGCCGCAGCGCGCTGGGCAGCGGCAGGCGTTGCGCCAGATCTTCGTAGCCGTATTTGAGAAAGACGGCAATGATGGTGCGAAAGCGCTGCACATGCTGCATCGCCCGCCCAATTCGTCTAAAACGAAGCAAGAACACCCTGGTTATCGCCCCTTGGTTTTTGCCGCGCCGGCGGGCTTGGCCCGCGCACGGGATTTGGCGTGGGCAGGCTGCGCCGGGGCGTTGAAGCGCTGCGCGGCCCGCTTGGTCGAGGCTGTCAAATCAGCGAGGGCTTTTTTCATGCCCGTCTTGATTTCCTGCAAGGCGCCGCCGCCCGCGCCCTTCAACTCGTTGAATTTCGCCTTGACATGCTCAAGGTGTTTGTCCGCCTCGGCCAGTTCCGCATAGCCCGCGATCCTGCCCTGGGCGGCGACCCGTCTGGCCCGCGCCTTGAGCAAATTCATCTGGGCTTTGTATTCTTGAATTTGTGCTTCCAATTGTTGCCGGTACGCGTCTAACAAGCTCATAAGTTTTTCCCTTCCGTCAAACAATAGCACTTCATCCGCGCTGTTCAATTCCTGATTCCGGGGAGATTTCTTCTTTCTCTCCCGGTGCGGAACTGGTATGAGTCCTGCATGGATCCGTTATTGAAACTATTGCAGGAAAACGCGACAGCCACGGTGGGGAACCTGGCCAAAATGCTGAATCTTTCCGAAGCCGAGGTGGCCGCCAAAATCAAACAACACGAGGCCAGCCGCGTCATCCTGGGGTATCGCGCGATTTTGAATGAGGAAAAAATGGGCCTGGACATCGTCCGCGCCGTCATCGAAGTGAGGATAACGCCGGAACGCGGCGGCGGCTTCGACCGGCTGGCGGAACGCATCGCCAAATACGCCGAGGTGCGCTCGTGTTACTTGATGTCGGGCGGTTACGATCTGCTGGTGGTGGTGGAGGGTCCCGATCTGCGGGAGGTGGCGCGGTTCGTCACCGAAAAGCTGGCCACGATCCAGGGAGTCATTTCGACCGCGACGCATTTCATGCTCAAAGTCTATAAGGACCATGGCGTGCTGGTGAGTGAGGATGGAAAGGAAGAACGCCTGGCCGTCGCGCCCTGAGGGCGCGCGCCCCGGTCGTTCAGAGTTGCAGGCCGGCGCGAAAGAAACGCTGCCCGTGAAGGCGCGCCGTCAGGTCAACTGCCCCATCGCTTTGTCCAAGGCGGCGTAGAGTTGATTCATGGTCGCCAGGGTTTCATCGCCCATGTTGGAAATGCGGAAAGTTGCGCCTTTGATTTTTCCGTAGCCGCCGTCGATCAGGAAGCCCTGGTCCTTGACCAGTTTCTGCAGCTTGGGCGCGTCCACCGTGCGTCCACCGGGCTTGGCGCCATTGTTGACACAGGTCAGCGTCAAAGATTCAAACCCTTTCTCGGGAAAAAGCGTGAAGCCGTGCCGGGAGGCCCAGGCGCGCGTCGCTTCGGCCAGTTGCTGGTGCCGTGCAAAGCGCGCTTCCAGGCCCTCGGCAAAAATGTCCTGGAGCTTTGAAGCCAGCGCGAATACATGGCCGATGCTCGGGGTGCTCGGCGTCATGCTTTGTTCGGCGTTCTTTTGGAATTCCACCAGGTCGAAATAATAACCGCGGTCCTTGGCGGTCGCGGCCCTGGCCAGGGCCGCTGGCGAACAAACGAACACGGCCAGGCCCGGCGGCAGGGCAAAGGCCTTTTGCGAGCCGGCCAGCAGAACGTCAATGCCCAGCGCATCAAACTCCAGTTTGACCGCGCTCATGGAACTGACCGCATCGACGATGAACATGACATCCGGATATTTCTTCTTGAGCGCGGCGATTTCACGGATCGAACTCATCACGCCGGTGGACGTTTCGTTGTGGATAAACGTGAGCGCATCGAAGCGGCCGGTGGCGAGTTTGGCGTCCACCTGTTCGGCGCGGATGGGGGAACCCCAGGGCACTTGGAGGGCTTCGGCCTCCTTGGCGCAGCGTTTGGAGACATCGAACCATTTGTCGGAGAAAGCGCCGCACATGCAATTGAGCACGCGCTTCTGCACCAGGTTGCGCACGGCCCCCTCCATGACGCCCCAGGCGGACGAGGTGCTGAGACAAACCAATTGTTTGGTGTAAAGCAACTGTTGCAGTTGCGGTTGAATCTGGGCGTAAAGGTCTTTGAAACCCTGGCCGCGATGTCCGATCATCGGCGTGCAAAACGCCTGAAACGTTTTGGCGCTGACTTCCACCGGACCCGGAATGTGCAGTTTGACGTGTGTCATAATGTATTCTAATTTGCCGCTCACGGCGGCTGAACAAAACTTTCACAAAAAAGCCGGGCTGGCAAGCGCCAATTTTGCCGGGAGGCTGCTCTAACCGAAAGATTGCGGAAGAATTGGCTTGCGCCGTCCGGGTCAGTGGCCCACACTTCACAGAAGTGTTGGTTCAACGCCAAATCTTATGAGACATCAGCAACGGGCCATAGACGCTTTGTCCGTGGTTTCTTACCTGTTTCTATTTGTCGGATTGATGGCGCTTGTTCTGATGATCAACCATGCCGTTAAAGGCTGCTTCCACTTCAATTTCGGGATTCTAGGCATCGGGATTTTTGCCGGGTTGCGGCGCTATTCGCGGATCTGGCGCATGTGCGCGTTGATGTTCATCTGGTACGGCATCGTGACTTTGTCCATTGCGCTGTTTTTTTGTCTTTGCGACCAGTCCGCTTCCGCTTCGGCGCTGTATTTCAGCCACCGGCTCTCCACCGTGCCGCCCAATTGGCTGTCCATTCCCCTTGCCATGGCGCTGCTGGTAACGTTGTGGCAGTACCGGGTGCTTACGCATCCGGCCATACGCAGATTGTTTGAACAGGAGCCGCGGCCTTTAACCGCACAGGAGCGCGCGGCGGTCGGCGCGCCAATCAACGGGGCCGTGGTAAAATAGAGCGCCGCGCCGCTTTCGCTCCGGATTCAATCCCCGCAGATCCACCGTTTGGCCTTCATTTCAAATCGAGGCAGACTGCCCGCGGAGGCCAGCGACACCGGCACGCGCAGGTGGAAGGCGGCCTGCAACGCGGCCTGCACGCGCCCGGCCAGCGCCGCGGGATCGGCGCACTCCGAATGCGGCTCGATGCGCAGGATCAGTTCCGTCAGGCTGGCCGATTGATCCACGCGCACCTGGTATTCCGCCACCTCGGCGAAGCCCCGCACAACCTCCTCGACCGCCGTGGGATAAACATTCACGCCCCGCACGATCACCATTTCATCGGTCCGGCCCAGTATGCCGCCCTGCAACCCAAGGTCGTGCCGCCCGCACGCGCACGGTTCGTCCTCAAAATGAACGGGGCGCACGGCGTCGCCGGTGCGATAGCGCAGCACGGGGGATCCGGTCCGGCCCAAAGATGTCAATACCAATTCTCCCGTCTCCCCCGCCGCCACGGGCGCACCGCCGGGGCCGACGACCTCCGCCAGAAAGGCCGATTCCATGATGTGCAGCATTCCCGGCCGGCTCGGGCATTCGTGCGACACCGGGCCGGTCTCGGTCATGCCGTGATGGTCAAAGACCCCCGCCCCCGGCCACAATGCTTCCAGCCTCTGGCGGGCCGCCGGGATGCTGCCGCCCGCCTCGCCGGCCACGATGATGCGGCGAATGGCGCTGGTTTGCAGATCGATTTTATCGTCCGCGGCCACCTCCGCCAGCCGGATGGCGTAACTGGGAGTGCAGCAGAGAACGGTGGCCTTGTTTTCACGGAGGGCGCGCAACCGCCCCACGCTGCTCAAACCTCCGCCCGGCAGGCAGAGACAGTGCAATTGCTGCGCGGCTTCAAAGGCCAGCCAGAATCCGATGAATGGGCCAAAGGTAAACGCAAAATAAATCCGGTCGCCCGCACCCACCCCCGCCGCGCGATATACTTCCTTCCAGTTCTCCAGCATCCAACTCCAACTTTCCGGCGTGTCCAGCCAGCGCAAGGGAACACGGGACGTCCCGCTGGTCTGGTGAAAGCGCGTGTACCGTTCCGGGGGATAAGTCAGATTGCTCCCGTAAGGGGGAAATGCGCGATGATCCCCGGCCAGCTCCTCCTTGGTGGTGAACGGAAAACGCCGCGAAAATTCCTCCAGACTGGCCACGGCGGGGTCGAGCTGGGCGAACTTTTTCTGGTAAAAGGCGTTGTGCGGCAGGATGGCCCCGAGCAATTGGCGCAGTTGCCCGAGTTGGCGGGCTTCGATGGCCTGCCGGTTGGGAAAGTCGCGCGCCATCAACTTTGCGGCGCAGGTTTGCCAACGACGGATTGCATGGCGGCGGGAGCGGGCGCTTTGGCGCGGGACGGAGCCGGCTTGAAAAACGTCACCAGACAGCCGCCGGTCGCAGCCAGAATAATGCCCAAATAAAACGGCCATTTGATCGCCGCCAGGCCTCCTTCCGGCGGGTATTCGTACATGGCCACAAGGGCGTTGACCATGGGCGCGCCCGCAAAGACGATGGACATGACCACGCCGGGTTTGCCGCCGGCCCCAAAGGCCAGCAACACGCAAAAAGCCCCGATGGCCCCGACGACGCCGGCCGTGAGCGACAGTCCCATGCCGGCCAGGGGAAAATTCCAATCCGCTTTGCGCGAGATCAGAATGGCCAGCGGCGCGAGCACGGCGGTGAGGAAGTAGGCCAGGCCCACAAACAGAAACGATTTGAAAAGGGCGTTGGATTTGTCGGCCATGGCCACCTGGCCGCTGTGCAGAAAAATGCCATAAAGCCCCCACGAAAGAACGGTCATCAAAGCAAATATAAGCCAGTTCATAAGCAAGTCAGTTACATGTTTCAACGAGACGCAACAACTTGCCCACAATAACCCACCAGCCATAAATTGCAACGGCATTGGCAATTTTCAGCCTGATGCCTTGCCGCCCAACAGGTTCGCCGGGGCGGCTTCAATCTTGTCGGCCACCGACCGGGGCATGGCGCAGGCGGCCATGGCGCCGTCGGGCTGGCGGTGGACGCATACCACGGTCAACACGCCCCGCGCCACTTCCACGGGCGGTGAGGCGTTGAGTCGGCGGAATTTGAAAAGGTAGCTTAACGCCTTCGATTTCTTTTCGCTGACGAGCAGGTGGATTTCCACCTCATCCTCAAAATACAACGGCGATTTGAAATCGCAGCGCGCATGCACCCGCGGCCAACCGATCGATGGTTCAATTTTGTCCGCAAAAATGGAGAAGCCGAGCGAACGAAAGAAGGCGTGTTCGGTCGTCTCCATGAAATGGAAGAAATTCGAGTAATGCATGATGCCCGCCATGTCCGTCTCGGCAAACTCCACGCGGCGGATTGCTTTGAATTCGTAAGCCATGCAAAACCCCGATTAAGCCTTGGAATCGGAAGGCACTTCCCGGACTTCCTCCTCCAGGTAACGTTCGATATGGCGGTCCAAATCGGACGTGCTGCCGGCGCAGGTCGCCGATTGGACGCGCTCGACCATTTCCGTGGACCAATCCTCCTCCTCGACCTGCTCATTGATGAACCAATGCATGAACACCTGCGCGGGGAGGTCCTTGGCCTCGAGGGCGGCCTCATAGACGGCGTTGATGCCCAGGGTGTTGGCGTGCTCCTGCGCCTGGGCCTGCTGGGCGATTTCCAGCAGCGTCCTGAACTCTTGTTTCGGGGCGGGCACTGCGGCCACTTCCGCCGTTACGCCGCGGTCGGTCAGGTGTTTGAGGATGCGTTCCGCGTGCCCGCGCTCCTCGCCGGCCTGCTTGACGAAATACTTGCCGAAGCCTTTGAAGTTTCTGACATCGCACCACACGGACAAGGCGAGATAGGAGTGGGCGGCGGCGAGTTCCTGGTTGAACTGCCGGACCAGTTCCTGGATCACTTTCTGGGCAATTTTGGATTTATGCATAACTATTGTTGATTTTAAGGCTTCATGTTTCCTGCACCATCGGAAACTTACCGCCGCCGCGGCAAAATGGAAGTGAAATTACAGCGCACGAAGATGGGACAGTCCGTTATATTGGGATTGGCAATCAGCTACTGTGCGGTCTGCAATCATCGCCGCCATTACAGCATCGCTATGCCTCGCCTTTGGAAGACAGCGGGATAGAAGTCGGGACTCCTCGAAAAAGCAACTTTGGAGCGCACCATGACCGGTGAACGCGCACATCGGAGAGGATAAATTGGAGGTCGGGCGCCTCCTCCTTGCGGATTGGGCGAAACTGCACCGTGCCAAGTTCGAGTGCGGTGCAGATTTCCGACATGTTTATGACCCGGTTACGTGCTCATGACGCAAACTTCTTTGGGTACATCACACGCAAATAGCCAAGCAATTGAAGTGATGCCCAGACCAACGCGATCACGACTGCCCAGCGCCTCGCCGGCTTTGGTGAGGTGGCCCGTCGTGACCAAACAATGGCTGAGGTGACGACGAGAACCATAAGACCAATAAACACGCCTGCAAAAGCGATCATCAATATCTCCCTTGACCGCGTCTTAATCGCGAGGGTGAGGCCAAATCGTACTGCTAATGTAAATAGAAATACGGCTGCAAGGCACTGAAGGCCAGAATCAAAACCGGTTGGCTTGCGTGGCGAAGGCTCCATTATTGGTGGCGTGTTCATAGCGGCTGATTTTCCCCCCTCAAATGAGGCATTCAACCCTCAACAAAGTCAATGTCCGTTTAGTGCTTTCATTGTCTGCTGACCTTAAACTAGGAGGGAATTCGACGCTGGACTTTCCAAAAGGCTGCGGCAACGATCTCGAAAGGGTTTTGGTATGCCCGATCATTTTCCATTTTCGTATCGAATCGCCTTGCTGCTTGGGTTGATGCTGGTTGTGTCACTGGTGGATTTTTATCGCAACGGAACCCGGGCAGTGAAGTTTCGCGAGTATGGTTTTGTCATCATAGCCGGTGTGGTTGGGGCAATTGTGGGTTGTGTGAATGATTTGATTACCTCGTCGATTTCGCCGGGCTATTACATTTTGGGCAAAGGCTTGGAGGACAACCCGGACTTACGGATGCAGGCGGGGCTGTTGGGACTGCAAGTTGGATTCTCCGCCGGAGTTATTGGAGGCGCCGTTTGCCTGTATGCCAGCCGCAGAAAATCTGCGCATCCTCCGGAGGATTTTTGCAGCCTGTTTCGGTTGCTCTGGATGCCTGTGGCGGGTGCGATTCTCGGCGGCATTGTTTTGCTGCTTGGGTTTTCCAGGTGTGATCCTGCGCGGTTCTCCGCGCAGTTGAACGGTCTGCTAAATGCTGAAAGGATCGACCGGTTTCGGCAAGTCTGGTGGATTCACATCGGATTGTATGCAGGCATGATTGTTGGGCTTACGACGATGATTCTTTGTGCCGTCAAAGAGAGGAAAAATCCGGTGCGCAAGACCTCTTGTTCCCCTGCGGTTTGAATTCTCTGAAAGATTAAGATTAGGTTTAGGAGCCGGAAACTGAGCCCCGAACTTCGCGGCACAAATCGGCCATGCGCCGCGCCATGGTTTCGATGCTGAATTGTTCGCGGACGGCTTTTTGTCCTGCTTCGCCCAGGGAACGCGCCCGGCGCGGGTCCAGCAACAAGCTTTCAATGTCGTCGGCCAGGGGCGCTTCGTCGCCGGGCGCGCATAACAATCCACCGCCGGTGGCCGCGATCAATTCCGGGAACGCGGCGTGATTTGGCAGAACCACCGGGACGCCGCAGGCCAGGGCCTCGATGATATACAATCCGAAGGCTTCACCATACAGGGCTGGCACGGAGAAAACCGAAAGCGAGCGAAGGAATGCCTGCTTGGCCGCGCGGGTTGGATTCGGGTGGAATTCAACGTCGTTCAGCAGGCCGCGTACTTGCAGTCGCGCGCGCAATTCGTCCACCAAGGGCTGGTCCGCCGGACCGCAGCTTCCACCAATCCGCAGTTTCAGGTTCGCAACTTTTCCGCGCTGCTTCAAAAGGATGAAGGCGTTGACCAGTGTGTCCAAACCTTTCTCCCGGCACATGCGCGCGAAGTAGCCGAGCACAGGCGGCTGCGCGACAGCCTGGGCCGGGGCGTCGTACCCGTCCAGGTTCAGGCCGTTGGGCAGGACCCGCACCCGGTCGGGCGCGAGTTTCAGGCGGCGTTGCATCAGGTCGCCAAAGTAGCGGCTTGGGGAAATGAAAATGTCCACGTCGCCCGCGCGTTCCGCCGCGATTTGCCAGGCCTGTTCGCGGTCCGGCGATGGGAGCGCGTCGAGAAACCAATCTTCCCCTTGCAAGGAGCAAAGCACTGGCACGCGCAACTCTGCTTTGATGCGGCGCGCCATTCCCACCAGCAGGGCATTGGACAGGCTCACCGCGTCGGGCTTTTCGGTGCGGAGCCAGCCTATCAATTCCTCCAGTTCCCGCGCCTGGTTGCCTTCTTCGCCGCGCAGCATGGAAATTGTCATTCCGCCCAAATCCGCGGCGCTTGTTTTTGAGGCCGCGCCCGAGGCCCATTTCAGCAGCGTGGTGGAGGCCAGCGCCTGATGCAGCCAGGCCGGCGCGTGGCGGAAAAGTGCCGACTGTTGTTCGAGATAAACATTGATGCCGCTGAAAAAAATCGGCGTGCCTGCGCTTTGGTCTTCCTCATCCAAGGTCAACGGCAGATAGAGCGGCACCATGACGGCCTCATGGCCCAAGCGGCGCAAGGCCGTGACCAGGGCGTTGTCGCGCAGGCACGCGCCGCAGAACATTTTGCCCGCGCCCGGGGTCACTTGGACGATGCGTAATGGAGCCTGGTCAGCCATTTCCCAATATGCGCAATGGCGGCGCTTTTTTGAAGGCCGTTTCGCGCAGGTAGATCGGTTCCAGTTTGTCGCCGGAAACAAAATCGGAGCGCGCGCCGGCCAGGCTGCCCAACACCGCGGCATCGGGATAAAGGTTGAAAGCCCGCGGAAACCACGTGTTGAGGTCGGGGCCAACAATCTTCTCTCCAGCGGCATCCCGCTGCTCGATTTTGAAAAACGCCGCCAAATGCAACGGCTCGATTTGCCGGCACGCGCCCGGCCCGATTTCGAAGCGCGCCAGGTAAAATTCATTGCGTTGCGCGTCCACCACGATATTGACCGGACCGAAAATTTCTTCCATGCCGGCCTGGGCCGCCAGGCATTCGACGCTGCTGACGCCGAGGAGATTTACGCCCCGGCCCAATTGCCATCCTTGGGCAAAAGCAATCGCGCCGCGAATGCCGTTATAGGAGCCGGGGCCAAGTCCCACCGCGATGGTTTCCACAGCTTCCCGCTCGCAGCCGGCCTGTTGCAGGGTCTGTTCCACCAGGCCGATGACGCGCCGTCCGCCGGTTTCGGCGGCGCGGCCAAGGACGGTCCCGTCCTGCAGCAGGGCGACGCTCCGGCATTCGGAAGAAAAATCAACCGCCAAAATCTTCATAAAAAATCTCACGCTCAGTCTCGCCGAGGGTCTTGATCTGCACGCGGCGATATTTCCCCGCGGCCGGCACGCTGTCGCTTTCCAGCCAGCGCTCGATCCATTCCACGACCGCGACGCCTCGCGGGCGGACGAGATAAGGTTCCAGCCCGGCGGCAATGATTTGCTCGCGCGTGGCCAGTCGGAAAAGGTCAAGATGAAAAAGCGGCAGGCGCCCGTCGCGGTATTCATGGACGAGGGCAAAGGTGGGCGAGGAGGCGCGCGGGGCCGCCCCCAGCCCGCGAACCAGGCCGTTGACCAGTTGTGTTTTGCCCGCGCCCAGGCCGCCGCTCAGGCCGATGAGCCATCCGCTTTGGGCCTGGCGCCCCCACTCCTCGCCGAGGGATTCCGTCTCGGCAGTGTTATGAGAAATGAACGTAGCCATGGGCTTCGAGCGGGCGCAGACCGGTTTTGTCGCGCAGTTTCAATCCGGGAGCGGACGTTATTTTGCCAATGCAACTCAGGCGCGTCTTGGAAAATTGTTTCTTCCAGGCGTCCAGCAATGGCACCGCGACTCGGCCCGCCACGGTGAAAAGCAGTTCAAAATCCTCCCCGTCGCTCAATGCGGCCAGGAGCGGCGTCCGGGCGGAGGATTCGGTCCGGGCCTGCATCTTCGCCGCCCGGCTGATGGGAATGGCGCCGGCCAGGATTTCCGCCCCGCCGTTGCTGAGCCGCAATAAATGGCGCAAATCGCCGGCCAATCCATCGCTGAGATCGATCATCGCGTGGATCGCGAAATGGTCCGCGAGCCAGCGCGCTTCGGCCAGGCGCGGCTCGAACTCCAGATGTTTTCCCGCCAGCGAACCGCCCAAATCGCCCGTGACAAACAGCGCGTCGCCCGCTTCGGCCCCGGACCGCAGGATACATTTATCCGCAGCGACGTCGCCCAGCACACAGACCGAAATCAGCAGCCGTTCCGGATTGGTGGTGGTTTCACCGCCGACAATGGCCACCCCGTGCCGCTTTGCCAGGAGGCTCATGCCATCGTAGATGCGTTGCAGGAACGGGGCTTCGAAATGGGTGGGCAGCGCCATCGTGACCAGCGCCGCAATCGGCCGGCCCGCCATGGCGGCAATGTCGCTCAAGCAGCGCCCCAACGCCTTGTGGCCGATGCGCTCCGGTTCCGTCGTCGCGGAGAAATGAACGCCCTGCACGACCGCGTCCGTCTTGAGCAGGAGATACCGTCCCGGCTGGCCCGAATCCAACACGGCGCAGTCATCACCCGCCCCGACAATGACCGAGGCATTGCCCGGCAGGGAACGGCTCAATTGCGCGATGAGTTCGAATTCGTTCATGAAATGTGCAACAGGCGCTGGATCGGATCCGTGTAAATCAAAAAGAAGAAATTGACCGCGTTGAACATGCCGTGGGTCGCGATGGGCGTGAGCAGGCTGTCTGTGGACTCATAGAGATAAGTCAGCACCACCGCCAAAAACACCAGCGACGCCAGGCTGGCCATGTTGAAATGCATGAGGCCAAAGATAACCGAGGTGGCCCAAAGCGCCCAACGCGGATGGCCCGCCTCTTTGATGGTCGGATACAAAATGCCCCGGAACAGCGCCTCCTCCGCGATGGGCGCGAGCAAAATGGTAAACACCCCGAACAGGACCTTTTCCGGCACGGACAGGGCGGCGCTCTGCAATTCCGTCACGGCGGCCTGGGCGACGGGGTTGAGGTGGAGCAACTCCATCACCACCTCCGAAACCCATTGCAACAAATACACGGCGGGCAGGACCAGGACCCCCACCGCCAGGCCGGCCCCGACGGCCCTGGCCCGCGAAGCCGGACGAAGGCCGAAAGCATCGCGCCATGATATATTTGACTGACGAAGAAACACGGCGATCCAGATCAAGGCCGCGCCCTGAAAGAACGCGATCAAAACGACCATTTGGACAAACTTAAGCTGGTCCGGCGAAAGTCCCAACGTCACTTTTTCCAAAATCCCGCTCAGGAACATGCCGCAGGAAAGCGTGACGATGACGCCCAAAAACAGGCGCGCCACAGCCTCAATGCTCCACGATTTCTGCGAAACCATGGCAGAAGCTAAGGTTGGCAGGCAGGGTATTTCAACCTTGAAAGGAGAAAACTCAATAAACCAGCACCAGCACAATTGCGTTCTCAGCCTCTTTGGCCGCGTCCTCAAACTTTTCCTCCGTGTTGTTCGGCTCTTTCAATTTGGCCGATACTTCCGGCACGCTTTCCAGCAACACGTTGACGAGCGAGCTTTTCATGGCGTAAACGCTCTGCGGTAACGAGGGGGTGATCTCGAATGAGCCTTTGTCCGCGAGCTGCGCTTCCACCAGGCCCACCACGTTGCCACATCCGTTTACCAGCGGCCCGCCCGCGTTGCCCGGCCGCACCGCCACAGTGAGTTGAAACTCGCGCGGATCATCCTGCATCCCGCTCAAACTGCTGATTTCGCCTTTGGCCAGCTTGGGGGCGAATCCCTGCCATCCGATGTTCGGGAAACCGACGGTGAAGACCGGCGCGCCCGGCTTGACGCCGCGACTCGACGCGACGGGCAATGCGGAAGATTTGCCGGCCACTTTCAACAAGGCCGCGTCGTTTGTCTTGTCCGCTCTCACCAGCGTGGCCGGGAATGTGCCCGCCTTCGTTCTTATGTCAATACGGGCCGCGTTCTCCACCACATGATAACAGGTCACCAGCCAACCATCATCCGTGACAAAAAAGCCGGTGGCGGTGAAGCGGGGGAGGGTTCCGACCAGAGCCGAATCCTGCCCCTCGGCTCGATTGGAAGCGCCGCCCTGTTTCCGGACAACAAATTCCATGGAAAGGCGCTGACCTTCGTCAATCTGCAAAGGCGTCATTGACATCGAAACAACGTCGAGATTCCGAATCGCATTGGTTTCATTTTGGTCGGCAGCGAGTCTGTACCACTTGTAGGCCTCGACATTATCCTGCGGCACGCCCTGGCCCTTGTCATACATGTAGCCAAGGCCGTATTGTGCCGCCGCATCGCCTTGTTCCGCCGCGGCATGGAACCATTTTGACGCCTCGGCGTAGTTGAGCGTGGCTCCCCGCCCGTCATGGCAACACAAACCCAGATTATATTCCGCCGCCAGTTCGCCTTGTTCGGCAGCCTTGCGGTACCACTTGACGGCTTCGACGTAGTCTTGCGGGACGCCATTGCCCCGGGCATAACACAAACCCAGATTGTATTGCGCCATCGGATCGCCTTGCCCGGCAGCCTTGCGGTACCATTTGACGGCTTCGGCGAAATCTTGCGCCACCCCATGCCCGCGGTCATAACACACACCCAGGCTGTATTGCGCTTGCGCACCGCCCTGATCCGCCGCCTTGCGCAACCACTTCACCGCTTCGGCGTAGTCCTGCCGGACGCCATCCCCGTTTTGGTAGTGCAAGCCAAGCAGCAGTTGCGCGCGGGGGTGCCCTTGCTCCGCCGCTTTGCCCAGCCATTTCACCGCTTCGGCGTAGTCCTGCGTGACGCCCTGCCCAAAGTCATACATCGAGCCAAGTTCACTTTGCGCGGCTGCCTCCCCCTTTTCCGCCCGCGCCTTGGTTTGCGCAAATGCAACCGAATTGGAAGAGGGCGGGGTGAATTTCTTCGGCCGGTTGGTGCCGACGGCCGCGGGCTGGCCGGGGATGTTTGTCTCCTGGCCCGATGCCGGGGAGGCCGCCGCAATGGCAATGGACAACAGAGCCGGCAACAGCCACGGAAGACGTTGAATAGGACGCGTACAATTCACGGGGTCATCCTACAGTCAAACGAAAGGCTGTTTCAACGAGAAAACTTTTCCCGGGAAATCCCGGTCGTTTTAATTGTTGAGATTGATTCTCAATTCTTGTTAGGCTGCGCCCATGATGGCTTCGTTGCCGGTCAAAAGCAAAAACCCCCCGGGCGCGCGCGCCGCCCCGGACTTCAGCGAGTTGGACGTGTGGAGACCGTTCGGGCCGGGCTGGCGCAAATTGCACGGCAGTTTTCGCCACACCGGCTATAGCGTGGAATGGCACGATTTTACGACGGCCACCCCGTTGGATTGGTCCCCAACATTCCATCCGGCCAGCCTGGAGATATGCCTGAATCTGTCCGGGAATGCCGATGTGCGGGCGGCGGGCGAAACGCTCCAGCTTGCCCCGCTCACGGCCGGGTTCTACGCGCAAAAGGATCCCTCGTTGACGGCTTCGCGGCGCGGCGGCGAGCGCCATCAATTCATCACCATCGAGCTTTCGCTGCCGTTTCTGGCACACCACCTGGTCGCGACGGAAGGAGGTCTGCAGCCGCGCGTGAGCGGGTTCCTGGCCCGCCGGAACCGCGCCCCGGGCATCGTTTCCGAACCCGTCCGGTTGAGCAATGACCAGCAGCAATTGGCGCTGAGTTTCCAGTCTCCGCCCGTCTTCCTGGCCGCGCAACGGCTGTGGTATCAGGCGAAAATTTTGGAAGTCGTGTCGGCTTTTCTCTATCAGCCGTCGGCGGGCGAGGAGTTATTCTGCCAGCGGCAGCATCACTTGAACCGGGAACGGGCGCAAAAAGTTCTGGCCATTCTCAAGGAAAATCTGGCCGAACCGCCCGGTTTGGAGGAATTGGGAAGGCGGGTGGGATGCAGCCGTTTTTATCTCAGCCGGATTTTTACGCAGGAAATCGGCAAGACCATCTCCGTGGCTCTGCGCGACTTGCGCATGGAACGCGCCGCGAGCCTGTTGCGCGAGGGCCGCCTGAACGTCACCCAGGCCGCCCTGGAGGTGGGCTATTCCAGTCTGAGCCATTTCAGCACCGCCTTCCATGATGTCATCGGTTGCTGTCCCGGTCTTTATCCGTTGATGCCGGGCGCGAAGAAACCGTGAGGAGCCGCGGGCGCAATCGACCGCTAAAGAATCGCAAGCCACCGGAAGCGGGCCGGGCCGGGTTATGCCAGCTTAACCGGCATGAAGAAACAAAGGGGATTCACTCTCATTGAATTGCTCGTCGTCATTGCCGTCATCGCCATCCTGGCCGCCATTCTCCTGCCTGTTTTGGGCAAGGCAAAAGAGGAGGCCCGCCGCGGCAATTGCGCCAGCAACCTCCATCAATGGGGCCTGGCCCTGATCATGTATTTGGACGACAGCCGCCAAATCCTTCCAGATGCCAAGATCACCAATGGAACTCCCGGCGCGCCATCCGGCTATAACGAAGACGATCCCATGTGGGCGGATCTGACCGCTTTCGAGGCCGCCGGCCAGGGCATGGCCGTTTGGTATAATGTCCTTCCGCCCTACATCGGGAAAAGTCCGCTCTGGCAATACGCCCCCAACCCGGCCAACTTCGTCAACGGCAAGACCGTCTTCACCTGCCCGACCTCCGACGCGCCGGCCCCCGATTTCAATCTGATGCAGCGGATTGTTTTCAATTACGGAGAGAACTACAAAGGCAACACCGGCATGGAAACTGACATTCCTTTCAAGGCGACCATGGTGTTGCATCCTTCCGCCTTCGTTTTCCTTTCGGAACCGCGCACGCACGCGGCTGAAGTTCCGTTCTACGGCGCCAACCCCACAAATGAACTGGGCACCTCACATTGTTGCTACGCCATGGAAAGCTCGCGCCACAGTGCGGGCGCCAACCTGACCTTCGATGATGGCCACACCGCCTATTTCAAGTATTCCTACATCTGCGCAAATACCGGGACCAGGCCCACCGACCCCGGGCGTCCTGACATCAACTGGACATTTAACGGCCAGCCTGTGCCGCATTGATTTGGAACACTAAGCGGCTTTTGGTTTGGTTATGATTGACACCACTCCAATCCAGATTACCACACCCAACGTCAGCAAGGGAACGACCCAGGCAGGCAGCAGGCTGTGTATCTCGGCCAGATCGGTTCCGCGCACGGCCGCCAGCCACAGGTCCCAGCGCCAGTTGAACATCACCACTATCGCGCCGAACATCAAAAGCACGCGACGGATGCCCGCCCTCATTGTTGCTGAGCCGGCCCGGCCTCCAATTTGAAAGAAATGCCAAACGCCCAGCACCACCATCATTCCAGAAAGGATTCCGACCGACATCAAATCATGTGCCTTCCACGCCACGTAAATCAGCCACGAAAAACACGATAAATACAGGCTGGCAACCACGGCAACGCGTGTCCCAAACGTTAGCGGCGTTCTACTTGCCTGGGCCATCCCGGTTTCTTCCTCCTTTTGCCGGCGGATGGCTTGGATTCGCCGAAACATCACCGTGATCATCGTGACGATGATTATGATGTAGAACCACCAAAAGCCCGCCATCGCGGCATAGAACGTGTGATCACTCCACTGGAAATGACTCCTCAAAGCTTTCACCGCAAACTGCCCGGGCAGGCACCAGGCCAGCACGAAAATCCAGAAGCTGATGAAAGTGATTTTTTTGACCCGGCGTTCGCGATCAGTTGGCGCGGCCCGCACAATCAACCAATGCGCCAGGATGCCGCAAGCCATCCCGAAAAACGGCGCCAGGGTCGTCAGCCAGCCCGCCAGTAAACCCGATTTGGCCGCCGCCGTCCCCTTCCCCGCCATCCCGGCCCCCACCGTTGCGGCGGAGCCGGCCGGCAATGCGGCAAGCACCGCGCCTGAAAAAGCGTGGCCCGGCGCACTCCGGCGCAACGTGCTTTCCACGAATGCATGCACCTCCTCCTGCAATAGTTTGCGGCCCCGCGAAAGCTGCTGCTTGACGGCGTCCTCGGACACCCCCAATTCCGCCGCCACGGACTCGATGGATTGGTGTTCGCGATAGAAAAGGATGAGCGGTTCCCGGTAGAGTTCGGGAATCTTTTCCAATGACCGCCACAGAATCGCCTCCTCCTCGCGGCTGATGGCTTGCTCCGATGGCAGCGCCTCTTGCGACGGCGCATCGTGCATGGCTTCCAGGAGCGCGGCGTCATGCGCCGGTTCGCGCCCCTCGCGCTCCAGGCTTTTCTGGACAAGGTGGCGCACAATGCCGCACAACCAGGCCCTGAGCTTCTCCGGTTCGCGCAAGAATCGAAGGTTTTTCCACGCCGTGATGAATGTCTCCTGGGCCACGTCTTCACTCTGGCCCAGACGGCCGATGCGGCTGTAGGCCAGCGAACACACCAGTATCTGATAGCGCGACACGATCCGGTTGAAGGCGTCCCTGTCACCCGCCAGGGTGCGTGAAACCAGTTCCGCATCGCTCCTTTCCGTCGCTGTCATGGTTGTATCGTACATCATATTGCTGAAGATGTCCCGCCAGCAGCCAGGGAGGTGACAAGAAATCGTATCCTACTGCCGAACCAAATGAGGCATGGCTGGTTCAGCTATACTTTCCCGCCCGAACGAGGTAGAAAAACGGCTTGAAGATCAAAGGACAAGCCGCATCGCCGCGCATTGACTGGCCTTGGCTGATTCTTCTCCTGGTCGTTCTATTTGTCGTCGGAGTGCGGATTCGTTTGTTGGACATGCCTCTGCAGCGGGATGAAGGGGAGTTCGCCTATACAGGCCAACTCATGCTCGAGGGCATCGCGCCGTACAAAATGGCGTACGTGATCAAGCTCCCTGGCACTGCGGCCGTCTATGCCCTGAGCATGTGGCTCTTCGGGCAATCCGCCGCCGGCATTCATTTGGGCCTTCTCCTGGCCAATGTTGCGGCCATTATTCTATTGTTTTTGCTCGCGAAACGGTGGTGCAGCGCCGGAGTCGGATTAGTGGCTTCCGCCACTTACGGCTTGATGTCGCTCTATGCCGCAACCGATGGCAGCGCCGCCCACGCCACGCAATTCGTCATGCTCGCCGCCCTCGGTGGAATTCTGCTGTTGCTCTGCGGTCTTGAATCCGGACGCGTGGCCGCCCTGTTCTGGAGCGGCATCCTCTTTGGCCTCGCCTTTCTTCTCAAGCAGCCCGGAATTCTCTTTGGCGCATTTGGCGGATTTTGCATTCTGGCTGGCGAACTCAAGTCACATCCCGTCAGATGGATGCAGTGCTTCAAGAAAACCGCCGTCTTTTGCCTTGGCATCATCCTGCCGTTTGCGGTTCTTTGCCTGATCCTCTGGCACGCAGGGATTTTCGGCAGATTTTGGTATTGGTCTTTTACCGTGGCGGGTGGTGGTTGGGTGCCGTGGCGGGAGGGATGGGTCAATTTGGTCCGGTACGTTCACATACTGTGGCTGAATCATCAATGGCCCTTCTGGTCTTTGGCCGGGTTGGCGATGCCTCTTATTTGCTGGAGGCGCGCTGCCAGGCCGCTCCACCCGTCTTTCCTGGCCTTTTGCGCCGTTTCATTTTTAGCCGTCTGCGTGGGCCTGCGTTTCATCCAGCATTACTTCGTGCTCTCCTTGCCCGCCGTTGGCATGGCCATCGGCCTGGGTGTGGTGGAAGCCCGCCGGCTCTTAAAAAGCTCGAAGTCCCCCGCCTTCGCCTCTTTTTTGCCCGTGACTCTCTTTTGTGGCGTCTGCGCTTACGCCATTTTCGCCGAACGCGGCTGCCTTTTCAGCGCCAATCTCGATGATGTTGCTGTGTCGATTTATGGCAACAACCCGTGCCGTGAGGCGGTGGAAGTGGCCCGCTATATCAAGGAGAACTCTTCTCCAGAGAGCCGGATTGCCGTTCTCGGTTCCGAACCGGAGATTTATTTCCATGCCCATCGCCACTCCGCCACCGGACACGTATCCACCTACATCTTGATGGAAGGCCGCCCTTATTCCCACAACATGCAGGAAGAGATGATTCGCGAGATCAAAGCGGCCAATCCCGAATACATTGTCCTGGTCGTTAATCCCCTCTCCTGGATGGTCCCTTCCCCGTCTTCGGACCGCACATTGGTGGATGTCATGGTCCGCTACATGAAGGATCGCTACAAACTGGTTGGAGTGGCGGCCATTGGCCCCTCCGCCACGCGACCGGTTTATTATTGGGGTGCTGAAGCCCTGCGTCACGCTTCGGATTTCAAGTACTGCATCTTGGTTTCAAAAATCCAAAGAGAATGATTGGCTCACAGATTAATAAACACTTGCGGCCCAGTCCAGTTGGGCCAAAGTGCCTGAAACCGTTCTGCGTTCATGCGTGCAAAACCAGTTGACATTCCGAAGAAACCGGGCTTAAATAAGCATAGGTTAGTATCCTTAGTAAGTCACTTATGATTGCCACAGAATCAGCAACGCCCCTTTCGCGCAACGAAGGGCTTAAAGCGAATAATCCGATCTTGTCGGGCACGATCAGCCAAACGCTGGCCGATGCCTCGAAAGACCGGTTTTCAGAGGACGACTACGAGTTCCTGAAGTTCCACGGCATTTACCAGCAGGATGATCGGGACAAGCGCAAGACCGGCAAACAATACATCTACATGGTGCGCGGTCGTTTGCCGGGCGGCGTGGTGAGCCCCTCCGTCTATGTGGCCTTCGACCAGCTTTCCAGCCAGTACGGGTACAACACATTGCGCATCACCACGCGCCAGGGCTTCCAGTTTCATGGCATCACCAAGGGCAACCTGGGTAAATTCATGAAGGGCATCAACGACGCCGCGGCCACAACCCTGGCCGCTTGCGGCGACGTCACCCGCAACGTCACGGCCGCGCCCACCCCGGCCACCAGCCCCGTGGTGGATGAGATCCAGCGCCAGGCGGCGGCTGTTTCCGAAGCGCTCCTGCCCAAAACCCGCGCCTATCATCAAATCTGGGTGGAAGGCGTTGAATTGCAGTTGACTGATGCGGACGCGCAGTTCGCAGACCCGCTTTACGGCAAAACTTATTTGCCGAGAAAATTCAAGGTCGCCTTCGCCATTCCGCCGCTGAATGACATTGATGTTTTTACCAATGATTGCGGGTTTATCGCCATAGTCGAAAACGGCAGGCTGGCCGGCTACAACCTCGCCGCCGGCGGCGGCATGGGCATGAGCCACGGCAACGCCCAGACCTATCCGCGCCTGGCCGATGTCATCGGTTTCATCAAGCCGGAACAGGTGATTGACACGGCCAGGGCCACCGTGACCATCCACCGCGATTTTGGAGACCGGACCAATCGCAAGCACGCGCGCCTCAAATACGTCATTCAGGAGCGCGGCGTGGCATGGTTCCGCGCGGAACTGGAAAAGCGCCTCGGCTTCAACCTCGAAACAGCCCGGCCCTTCCAATTCACCCGGCAAGGCGACCTTTACGGCTGGCATCAGCAATTCGACGGCAAGTGGTTCCTGGGCCTGTTCGTCGAGAATGGCCGGATCAAGGACGCGGGTGATTACCGGCTGAAAACCGGATTGCGGCGCGTGGCCGAACAATTCCAGCCCCAACTCCGGCTGACCCCTTCGCAAAACATCCTGCTGGTCAATGTCGATGCCAAGGACAAGGACGCCATCACCAGCTTGCTGGCCGAACACGGCGTGAAAGTGGACAATCAGGCCGGCGTGGTGCGCCTCGCGTCCATGGCCTGCCCCGCCCTCCCGACCTGCGGCCTGGCCCTGGCCGAATCCGAGCGTGTCATGCCCGACGTCATCACGCGCATTGAGCAATTGCTGGCGGAGATTGGACTGGGCAAGGAGGAAATCATCATCCGCATGACCGGCTGCCCCAACGGCTGCGCCCGTCCCTACACCGCCGAACTGGCGCTGGTGGGCCGCGCCCCGGGCAAATACCAGCTTTACCTGGGCGGCAACGCAGCCAGCACCCGCCTCGCCAGGCTCTACAAGGAAAGCGTCAAGAATGAAGACCTGGCGGCGGAACTGCGTCCCTTGTTCACGCGGTTTGCGAACGAGCGTCTCGGCGCGGAGCGCTTCGGCGACTTCTGCCACCGCGTCCTGTTGCCAGCCGCCGCATAACTCCCATGCATCCCATTCCTCCCATGCCACTTTCGCCCCCGGAAGCTGGTGGCCCGGTGCATTCCCCCCATCCCATCCTCGCCCCGCAAAGCGGGGAGAGGGCAGGGAGAGGGGTTCGTTCCCTCTAAACGCAACCCAGGTCCTTCCATGTCTGCCTCCGTCATAACAGTCCGTGAAGCGGCCGAATTAAACGCGCAATTTGCCGGAAAACCCTCGGTAGAAATTCTGGCCTGGGCGGCGCGGCGTTTTGGACAGCGCGCCAGCATCGGCACCAGCTTCCAAGGGGCGGGCTTGGTCATGATGCATCTGGCCAAACAAGCCGGCTTCTCCTTCCCCGTCTTCACGCTCGACACCGGTTTGCTCTTCCCTGAAACAATGGAACTGCAAAAGCGATTGGAAGACTTCTACGGCTGGAAAATAGAATCAATCCACCCCGACCTGACCGTGGAACAACAAGAAGACGCCCAGGGACCGGAACTGTGGAACCGCGATCCGGACCTCTGCTGCACCATGCGCAAAGTCCTGCCGCTCCAAAACAAGCTGCACGACCTGGACTGCTGGATCACCGGCCTGCGCCGCAACCAATCCGAAACTCGCGCCAGCATCGGAATAATCGAACTCTACACCCTCGACCAAAACTCCGGCGCTGAAATCGTGAAACTGAATCCGATGGCTGAGTGGACGCGCGAAGCCATTTGGGAATACATCCTGCAGAACAAAATTCCGTACAATCCGTTGCACGACCAGGGCTACCATTCCATAGGCTGCATGACCTGCACCCGCAAAGCCGCCAACGGCGAAGGCGAACGCGCCGGCCGCTGGACCGGCTTCAAAAAAGTCGAGTGCGGCATTCATACTTTTATGTCCAAAAAGGCTGACTTCCAAATCTGACTCTGGCGTTCTTCAGGATTTCGGAATTGTCAATTATCCATTGTCCATTGTGCATTGCCTTGCGCCTTCCTGTCCAAAAAAGCCGATTGCCAGATTTGATTTCGGCGATTTTGGGCGTCGTTGCAGGTTCGATACGAATGACTTGCGCCGGGGCTTGCCAAAGAGCAATTATTTAGAGCGTGTCTGATAATTCACACCCAACGCCGCGTCAGGGGACGCGGCCTGCAGGAAACGGCCGGAATTCCAACTTTTTGTAGGCCCGGTCCCCTGACCGGGCGAATTTTCAGACACGCTCTTAGTCCATTGGAGGATTGAGTAATCGCAAATTGAGGCACAGAATAGATTTCTGGAAATAACCGTATGGCAGAACCGACCATTATTTGCCCGAAGTGCAAAAACGAGATCAAGCTGACTGAATCGTTGGCGGCTCCCCTCATTGAATCCACCCGCCTTGATTTTGAGAGGCGATTGGCACAGAAGGACTTGGACGTTGCCGGGCGTGAAAAATCAATTCAGGAAACCGTTCCGTTTTTGAGGAACACTCTTGCCGGTCACGGTCAGGGGCAAAAGGTGGTTATAGTCTCGCGCGAACTTGCTGAACTCTGCCTGCATTTATCGGGGGCGTTGATTCTATACTGTATTCGCCGACAGCTTATTCTGAATCCCCCTCCACCTGCCCCAACCAACGCCCTCTCTGCGGCGGTAGGGGACGACGATGTTCCCTTCTAAAATATCGTAACTATTCAGGTCTCAGGGGCCAGCGTGAAGCGCTGAGGGGATGAAGGGCGCGCCGTTGACGGCGCTCTGGAGCGCCTGCCAGAGGTTGCGGCCTTGTTTGCGGCAGGTGCTGAGGTAACTGCGGATGCGACAAAACACCTGTGCGCCTCTGAGCGTGCGAAAGCAGCCGGAGATTTTTTGGCGCACTTTGATCATGCGAATGTCCTGCTCGGCCTGGTTGTTGGTAAAGGGCACCCGTCCATCCCACAGGAAGGCCAGGATATTCCAGTCGAAATCCTCCAGCCGATCCAACAAATTGGCCGCCTTGCTTTGCGCGGATCGTCCTTGGCCGGAGGCCAGGCGCGGGTGCCGGTAACGTCCGCACCGCGCCACCGCACGATAGTCCTTTAACGCCCGCTTAAATTGGCACTCATTGAACTCCCCATGCTTCTGCCGCCGCCGATGGAAGGACAAGAGCAAATCGCTCAGTTGCCGCGCCCACTCCTGGCCTTCTTCTTCCCACAGGAACTTGAGTTCCCGCAACAGATGCTCGTTGCAGAGAGCGTGCTGGCATTGCTGAAAGGAAAAATAGGGTTTCCAGTGATCATGCACGACCCACTGGCGGCAAGCGCCCACGATGCCCAAGGCGCCCATCGCCTCGACGCCGCGCTTGGGATGCGCGCCGTAGCAGGTCAGCGTGGCCGTCGAGGCCACATGCAGCCAGTGCAGCGCCCCGGCCACACGCAGCCCGCTCTCATCCAAGTGAACGACCTCGGCCAGCGGCACCTGGCACGCCAGTGCCTGCGCGAAGGCATCCAACTGGCAAGTCGAACACTTGGCGGCTGGCATAGTCCAGCACTGGCTCCCGGCCCAAACCGCGCCCGCCGCATTGTGGACAGGCTTCCAGCCGGTGAACCTCAATGTGATCGGGATTTTTGATCCGCTGCAAGGTCTGGCCAGGATGACCGGGCTGGCCGCCGGGTTTGCGACCGCTGGGCGCGCGCAAACTCTTGGGGCTGGCTTTGCTCAGACCGTCGCTGGAGGGCGGCTTGCCGCTGTTGGAACTATTGCGGGCCAGTTGGGCTTCCAAGTCCTTGACCCGCTGTTCCAGTTGCACCAGACGTTCCTGCAAGGCCAGGATGATGTCCACCAACACTTCAGGATGCCTGCGGGCAAGGGGCAACAGTTCTTCACGCGTGAACAGCTTCATTGACACAAGACCTTTCGAAAGTCGGCTTGCAGGGGATAGACCCAAACATCCTTCACCGGCGCTTGCAGAACGTGCCGGCAATCCTGCCGGGTGCGCCCCCGGGTCTGACCCGCGCAAATCCAGTTGGCCGCCCGATAACAACTGCCCCGGAACCGGCCCTGTTCCACAAACGTCTCCAACAGGGCCACCCGATGGCCATAGCGCTCCTGCCAGTCCGCCGCGATGCGCCGGGCCACCCGGCCCAAAATGTGGCTGGCCAGTTCAGGCACCCGCACCCAGGGCAAAATCAAAAACCGGCTGTTGTTGGCCACCTGATGCAGTTGAGCCTGGCGCTGGCCCGCCGTCCAGCCAATGAAGGCATCCCGTCCCTGCGTCTTCCAAGCGGCCGCGCCAAACAACAAACAGGCCAAATCCCGCCCCTGCCGGTCCCGCACCAGATATTTGACGTTTTGCCCGACGGCGCTGGTGTAGCCCAAGTAATGATACTGATGCAGCAACGAGTCAAAGACGGGCCACGCTTCGGGCTGCTGACCCAACTCCTGGATTTGTAGCGGCTGGAGTTCGCTCAAAGAGCCACCGATCGGATAAGTCGGGTGCGGGAGGGGCCGGATTTGTTTATGACGCATGCGGTTGGGCGAAGGGCACCGGCGCGCGGGCAGCGCCACCCACCCCCGCTGCTCCAACTTGAGCAGCAGAGAGCGGGCGGCCATGTCTTTGATTTGGCCGGCGTGGTTGCGCCAGTCCCAGACCTGGCACAGTTCGCGCGAGAGGCGATACCGGCTCCAATCAGGATGATCCGCCAGCAAAGCTCGCACCTGCTCCAACTCGGCTGGGCCAATTTGCCGGCCTTGCATGACAAGAATGTTGTCCACGCACCGACCTTGCACCCGCCGCCGCGCAGAGTCCAGCCAAAGGGTGTGAGACAAAATTCTTCAAATTGAAAATTAAGGCTTGTATTTTTTGGGAGGTGTGCCTATAAACATAGGCACATGATGAATCCACCTAATAAAACAGGCCTTCTGCAACAAATCGCAGC